>Ga0307374_10013605_pt1 | contig 11231 bp, 9 predicted proteins | sample OX3MG_FD_202532 | JGI IMG/M metagenome (GOLD analysis project Ga0307374, IMG submission 202532) | Soil microbial communities from Risofladan, Vaasa, Finland - OX-3 | ecosystem: Environmental > Terrestrial > Soil > Coastal area > Acid sulfate soil | place: Finland: Risofladan, Vaasa | collected... | reverse complement strand
GCCATCGGCACCTCCATGGAGAGATTATGTATAAAGTATACCCCAATCCCTACCTCAACTCAGACAGATTCCTAGCGCTCGATGCGCATGATCCCCAGCGTGAGCCAGCCCGGCAGGCTCGCGTCCTGGGTCGCGTTCGCGAACCGCAGCGGCTTCCCGTTGCGCAGGGGCTGCATCACGCGCATCGCCAGGTAGTACCCGCCCGTGGGCAGACTGTCGCTGCCCGGCTGAAAGACCAGCTCGGTGTCGACGGCGCCGGGCAGCAGCGTCGGCAGGCGCAAGGGCGTGTCCCACGTCGCCACCGGACCGGCGTCCCCGATCGCGGCGAGCTGCACCGGCCAGTGGTAGTAGAAGGGCGCGCGGCCGGTGTTGCGGACCTGAACGTGGGCCTGGAAGGTGCCGGTGGCCGTGATCGGCGCGAGCTTGACCGACGAGACCGAGAACTCGTAGCCGAGGCGGCGCGCACCGGCCAGCGCCCGCGTCGCGGCGTCCGGTTGCAGTTGATCGGCGAAGACCTGCTGGTTGAGCAGCCACGACGCATGCGTTCCGTCGACGCAGTCGTCGTAGGCTTGTCCGGCCGGCGCGCAGGATGGATCGTTCCAGATGCACGGCTGCAGCTCCGGGCGCAGCTCACCGCCGACGGGCTGAGACTTCCAGTTCTCGGTCGCCCCGATCGCGTCCAGCTTCCCGACGAAGTTGGTATCTGGCGGTGGCAGCGTCGCGTAGGCGAACGAGTCGTCGTGGTAGCCGATCGGCATGCCCGTGGTGTCTGACTGTGGGTAGCGCACCAGCACCCTGGTCTGGTGGAACGCGTCGAGGTAGGCCCGGAGCACCAGGCCCTGCGTCGCCGTCGACGCGAACCACTCCGGGTGCGGATCGGTGTGCCACTCTCCCCAGAACCCGAGGAGGCCCATCTCGACGAAGCCCAGCCGCGCGTCGCCATCGTAGCGGCTCCCCAGCGCGGCGACGAACTCCTGCAGCACCGCCTGGAGGTGCGGGTCCTCGTAGTTGGGTGAAACGCTCGTCTGGTTGCTCTGATCGGTGTAGTGGTGGACCGCCAGCCCGCTGTCCAGGAGGAACTGAGGGATGCCCGTCGGCTTCGTCGGATAGTCCAGGTACACCCGGAAAACGGCCTGATGCCCTCGGCTGGCGACCGTTGCCAGCAGGTTGTCGAGCGCATCCCAGGTGAAGCGATGGGCACCGGTCATCAACTGGCGCAAGGGCAGGTACGACCACTCCATGCTGTACGGAAACGACTGGTACGCACCGGCATAGGGCATGAAGCCTTTCAGCGGGTTGTCGGCGGGGGCCGGCGTGTAGTCGAGGTCGGTCCAACTTGAGCCGAGGTTCGCGACAAGAGCGGCAGCACGCGGACGTTCCGGCGGGGTCGCGGGTGTCGAGGAAGTCGAGGAAGTCGGCGCGGTGGCCTCGCGCCCCGGCGTCTGGCCGGCGCTGACCGCGGGACCGCCGGCTGCCACGCCGACCGGCGTTGCAACCGGACGCGGTGACGGGGCGCCCGTGACGTTCGCGCCGGGGCCCTGTCGACAGGCGGCGATCAGCCCCGCGCCGACCACTGCCCCAAACGCGCGGCAAGACCGGTCCACCAGCCTGCGGCGGCTGATCCTACGCTCGCGCTGCATCGACTCCCCCGCTGAAGTACAGCCCAGTCACGCCCTTCAGCCGGCGCTGCTGCATTCAGTCCGCCGACTCACGCCGCGCCTCGGCGTGCCGTTCGGCGATCAGCTCATCCGCGAGGCTTACCTCCGGCGGGACAGCGCGAAACCGCTCCTGGACACCTTCGCTGATCCCGATCAATTCTTCGCCGGCGTAGAACAGCACGCGGCGCGGCCAGAGGGAACCGGGGCCGAGCGACAGGTCCTGCGACTTGTCCACGAAGACGCTCAGCTTGCCGGCCGCGGGAACGTCGACGATGACCCGCCGATAGTGGCCCAGGTCGGTCGTCTGGACCACCTGGATGGCGACCCCGGTGCGACCGGGCGCGGCGAGGACGAAGTCCTCCGGACGGACGCCCACGGTGAGCGCCCCGCCGGGGGCGGCGTGGCAGCCGTCCGGCAGCGGAAGCTGGAAGGGACCGGCGACGACCTGCCCGTGGTCGTCGACCCGGCCCTCGATCAGGTTCATGGTACCGATGAAGGTCCCCACGAAGCGGGTGGCCGGCCGGGCGTACAGCTCGGTCGGAGTCGCGACCTGTTCGATCAGCCCCGCGCGCATCACCGCGATCCGGTCCGCAATCGAAAGCGCCTCTTCCTGGTCGTGCGTGACGAAGACCGTGGTGATGCCGACGCGCCGTTGGATCGTGGTCAGCTCCTCGCGCATCCGCACCCGTAACTGGGCGTCCAGGTTCGAGAACGGCTCGTCCAACAGGAGGATCCGCGGCTCCAGCACCAGCGCTCGGGCGAGCGCCACGCGCTGCTGCTGACCGCCCGAAAGCTGCGCCGGATGCCGCTTCTCGGCGCCTGGCAATCCCACCAGCTCGAGCGCGCCCTTCACCGCCTGCTCGATCTCCTTGCGCGGCCGGTGGCGCAGCTCGAGCCCGAAGGAGACGTTGTGCGCGACGTCCATGTGCGGCCAGAGAGTGTAGCGCTGGAAGACCATCGCGGTCGGGCGGCGCTCCGGCGGCAGGCGCAGGATGCTCTGGCCGTCGATCCGCACGTCGCCGCTGTCCGGCGTGATGAAGCCGCCGATCGTGCGCAAGGTCGTCGTCTTGCCGCAGCCAGACGGGCCGAGCAGGCAGACCAGCTCGCCGTCGGCGACGTCGAGGGAAACGTCCTGGATCGCGTAGCCGGCCGCGTACTGCTTGACTAGGTGGTCGATCTCCAGACGCGCCACGTTTCCCCCTCCTTCCGCTACCGTCCCTTGAAGCCCGCCGCCAGGTAGCCGGCGATGAGGTAGCGTCGCGCGACCAGCAGCAGCACCAGCGACGGGATCGAGAGCAGGATCGAGAAGACCGCCCCGACCGGCTCCGGATAGTTCGATACCAGAGTGTACATCAAAATCGGCATCGTCGTGATGGTCGGGCTGCCGACGACGAGCGTGCCCTGCGATTCGTCGAAGGCGGCCAGAAAGGCCAGGATGCCGGCGACGATGATCCCTGGCATCGCGATCGGCAGGGTGATCCGCCAGAAGACCCGCAGCGGCCCCGCCCCGGCGTCGCGCGCCGCCTCTTCCAGCGCGCGCGGCACGCTGTCGAAGCCGGCCGCCGGGATCCACACCATCACCACCAGCGTGTTGATCAACTGGATCAGCACGACGCCCCAGAAGGTGTTGATCAGGTTCAGCTCGAAGAAGATCGTCGCGATCGAGATGTAGAGGCCGAATTTGGGGAACGCGTTCGCGGCGAGCAGCGAGATGAACAGGAAGCTGCGGCCGGGGAACTGCAGCCTCGAGAAGCTGTAGGCGGCCGGCAGGCAGATCAGCGCCGAGAGCACGGTGACCACCGGCGCGGTCGTCACGCTGTAGAAGACCGCCTTGCCGACGTCGCCGTTGGCGAAGACCCACTGCCACCAGCGGAACGAGAAGGACTGCGGGAGCACGTTCGGGTAGCGCCAGACGTCGGCGAACGCCCAGATCACCAGCGTCGCCAGCGGAAAGAGGAGAAACGCGCCCAGCGCCAGCACGAGAATCACGCCGAGCGCGCGACGCAGCTCGGGCACGTCGAGGAACCAGGTGAGCTTCATCTCAGAGCGCCTTGCCCGAGCGCGCGGTCGCCCAGACGTAGACGCCGCCGGCAACCGCGGCGAGCAGGAAGGTGATCATCGCCATCGCCACGGCCGGCTGCGGCTGCTGATAGCTCGAGAAGTAGGCCTGCATCGCCACGCCCAGCATCTGCGGCGCGTTCGGGCCAATCAGGTACGGCACGGTGAAGCTGCCCAGCACGCCGATGAAGGTGAACGTCACCACGATCATCGCCGGCACCACGTTCAGCGGGATCACGATCCGCCAGAGCACCCCGAAGAAGCCGGCGCCGGCGTCGTGCGCCGCTTCGACCATCTCCTGCGGCAGTCCATCCAGTCCCGAGCCAAGCAGCAGGACCGCAAAGGGAATGCTCGTCCAGACCTCGCCGATGACGATGCCCGCCCGATGGTAGATCGGCGGCGCGTAGCCCAGGCCAAGGTGCGTCAGCACGGCCTGCACGATGCCGTGGTCCACGTAGAAGGTGATCAGCGCGTACGACGCGATGACCACCGGCACGAACAGTGGAATCAAGTAGAGCGAGCGGACGACGGCGACCAGCGGCCCCACGCCGAACCGGACGTACAGCGCCAGGATGTAGCTGATGACCAGCACCAGCACGACGGACAGGACCGTGACGAAAAACGTGATCGAGAGGTCGTCCAGGAAGAAACTACTGGCGAAAAGCTGACGGTAGACTTCCAGCGTCAGCGTCTTGCTCACGATCAGATGCATGCCGGTGCTGAAGGCGACGTTGTCGGTCGGCACCTGCCCCAGGGAAAACAGCGCCGCCTCGACCGCCGGATAGACGATCAGCGCCAGGAGCACGACGAATGGCGGGAGCGCCATGACGAGACCGAGGGCGGCCTCGCGCAGGTGGGAGCCGGCGACGCGGGGCCGCGGGGTTGCTTTGGACCACGAAGGGCGCGCGTCCCCGACTCCCATCGTGCTATGGCGCCTTCGGCATCGGCGTTCCGGCGACCTTTTCGTACCACTGCTGGTTCAGGTCGGTGTCGAACTTCGCGCTGAAGCCGAAGCTGTAGTCCTTGGCGACGGCGGCGAACTTGGCCTGAACGTCCGGCGGCATGTACTTCCAATCGAGACCGGGGTAGCCGTCGATCGTGTTGATGATGATCGTCTGCGGATCGGGGGTCAGCACCCAGTTCAGGTACGCGTAGGCCGCGTCCTTCTGCACGCTGTCGGCCACGACGCCGACGAACGCGCCACCACCCGAGAAGGGCGGCGAGATCTGCTCGAGCTTGACCTCCGGGGGTAGCAGGTTCTGCGCGAGGTAGCTCAGCCCCTGGTCCGACCAGACCGGCGCCATGTTGATCGAGCCCTTGCCGAGTGTCTGGAGCACCGGCACGTTGCCCTTGGGATAGAAGCCCTTGTTGTAGATCGACGGCGCGAGGTCTTTCAGGGTCGTCCAGCCCTTGTCCCACTCGGACTCTTTCGATTGATCGTAGCCAGTCTGGAAGAGATTCAGGTCCGAATCGGGCATGCCCATCATCAGGACGCGCGTCACGAACGCCTGACCCGAGCCGCCCTGGTCCGGCGGGTTGTAGGTGAACTGACCGGGATTCGCCTTCACCCAGGCCAGCACGTCGTCGAGCGTCTGCGGTGCGGTCGTCACGACCTTGCTGTTGTAGGCGAGAACGACCGAGCTGCCGCGGTACGGAACGCCGTAGCTGTTGTACTGGCCGAGGACGGTCGGCGACACCTTCGCCAGGTTCGGGATCTCGGTGTCTGTCAGTTTCTCGATCAAGCCGGCCTGGCCGCCCTGCTGGAGGTAGTTGCCGGTCTCCCAGAGATCGACCCCCGACGGTTTGCCCGCCTGCTTCGCCGCCGCGAGGCGATCGAAGGTGGTCTGATCGCCCGCGCCGTGCTCGGAAAACGTCATGGCGATAGTGACGTTGGGCTGCACCTTCTGGTAGGCCGGAATCAGCGACTTTGACCAGAGGTCGCGGATGTTGACGTCACCGCTCAGATAGTAGTTGACCGTGACCGGGCCGCTGGCCTTCGCGGCCGTCGCCGCCGGGGCGACGGTCGCCGCGGCGCTGGCGGTGGTGGGCGCCGGAGCCGGGGTCGCCGCCGTCGCCGCCGCGGTGGTTGGTGCGGCCGTGGGCGCCGCGGCGGTCGTCGGCGCGGCCTTGGTCGCCGCCGTGGTTGGTGCGGCCACTGGCGCCGTCGTCGGCGCGGCGGTGGACGCCCCACCGGAGCAGGCGGCGATCAGCGTCGCCGTTCCCACCCCGATGGCGGCGAACGTGGACTGTTGCAAGAAGTGTCGTCGAGAGACCCTCGACATAGATTGCCCTCCCTTTCTCGAAAGCCACTGCTCGGCGCGGCGTCGCTCGGCCATCGCCCATAGCGCAGCGGATACCTTATTATGACGCGGTTTTGGCGCGTGTCAAGAAAGAGTAGGTGGGATCGAACGCGTGGCCTCACCCCCCGCCCCTCTCCATCTCCGATGGAGAGGGGCGGGGGGTGAGGCTCCCCCCTCCATCTCCGATGGAGAAAGGCGGGGTGAGGCCGCTCTCTCTTCTTACAAATCTATGAACGTTTGCCCCGCCGGCCGTCTCATCCCCGTCGAAATCCTTGCCGCGACACCGTCCAGCCGCTATGATCGAAAGAATACCCGTCGCCGGTGAACACACGGGAGGTGTCAAGATGCGCCGACGCATCGCGATCAACGGGTTTGGCCGCATTGGGCGACTCACGTTCCGCAGCATCGTCGAACGTCACCCCTCGGAGCTCGACGTCGTCGCGATCAACGATCCCGCCGGTACGCACACCGATGCCCTCCTCCTGGAGTACGACTCCAACTACGGCCGCTTCGCGGGCGAGGTGATCAGCCACGCCGGACACCTCCACGTGAACCGGCGGTTCGTCCGGGTCTTCCGCGATCGCGACTGGCGGAACCTGCCCTGGGGCGACCTCGGCGTCCACACCGTCCTCGAATGCTCCGGCCGGGGCGTGACGCGCGAGACGGTCGAGGTCCATCTGAAGAACGGCGCCCAGCAGGTGATCATCTCGGCGCCGGCTCGCGGTGACGACCTCACCGTCGTCCTGGGCGTCAACGAGCAGGAGTATCGGCCCGGCGAGCACCCGGTCATCTCGAACGGCTCCTGCACCACCAACTGCCTCAGCCCCGTCACCCTCGTCCTGAAGGAGGCGTTCGGCCTGAAGTGGGGCCTGCTGACGACCGTCCACAGCTACACCAACTCGCAGCCGGTCCACGATCGCGGCGCGAAAAACGCCCGTGAGAGCCGCGCGACCGGCCTGAACATCATTCCGACGACCACTGGCGCCGCGAAGACTCTGCCCCGGGTGATCCCGGCGCTCGCCGGCCTCTTCGACGGCATGGCCTTCCGCGTCCCCACGCCGACCGTGTCGGTGATCGACTTCGTCTGCGAGACCGAGCGGCCGGTGAGCGTGGACCTGGTCAACGACACCTTCCGCGCCGCGGCCCGCGGCCGCCTGAATGGCATCCTCGACTTCTGCGAGCGCCCGCTGGTCTCGATGGACTTCAAGGGCGACCCGCACTCGGCGATCGTCGACGGCCTCTGCACCATGGTGATCGACCGCCGCATCGTCAAAGTCGTCGCCTGGTACGACAACGAGTGGGGCTACTCCTGCCGCCTGGGCGACCTCGCCGCCTACGTGGCGCGGCGGGACGCCGAGGCAGGGATCGAGCCTGCCACCCTGGGCCAGGGCGCAGCCGAAGTCTGCGAGTCCCCGCTGGACGATGCGGTGCCGGGACCGGACCGGCGCGAACCGGTCGCGCCGCGGTGAACTGACGTGGCGCCACCCCGAGACAGCCCTCGCCGTGGCGCCACTTTATGTCGTGGCATGTGCCTCCGGTACCGCCGAGAGATTCACCACGTCGGGCGTGCCATTCTCGAATGACTGGCCCTGGTAGGTCTTCAACAGCGTTTGCTTGTCGACATTCAGCGTCTGCCAGTCGTCCTCGAGCAGGCCGCCGGTGTCGCCGGAGTCGGGATTCAGGCACCAGTAGGTGTAGTGGAGCTGGTTTGCCTTGAGGTAGCTCACCAGCGTCCGCTGCCAGGTCCCCTCGGTGTCGGTGCCGACCGACCTGCCGCCGAACTCGCCGACGAGAACCGGCCCGATTCCCTGCTTCTGCAGGTATCCCCAGTGCTGGTCCCAGAAGCCGGGCAGGTTGTCCGGGAACGTCGGATCGCTGAACCAGTGCTGGTCGTAGACGCCCGGGCCGTAGTCGTGCGGGCTGTAAATGACGCGATCTGGCACGCTCAGTTGAATCGGGTGCTTGCCCGCGTTCATCAGCTCGCCCCCCTGCCAGGTCCAGTCCAGCGGATTGCCGGACTGATCGACGATCTTCTCGATCCCCTCCACCAGGATCAGCCAGTTTGGATTGGCCTCGAGAATTGCGTTGCCGCAGGCCGTGGCGGCCATCGCCCAGTCCGTCTGAGCGTCGCCGCTGCCCCAGGTGCAGGGCCCCGCGGGCTCGTTGTGCAAATCGGCGCCAATCACCGCGTCGTTGCCGCGGTACCGCGCGGCCAGCGCGCGCCACTGCGCGATCCAGACGTCCTGCGGCAGGTGATCGGTGTACCAGAGGGCGGACTGCTGGTCCTTGTTCGGCCGGTGTTGATCCAGAAATACCTTCAGACCGCGCTGTCCGGCCGCGACGACGATCGTGTCCATGATCTGCAGGCCGCTCTTCCCCTGGAGGTCCGGGTTCTGGTTGAAGTCGATGCCGTTCGGCTGGAACGCCGGATCGAACAGGGCGTTCGAGAACGGCAGGCGCAGGCAGTTGTAGCCGGCCTGGACGATCTGGTCCAACATACTCCCATAGCTGCGCACCCAGAGTCCGTGGGGAGCCAGCGTGCCCGTTTCCATGCCGAACCAGCTCAGCCCGGTCAGCGTCACCTCCCGCCGGGCGGCATCGACGATCTTCGTGCCGTCGGTCCGCAGATAGTTTGGCGTGCCCGACGTCCGCGTAGCGGCCGCTGCCGTCGGCGATGCTGCCGCGACCGACGGGGTCGCCCCGGCGGGCTGGGTCGCCGTGGCTTGAGGCCGGGGATCGGCGGACGGCGAGGGCGTCGGGCCGGCGGCCGTTGCCGTGGGAACGGCTGGCTCCGGTGTCGCGACGACTGGCGACGCGGGCGCCGCCGCGGCCCGGCACGCGGTCAGAGTGAGGGCGCCCAGAGGTGCCGTGATGCCACACCAGGCGAGAAACTCACGTCGGGTGCGGCGAGGGTGCCTGGATCGATTTGCTGCCACCTCTACCTCCAAGAACATCCGGGGTGCCGAGCGTTCATTATACATAACGGAGTGGGAGCCGCGCGCGACGGTGTGATACAATACGCACCCGTTCCATTCTAGATCTATCCAGAGGAGCACCGCGGCATGAACCAAGCGAGACCCCTGGTCGTGCGAGTTGGCGCACTCATCTCAGATCCCGAGCCCGAGCGTCGGCTGATCGACGAAGCTGGCGGCGAGCTGCGCATGGTCGATGGGAAGGACCCGGCAGCGACGCTGGCCGCGCTGCGGGACGCGCAGATCATCATCAACGCGGGTGGCGTGCAGTTTACCGCGGAGCTGATCGCCCAGCTCCCTGCCTGCCAGGCAGTCATCCAGAACTCGGTCGGCTACGACCGGATCGACGTGAAAGCGGCGACGGCCCGCGACGTCATGGTCGCCAACCTGCCGGACTACTGCATCGAGGAAGTATCCGATCACGCGGTGACCCTCGTGCTGGCCTCGGCACGCCGACTACCGCGGCAAGAGAAGGTCGTCCGCGAGGGGCGCTGGGGCAAGGCGGGCGAGCGCCCGGCGCGCGAGATCATCGGCCCGGTCAACCGACTTTCTGAATGCACCCTGGGCATCGTCGGCTTCGGGAACATCGGCCGACTCGTCGCCAGGAAGACGCGCGGCATCTTCGCTCGACTGATCGCGGCCGATCCTTATGTGAAGCCGGAGACGGCGGCGCAGCACGGCGTCGCGCTGCTCCCGCTCGACGACGTGTTGCGCGAGGCCGACTACGTGACCCTCCACGTGCTGCTGACCGAGGAGACGCGCCACCTGATCGACGCCGCGCGGCTGGCGCTGATGAAGCCGACGGCGTTCCTGGTCAACACCTGTCGTGGGCCGATCGTCGACGAGGCCGCGCTGATCGCGGCGCTACGCGCGGGCAAGCTGGCCGGCGCCGGACTGGACGTGTTCGAGCGGGAGCCGATCGGCGCCGATCATCCGCTCGCCGCTTTCGACAACGTGATCCTCACCCCGCACCTCGCCGTCTACTCCGAGACCGCCATGGAACACTGGCGCACCGATCCGTTCGAGGACGCCGCGCGCATCCTCAAGGGCTACTACCCGCGCGGCCTGATCAACCGTGAGCTGAAGGGCCGTCTGGGTCGTCAAGAGACCCCAGGCTGACAAGGCGCGTCACTCGGCGCCAACGCCGACAGCCTGCTGGCCTTCCAGCGAGTCGTAGGCGGCTAGCGTTGCACCCAGCGTGCGCAGGTTGTCCTCGACCGGCGACTCGAAAGGCTGGTCGTGTCGGAGGGCTGCGGCGAAGTGGCCGATGCAGCCGTCGAACGCGCTCTGGAAGGCCCGGTCGAGGCTCGTGTAGCGGGCGATGACCTCCACGCGGGCAGATCGGACCAGGCGCAGCTCGAGGGTCGTCGCGTCGAAATGCAGCGCGCCGTCGACGCCTTCGAGCAGGATGTCGCCTTCCCGACGGATCGCGGGCGCATCGGTCGGCGTTGCCCAGGACGACTCGATCACGGAGGTCGCTCCACCGACGTGACCGAGGACCAGGACTGCCCAATCCTCCCCGACGATCGCGGGGTTGACCCGCCCGGCCCGCGCGTAGACCGAGGTGATCTCGCCCAGGAGATAGCGAGCGCTGTCGATCCAGTGGATGTACATCTCGTAGACGATCAGGCGCGGCATCTCGGCGAAGTAGGGCTGGGTCGCGTGGACCGGTGGGGTGCGCGTCATCGGCTCGCGCGGCCCGATGACGCGCAGGTAGTGGGCGGTCCCGATGGCGCCCTCCTCGACGAGGCGATGCAGATCGCGGAACCACGGCAAGAAGCGCCACATCTCCGTCACCATGAAGCGGACGCCCGCGGCGCGAGTAGCGTCGACCATCGCGCGCGCCTCGGGCAGCGACGCGGCGAGTGGCTTCTGGCAGAGCACGTGGAGGCCGGCCCCGGCGGCCCGCTCGATCAGCGCGCGGTGGGTCCGCGGCCGGGTGGCGACGTCGACGCAGTCGAGCCGTGCCCCGGCGAGCATCGCGTCGACGTCGGTGTAGATGGCGACGTCGGTCTGGCCGAGCGTCGCCAGTTGGTCCCGCCGGGCTTCGGCCCGACTCCGGTCCAGATCGCAGATGGCGACCAGGTCGGCGTCGGGGCTGGCGACCCAGGCGGGGACGTGCTGCGCGGAAATGTGGCCGGCGCCAATCAGGCCGGCGCGAAGCAGTGGTTTCGTGGTGTGCCTCCAGTCAGTGTCCACCGTGTAGCCGTGGCCTCACCCCCCCCCCCCACACCAACAACGCA
>Ga0307374_10013600_pt1 | contig 11234 bp, 8 predicted proteins | sample OX3MG_FD_202532 | JGI IMG/M metagenome (GOLD analysis project Ga0307374, IMG submission 202532) | Soil microbial communities from Risofladan, Vaasa, Finland - OX-3 | ecosystem: Environmental > Terrestrial > Soil > Coastal area > Acid sulfate soil | place: Finland: Risofladan, Vaasa | collected... | reverse complement strand
TTGTTCGTGCAACTCGCACGGCGGCTGGATTCGCGGGCCGACTGCACCGCGGGAAGCAACAACGCAACCAGGATGCCGATGATCGCGATGACCACCAGCAATTCAATCAGCGTAAAACCCGATTTTTGGGTCTTCATGAGGGTTGTCTCTCCGTATTCGTTGGGAGGTTGGTGGTGCTTTTCCTACGTCGCCCGGTGCAATGTTTTTCTGCGCGAGTTACGGGCCACGTTTGCTTTCATCCACTTGTCTCCCTAAAAAAGGGCGGCCGTTTCGCCATGTCGCCACGGCTCAGGGTCGTTCGCTCGGCCACCCCAGGCTCTCGGCACGAGGCGTTCGGTGCAGGTCACATTCGTTCCCAGCCGACGTTGGTTGTCTCCTCGGCCCCCGACGATCCCGGCGCGGGATAAAATCGGTCGGCATTTCGGCGCCAAGTCAGCTACGATGCTTCAGTACGCCACGCGCCGCTCGCGCCGCGCGGCACCGGCCTGGCGCGCCCACGTCCGCACCGACGTATCGGTTTGAGGAGCGAGCCGCCAGGCGCCAACGTGAGCGCGCAAGACCTTGCCGCGAAGGCTACGGCAGCGAAGGTGCGGAAGCGGACCGAAGCGGAGGCGCCACGAAGCGACACGGCAACCGCCGCGCCCGGAAATCACCGGTGCGCGGCGCTGCCTTCGCCATGGCCGCCGCCTTGGCGCCAGCCGAGCTTACGCGCGCGGCGGTTGCAACGGGGGGGGATACGCCTGAGAAGTTGCGTTCCTGAAAGACCGGCACACACGGCCGGTTTCGGTCCATTCGAATTGCCATGCGACTCCCTCGGGAGGGGGCGACACGGCGCTCAACGAGCTCCAAGTCGGCACCAGCCCATGGCACGAGCGCCACGCCGAGGCGATCACCAGGCTCGACGATTTCGAGCCAAGCGGGATTTTGGCATGCGCTACGTGGTCCCGCCCGCCCGATGGATGGTCATCGCAACATTTCCGTTCAGCGTCCAGCGCCTTCCGCGCGGAGGCCACGACGGACGCGGGCGGCTCGACGCCGTGCGCCGCCGCCCAAACCAGCTTTTCCCGGTCCGTAAAGCAGCAACAACCTTTCCAACAATGCGCCGCGTCCATGCATCCGCAGAGACGGTGCATGCATGGGAAGGGCTTGCTCAGGTCCTTCACCGAAGCCGAAGGGAGCGGCACGCCTAGGGTCGCCGCCAAGTACGCCACCAGCGCAGCCACCACCGCCAAAAGGCGCGCGAATTGCGAGAGGCTGTGTAAGCGCCAAGAGAGAGGGTGCATGGTGGGGGGACAATGTGCGCGATAACGGGGGTGGAACGCGCGGCTCACTCCTCGGGGACGATTGTAAGCGGGTCACCTCCTTCGGTCAACCCCCCACGGGGATTTGCCCAAAAACCTCTGGTTTATGTGGGGTCTTTGTGCAACCGGCATTTCTGCCCCAAAAACCCACTCGCCGTGTGTGTTGGGTCGGTAGGTTGCTCGCCCTCCCTCGTGGTAGAATGGCGGGCATGGAAGAGAGCCCGTACAAGTCGCCAACCGGCTCGGCACCGCAAACCTGGTGGAGATGGCTTGCGGAATCGCTCTGGGAAAGAACGAAGTGTTATTGTTCGTTCTGCGGCAAACGCGATCTTGATGTTGGGCCGCTCATCGAGGGAGAGGACGGGGTCTTTATTTGCTACGACTGCGCCAAGAAATGTGTAAGCCTCATCGAGCGCCAGCGCGAGTCAGTCAACACTGCCTAATTCCCGCAAGGTGCCGCCAGCACCACCGCCGTCCCTAGTTGGCCGAAATGGCGTCGGGCCTCGGTGCCCAACAAGTCGCCGTGATCCCCAATTCGTAGGACTCCTGGATTAGACAGCAAACCGTGGCCGCGGACACTACGAAAATCGGAACAGCGCCCTGGGAAAAGCTCGATTGCGGCGACCCAAGCGGCTCGATTATACTTTACGCGGTCGCGAATGAGACATTCACGGTGGCTGGGGCAGAGCCTTAGCGATGCCCCGGTCGTTATCTAGCTCTGGCCGGGGTCGTGGCATGGCACCTTCATATCATGCGGTGGTTCAACGCGACGGCAAATGGTGGATCGGGTGGCTGGAAGAGATTCCTGGCGTGAATGGGCCATGGAGCGACTCGCGCGAAATGCCTCGATAGCTTGCGATCCGCATTGCGAGAGGCATTGGAGATAAACCGCGCCGAAGCGCGCGCCGCGGCTCATGCGCCGTTTGAGGAAGTGAGCATCGAAGTGTGAAACGACGCAAGCTGTTGGCTCACTTATCCGCGCACAGTTGCGTTCTGGTTCGCGAAGGGGCCTTCAGTTCGCCAGAAAAGTCGGCAAAATAGGCAAAAGTTTCCCATTCGATTTTGTCGAAAATGGTGTCGGTGTGTAGCATGCGTTTGACCATCATTCGACGGTCATGATCGCCCTGGCTACCTTACAGCCGTCGAGGAGCGCCGTGTGACAACCCTCGCGAACCGGCTTCCGTCGTCGACTTCGTGCGAGCGCTCGCAGGCCCGCTGGGTGGGCTTGAGCTGGGCCGTTTGGGTGACATTGGTCGTCGCCATGGCGGCCTATGCGCATGCCCGCCCTCAATCGCACACGGTGTATGACATTTACTCCGCGGCGGCACGTCGCTGGATGGCCGGCGAAGACGTCTACGTGCGTACTCGGGAGTACTTTCGCTACAGCCCGCTGTTTGCCGCGTCGTTGACTCCGCTCGCCGTGCTGCCCGACGAATGGGGCGGCGTGGTTTGGAAGCTCGCCAACTGCGGCTTCCTTGCGTTGGGAATCGGGGCATGGGTACGGCGTCTTTACCCGGGTGAGTTCAGCCCGACCCAGGTGGCGGCGGTGTTCTTGCTGGCGCTACCGATGTCGTTGCACAGCATGTACAACAGCCAGGCGAATTTGATGATGTTGGCCTCGCTGCTCTTGGGGGTGGCGGCCGCCGCCGACGGCAAGTGGAACCGCGCCGCCGCCTGGCTTGCTTGGGCCACGCTCGTCAAGGGCTATCCGATGGCCCTGGCACTCTTGCTGGCCGCCCTTTTTCCTCGGCGTTTCGCGCCGCGTTTCCTGTTCGCCTTGGGCGTGGGCCTGCTGCTGCCGTTCGCCATGCAGCGTCCCGCGTTCGTTCAAGCGGAATATGCCAGTTGGTGTACGCACTTGTTCGACAGCACCCAGATCATGCGCGAGCGGGTGCGGACCGTCGATTGGCTGGCCATGATCTACTACCGGCCGCTATCGGAGCGTGGCTTCTTCGCGCTCGAAGTCGGCGGGGGCCTCTTGGTCCTGGCGCGCTCGCTTTGGGAGCGGAAGCGAACGAGCGACCCGCGCGCGTGGTTGGCGACGACCTTCGATTGGTTCGCGTTGTGGGTGGTGCTCCTCGGGCCGGCCACGGAGGGCTGCACTTACATTGTCTTCGCCCCCACCGCCGCGATGGCGGTCGTCCGCGCCTTCGCGCTTTACGGCGGTGTCGCTCGGCTGGCAACGGTCGTCGGACTCGTCATGATGGGGCCACTGGTCACCGACTTGCCCGGCAGGGCAATCCGCAATTTTGCCGTCGATCACGGCAGCCAGCCGCTGGGGGCGCTGCTGTTGTTGGGCTACATGGTCAGCCAGACCTTGCCGCGGCGCCAACCTCCGGCCGACGGCGGGCCCCGACGCGCCGAGTCGCGAATTCGGGTCCATCGAAAAATGACTTCAGGTTCGACGTACCCATGAAGTCTCGCATGGGCGACGGCGGACGACGGGTCGCGCTTCACGCCGACGACCTGGGGATGAACCGCGTGATCAGCGAAGGCATCTTTCAAGCCTTCGAGCGGGGGCTTCTCACCAGCGCTTCCGTCTTGACGAACGCCCCCCACGCTCTTTTGGCCATCGAATCGTGGAAGGGCCGCTTCGCGGGCCGGTCGGCCGGTGAGTTACCCTGTAGCGACGCGCGCCGCCGGCTCGACGATCTCCGCCGTCCTTTCGACCTGGGCATTCATCTGAATCTGACCCAGGGACGCCCACTGACCGCCGACCGCTACCCAGCCGAATTACTCGACCGAAACGGTTGCTTTCCGGGGATCGGACCGTTGTTCCGCCGGCTGCTGTACCGTGCGACCCAGTGGGAAGCGGCGATCGAGGCCGAGTTGAGCGCCCAAATCGAGTTGCTGCTCGACCACGGATTGCGGCCCACGCACCTGAACGGGCACCAATACGTCGAGTTGCTGCCTGCGTTGGCGCGAAGCATCCCTCGACTTCTGCAAAAGTACTCGATTCCGGCGGCGCGCGTGGCCTGGGAGCCGCCCGCGTGGGGGACGAGTCTGCGGCCAGGATTTCGGCCTCTGAATTGCTTGCTTTCGTCGATCAAGCGGCGATACGCGCAGAAGTTTCGGGCGCGGCTAGCGCGGTGTGGAACCCCGTATCCCGACGTTTTCTTTGGGGCCTCGCACGCCGGACGCATCGACCTGGTTCTGCTGCGCCGCTTCCTGCGCGGATCGCGGAGTTTTACGATGGCCGAAATCGCCCTGCACCCCGCGTTGGCGGCGCTCGCTCCCGATGAGCAAACCATTCCACCAGAATGGCGCGATCCGCTGGCCGCGCGACGGCCGCGGGAGTTGGAGCTTCTGCTCTCGCCGGCATTGGCGGAGGAACTACTTTCGCATGGGATTCGGCTGGGACGGATCCTCGCTATGGATCGTCGCCAGTAGCGACCACATTCCCCACAACATCGCCAAGATAAAACAAGCCGGCAGGCTCCAAGCGAGCGTTAGGTCGCCCAACACCGGGCCAGTCAGCGCTTTGGCCGTCAAGGGTCCGCAGACGAGCAACACCGTCAGCAAGGCAACTCGTCCGCGCGATGGACGTTCGACCAGATGTCGGGCGAACAGAAAGCAGGGCAATAGCAAGGCGACAAAATGGGCCTTGCCGGTCATGGGACTCAACAACATTTGGAGACAGATGACGATTGCCGCTTCGACGCCCCAATGCAGCCGGTTCAAGCTCGCCGTGCGCGGCGCGTCGGCGGCAACGGTCGCGATGGGGCGCCACGGGCTTCCGCAAACCCATATGGAACAGGCGGTCAATGTGAGGGCGGTCGTATAGGTCAGCCATCGCATCGGCACCGCTGCGCCGGATGGTAACGCCACGCCGTGGATCTGGGCTGCTGAGACGGGCGATCCGAAGCGGAATAGATGGTCAAATATCCCCGCCAGCGACTGGTTTTGCAGGGGGTCGACCAGCCAGCAGCCGGGCGCAACGACCACGGGGCCTGGCAGGTAAGCCTTGGCCCACTCGATCAAATGAATTCCGCCGTCGGAGCGGGGATAGAACAGATCGGGAAGCAGATTGATTCCGACCGCCGCGGCCACCACGACCAGCGCCGCTTTCGGCTTGCCTCGCCAAAGTAAATAGGGTGCGAACAACAAGGGGACGCATTTCATGCCCGCCGCGAGGCCAATCAGCACGGCCCCCAACCGCTCGCGTCCTCTTTGCATGGTGTGGCAACCGGCAAGCAGCAGGGCGGCGATAACCACGTCAAATTGCTGGTGCTCCAGAGGCGCCACAAACCATCGCCCCCCCAGGAGGAACCCAATCCAGAATACATTCTGCCAGCGGGATGTCAGGCGCCAAAGCGGGGGTCCACCAGCCAACCCCCAAGCGCAGGCCACGACCCCCACCGCGGCAAACACGTTGATCAGGTACCAGACGGCCAATGAGGCGGTCGCTGACATTTGGCAAAGCGGAACGGCCAGCATCGCCATGGCCGGCGGATAAGAATAATTCGAGGGAAAAGCTTGCAACGGCTCGCCGACCTGCAATCGCCGCGCCGCGAGTATGAACACATCATACCACTCGCTCTGTTCACCCCGCAGAACGAAAAACGGGGCGAAGACCAAAAAGAACCCGGCCAATGTGACGGGAACTCGATTCCGCCAGCACCAATCGCCTAGGGTCGTAATCGGTTTCCGGACCAGCATTTGGTCGCCGGCGCAGTTCGACTCACTGGCCCGCTGCAGAAGGGACTGATTCATCGACGTTGCTAGCTCGAAGGCCGAAATGGTCCCCCGGGCAACATGTATCGACTGATTCAACTGGGAACTTGCGGCTTTTTTGACGCTTGGCACGTCATGCCGCGCGTTTCCGCGACATGGTCCGCCGGCGGGCCAACCAGCCTTCACCCAAGGTGGCCAGGGCCACGCGGTCTTCGAGGTTCGGCCGGAAAATGGTCAACAACAAAAGCGGCAGGTACCAGGCGATGTAAATGCCGCCGTCATGCGCGTTCCAAAACTGCGTTCCCAGCATCAACGCCGCCGATCCGCTCAAAAGCGTACCCAAGTTCTTCCGCACCGGCCAGATTGCGAAACTGATCGAGAGGGCCACGAACGCCGCCAGCACGGGAATGCGATAGAGATAGAAGTACTCGTTGACCATGTGGAATCTCCAAAACCCCTCGGCCCCCGGCATCTTTGGGTCGGGCCAGCCGAACATCATCTTCATTTGCGTCAGGAACAAGTCGGCGTTGGCCGAGGTCAAGGCCAGCGGCACCACCATCAGCGCCAGCATTGACGCGAAGCCGCAAATGAAACGCATCAGTCCCCGGTGCCAGTAGAAACTCAGCCACAACGGCAGTAGGAAAAATGGGTAATAGACGGCGCCGGTGGCCAGACCCAGGAGCATCCCCGACGCCAAAGGCCGCCGATACAATGCGACCGCCCACGTCATGAGCGCCGCGGGTAACACATGGTCGACTCTCCCGGTCATGACCGCCGTGTAAGGCATCAGCAAGTAAAGGGTCGCGGCAGCCAGGCCGGTGCGAATGTTGTCAAAGTGCCAGACGCCAATTACCACGACCCCCAGCACCACCGCCAGGTGTGAGAGGATGGCCATCGTCCGCGCCGTGGCCGCCTGGACGGTGTACCGGTAGCGGTCTTGCTCCGCCGTCACCGGCGGGTCCTTCAAGGACAAAGCCGTTTTGGTCGTGATGCTGGGAATCCAATGGAGCAAAGAGTAACCAGGGCCGTGTTGGGCAACGACTTTGTCATCCGGCCGCGGCTCGGCGCCGAAGAGCATCTTGTCGAGCTGCTGGGGACCCTCCAAGTCGCGCGGGTCGACCGTATTGGTGAGCACGTTGACCATCATGAACACCGCGAGCGACGCGGCGATGAACGTCATTCCCCCGGCCGAGAGGTTCGGCTCGAGCAATGGCCGCCGCACCATCCGCGCGTCGAACAGCATCCGGAGCAAGAGCACCCCGCCCGACGCGAAAAGCCAGACGTAGCCCCAGTAGGCGACGTCGCCTTCCTGGACGACCATCAGCAAACCGGGCGCCTGCGCAATCAAGACCAGGAGATCGAAGTTGCGTATGCTCCAGAGGCGGCTGAACTTGAAATAGATCGCGATCGTCAGCAATGACGACAGGTAGACCCAGGTCGTCGCGTTAAGCTGGTAACCGTAAAGAATATGTTCCATGCTGAATCGCCCACCACCAGGACGACACCTGCGCAAACATGCAAGATAAGGTATTTGAGGCGAATTGCAAGACTTCCGCGCTTCAAGAAGCGCCGGCGATGGTTTATAACCGACCGGCGGGCTTCAACTTGTGACGATCGCTTGGAGGTATTCGCGTGTCCGACGAGGTTTTTCTTCGGATCGCCAAGTGGCTTGACCATCGCGATGTCAAGTACCAGGTGCTGCGGCACGCGGCGGTTTACACCAGCGCCGAGGCCGCCGCCGTGCGCGGCACGCCGTTGGCCAGCGGCGCCAAGGCGCTCATCTGCAAGGCCAACGACCAGTTCCTGATGTTCGTTCTGCCCGCCGATCGCAAGCTGGCCAGCAAAGCGGTCCGAACCTCCCGGGGCTGGAAAAGCTTTCGTTTCGCATCGGCCGAGGAGGTGTTGGAGCTGACCAGTTTGACCGCCGGATCGATCCCGCCCTTTGGCAGCCTTTTCGGCCTCGCCACCCATTGCGACCGCCGCCTCGGTGACCACGCTTCGATCAATTTCAACGCCGGCGACCATTCGATTTCGATCTGCATGCTTTACGACGATTACCTGGCGGTCGAGCTTCCCGAGATGGGTGAGTTCGCGGAATGAGCTCGGGATAAATAAATGGTGCAAACCCGTGTTTCTGTATGCGAGGTAGTCGGGGCACAGGGCACCCAAGCGACGAAACGACTTGCCTTAGAGCGCTCAAGATGTTAGGATCGTATTAGCGCTTTGTGTGTTTTTCGTTTTTCTTGTCGCGCAGCCAAGGTTGGCGCCTGTACATGATCTGGGCGAGCCCCAGGGGTGTGGTGCATGGACCGAGCCCTCGTCTCCGGCGAATTTCTGATTCCGTCCATGCTGCACAGCGTCGATTTGGTGGGGTCCAGTTCGCTGTTGGCGCTGGGAGTGATGGAAGAGGCGAACCCGATTGGGGCCGCGATCTACGGCGGCTTCGGAATTGCCGGCCTGGCGCTGTTCAAATTGTTGGCGGTTCTGCCCGCCATGTTGATCATCGCCAGGATCATCCCGGTCAGCCGGCGCGTGCGACGCTTGATGTTCGTGGCGGCCACGATCACCGGCGCTGTGGCCACGCTCGCGCTGTTGGCGGTGGTGCGTTACTGGTTGGCGCCGCCTGGTCCATTGGACGCGTTCTGAACATCGCCATCTCAGGGCTCCGAGTTTGGGCTGTGGATAATGACCCCGTTGGGGTCGGGCGGCCCGCGGACCTGGCACTGCGGCCGGCGCCGGCCGGCGCCGGCTACGAAGTACCGTGGCCTCTTCTCCTGTCCTTGACCTGCAGCCGGACCATCGTTGATACCCCCACCGCAGATGGGTCAGCAATGACGCGATGACTTCTTCGGTATAATCGCCTGGCGGTGGCACACTTGAGTTGTGAAGGAGGGACGACATGGCCAGCGAACTCATCCGCGTCGGCATCGTCGGGCTGGGGGGCAACGCGCGGCTGCGGCACGTAGGCGGGCTGCGCGCATGCCCGGGCGTTGAAATTACCGCCGTGTGTAACCGCCGGTCCGAAACGACCGCCGCGGTGGCCCGCGAGTTCGGCATTCCCAAGACGTACGACCGTTGGCAAGATCTGGTGGTGGACCGCGAGATCGACGCCGTGGTCATCGGCACCTGGCCGTACTTGCACTGCCCGATCACGTTGGCGGCGCTCGAGGCACATAAGCACGTGCTCACCGAGGCGCGCATGGCCATGAACGCCGCCGAGGCCCGGCAGATGCTCGCCGCCAGCCAGGCGCACCCAAAGTTGGTGTGCCAGATCGTGCCAAGCCCGTTCGGGTTCAAAGCCCATCGCATGGTCAAGGAGCTGATCGCGTCGGGTAGCCTGGGCGAACTGCGAGAGGTCGTGGCTCTTGGCGCCGGCGACGCTTTGGCCGACGCCGACACGCCCTTGGGCTGGCGGCAAGTAAGTGAGCTCTCCGGATTGAACATGCTGACGCTGGGCATCTTGCACGAGACGCTCATGCGTTGGGTGCCCGATCCGGTGCGGGTATTCGCCCAGCTCCATGCTTTTGTGGCCGAGCGGCTCGATCCGGCGACCGGCCTGCGCCGCCGGGTGAGTACGCCCGACAGCGCGCAGGTGCTGGCGGTGCTGGCCGGGGGCGCGCGGGCCATGTACCACGTCAGCGGCGTCACCCGCTTTGGTCCCGGCACCCAGGTCCACTTGTATGGCAGCGAAGGGACGTTGAAGTACGAAATGTCGCCGCGCGATCGGCTGTTCTTGGGGCGACGCGGCGAAGCGGAGCTGCGCGAGGTCGAGGTGCCGCCCGAAAAGGAATATGGATGGCGAGTCGAGGCCGAGTTCATCGGTGCGATCCGCGGCCAGGAGCCGATCGAATTCACCGATTTCGCCACCGGCCTGCGCTACATGGAATTCACCGTGGCCGTCGCCCGCAGTTCCGCCGCCGGCGAGCCGGTTGAGCTGCCACTGGAACCATCGTGACGGGTCACTCCACGTGGAATGCTCGGCGATCCCAAGCATCCTAACTTCAGTCGGTAGGGGTTGTAGAGGCGCGCGGCGTGTCGGGAAGTCCGATTCGAGGAGCCCGCTGCACCCATTGCACGATGCGGCGGATATGGAGTCGCGGAGGTGGATCGGCTAGAATCGGTTCTGGTGGAACTGTCAATCTGGAGAGGGGAACCGTTGCATGAACGATTTCGAATTGAACCGACGGCAAGCGCTCGTCGCGAGCGGCTTAGGCATGTTGACGCTGGGCATGCCGGGAGTCGTGATGGGCAGCGACAAGGTCGACGCTTCGGGCAAAGCCGTTCCCTCGGACAAATCCTGCATCTTTGTCCTGCTCTGCGGGGGGCCAAGTCACGTTGACACTTGGGACATGAAACCCGACGCACCGTCGGATTATCGCGGTCCGTACCAACCCATCTCCACCAGGGTGCCGGGCATGCTCCTGAATGAGATGCACACCCGGCTGGCGACGTTGACCCACCACTTCACGCTAATCAATTCGATGTCGCATCCGGGGGCGATCAGCAATCACTTTGACGCGATGCACAACCTGCTTAGCGGCCAATCAGAGAAGCGTGTGCAGGAGGGCATGCCGGACACGCAGCCCTACCTGAGCTCATTCGTTGCCAAACACAAACCCAGCACGCGCAATTTCATTTCCAATGCCTGGCTCATCAAATGCGTGGGACCCCCCGTGTTTTGCGCGCCCAATATTGGCGTTGGTGGCTACCTGGGCTCGGCTTATGCGCCATTTTTCGTCGGCTCGGCGGACAACCATCCGGCGATGAGCAACTTCGAGCCGCCGCAGTTGTACAACCCTTTCGACGATAAGCGATTTGAGGAGCGCAAGTCGCTGCTCCGCAACCTTGAGTCCACCAGCATGGATCAGTACCAGCACGTTAAGGACTGGTCCGACCTGCGTGAGAAGACCTACGACGCCATGACGCGCGACGAAGGCCGGCAGGCGTTTGATCTGACCCGCGAACCAGTGAGCATGCGCGAGCGCTATGGAATGCATCCGCTCGGGCAGAATCTGCTGCTCGCGCGGCGGATGGTGGAATCTGGCGTCCGCATTGTCACAGTCAACGGCTGGACCGGACAGGCCGAGCATGACAAGAACGGCCCGCCGAGCAGCAGTTGGGACATGCACGGCGGAAACATGGGCATGGGGAACGCTTTCGGCAACGGCTCTTACGGAATGGGATTCTGTTTGCCTCGACTGGATCAAGCGCTTGCCGCACTGTTTTCCGACCTCGCGGAGCGTGGAATGCTGAAGAACA
>Ga0307374_10013598_pt1 | contig 11234 bp, 15 predicted proteins | sample OX3MG_FD_202532 | JGI IMG/M metagenome (GOLD analysis project Ga0307374, IMG submission 202532) | Soil microbial communities from Risofladan, Vaasa, Finland - OX-3 | ecosystem: Environmental > Terrestrial > Soil > Coastal area > Acid sulfate soil | place: Finland: Risofladan, Vaasa | collected... | reverse complement strand
GGCTCGACGGCGGGCTCCGGGGCGATCTGGAACCTGAGGTCCAATGCGCTGCGCCCGGCGGGATGGACGTCCGCGGATGCCGCCGGCCTGCCGATCCTGCCCGGCCTGCTCAGCTACAGCGAGGTCCGGGCGGCGGTCCGCACCGGCACCCCCATCACCCATGCGATCAGGGTCACCGCGCAGCAGACCCAGTCGGCCTTCATCTGGCCCGCCCGGCACCAGGCGGGTTCAGGTGCGAACCCGGCCCTGCCCCCGATGGGAGCACGCTTCCGGCTGAAGGCGAGCTTCGACGTGGCCGGGTTCTGCGCCAGCGCCACGGTGCCGTACTGCAAGGACGCCAAGGCCGTGCTGGCCGAGATGCGGCACTACGGCCTGATCCTGGCCGACAACGGGAGCAACTGGTACTTCCAGGGCAGTGCCTTCCCGCAGTGGCCGGACGGCCTGGTCGAGTTGCTGAAGCAGATCCCCGCCCGTGCCTTCCAGGCCGTCGACGAGTCCTGCCTGATGGTCCACCCCGACTCCGGCCGGGCCGAAGCCAAACCGGGTTGCCCGATCGGCTGACCCCGCGGCCCCGCGGCCCCAGCGGCCTCGGCCGGCCGCCGCCGGGGTGTCCGACCGGTCGGGTAGCGTCGGCGCTATGGCCACGATGGTGTCGTTCCACGCTCATCCCGACGACGAGTGCATCGCCTGCGGCGGGGTGATACGCAAGGCGTCCGAGGAGGGCCACCGGGTCGTGCTGGTGGTCGCCACCCGCGGTGAGCATGGCGAGATCCCGGAGGGGTTCCTGACCGCGGGCGAGGAGCTCTGGCAGCGCCGGGTCACCGAGACGCACGCGTCAGCGGAGATCCTCGGTGCGCAGCGGGTGGAGTTCCTCGGTTACACCGACTCCGGCATGATGGGCACGCCAGCCAACACCGCGCCCGGCTCGTTCTGGACCGCAGCGGTCGACGAGGCCGCCAAGAAGCTCGCCGCGATCCTCGAAGAGGAACGCGCCGACGTCCTGACCTGCTATGACGATATCGGCGGGTATGGTCATCCGGACCACATCCAGGTACACCGGGTGGGCATACGGGCAGCCGAGCTGGCCGGCACTCCCCGCGTCTACCAGAACACGATGAACCGCGACCACATGATGCGCGGCCAGGCCGCGTTCGCCGAGCAGGCCGCCGCTGCCGGGATCGAGCTTCCTGACTTCGGCGACACCGAGGACTGGGGCAAGCCCGAGTCGGTGATCACAGCCGCCGTGGACGTGTCCCCGTACCTGGAGCACAAGCGCCGCGCCATGCGCGCACACGCCAGCCAGATCAGCGAAGCGTCGTTCTTCCTGGCCATGCCCGAGGAAGCATTCCGGTTCGGGTTCGGCACGGAGTGGTTCATCCGTGACGGGCAGGGTCCCGGCATCACCGAGACCGATCTGCTCGCCGGCCTGTGACCGGCGGCGCAGGAAGCGGCGGGCAGGTGTGATGCCGGTCAGGGCGGTCGCGTTCGACATCGGCGGGGTGCTGGAAGAGGTCGCGCCGCCGGATCAGTGGCTTGGCAGCTGGCAGCGGCGGCTCGGGATGAGCGCGGACGGTTTCGAGGCCGCGCTGGCAGGAGTCGATCCCGGCGGCCTGATCACCACCGGGGGCCTGTCGGAGGCGAAGATCCGCCAGCGGTACGCGGACGCGCTGGGCCTGCCGGAAGCCGCGGCGCAGGAGTTCATGGCCGACCTGTGGGACTGGTACTGCGGTGAGCTGGACGAGGATCTGACCGCCTTCGCCGCGAGCTTGCGGCCGGGCTGCGCGACGGCGATCCTGAGCAACTCCGCGGACGGCGCGCGGCGCGAGGAGCAGGCGCGGTACGCCTTCGCGGACCTGTTCGACGTCATCGTCTACTCGCACGAGGTCCGCCTGGCCAAACCCGACCCGCAGATCTACCAGCTGCTATGCGCCGAGCTTGACGTCGCGCCGGCCGAGCTGGTGTTCCTGGACGACGTGCCGGAGAACGTCGAAGCCGCTCTCGATCTGGGCATCCGGGGCATCCTCCACCACAGCACCCCGGAGTCGATCAGCGCGATCGGCTCGCTGCTCACGTCCTGACCGGCTCCAGCACGAACAACGGGATCTGGCGTGTGGTCTTCTGCTGGTACTCGGCATAGGGCGGGTAGGCGGCGACAGCCCGTTCCCACCACTGCGCGCGCTCGTCCCCGGCCAGCTCCCGTGCGGTCATCGCCTGCCGGGCCGGGCCGTCCTGCAGCTCGACGTCCGGGTACGCACGCAGGTTGAAGTACCAGTACGGATGGGTGGGGGCGCCGCCTTGCGAGGCCACAGCGGCATAACAGCCGTCGTGCTCGACCCGCATCACCGGTGTCTTGCGCTGCTTGGCGCTGCGCGCCCCACGGTTCGTGATGATCACCACCGGCAGGCCGGTGTCCCGCAGCGTGGTCCCCTGTGTCCCGCCCGAGCCCTCATACAGCTCGACCTGCTCGCGTACCCAGGCCCGCGGGCTGGGTACGTATTCGCCCTCGACCGGCATGCCGCCAGTCAACCACGGATCAGCCGGGCCGGCCTGCCACTGCCCGGCGCAGCGCGTCGACCTGTCCCTTGACCGAGCACGGGAAGGTGAGCGGCAGGCATCCGTCGGGCACCGGCAGCAGGCTCCCGTCGTCGCGCCGCGGCTGTTCGACCACGATGGCCAGGTCCGGGTAGCGCTGCCTGATGGCTGCCGCGATGCCCAGCTCAGGGTCGAGCCCGTGGAGCACCACGTCGGCGCCGGCCACCGCCTCGCACACCTGCCCGTGCAGGAGCGGGCACGCCTGCGGATCATCGCCGGGCCCGGAGCAGAACGCGACGTCGAAGCCTGCCTGCTCGCACAGCGAGAAGTCGGAGATCGCCAGTGACGCGCGGTCGTCCTCGACCAGCATCCGGGGCCGACGGCCGGCCCCCCTGCCCGAGCGCCACGCCCTCCTGGGCACCCGCTGCTTCATGCGCCCTCCTCGTGCCTGCCCCTATGCCTGTGGGCCCGCATGTCCAGTTAGCGCCTGCGAGGGCGGTCAGCGGCAGGGACTTTCGGCCTGTCCTTCGGCCACATCGGGCTGTTCCAGCAGCCACGTCACCGCCTGGGCGGCGGACCAGCCGTCCGGGTGCCGCGCCAGCAGGGCGTGCGCACTGTCGAGGCTGGACCCGAGTGTGACCAGCGGCTCCTCGGCGTAACCGCCGCCGGGACGGGTCTGGCCCAGCCCGGTGTTGGCCAGCAGCGCGTTGCACAGGCATGACCGGCCCGCGGTATCGGCGGCATCGCCGCCCTTGCGGACATACATGTGCTCGGGCTCGCCCGGGCACCGGTAGCCGACGGCACCGCCTGGCCGCAGGTAGGGCGTGCGCAGATAGCCGAGATCACACAGCCGCGGCCGCGCCTGGTACCGCTGGGGGTCGGACAGGGTGCCGGGCAGCTGCGCGACCTTGAACGGGAACCCCGTCGGTGAGGCCGCCGGATCGGTGCGCACCCGCAGGGTGCCGTCGCGGACCTGGCCGAGCAGCAGTGCCCGCAGGTCCGGGCGCAGGCCGGACTCCCGGCTGAGTGCGAACAAGGTGCCCACCTGCACACCGGCGGCACCGGCGGCGCGGGCCTCCGCCAGCCGGGCCGGGGTGCCATAGGCGCCAGCCAGCCAGAACGGCAGCCCGATCGCGGCCAGCCGGGCCAGATCCGCGTCATCGCGTGGCCCGTAGCAGGGCTGGCCGTCGCCGTCCAGCGTGAGCCGGCCCCGCGGTGGGGCGTTGTGCCCGCCGGCCAGGGGGCCCTCGATGACGAACCCCTCGGGGCGGATCGCGGGATCACGGACGAGGTATTCGGCCAGGACGTGGGCCGAGACGATGGCCAGGAATGCGGGGCGCGGCACCGGCGGCAGCACGCAGCCGAGCAGGGCCGCCGGGTCCAGGCCGGCAGTGTGCCGCTGGCCGTCGGGCGCCCCCGCGACGTCGACCGGCAGGCTTACCGGCTCGTGCCGCGCGAGCGCGTTCAGCAGCCTGGGCAGCTCACGGGGAATGCCGGCGCCCACGAGCACCATGTCCACGCCCGCGAGCATCGCGCCATACGCCGCCGCTGGCGTGGCCATCTGGACCTTCTCCAGGAAGTTGACGCCCACCGGGCCGTGATGGCCCTGCTTGGCCAGCCACACCTCGGCGAAGTTCGCCACCACGGCGAGTTCCTGGGTGTGCTGGTCCTGGCGCAGCCTGAGCCTGGGCACCGGAGCATACGGCGTGCCGGGCTCGCGGCCTCCGGCCCGGAAGTAGCGGCGCAGGATCCGGTTGGTGATCTCGGGGACGGGGAAGGCCGCCATCGCCGCCCGCGCGTGCCCGCCGGGGTCGCCGTCCTGGAGCCGGCGGGCGAGCACGACGTCGAGTGCGGTGCCCGACACGACGCCGAGCTGGCCGGTGGCGGCCACTGCCCGGGCGAGGGGCCAGGATGAGATGGCCACGCCCATCCCGCCCTGGATGACAAGGGGCAGGGAGCCGGTGTCCTGGGTCAGCATCGGGCGCGCTCCTAGCTACGGCTACGTAAGTTACGTTACCGTAGGTTCACCCAGGCGGCCAGGCGGCCCGCCAGATCGCGCTGACCTGGCCGAAGGCCCGGCCCCAGCCCGGCTTCGTTACTCGCCGCCCGGCGCCTTGATGGCGTGGCCGATATAGCTGACCCGCAGGTCCTTGGTGAGCACGAAGGTTGCCTTGCGGCCGAAATCGCCGGGGGAGATCCTGCCCTTCTTCAGCTGGCGGAGCAGGCGGAGCAGCGCCGGCGGGGCGATGCCTGGTGCCATTCCGGTCAGTGTCGAACAGGTGGAGCAGCGGAGGGATCGATGCCGATGACCGCCGCCCCGAGCCGCGCCATCTCCTCGGCCATCAGGCCGCCACCACAGCCCACATCGACCGCGACCTTGCCGGCGGGGTCGATGCCCTGGGCGGCGAGCACCCTGGTGAAGTACTCCACTCGCGGGGGGTTCAGCGAGGTGCGGATGGCGTGCAGCGGCTGGTGCTCGTCCCACCAGATGTCGCCGGGGGCGTTGTAGATCTCGTTGTCGACGGCCATGACTGGCTCCTATCCGCCCTGATCGGGCACCTGATCGGCAGGCCGGGGCGGCACCTGCGCCCGGCTGAAGAGTCCTTTGGCCTCGCCGAGCAGGCGCAGCAGCTCCTGCCGGTCCGGCTCGGGCATGGCGGACAGCCATTGCGCTTCGAGCGCGTGCAGGCGCCGCAGGATGTCCTGGCAGACCTCGCGGCCCGTCTCGGTGACGGCCACCAGCACCGACCTGCGGTTCGTGGGATGGGGAGAGCGCCGCACCAGTGCGCGCCGCTCCAGGGCATCGAGCACCGAGGTGACGGTGGTCTTGCCCACGAACGTCCGCTCGGCGATGGCGGTCGGGGTGAGTGGGCCGTCCGCACCGGTGACGACGGCCAGCACGTTGAAGCCCTTGAGCACCAGCCCGTACTGCGCGAGCAGTTCCTCGACCCGGTTGATCGTGACGGTGCCGGCCAGGGTCAGGTTGAGCGTGACCTCGGTGGCGGACGCGTCGGCGCCCGGGAACTCCTGGCCGAATTGCGCGTGCACGCGGACCGGCTCGGATGAGGGATCCCTCTTCGCCCGGAGCGTGCTCACGACGGCAGGCCTTATCATCCGACACTGGACTGTCCTTATTCGGACTATACGGTATCCTCATAACGAGATCCAGGGGCCGGTCACCCGCGCCGGCCGCAGCGCCATGGGCCGCCCCAGCCGGCCTGGCGCTCGCCTGGCACCGTGACCGTGTCCGGTTGTGCGCCCGGCCACGGCTTGGCATGATCGCGCACACGATCACGGGCCGCGCCGCATCAGGCCGGCATGACCGGACCGGCGCCCCCATCCGACCGGAGGACCAGTGCCCATCAGCGACGAGACGATCGGTGACTTCCTGGGGCGGCTCGCCGCGCGGGTACCGGCACCAGGCGGTGGCGCGGCCGCGGCCCTGCATGCCGCGCAGGCGGCGGCGCTGCTGGGCATGGTCGCCCGTTACACCACCGGCGAGCAGTACGCCCAGCACGGTGCGGCGATCGGCCGCATCATCACCGAGGTCGACGAGCTGCGCGGGCTGGCGCTGCGGCTCGCGGACGCCGATGCGGACGCCTTCGCCGGCGTGAGTGCCGCATTCGGGATGCCCCGATCCAGCGACGAGGAGAAGAGCGCACGGTCGGCGGCGATCTCCCGCGCGCTGATCCAGGCGGCCTGGCCACCGGCGCAGGTCATCAGTGTGGCGGGCATGGTGGTAGACCTTGCCGAGGCGCTGGCGGCGATCGGGAACCGCAATGTCATCGCTGACGTCGCGGCGGCTGCCGAGGCCGCCCGCGCCGCGGTAGCCATGGCACGGGTGAACATCGAGATCAACCTCGCGGCCATCTCCGACGAGCAGGCCGGCCTGGAGATGATCGCCGAGGAGGGCAAGGCCGACGCCATCATCGCCCGCGCCGAAAAGGTCACCGCCTCGGTCCGCGAGCTGATCCGGGCCTGAGCTACTCCGGGTCGGAGATGTCCGCCACGGTTGCCATCAGCACATCGAGGACGTCGTCAGCCTGAGCCGCCAGGGCCAGGCCGTGCTCACCGGCGCCGAGTGTGATCTCGTGGCCGCGCATGCGCTCGTCCGCGATGACCGGCCAGCTGACCGCCGCGCCGAATGGCGTGATCGTCCCGCGTTCGTAGCCGGTTGCCTGCTTCGCCACCTCAGCGTCCGGCATCGACAGCCGGCTGACCCCGAGCAGTGCCCGCAGCTTCGGCCAGGAGATCGCCCGGTCGCCCGGCACGAGCACGAACAGGAAGTCCTGGTCACCGCGCCGGACCACCAGCGTCTTGACCACTGCGGCCGGGGGCACCCCGCGTGCCTGCGCGGCCTCGGCGAGGCTGCGCACCGGGCCGTGCCTGATCACCCGGTGGGCGAGGCCGGCCGCCTCGGCGGCGACCAGGGCGGGAGTGGTCACGGTCCAGTATCCCGGCCTGGATCGGTACAGTGCCATCGACCGTCCGGAACGGGAGTCGCTATGTGCGTCGATCTCAGCCCACCCGCCCAGATCCCGGCCGTGCTGCACGAGGCCGGCCCGGTGGAGCGGATCGACCTGGAGCCGGTGGACTCGGTCGAGTTCACCACCCTGATCGACAACGTCACCGACATCTTCATGCCCGACCAGGGCCCTGCCCGGCGCCCGGGGCTGGCGGTGCGCACGTACCGGCCAAGCCCGCTGATGGCAGGCGGGCAGGCGCTGGACGCCCTCGCCGCCGAGCACGGGTTCTCCATGCTGGTCACCGTGCACAAGGGCGCCAGCACCCACCGGGTGCTGTTCGACGCCGGCCCCACCCCGGACGGGATGGTGGAGAACATGCGGCGGCTGGACATCGATCCGGGCTCCATCGAGGCTGTCGTGTGCAGCCACGGCCATTACGACCACACCACCGGTCTGGATGGCCTGATCAGGGCGGTGCGCCGGGCGAACATGCCGGTGCTGATCCACCCGCACTTCTGGCGCCGGCGCCGCGCGCTGCTGCCGGGCATCGAGCCGGTGGAGATCCCGAGCGTCAGCCGCCGCGCCCTGGAGGACGCCGGTTTCGACGTGCTGGAGGCCGCCCAGCCGAGCTTCGTGCTGGGCGGCTCGGTGCTCGTCACGGGCGAGGTGCCCCGGGTCACGGGCTACGAGCCCGGATTCCCGCCACAGCAGGCCTGGCTGGACGGCCGCTGGGAGCCCGACCCGCTGGTCCTGGACGACCAGGCCATCATCATCAACGTGGCCGGCAAGGGGCTGGTCGTGCTGACCGGCTGCGGCCACGCCGGCATCGTCAACATCTGCCGCTACGCCCGCCGGCTCACCGGCGACCTGCCCCTGTACGCGGCGCTGGGCGGCTTCCACCTCAACGGCCCCCTGTTCGAGCCGCTTATCCCCCGCGTGCTCGACGACCTGCACGCGATGAGCCCGCAGGTGCTGGTGCCCGCGCACTGCACCGGCTGGCGCGCCCAGCACGCGATGGCGCGCAGCTTCGGTGAGGCATTCATCCCCAACGCCGTCGGCAGCCGCTTCCTGCTCTGACCTGCCCACCGCGCACCCGGGCAGGCTCAGGGCTCGGGGGTGCCCTGGTGGAAGAAGAGCCGCCAGCCGGCCTCGTCCTGGCGCCACACCGAACTGCGCAGGCTGCGCCCGCCGGGGCGCGCTATCCGGTAGGTGAGCAGCACGACGTCGGGCGCCAGCCGCACGGCCATCATGTCCGTGACCGGCGACCCGGTCCCGGGGTCGGCTGTCACCGCTGGCACGATCGATGCTTTGTCCCACACCCGGCCCGAGGCGCCGAACTCGCTGAAGTCCTCGTGCAGCAATGACCTGATCGCTTCGGCGGAGGCCCGCACCCGCGGATCCAGCAGCTGTATCTCGTTGCTGATCACGACATCGCAGGCGCCGTCGTCACTGTCGGACTCCATATCCGGCCCCTTTCTCCATCAGTCGTCAGTGGATGTGCAGGCATCGGTCAGCAGGTGGTCTCTGCCCGGCTCCGCCCATCGTCACCATCGCCGCTGGCGTTGGCAGTAGGCGAAAGACCCCTGCCGCCCGCGATTGGTCCCGGAGCGGCGGGTCCGCGTGACGCGCTGCGGTCTGCGTGACATGCGGCGGCACGCGTGGCGGTGCGGCCGGACGCCGGGTCAGCTGCGCCAGAAGTCGGCCGGGTCGCGGCCGGGCCCGAAGCCCGCCGCTTCGGCCACCGCCATCGCGTCCCGGAACTTGTCACCCACCCGCGAGGACGCATGTGCATCGCTGCCGAACGAGACAGCGGTGCCACCCTCGTCCCGCCACCACCCGAGCAGGGCGATAGACGCCAGCGGGCTGTAGGTGTTGATCTCCAGCACCCGGCCCGAGGTGGCCAGTGCCCGCAGCACCGCCCGGTACTCCTCTTCGAAATCGCTCTCCGTGTAGGACCCGGCGTTCGCCGGCCAGTGCCGGCGCGGGTAGTCCAGGTGCGCCAGGATCGAGAACGCACTGCTGCCCTCGATCAGCGTGACCAGTTCGGCGAAGTACCGGCGCATCAGCTCCGCCGGGGGCAGGACCCGCAGCAGGGACGAGGCGTTGACCATCCGGCCCTCCCAGGCCAGCGCGTGCAGGGATCCGAGCACCCGGTCGAAGGAGCCGGCCGCCAGCACGGCGCCGATACTGCCCGCGAACAGGTGCGGCTCCCCCGCCTCCAGCCCGGACAGGATGCGCAGCGACGGGAAGCGGTCCCGGCACTCCTCGATGCTGGCCAGGTAGCCGGTGACGTCGAAGGGCTTGATCGCGTCCCACCAGCCGGGCTTGGCCCCTGTGGCGGCGATCGCGTCGCCGGGGCCGTAGTCGGTGAAGTCCAGGTGCTCGGTGAAGGCGATCGCCGGGATACCGAGGTCCGCCGCTGCCTGGCACTCGTCGACCATGGATGCGTGCCCGAACGTGTCATACGACCACTGGGAGTGCACGTGGTTGTCAGCTGGCAGCACCCAGCGAGTATGTCAGCGCGCACACTGCCGGCCGACCCGGGCCTCCCGGTCCGCGAACCCGGCCGAGCGCCTAGCCGTCCGTCTATTCGATCGGGGACTGTTCTATCTCCTTGAGTCCGGCGATCAGGTCGCGTCCGCGATCGAAGCCGCGCGCTGAGATCAGCCGCACCGCGTCGCGCGCAACGCGGTAGTCGTCCGATGTCGCGACCGCTCGCAGCGCACGCAGATCCACCAGGTCCTGGGGCCGTTCCTGGTCATCCCGGGCAAGCACCTTGAGGGCCATCAGGTGCCCGGCGGTGGCAATCGGAAGACTAAGCCCGGGCACGATCTCGGTGACCTCCGCTGCCCGTACGATCTCCGGCTCGATCCCCGAACTCGCGAACAGCAGATCGACAACAACATCGCCTCCGCTCAGCGGCGAAGCGAGCCGCACAGTCGCGAGCCGCCCTGTCTCCTCCTGCTCGACCGACGCCAGGACCCGGTACCGATCCGCCAGCAGCGACCGCACGAGTCCTTCGCCGTCGGAGTCGTCATCGACGATCACAGCAGCGTCAATGTCACGGGTAAACCGAGGTTCCGCCCGCGCCGACACCGCAAATCCGCCAACCAGCGCCCAGCTACGACCGTACCGTCCAAGATCAGCCGCGATCTGCCGCAGAGCGGCCTCAAGGATGTTCACCCGAATCTGCGAGACGGCCGCCCGGCAGCGTCACCACCCGGTGCCCCCGGCCTCGCCGTCCGCCACTCCCGGAGCAGCCGAGAGATCTGCTCGTCGGTGGCACCCGGATGGCGGCGGCGCAGCCCGGAACGCGCCATCTGCTCACCGAACTCATACATGTCCAGAGCAAGCCTCAACCGCTGTGCAACCCGTGCGTCGGTCACAATACGATTCTAGGCGCTCCCAACGGGCCGACCTGGTGCCGACACAGCTGACTCTGATAGCCAGCCCGTCATCGCAGGTTGTACATCAATCGGGCCAAATGGTTCGCATGACGCCGAACCCGAAACCTGCATACGTGCAGGTCATAGCCGTGGTGGGGCCGGTGGGACTCGAACCCACACTGTCAGGATCCTAAATCCTGCGCCTCCTGCCGTTGGGCTACGGCCCCGGAGGACAACCGCGCGGCGTGGTGCGGTCAGAGGCCCAGGTCGCTGCGTAGCCGGGCGACATGACCGGTGGCCTTCACGTTGTAGTAGGCCCTCGTCACGGTCCCGTCGGGGCCGATCACGAAGGTGGACCTGATCACGCCCACCGTGGCCTTCCCGTACAGCATCTTCTCCCCGTACGCGCCGTAGGCCTCAAGGGCCTGGTGGTCGGGGTCGGACAGCAGCGGGAAGGTCAGCTGGTCCCGCTCGCGGAACCTGGCCAGCTTGGCCGGCGTGTCAGGGGAGATCCCGAGTACCGTGACCCCGGCCGCGGCGAGCGCGCTCAGGCTGTCCCGGAAGTCGCAGGCCTGCTTGGTGCAGCCAGGAGTCATCGCCGCCGGGTAGAAGTAGACGATCACCTGCTGCCCGCGCAGGGCCGACAGGCTCACCGGCTTGCCGTCGGCGTCGGGCAAGGTGAAGTCCGGCGCCTTGTCGCCAGCTGCCAGCCTGTGCTCGCTCACGCGCGCTCCCTTCGCCCAGGCTCCTACCGTACGGCGACTACCGTACCGGCCGCGCCGGGCGCCGGGGCGAATCCGCCGGCCTGGCCAGGCTCACTCCCTCGCTGCGGAAGCTGGCGGGCCCGGCC
>Ga0307374_10013597_pt1 | contig 11235 bp, 9 predicted proteins | sample OX3MG_FD_202532 | JGI IMG/M metagenome (GOLD analysis project Ga0307374, IMG submission 202532) | Soil microbial communities from Risofladan, Vaasa, Finland - OX-3 | ecosystem: Environmental > Terrestrial > Soil > Coastal area > Acid sulfate soil | place: Finland: Risofladan, Vaasa | collected... | reverse complement strand
TCGGGCAGGGCGGTGTCGGTCGGGAATAGCACCCGCCATAAGCCGGGCGGACCGTTATGCGGCATCTTGAAGATCGCGCCCCAATCGACCGGGTCGGCGATATAGGCGTTGTCGGTATAGCCGTGCGGCGCGAGGTCTTGGCCGATGCCGATCACCAGAAAGCGTTCGGGCCAAGTGAAACCCTCGAACGCCACGTCCATCTGGTGCCGCACCACGCTGCGCGCGCCGTCCGCGCCGATGAGGTAGCTGCCGCGCACGGTCTCGATCCCGTCCGGGGTCTCGAACCGCGCCGTGACGCCGCCCTCGTCCTGGGTCGCAGCGACGAAGCGATGCGCGAACCGCACCGAGCCGCCGAGCGCCTCGAGCCGGGCTTGCAGCAAGGGCGTCAGTTTGAATTGCTCACAATGGAAGCGAAACGGATAAGGCGTCAGGTCGGCGAGCAGCGACAGATCCCATTCGACGATCACGCCCTCTTCGCGGCCGCGAATCTGCCAGCGCGGCACGCGAATGCCGAGGGCGAGGAAATCCTGCGCGATGCCGATGCTGTCGAGCAGCTCCAGGGTAGGCGGGTGAAACGAGCCGGCGCGCAGGTCGCGCGGCAGCTTCGCCTCGGCCTCGAAGACCAGCGACGGCACGCCGGCTCGTGCCAGGATGACAGCCACCGCGAGACCGGCCGGTCCGGCGCCGACGATGATGACGGGATCGCGTTGCGGCACGAAAACTCCCTAACTCCGCGCACAGATGCGGCGCGAGACTAGGGAAGGCGGGCGAGGTGTCAACCGGCGCGCGGCGCGGCAAATTGCATCGGCAATGTGCGCAACGAAAAAGGCCGCCCTTTTTAGGGGCGGCCTCTCGATGCTCGCAGCAATGGAAGATTACTTGCGGTCCTGATTGTGGCCTTGCTGCTTTTGATCGTGGCCCTGTTGCTGCGGCTGGGCCTTCTGGTCCTGATGCCCTTGCTGCTGCTGCGGCTGGCCTTTCTGGTCCTGATGCCCTTGCTGCTGGGGTTGCCCCTTGTGGTCGCGATCCTGATTCTGGCCCTGCTGCTGCTGGTTCTGGCCGCTGTGCTGCGGGTTGTGGCCGGGGCGATCTCCCTGCTGAGCCGGGCTGTTCTGGCGGTTCTGGTCTTTTTGATCGGTCACGGATGTCTCCTGCTGGTTCGCGCGCCGAAGTGGCGTGCTTGGAGTCAGGTCCGCCGTGCCGAGAAGGTTCCGCCGGACGACGCTCGGCCGGCCGAACGCCCGGCGGCGCGGCTCACATCGGCGGTTTGACGCCGTTTTTCTCGACCGTGATATTGACGGCGGTTGGCGTGCCGTCGGCGCCCTTGGTCGCGAGGATGAAGACCGCCCGGCCGGGCTTGAGATCGGCGGCGCTCGCCGGCGTGGGCGACGGCGCCACGATTGCGGTCTTGCGGTCGACGATCACCTCGGTGACGCGGTTGTTGTAATTGATCGACAGCACCGAGCCATGCGCGGCTTTCGCGACGCCGGCGACATGCGCGTTGGTCATCATGGCGCCGGGCGCGAGATCCCAGGGTTCCTGGATCTCGCGGAGCTTCAAATTCGCCGGAAAGAAATGAATCTCGACCGCGTGCAGCTTGCCGTCCTTGCCGGGCATCGAGGTGGTGCCGACGAAGTCGCCGGGATGAATATCGCTGAGCTTCTTGCGGACCAGGCTACGCACGACGTAATGGGGCGCGAGTGCGACGGCGATGGTTGCGCCGTCGCGCGATTTCACCGTCAAGGTCTGCCCGTCGAGCTTGGCGACGGTGCCGCGAATGCTCTGGCGCTGGATTTGCGGCGCTTGCGCTGCGGCGGGGTTGACCCATGCGGCGGCGACCAGCAATGTGAGAACGATGAAAAGCTTCGAGCGCATGGTCCCGTTCCCTTCCCGAAAATTTGCGCGCGGGCGGATGACGAGGATCACATCGGCGGCTTGACGCCGTTTTTCTCGACCGTGACGTTGTTGGCGCTGTAGCCGCCGTCGGGCGCCTTGGCGGCGCGGATGAACACCGCCTTGCCGGGCGTCAGATCGCTCATCGCCGCCGGCGCCGGGCCGGTGATGATGGTCTTCAAATCGACCACGAGATCGGTGCTCTTGCCCTTATACGTGACCGTGACCACGTTGCCGCTGCTCGACTTGGCAATGCCCTGGACATGAGCGTTGGTCATGAGGCTGCCCGGCTTGTAGTCGTAGGGAATCTGCAGCTCGGGCGCTTGCGGCGGAAGCATATGTACCTCGACCGCGTGCTGCTTGCCGTCCTTGCCGGTCATCGAGGTCGAAGCGATGAAGTCGCCGTCTTTGATGTCGCCGAGTTTCTTTACGGCCAAAGCGCGCACGCTGGTATTGGGCGCGAGCGCGACGCTGACCGTATCGCCCTCGCGGGTCTTCACGGTGAGTGTCTGCCCGTCGAGCTTCACGATCTTGCCGCGAAGATTGGCCGGGGTCGGCCGCGGACCGCCTTGCGGGGCTTGCGCGAAGGCCGGCAGCGATAACGTCGCCAGCAACAGGGCGACCACCAATGATTTGGTCCGCATGATGTTACCTCCCGAGGTTCCTGATCGAACCGAAATTTTCGTTCGCGAGCGAAGCCCGAGCCGGTGTCTTACCATGAAGCGAGTATCCGCGGCACAGCAAACCGGCTCACGTTTCTGTTATCGCGCGCGTTGCTTTTGCCGCTCCCGACCCCTAATTACCCAATATGGACCAACTCGCCGCCGAAATCGCAAGACGGCGCACCTTTGCCATCATTTCCCATCCCGACGCCGGCAAGACCACCCTCACCGAGAAGCTCTTGCTGTTCGGCGGCGCGATCCAGCTCGCCGGCGAGGTGAGGGCGCGCGGCGAGCGCCGGCGCGTGCGCTCCGATTGGATGGAGATCGAGCGCGAGCGCGGCATCTCGGTCAGCTCGGCGGTGATGAGCTTCGAGCATGACGGGCTCGCCTTCAACCTGCTCGACACGCCGGGCCATCAGGATTTCAGCGAGGACACCTATCGCACGCTGACCGCGGTCGACAGCGCGGTGATGGTGCTCGACGCCGCGCGCGGCATCGAGACGCAGACGTTGAAGCTGTTCGAGGTGTGCCGGCTGCGCGACGTGCCGATCATCACTTTCGTCAACAAGCTCGACCGCGAGGCGCGCGATCCGTTCGATCTGCTCGACGAGGTCGAGCGCAAGCTCGCCTTGGACGTCGTGCCGGCAAGCTGGCCGATCGGCATGGGCCGCGATTTTTTCGGCACCTACGATCTCTTTAACGACGCGCTGCTGCTGTTCGATCGCGGCGAGCGCGACCATGTCGCCGAGCCGGTGCGCTGCGCCGGGCTCGACGATCCGAAATTGTCGAGCCTCTTGCCTGAAGCCGCGCTGAAGCGGCTGCGCGACGAGGTCGACATGGCGCGCGGGCTGACCAAGATTTTCGACCGTGAGTCCTATCTCCAGGGCCATATGACGCCGGTGTTTTTCGGCAGCGCGCTCAATAATTTCGGCGTGCGCGAGCTGCTCAACGGCATCGCCGTGCTGGCGCCCAGCCCGCGGCCACAGCCGGCGCTGCCGCAGCCGATCGAGCCCAGCAACCCGAAAGTGTCGGGCTTCGTCTTCAAGGTGCAGGCAAATATCGATCCGCAGCATCGCGACCGCGTCGCGTTCCTACGCTTGTGCTCGGGCCGTTTCGTGCGCGGCATGAAGCTCAAACACACCCGCAGCGGCAAGACCATGAGCGTGCAGAACCCGGTGCTGTTCCTCGCGCGCGAGCGCAATCTCGCCGACGAGGCCTGGCCGGGCGATATCCTCGGCATCCCCAATCACGGCACCCTGCGCATCGGCGACACGCTCACCGAAGGGCAGGACATGCGCATCACCGGCATCCCCAGCTTCGCGCCGGAGATCCTGCGCCGCGTGCGGCTCGAGGATCCGATGAAATCGAAGCATCTGAAACGCGCGCTCGAGCAGCTTGCCGAGGAAGGCGTCACCCGCGTCTTCAAGCCGCTGACCGGCGGCGACTGGATCGTCGGCGTGGTCGGCTCGCTGCAGCTCGACGTGCTGGCCGCGCGCATCAAGACCGAATACGAGCTCGGCGTGCATTTCGAGCAGGGGCAGTTTGAAACCGCCCGCTGGCTCAGCGGGCCGGCCGACGAGCTCAAGCGCTTCGAGGATGCGAACCGCTCGCTGACGGCCGAAGATCACGACGGCGTCAAAGTGTTCCTCGCCCGCAATGCCTGGGATTTGGAGCGCATGACCAAGGACTGGCTGACGCTCCGCTTCAACGCGACGCGCGAGCAAAACAGCGAACAAAGGGTGTAGGCTTACGAAACTTCCAGCCCGCGTTCGCGAATTTTGTTACGCTGGCGCACGCACTGGAATTCTAGCATGCCTATTGATTGTCTCCACGAACGAATCGCCTGAAATAACAATGCCAACCAGATCACAGCGGAGACGAGCAGGGTCGGCCTGTAAAGATGCCAATTCATGTGTCCGGTTTTCGTCAAGAATAGGTAGGCGATGATATATGCGATTAACATTGCCGCAAGGCAATGCAAATGGATATTGAAACTTGTCCATCGACGCACAGTCCAGGCGTGAATATTCTTGTCGATGACACTGTGATCCAGCGTCACCTGAGCGTAGAATTCATTTTCTTTGTTGATCGGTAGGTCATTTGGAAGGCCAATAACCTGCCAAAGCGCAGCAGAATCCCTTACCGAAGTCTCGTACGTATATTTTCCAACTAGAACGAAAACAGCGGTTAAGAACGCTATCGAAATCGTTCCTATCAGAAATCCTAAGGGCAATACAGCCACGGCGGCCGACAGCAATGTTGCAAAGCCCTGGCTATTCGGCTCGATACCAGAAAGCACTGAATAGCCGTCGCAGTGGGCGAGCCAACCGAGAAGAAAAATAAACACAAACGGGGCGATCAAAAGACGAATTTGCCTAACCTGGTCCATATCGGGTTTCTCCCTTTCAACTTATCGATCAGTTAAATTCCTTTAGTTTTGGCCTTCGTACCTTCCAATGAGGAGTATCTCGCATAAATGTGCGATTGGAAATTCGCTGACTATCGCTACGCATGCGATTTTTCAGCACTATGGAAACGCTCATGATCCGCCTCTCGGTCCTCGACCAATCGCCGATCCGCCGCGGCGGCACGCCGGCGCAGGCGATCGCCGAGACGATTGCGCTGGCGCAGGCCTGCGACCGGCTCGGCTATCACCGCTATTGGGTCGCCGAGCATCATTCCTCCGAGGGGCTGGCGGGGGCGGCGCCGGAAATATTGATCACGCGGCTTGCCGGCGCGACCACGGGCATGCGCATCGGCAGCGGCGGCGTGATGCTGTCGCATTACAGCCCGCTCAAAGTCGCCGAGCAGTTCCGCATGCTCGAGGCGCTCTATCCCGGCCGCATCGATCTCGGCATCGGCCGCGCGCCCGGCAGCGACTACGTCACCTCGCGGGCGCTGGCGCAGGGGCCCGGCGCGCTCGGCATCGAGGAATTCCCGCGCCAGATCGTCGATCTGCTCGCCTATCTGCGCGACACCGTGCCCGACGGCCATCCTTTCGCCGGCGTTTCCGCCCAGCCGCGCGGCGCGACCATGCCCGAGCCGTGGCTCCTCGGCTCCAGCGATCAGAGCGCGCTTTACGCCGCCTATTTCGGCTGCGCGTTCTCGTTCGCGCATTTCATCACCGACCGCCACGGCCCCGAGATCATGGCGGTTTATCGCAAGGAGTTCCGGCCGTCGGTGTGGGGCAGCGTGCCGATGGGCAGCATCGGCGCCGCGGTGATTTGCGCCGCGACCGCCGAAGAAGCGGACCGGCTGGCGAAATCGCGCGACCTGTCGCGGCTGCGGCTGGAGCAAGGCATGCTCGGCCCAGTGCCCAGCGTTGAGGAAGCCGAGGCTTATCAATATTCGCACGAAGAACGCCTGCGCGTCGCCTTCAACCGCCAGCGCCAGGTGATCGGCGATCCGGGCCAATGTAAGGAACAACTTCTTGCATTAGGCATGCGCTACGGCGTCGATGAATTGGTGGTGGTAACGATCACCTACGATTTCGCCGCGCGCGTGAAATCGTATGAGTTGCTGGCGCAGGAATTCGGCTTGGAGACGCGGTCCCCCTAACCCTCTTTCGGCTCGAGCTCGACCAGCTCGCCGCGGCTGGCGGCGCGCAGCTTGTCGGCGGCGCGGCGCAGCCGCCAATAGGCGCGAATGCTGAGCGGGAACGAGCCGAGATAGATCGCGCCGATCAACAACAGCGTCGCCCAGGGCTCGGTGGTGGCGAGCGCGGCGAGGCCGACGATCACCAGCAGCAGCGGCATTACCCATTCCCGCGGCATGTGAAAGCGCTTGCCCGAAAAGGTCGGCACGCGGCTCACCATCAGCGCCGCGACGCCGGCGAGCACGAACGCGCCGAACCACGCGTTGCGGAAGCCCGACCAGCCGAACTCGAATTGCAGCATCATCGGCACCAGCGCGAGGCCCGCCGCAGCCGGCGCCGGAACGCCGGTGAAGAAATTATAGGCATAGGGCGGCAAATCGGCGCCGATCTGGGTGTTGAAACGCGCGAGGCGCAAGGCGCAGCACACCGCGAACAGCAACGCGACCACCCAGCCCAGACTCGAGAAGCTTTGCAACGTCCAGATATACATCAGCAGCGCCGGTGCCACGCCGAAGCTGACGAAATCCGACAGCGAATCGAGCTCGGCGCCGAATTCCGAGGTGCCTTTGAGGAGCCGCGCGATGCGCCCGTCGATGCCGTCGAGAATGGCGGCGACAAAGATCGCGACCACCGCCTCGCGGTAATGCTCGCCCAGCGCCAGCCGGATCGCGGTCATTCCGGCGCACAGCGCGAGCAGGGTCAGGATGTTCGGGATCATCTTGTTGAACGGCAGGCCGCGCATCGGCCGCACATGGAGGCGTTGGCGCAAGGGGGGGCGCTTCATCTCAATGCTCGGCGCCGCGGCGCGGCGGCTCTTGCGCACGGGCATCGGCCAGCACGGTCTCGCCGCCGACCGCACGCTGGCCCGCGATCGCGAGCACCGCCCAGCCGCGCGGCAGAAACACTTCGGCGCGGCTGCCGAAGCGGATGAGGCCGATGCGCTGGCCGGCGATCACCTCCTCGCCCTCGCGCAAGGTCGAGACGATGCGCCGCGCGACCAGGCCGGCGATCTGCGTCACGCCGATATCGCCCTCGGCGGTCGAGAGCCGGATCGCCATGCGCTCGTTGTCGAGGCTCGCCTTGTCGAGGCTGGCGTTGAGGAATTTGCCTTCGGTATAGGCGAGCCGCGCCACGCGACCCGCCATCGGCGCGCGGTTTACATGCACGTCGAAGACGCTCATGAAGATCGCGATGCGCTGCATCGGCTCGCTGCCGAGGCCCAGCTCGGGCGGCGGCGGCGCGTCGCCGACCGCGATGATGAGGCCGTCGGCGGGCGACAGGACCAGTCCGGCGCGCTGCGGGCTCACGCGCCACGGATCGCGGAAGAAATAGATGCACCACAAGGTCGCGACCGCGCCCAGCCAGCCGAGCGGCGCCCAAAGCCAGAGCAGGATTAGCGCGACCACCGCGAAGATCGCGATGAAGCGCCAGCCATCCTTGTGGATTGGGGCGAGGACGTGTTTCAGCAAATCTGTTTGCTCCTGGGTAGCCCCCTCACCCCAACCCTCTCCCCGTTGGGGAGAGGGAGGGACCCGCGTCAGCGGGAGGGTGAGGGGGCTCACCTAACATAAACAGAGCGCGCCTTCTATCGCCCTTCGCGACGCCAGGCGAGCAGGAACGCGCCGAGTGCCAGGAGCAGCGCGACCAGGCCCGGCAGCAGCGGCATCTCGCTGACGCCGGTGACGACATAGTCGCCGTTCTGCCGCAGACCGATCCAGTTGCGGCCGGCGGCGGTGCGATCCGGCCCAACGCGGCGGATATCGGGGATGCTGCCCGGCCCGACCCAGTAGATGCCGCCGCCGGTCGCCGCGACATCGGGCGCGACTTTTTTATCGGTGGTGCGGACATCGGCAAGCTCGATCGGGTTGAGCGCGCCGGCCGCGGCGAGAGCGACGCGCGTGCCGTCGGTGACGCGATAGAGGCCGCTCTCGGTTACCGGCACCGAGCCGGTGCTGCGGCCGCCGCTTTGCGGCGCGAGCGACAAGCTCTGCGGCTTGCCGTCAGGCCCCGTGACCGTCACCGGGCTGTCGTCGGGCTTAAGCGATTGGCGCGTCACCACGAGGCGGTTGCCCTGGATCGCGGCGCGCAGATCGTTCTCTTCCAAATCCGGCTCTTTCATCAGCCAGTAAACGACCCGCCGCAGCAGCTCGGCTTGCGGGCCGCCGCCCTCATAGCCGCGCGTCCACAGCCACATCTCGTCGGAGAGCAACTCGGCGACGCGGCCTTGGCCGACGCGGTCGAGCACCAAGAGCGGCCGGTCGCCCGGTCCGTTCATCACCACCGTGCCGCGATGCGCCTCAGCCTCCACATCGAGGAACCAGCGGCCCCAGGGCGGCGTCTGCTGGGGATCGGCCGGGAGGCCGGGCAGGTCCGCCGTCACGGGATGGCGGCGGCCGGCGGCGCTGACCGAGGGGACATAGCCCTGCTCGATAACGTTGCCGGTCGGCTCGGCCGGCAGCACCGCGCCCAGCGGCGTGCGATAGAGGCTCTCGGGCGTCGCAAAGCTCGGTCCCGCCGCATCGAGCAGCGCGCCGCCATTCTGCACATAGCGCGCGATATTCTCGAGATAGGCCGGCGGCAGCACGTTCATCTGCTTGTAGCGGTCGAAGATGACGAGATCGAACTGGTCGAGCTTCTCGTCGAACAGCTCGCGGATTGGAAACGCGATCAGCGAGAGCTCGCGAATCGGCGTGCCATCCTGCTTCTCGGGCGGCCGCAGGATCGTGAAATGAATGAGATCGACCGACGGATCGGATTTCAGGATGTTGCGCCAGGTGCGCTCGCCCTGATGCGGCTCGCCGCTCACCAGCAGCACCTTGAGGCGATCGCGCACGCCGTTGATGACCAGGGCGGCGCGATTGTTGTCGAGCGTCAGCTCGTGCGGCCCGGCCTCGACCTCGAGCTCGACGACATTGGGGCCGCCGTGATCGATCGGCACCGTCAGCGACACGTCCTTGCCGACCGGCACGCTGCGGATGGTGGCGTCACCGCCATCCTTGCGCAGGGTGAGCTGGGCGGTGCCCCCTTTGCTATCGTTGGGGCCACCGCCGGGCAGATCCTCGATCCGGACATTGATCTGCACGTCCTTGCCGACGATGCCGAAGCTCGGCGCGTCTTTCACCACCAGCCGGCGATCGGCCTCGCCCGGCTGTCCGGTCAGCAACACATGCAGCGGCGCAGCGAAGCCGAGCTGCGCCGGCGGCGGCATATCGTGGATCTCGCCGTCGGTGATCACGATCGCGCCCGCGACGCGCTGACGCGGCACGTCGGCGAGCGCGCGCGACAGCGCGGTGTAGAGCTGCGTGCCGGTATCGGCCATCGGCGCGTCGGCGTCGGGCGCGCCGGCATGGACGATGCGCACATCGAGATCCTTGAGCGCGGCGAGGCGCTGCGTCACCGCTTGCAGCGCCTGGTCGGCATAGTGGCGGCGCTGGCCGATGCGCATGCTCGGCGAATCGTCCACGACGACCACGGCGACGTCTTTTTGCGGCTGGCGCTGCTCCTCGACCAGCGACGGGTCGAGCAGGATCAGCACCAGCATCGCCGCCGCGGCGAGCCGCCATAGCGTGCCGCGAGCGCGGCGGAACGCGCCGAAAGCCAGCGCCAGCGCGGCGAGGATCGCGAAGCCGAGGATGATCGACCACGGCAGCAGCGGCGATGCCGCGATACTGTAGCCGGCGAAATTGGCGATCCCACTCATCGGCCCATGCTCGTCATTGGCCTAGCCGCTCCAGGATCGCCGGCACATGGACCTGGTCGCTCTTGTAGTTGCCGGTCAGCGCGTACATCACGAGGTTGACGCCGAAGCGATAGGCGAGCTCGCGCTGCGGCTCGCCGCCGGGCACCACGGCGTGCAGCGGGTGGCCGCCGCTATCGACCGCCCAGGCGCCGGCATAATCGTTGCTGCCGACGATGACGCTGGCGACGCCGTCATTGACCTGATCGTCGGCGGGATCGACCCAGAGCGTGCCGCCGCTCCAGCGGCCGGGGAATTCCTGCATCAGGTAGAAGGATTTGGTCAGTACGTGATCGGGCGGCACCGGCATCAGGGTCGGGATTTCGAGCCCGGCGGCGATCTGCTGCAAGCGCTGCTGCGTGGCGCTCGCGGTGAACGGCGTGCTTTCGCCCTGGTCCTGCGTGTCGAACAGGATGGTGCCGCCGGTCGAGAGAAATTTGTTGATGCGCTCGACCGCTTGCGGCGACGGCGGCGTCTCGCCCGGCACCACCGGCCAATAGAGCAGCGGGAAGAACACCAGCTCGTCATGCTCGATATCGACCGCCATCGGCGCGCCCGCATCGACCGCGGTGCGGCGGTTGAGAATATCGGCGAGGCCGGCGAGGCCGGCTCGCGATTCGGCGTCGACATCGGCGATGCCGGTGCGGACATAGGCGAGGTGGAAGCTGCTGGTCGCCTTGATCGCGAAAGCGTCATCGCTGTGGGTATTTTGCGCTCGCGCGGGCTGCGCCGCCAACGCCGCGAGCAGCAGAATTGCGCCGACGCCGGTTGCGCCGCGTTTGCGCGACCGCGGCGACAGCAGCCCGCGCAAGGCGTAAGCGATGATGAGGTCGATCAGCGCCAGCGCCAGCGCGCCGCCCAAGAGGCCGGGGCGGAAATCGATCTCGGGGCCTTTGGCATAGCTCGCGCGCGCGATGCCGGGCGGCAGCGGCGGCAGGCTGCGAAAAATTTTTACCGCGGGCGCGAGGTTGAGCGCCTGGCGCGCGTCCTGGGTCCCGTAAAAGCCCGGCGGAAATCGCGCCGAGGCAAGCGCCGCGGCAAAGCCGCCGGCGGGAATCGTCGCGGCGGTTGCCGAAGCCTGCTGCAATCGGCCATAGCCATCCAAGGTCTCGACCGGCGGCAGCGGCTGGTTGCTGCTGCCGGCGACGCCGGCGCTGAGGGCGACGATGCGGCGGAGCATGTTGACGAAAAGGCCGGAGATGCCGAGCGTCGACCATTCGGGATCGCCGGTGGTGTGGACGAGGATCAGCCAGCCCTTGCCGCGCTTTTCCGCCGTGACCAGCGGTGTGCCGTCGCTGAGCCGCGCCCAGGTCTTGCCGCCGAGATCGACCGTCGGCTCGGCCAATACC
>Ga0307374_10013594_pt1 | contig 11236 bp, 14 predicted proteins | sample OX3MG_FD_202532 | JGI IMG/M metagenome (GOLD analysis project Ga0307374, IMG submission 202532) | Soil microbial communities from Risofladan, Vaasa, Finland - OX-3 | ecosystem: Environmental > Terrestrial > Soil > Coastal area > Acid sulfate soil | place: Finland: Risofladan, Vaasa | collected... | reverse complement strand
AATACCGAGACCGGATAAACAGGGCTTTCACTGAGGCATGGGTTTGGCTTGAGCGTGAGGGGCTTATAGCCCCGCGACCCGGCAACAATCAAGGGTTCATGTTCGTCACCCGTCGGGGCAAGAAGTTGGCGAACAGGCAGGGCGTCGATTGCTATCGCCACGCCAGTCTGTTCCCGAAGAGTATCGTTCACCCTGCGATTGCCCAGAAGGTCTATCCGGCGTTCTTACGGGGCGAGTACGACACGGCTATCTTCCAAGCATTCCGGGAAGTCGAGGTCGCTGTCCGGGAGGCTGGCGGATATTCCCAAAGCGATGTTGGCGTCCCCCTGATGCGTGCGGCATTCAGCGTCCCGCACGGCCCGTTGACTGACAAGACCCTTGTACCAGCCGAACAACAAGCGATGTCCGACCTTTTCGCAGGAGCCATCGGCTCGTTCAAGAACCCCGCCAGCCATCGCTCGCAAACCGGAATCCAACCGGCGGAAGCGGTTGGATGCATCATGTTGGCCAGCCATTTGCTTCGCATCGTGGACGAACGGAAGGCTGCTATGCAGTCGCTAACGGGCGCGGCCTCAGCCAAGCCCGCAGGAGCGCACTAGGGAAAACGTGCATTTCCACATCCAAAAAGAAGGTCACGAAATTCGAAGCATTGAAGACTGGTTTAGCTACGCGCCACCCAAGAAGGGCGAACTCCAGTGGAAGGACAAACGGAGCGCGAAAGAACTGGCTCGGTCTTGGTTCAGAAATAACGTTCCGAAGCCTCCCGACGAATTAGTCTCATTACTGGAGGCAAAATTCGGCGCAGGAATCACCTTCGATGAGGCCAAGCCCGAATGCATCATCGAACTCGATGACTTCGCGGGCGAACACAGAAACTGCGACCTCGTCGTCCTCTGCAAGGCGGGCGCAAAACGCATGGTCATTAACGTCGAGGCCAAGGCGGACGAGCCTTTCGGCGATTTGATAGGAGAGTACTTCGACCGAAAGACCGGTTCCGGCTCGAAAGTTCCTGAACGAATTCGGCAGCTATCGCTGGCATTGTTCGGACGAGTGCCGGATGAAGCGATTCGAAAGCTTCGGTATCAGCTTCTGCACGCGGCAGCCGCGACACTAATCGAAGCAAAAGACAACGGAGCAGAACTGGGACTGTTCTTGGTTCACGAGTTCCGGTCCGCAAGCCTGAACAGCAACCGGCTCGCGCAGAACGCCACCGACTGGGAGAACTTTGTCCGCGCATTTCCCGAACTCGCTGCTGCCCGAATCGAAAAGAACCAGATTCTCGGCCCGGTTTCGGTGCCGGGCGGAGGGCGTGTGCCGCATTCCGTGCCGCTTCATCTCGGGAAATTGGTCACTGAGTTACAGTAGGGCAGTGCCCGGACCACCAGCCTGCGCCCGGAGGTCATTCCCCGCCGGTCGGGCGTGCCTGCGGCTCGTGGTGAGGACGCGGCAGGTGGTGACAGAATCTCAGTTGGTCGGGGACTTGCATGAAGCTATTGGCGAGTGCAAACGGTACCCACGAACGAGCATGGGGAGCAATCGTTACCACTGGGACGTTCTCCATCATGGCACAGACATTCCACCCAACAAGTTTCCCCCGGCTCCGGTTGGTGGCTGTGGCCGTGATAATGATGGGTATTTGGCCTATCCACACAATTGCCGTTCTCGTCTTTCATTTGCCACGGTTTACATTCATCTTTTTTCTCTTGCTGTTGAGCCATCAAACTTGACGACGCCTGCCCGGTGCCTTGGCGCGCAGAGCAGGGAATCAATACGCCATGTGAGGACATCCCACCGCTTGAACGTGACACGGATATTGGGACACATAGGATTACTGCGAGTCCGACTACAAACAGGCCGAGTGCCCACAGTCTAGGTCGCAGCTTCATTGGAAGCTCCTTTACGCGCTTTGGCTTTCGAATTTCGGGCCGCCCAGAACCACAAAAGCTGAGCGGCGGCACCGGACGCAGCTCCCGAAGTCAATCAGAAATGGTTCCTCACTGCCCAAAGACCAGCTTGACCGACTGCACAGAATTCTTGTTCTTGTCCACGTTGAGGCCGAGGGTCACAAGCTGAATTGGAATGTTCACTCCGCCGTTTCCATCCCAGGTCACGCCGTATTGAATGGTCAAAGTCAACTTGCTGAAGTTTAGCGGCCCGAGGCTCTCGGCGTTTTTCAGTGTGGCCGCAGCATTCTGTATCGATTGAGCCAGAGCGTCGGTTAACGGTACGGGCTTGCGGTGTTCCAAGATTCCTATGCCGGACGGCGGCTTGGGCTTCGGCAGGGTGTAGGTGTAGGTGACATCATTGACCACATCGCTCTCCCGCGACGCCCCGATTTTGAAGATAAAAAGATTTATGCTCAACCCTCCCTTCGTCCCTGTCGTCGTCTTGAAGTCGAACTCTGCCAACGACAACGGTGGCAGGGCATCGGACCCGCTACCCCGGTTCTTTTGGTATTTGTCAATCGCAGCCTTTACCTGTCTAATCACCGTATTCAAGTCAACCGTATTCGGAGGCTGAGCTTCTGCCGTCGCGCCAGTTGCCTGAGTGCTCGGCGCGGAGGCGGTCGCCTGAGTGTTCTGTGGGAACGCAGGTAAGGCCAAAAAGAGGACGGTCAATGTTGCGGCAAGGAGCTTGAGCATGTTGTAACACCCCCTAGATTGTGTCGATGCTAGCTGCGAATGCTGCATTCGGTCAAGGAAAAAGAATTACACAAGGGGTGAAGTACGGTTCAGTAACGGCCAGCCCTAGTGCGAGGCCGTCTATTTTGGCATTACGCAGCGGCGGGGAGGATTTTCCGCTCCGTCAACTCCGCCTCCGCTTGCAACCAGTCGTCCAAGGCATGGCCGTCGAGCTTTCCTCGCTGCTCGTAGCGCAACAGTCGTCCTGCCGAGGTGATGATGCTTAGAATGTGCCTTGGTCGAGTGAGACATTCTGCTTAGCCGCATGGTCTATCACGGCTTTAAGCAGCTCCGGCGTCCACTGGATTTGGTCCGTGGTAATCCAGTGAAGTAGGTACTTCACGTTTTCCTGTGGCGGGCGACGCGGGAAGCGTGGCTGGCGTGCTGATTTCAATTTCTTCTTTAGCACTGTCTGTGCCGCCTTGTGTCCTCCACGGCTTCGCTTCAGAGTCATGATGGCCTCCTTGTGGGGCAACGGATTCTATCATGGTAACTGGCATGTAAGGCTCGCTGCGCTCGCTCGACGAAGTGCCATGCGGGACTTCAAACGGGGAGCGACCGAGTCCAACGGTTTCAGCTAACGGCCTGTTCTCGACTAATTGCGTACTAGCAGCCAAGCCAAAATTCCCAACCCTTCGCCTTCAATCGGCGCAGCAAATCCCGCCGCCCCGTCGCACCCGCCTTCCGCAGCGTGTAATCGGCAAGGGCGCAGGCCGCAAGCTGGTCTCGCGGCTTGGACGGCACCGAGACCAAGACCGCTATCATCAGATTCGTCAGCAGGCGAAACTCGGGGTCTGCCTGATGCCGCTTCCACAGCTTCTTGAGTTGCGCTTTATTCACGATTCCCATTCTCCTTGAGCCTGCCGAGTGCCTGCTTCTGATTCCGTGGCCGTCCAATCCCGTCCCGGGGGTCGGTGACAGAGTCACAGCAGGCGGCAGCGTTTTCGCCTAGGCTCCCAGCGCTACAGCGGATTTGGCTTCCATGGCCGCACGGTAGGCTGCCAAGATTTGTGCGCTTGTCGGGTGACTACCTTCGTATTCGATGAGCACATGGCGTTGTTTGATTTCCAAGTTCCCCCACCAGTTCTCTGCACGGACACGCTCCCGTTCCTCATCGGTCTCGTTGGCGTACATCCGGCGCAAGTCTTCACGGTCTGCGGCAGAGAAGCCATCATCGAAGTCCGCATCGGTTCCGGTGGTCTTACCGTTGGGAACAGGCATCCACAGCTTGGCGAAGTTTGGATTGTTCTTGGCGAATGTGGCGTAAGCCGTGATGGGATTCGTGCAGCCGCCAGCCGTGTCGCCGTTCAGGATGGTGACTATTTTCGTGTAGCCTGCCAAGGCGGCGAAGACCGAAGCGGGGCAGCCCGCGTCCCGCAGCTTCGCAGCCACGGCGGTCTTGAGGGGAGACGGGTTCATTGAGATAACTTCGACGGCAACTTTCTTCGGGGACAGGACGCCTGCGGCGGCGGCATCCATCTCACCGGTTTTCTTTGGCGGCAGGAGCGTAGCGACTGCCGCTGCTTTGTCTTTCTTTCCTTCCTTTGGTAAAGAAGAAGCTTTTGCAGTTGGCTTTTCTGCCTTAAGAGGTTCTGCTTTTATAAGCTCAGGAAGGAAAGGTTCAGTACTTAAAGGCTCCAGCGCAACGGGGTGCGTTTTGATTCCCCCTGTTTTGCGTTTTGATTCCTCCTGTTTTGCGTTTTGATTATGTTCAGATTGCGTTTTGATTAGGTCCCCGAGGCCTAGTTGTCCGACGCTGGTTGAACCGTCGTCGGTTTTTCCGACTTCGGGGGGAATAGCTGTCCGTACCACGGGGGATTGCGTTTTGATTAGTCCGTGGCTGCCACCGCGACCGAAGTAATTTTCTTCGCTGGCACCCGCTGCACGTAGCTCGGTCTCGGTGCAATGCACCGTCGTGATGCACGACTTGCGTCCGCCCGGCTGACCGCCGATGGCCCGCTGCTTTCTGGAAATACGTCCCAGAGCCTTCAAGACCTTAATAGCGTAAACCACGGCTCGGGGAGAATACCGCGTCTCCTTTGCGATTGTCTCCACACTTATTGTGATGCCGCCGCCCATGAAATCAGTGTGGTTGCACAGGCGAGCGAAAACCGCCGCCGTCTTCTTGTCAGGCAGACTTTCCGCCGCGTATCCGCCTGCAAGGTGATACGGATTGTACGGCTTGCGCTCGTGTTCTTTCATTGGAAATCTCCGAATGCTTCGATTTTTACCACTCCGAATCATTGGCACCACTGCCCTATAAGAAAGTGGTCGGCGGCAGGTGATTCGGAAAGAGACCCGCCGCCTAAAGTCGTGGGAGCTACCCCGACCCTCGTCACCAAAGGTTCCGGTAGTTCGTTTTCTAGGAGAACAACCTGATTGTCATCGAAACGGCTGTTAGGCCGTGAATCGCTGGGAGCAGCGCGGAAGCAAGTCGGTAATTAGAGTGGGGGGACAACGGAGGGGGAGGAAGTAGGGACAAGAGGTGAGCGAAGGTTGCGCTGGGCAACCCTCACTTGCGCTTTTCTTGCCCCTCATCGGCTGAGTCGCCGCGCGGTTTCTTCGAGGCCGAGGCGCTTGCCTCGCCGAGGGACTCCATGTCGAACCGGTCGTCCATGTCCGGGTCGTCCTGCGAATCAATTTCCTGCTTCAACAGAATCCAATCTTTGATTCTCGACATTTGGTTGACTCCGTTAAGCTGCTCGTCCTTTTCGACTCGTTACCACTACCTCGAAAGTCTTCTTGTTCATCCCTGTCAGCATTTGAACTTTTTGGAATCGGACTCCTAGTGATTTCCAGATGCCCGCCTCTGGATGGAGAATCACGTAGCGGCCTTTCGGGTGCCCGCAACTCAGCGTCTCCAAGCAGAGGTCATAAGTCATCTGCCAGCGCCCTTGCCACTCGGACATCAGGCGGAACAGCGCGACATGGTCAAGCTCATGTTCCCGGTAGAGGGTCGGCCCTTGCGAGTCTTCTCCGGCAGAATAGGGCGGGTCAACAAAGGCATAGTTTTCCGGGCTGTCGAACTCTCTGAGGACTTCCAAGCCGTCTTGGCGGCGAACCTCTATGCGGTCCCGCAGTTCATGGATTCGCCGGAGCATCGGAACCATGTCCTTCCGCCAGCGGCACATGAAGCCCTTGCCATGGTCGCCTTTCTTCATCAGGCCGCCGTCCATCTTTCCGCTGAAAGAGACTCGGCTGTAGGTCAACGCCCACATGCCGGGGTCGTTTCGCGCGAAGACTTCAAGCGAGTCGAGGACAAACTGACGCTGTTCTTCGTGGGGCAATGCAAGAGCCTTCGCCGCCCAGTCCTCGACGAAGCCCGCAAAATCCGGCTCGAATACCCGCTTCCAAAAATCGATTCGGCGTTCGTCGAGTTCTGCAAGCACCAGACGGTCTGCGTAGTCCTCGGAGAGCAAAGTCAGACCGACCACGCCGCTGCCAGCGAACGGCTCCACGATGGTCTTGGGATGCCAGCCGCCGAGGAATTGCTTCGCGTGCGGCAGGAACCAGCATTTGCTGCCGGGGCATTTCATCGGAAACAGCGGCTTTCCACGTTTCTGGTTCTTCTTGATGGGAACAGACGGGACCGACACCGGAACGGGACGACGAGACTCGAACCAAGCGGCGAGCAACTGGCGTCCCATCGCTGTCTTGAGAAGTTGTCCGGGCATTGCAGTTTGATATTTCATCGCGGAGAGCTTGATGCTCCGACCTCCAGAGGGAGCGAGTCCGCGTCAATGGATGCATCCAAAATGACTGGTTCGCACTTGAGGTCGATGTCAGTCATGGACTTCACTTTGAGTCTTCCATGGCCTCATACATGTGATGGATGCGGTCCCAGATTTCTGCAAACTCAAAACTCATTTCGTCGTCAGTCAGGATGACGCCGTGTTCGGCGGCGGCCTCTTGGACTTCCTTGGCGGTAATCGTTAGCTGGTCCATAACAATCTCCATGCCCTGCGACTTGGATTTTCAGTATGGCTGATTTTCGCAGGGACTATTTCGGCATCGTGGTGGTCGGCTGTCCCTGCGAGGAGACTTCCCACCGACTCGCTCCACGATGCGCCTTGCATAATACGAACGCGCCAGAAAAAATTCGGGTCTATTTTTCCCGTTCGTCCGTTTCCCTCCATCCGGCTCTGGCCGGGACGCAGCCTCGGCCATTTGGTCGGGGCGTGCGCTGCTACGCAGTCATCCTGTAATCGTGGTCCGTCGCACCCATATCCGGATTTCCCCGCGAGTGAGGCTCAAACCAGAACTTGCCTGCAATTTTGTTGAACAGTTTCTTGCGCCCGTTTTCGCCGTAGGTCTTGAAATGTCCGATGACATCGTGCAGGGGATAGTCGTGTCCTTCGCTTCTCGACTTCATCGCATCCTTGTAGATTTTGATGAAGCCCTTCACCTTGATTTCCTTGTAGGTCGGCGGTTCCTGCTGCCCCTTCTGTTGTGCGTTCCGCTTCTGCTGGCGTGACGGCGGGACATTCACGACGACAGTACGCTTCGAGTGTAAGCAATTGAGCGCGAAGAAAAGGGGAAGATACTCGCTGAAAGTGTTCTCGAACATCTGCTTTGCACTTTCAGCCAAGTTCGGGTCATTCCAATCAATGAAGTTCCGATGCTGCGCCAGCATGGTGTAGTAGACCCCATCCCAGTTGAGGAACTGGCACGTAGAAATTGCATCGGAGCCGGTCGGCGTCGTCGGTATCAATGCGCCATCCTCGTCGAGCAGGATGTGGATGGTGAGATTGGACTCGCACAGAGAGTCGGGCGTCACCGGGGTACGCTCTGTGCCGTAGTACAAGTTGCACGTCAGCACCCAGCGGAAGTCAGGAGCGACGGGTCCATAGAGTCCCGCGTACAGCGCCTTTTGGTCGTCCGTTGCGTTTGGAATGTCCAACACATGCACGTCCATCGCTACATCTTCCAACCGTTCCGTGTGGGAGTAGTTGTACACCCGGCCGCGCTGGTCTATTCCTTGGCTGCACGTTGCCATATGGAACTCGCTATAGTTCTTCGGCACGGACGACTGCACGAAAAATCTGTTGAACGGTGGGGCGAGGTTGAACGTCTCAAGCCGTGGTCGCTTGTCGGGCGCAATGAACGCCAGCAGCTTTGTGGTCTCATCCGCATTGAACACCGGCATCCGAGGAAGGTGAGGATGGTGCGCTGCCTTGCCGTTCTCGATGACGAAGTCGTTGTCTTTCGTGTGAAGTTCGCTGTACAGGTTCATTGGCTCACCGCCTGACAGCCATCGGCACCATTCTCAAGGTCTGCGAACCGGCCGATTCCCCGCAGCTTGATGTAGCGCTTCGCCAATGAAAGCAGTTCCTTGCCATTTTTCTTCGTGAGGGGGGTCCCTTTGTCGGTCGTGAGAAGGACGGCTTTGTGTGCAAGCTGGTCTGCGAGTTCGACAGCCTTGTCAATCTCGCCCTTCTCGTGCTGGCTAGTCCCTTCGGCTTTCTGCTTTGCGAGAGCGAGCAATTCGGCTTTCTTGATTCCCGACTTCTCGCCTTCCTTGAATCCTAGTTCTCGTGCCTGCTTGACTTCGATGGCGTGCTGCCGTTCGGTGCCTTCTTCCGCAATCTGCTTGTTCGACTTTTTCCGCTTGTTCCGATGCTTCGTGTCTGGATTGTTGCCCTCAAGCGCACGTCGCAGTCGGCGAAGGCAGGTTGGCAGCTTTTCGTCGGGACGGCGGAAATACTTGTTGGCGTAGCCGTCATCGCCGTTCCATGTATCGCAGCCCCCGATTTTCTCCCCGTCGTGCATTCGCTGCCGTGCGACGAGAACCATCCCTTGGTAGGCGATGGCGTTCTCGCCGAGGGCGACGTAGGTGCCGATGATTTCCTTGTGCAGCTCGTCGGCAGTCATCGCCTTGAACTTGTCGAGGTCGGCGGGGGATGCGAAAGAATCAAGCGATGAGGACAACTTGTCCTCGTCGGCTTCCACAACGATTTCGGTCGGTTCGGCTACTACGATTGCTGCCGATGGCACAGCCTGCGGCGGCAATTCGTTCGGCGTCAGAATGTTCATGGTGTTTCCTCCAACACTATGGTCGCCTGCCGAAACGACGCAGACTTACGGGTTCCCATAATTACTTTTGGAGGATTGCTGGCAGGAATTACAGATGGAAATTACAGACCAAGAAACCAGCGGGTGACTTGCGCGAGGTTCACAGCTTCGATGTCGTAGGTTAGGTCACGCATGATTATGTTTTTAATTGAGGCGACAGCTTTCTCAACCGTGGGCAGCGACTTGTCTATTATTGGAGCGATTTCCTCCTGCTTGAGGCCCTGAGCGATGAGGCAAGCAACAAGCCACTCGTCTGGACTCAGCTTCTTTTGTCGCTCTAGCGCCATGTCGTAGACGACTGGACCCAAAACCTGCTTCTTCGCCGCGTGCCAGAATAGGGCGTTGCGTTCTGCGAAGCCCTCTGGCTTTGCGAGATATGCGTATACCAGCGCCCGGTCCTTCTCCTGAAGCCCCTGCTGCTTAACTAGCTTCTCAAACATTCGGCGCTCTTGCGGCGACCCTGCTGGCGCAAGCCAATTGTTGTGGCGCTCTTCCCTTTCTTTGGGAGGTAGTTTTTGCTTTGCCATGGCAGGGAAAGGATAAAGGGAGGAGACCATGTGGGCCAGCGCGAGCAGCGGCAGTGTATCCCTTCTGTAAACAGTTCTTCGCGATGTTGCCCACAATCGCGGAGTCCATCAATGATTCCACTAGGTGAAATGGCCAGAGAAATGCCTCAGCAAAACTGAAGTTTGTGAGCAAAACGTGAAAGAAATCTGAGTACTATAAGGGAGAGGAAAGAATACGAGTCCACGACTCCCAAAAGGAACGCCGTGCAGGTCGTAGGCAACTAAGGCCGTCCCTTGGCCAGTTAGCCCCGGCTGCACTGGTGTCCCATGCAGTTAAACTCGCAACAGCACGCAATCACCGCAGAACCTGACGAAAAAGAGCGCAGTTCCGTTTGCCCCACTTCGGGTCTGTCGTCGCTCGTCCTCGGTGCCATCCTCACAGTAGCCGCATTCTCACCGGCAGGCACGCAGGCCAAGCCTAATTTCTCAGTCATAACCTTTGATGCCCCTGCTTCGGTCGTGGAGACGCAACCTAGCCTGTTGCAATTCGCCGCCAGTGATAATAAGGTCAGCGTCATTTCCGAAGCGCAACCGCAGCGACGACGGAAAGGACGAAAGTCCATGAGTCGTCGAAGCGGTCAGAGCGGAACTGTCGTCATCCAATCAGGCTGGTATCGGGTTCGCTGGCGGATGGATGTCCAAGGACAGAAAGAACGAAGCAACATGTCAGAGAAGGTAGCTCCGGTGATGTTCGACAAGAATGGGAATCCCAAACCTGCGTCCCAAGCGATACGGCGTATGGCTCGGGAAATCGTCGAACGTTCCGGTGCGAACTCGGAACAGCGGTTCAACCGTGTCGTCCTCGGTGAAGCCGCTTTCCGGGAACAAGCCAAGTCTTACCTGCTGTGGGTCGAGACTCGGGACCGTGAACCCATCAAGGACACTTCGAGCATCGAAGCTGCCCTGAACAAATGGATTCTTCCCGAAATCGGCGACCTGCCCTTGGCGGGTGTCAACAACATAACCGTCAAGCCGTTGGTGACGAAGATGAAAAAGTCACTCTCGGCTTGCTCGGTCAACAAGTACATCGAGTACGTGCAGCAAATTGTCGCTTCACACAAGGATGGCGAAACCGGAGAGCCTATTCACCACCGCAAGTGGGATTCATCGGTGATGGACTTGCCGGTCGTGAAGCAAAAAGAGCAGCGCCGTCCGGCCCTCAAGGCGAAGACTGTCAACCAACTCGTGCAGGATAGTGAAGGTGATGAGCAGGGGTTGTACGTCGTCGAGGGTGCAGCCGGGATGAGAATCTCAGAGGCACTCGCTCTTGAGAAGAAGCACTTCATCAACAACTGCCGCACCATTTGCATCCAACAACAGGTTGACCGTGACACGCCCCGCATCGTCAAATATCTCAAGACGGATGCAGCGTGCCGGGAAATAGATGTGAGCGAGGAAGTCGCTAAGTACTTGCGAGCCTTTCTCGAAGACAAGGATGGGTTGCTGTTCCAGACCCGAAACGGCACTCCATACTTACACAATAGCCTCAAGGTGCGCTGGCTCATCCCCCGTCTCAAAGCCATGGGACTCGACGAGCGGGGATTGGGTTGGCACGGCTTTCGGCGCTTCCGTAAGACTTGGTTGCGTGGGAAGCGAGTCCAAGAGGACATCAATAACTTCTGGATGGGCCACAAGCCGAAGACGATGTCAGAACTCTACTCCCGATTGGACGAAGAACTTGAACTTCGTTTGGCGGAGGCGGAGGCGATGGGAGTCGGATTCGATATTCCAATTGCTCCAAAGTGCTCCGAAACTTTGGGGGAGTTGGAACTCGAAATAGAATTGCAAGCGCAGTAGAATCAAAGAGTAGCCAAGGATGCGCCCGTAGCTCAGTTGGAAAGAGCGTCTGCCTTCTAAGTCTGAACCAATGAATTATCAACGAGTTACGACTGACTGCGATTAACTCATACCGAGCGC
>Ga0307374_10013591_pt1 | contig 11236 bp, 11 predicted proteins | sample OX3MG_FD_202532 | JGI IMG/M metagenome (GOLD analysis project Ga0307374, IMG submission 202532) | Soil microbial communities from Risofladan, Vaasa, Finland - OX-3 | ecosystem: Environmental > Terrestrial > Soil > Coastal area > Acid sulfate soil | place: Finland: Risofladan, Vaasa | collected... | reverse complement strand
GAGATACAATCCCTGCCAGATCCGCCAATACCTGCAGCACGATTCGGAACAGCACAAACACGCGTCGATAATGCCATATTCGCAACGCGGACTCTCAATTGCGCGAATCGCATAAATGCGGAGCACAAGTCCCGACAAATCGTCACGTTCATTGACGCCCCCAATTATTGTATCTACAATTAATCCATGCGCATTACCTGCGATCCTGTAAAGCGGCAGCGTACGCTGCTCGAACGGGGTCTCGATATGCGCCGAGCCAAAGAAATCTTCGCCGGGCTACATCTGACCCAGGTTGACGATCGATTCGATTATGGAGAGCCACGATACGTCACCGTGGGGTGGCTCGATGCGAGACTGGTCGTGTTCGTCTGGACGCCACGGGGGTCAGCGCGGCGAATTATTAGTATGAGGCACTGTCATGAGCGCGAAGCGAAAAGGATCCGTGCGTACCTTCCCGAGCAAGGATGAGGCGCCGGAAATTACCGAGTCGTGGATTGCTGAAGCGGATTTGCGTCGAGGCGAGAATTTGGTGCGAAGAGGGCGGCCAAAGCTGAAGAATGCGAAGCGGCTGCTATCTTTGCGGTTACACCCAGAGGTTATCGCCTCATGGCGCGCAACCGGACCTGGCTGGCAGACGAGGATGGCGGAGGTCCTGGAAAGACATCCGCTCAAGACACGAAAGCACGCAATCTAACGCATTCACGGGCACACCGTGACAAAAAGGATGAATGTCTCGTCGATGTAGCGCGGTGCCGCTTCGCGAACGAGCGCGTCGTGGTCGCCTGAATATCAACCCATGATGTGACCCAATACTTGCGCACGACGTGCTGGCGTGGAGACGATCTCCGGAGAGTGGATCAACGGTATGAAGGAACACGCGGGTCGCGCGCGTATTCAAGTACGTGTCGACAGGCTAGTGCATGGAAATCCTGGCAAGCACCGAGTCCTTACTCGTAGCGTTCGCGAGTTGAAAGTCGGTATCGGTTCCGGGTACCGCGTCTATTATGTCGAGCGATCGGGAGTGCTCATCGGATTGTTGGCGGATGGGGATAAATCGTCGCAGACCAAAGACCTATGCCAACGATTTCAGTACCACCGGCGCGTTGACCATAACGGTCGTCACAACCAAGTGACAACTTTGCAAAACACTTTCAGTTTGGCTTCCTGTTCCGTTTCCGCCGCATACCAGCAGTTGGATGTATTTCCGGAGAGAATAGCGGCGAACGCTGCCGCAAATGCGTACGCGCCGAAGAACGCAGGGCGGCCTTGGAGGGCTCACCGGCCTGGTTGGCAGGCTAGAGTTGGTCGGTATTGGTTCACTCGGGAAGCACGATCTCTTGCAGCCACGGCACCAGATGATCCATGTCGAGCGTTCCGGCCTCGAGCAGCATCATCATGTGGTCGAAGATCGCGGGCGAGTCGGCGACGATCCTTCGGCCATTGATCCGCAAGAACACATCGGCGACGGCAAAAGCGACCCGCTTGTTTCCATCCACGAACGGGTGATTCTGCACGAGGCTTTCTAAGAGCGCTGCCGCTTCGTGAACGAGCGTGTCGTAATAGCCGGTTTGCGGTCGATGCAGCGCGGCCTCGAGCGCGCCGAGGTCGCGGACACCGGAGGCCCCTCCGTATCGTTCGATCAGTCGCTTGTGAAAAAAGAGAGCGTCAGCCGTCGTCAGATACTCGGTCATTTAGCGAGTGACCGATACAACTCGTCGCGCTGCTCGATACTGTCGTGAAAGGCCGCGAGTACGTCTTTTCGCGGAGCCTGGCGCCGCTTTTGGGCCACGTACTCGCGCATGGCATCACCAAGGACCGCCTGGAAGTGTCGTCCCTCCCGCGCGGCGAGGTCTTGGATCTCCTTGAGCACCTTCGGGTCGGCTTGAGAGGAGAACTTGCGCAGTGCGGGCATGCAAGCAATATATCATGATTCATCTTGATGGAGATGGGTGAATCATGATGGACGATTTCACGACAGACAACCCATCACTCGCGACTCTCGTCCAAGAGCGATTAGCGCGGAATGAGGTAAACGGACGGACAGTCATTGGCACCATCGATCTGGCCGATGCAGGCGAGGGCGATTAGGACAATCTCCGCGGTTCAACCGAGCGGGCCGTTTGTGTTGGCGAGTAACCGTGGATCCGAACGAACGTAGCGAAAACGTAGCGTTCGGTGCGCCTTTTATGCCACTTTTCAGAGAGGGCGGGCCTGCTAAGTGGTTGATAAAGATAGATCTACAATTTCACTATCGCGACTTCGAACCAGGTGGTCGGCGGTTCGAATCCGTCCGGGCGCGCCATGAAATCAATGGGTTAGCCGCGCTTCGCGGCTTCGAAGTGTCCAATATAGTGTGATTTTGTCCATTATCCGCCGCGTCGGTACTCGGGTAGGTATTGGAGGAGGTCTCTGTCCTCGGGACATTCAACTTTGATCGCGCGTCGTGCTGGATGCGGGTAATAGGACGGGTAATAGGATAAGAGCCTCTGCGGGAGGAGGGCGCCGATCTAAGTAGCAGCAGTCAGAATAGCAAATTCGCACCCCACACGTGCAGCGGAAGCGCCTCCACCGTGATGCGCGTATATTCAATTACGCCGTCGCTGGCGCGAGATTGTACTCGTGATGAATTACGCCAAGGATCGACTTGCGATGACTCTTTGGCAGATCGCGTTCGCCTTCGGGCGACGACTTCGGTGCTCGATGACACCTAATACGTAGAGCAACCGGAACGTGTCGGTTACTAGACCTGAGAAGTCGAAGGCGATGATTCCTTAGGCGAGCAGACGCAAGAACGTCGGCCACCGCCGGTCGCTCCGTGCCCGGACCGGTGGGCGAGAAGGAAGACAGTTCCGCACGGTCCGTGGCGAGATCTGAATGCCGAGTTTCACAAGAAGATCAGTGGCGATACGTTCCTCTCCCCATGACGGATTCTCGCTCCCAATTCCATGTACCAGATTAGAGCCTGCAATTCCTCCGGAATAGGGGGTCGATCGGGTCTAGACCGTTCATGATGCTTTCGCCTCGAACTGCGCCGACCAGGGTTTGATCTTCGCGAGTTTCTTGGCAAGCGCTGCGCGCGCGAGGCGTGTGTCGTAATCCCCCTGCAGCCGAAGCCACCAGCCGTCGGTGAGGCCAAAGAAGCGGCACAGCCGCAGATCCGTATCGGCCGTGATGCCGCGCTTTCCGGCGATGATGTCGCCGATGCGCTGCGCCGGCACATCGATTTCCTTGGCCAGCCGGTAGTTGGTGAGACCCATCGGCTTTAAGAACTCCTCGCGCAGCACTTCGCCGGGCGACGTCGGTGCAATCCGCTTGCCGCCGGTGATCGTCACGGAGCGGAAATCCGTCTTCGCCAAATCCTCAATGCGAACGCTCATCGGCTGTCACTCCTCACTCGTAATGCTTCGAGATCTGCACGTCCTCGGCGCCGTCATTGCCGAACACGAAGCAGATCCGCCACTGCTTGTTGATGCGGATGCTGTGCTGCCCCACGCGATCTCCTGCGAGCGACTCCAGGCGGTTGCTCGGCGGCACGCGCAAATCCTCCAAGCTCATCGCCGCATCGAGTTGCTGCAGTTTTGCGAGCGCGCGTTTTCGAATGTCCGGCGGATGGGAGCGCACCGGCAATTCAGCAAACGCCGCCGCCGTCTCTTTGTCCTTGAACGACCTGATCGTCATGATCAATAGTAACGAAAAACGTTATTAACGACAATCATGATAATTTACAGCTGAGCCGATCCTTGGTAGCGCCAGGATAAGCCTGGGAAAGGAGGAAGTTCGATGTAACGGACGGAAGCTTTTCGATGGAATCCAGTGGGTTCGACTCCCACCCGGTAAAGGCTAACCACCGACCGGAAGCGAGCCTTGCATGCGGGTGCGGTAACGGATCACTTGAAGCGTAGGCAGCGGATATCGAAGCCGCGTGATTGAGTCTCGACATAGTCATCTTGCTGGTGTCTTCAGCGTCCAAAGGTTGGGGACAGCATCGTCGGACCGATAAGGGGAGGGCCGGTGAACCGGCCGGGATCGGAGAGCGGGGCAGAGGTATGGGATGGATTCTCCAGGAACCTGGGAGGTCCTGTGTTCGACCAGCCGACAAATAGCCAGCGGTACCGGGCTTGAACGGGGCCAGGCCGGTGCGGAAATCTCCGCCGCACTGGAGCGAACTCGGAGAGGATCGGTTGGAGCGGGGGCGCGAAAATATAAGCAACCCCGTATTCGGCGCAGGAAGTCGTAGTGCTCTGATAGTACTGATGACGCTGGGGAACGTGGCTTACGCGGACCCAGTCGAGGGAAGCGGGGCATCGTAGTACAGAATCGCTTTTGAGAAACACGGAGGGTGCTTTGAAACCCGAAAGCGTGTCAACGAAACAGGAGCGGATAGCCAAGCTGGCGGCACAGAATCCAGCGATGGCGTTCACGTCTCTGAACCATTACCTCGACGCCGAGTGGTTGAGGTACGCCTATGAGTGCACGCGCAAAGACGGTGCGGTGGGGGTCGATGGTCAGACAGCGCAGCAGTATGCCGCCAATTTGGAGCAGAACCTGCAAAGTCTGATGGATCGACTGAAATCGGGTCGTTATCGCGCGCTGCCAGTCCGACGTCATTACAATGAAGACCGCGATCAGCACCTGCATCAGCATCAGCAGCGCCTCGATCAGGGCGCGGCTCTCGGCGCCGACCTTGCCGTCGGTGGACAATTGCCCGAAACGCTCCTTGAGCGCCGTGAACTCCTCGCGCAGGGATTGTTTGTTGAGGCTCGCCACGAGGCGTGGTCCGCTCGATTACTCGCCGGCCTCGACGGCCAGCAGCCCCGAGAGCACCGCCAGGCGCTCCCCCGGTGGCATCCTGGCATAGCGTCGAGCCCAGCTCTCGGCTCTGCGCTTGATCGTCTGGCGGTGGGTGTGGTTGCGCCCCGCGTAGCGCGCCCGTCGCGCTCGACTCCGCCCCGTCGTTCAGCGAAGCATGAAAGTCGTGTAGTTCAGTTTGTCCATGGCCCGGTCGATGACGGTGAGGACGAGCACCGCGGGCAACAGCATAGCCAGCACGAAACCGTATCCGTAAAAAAGCGGTCCGAGCAACAGACTCAGGTAGCTGAAACCGATATTGCCAAGCAGCATGATGGCGCTGATCACGGCGGTGGTACGCAGTCGGTCAAGATAGAACAGGATGTTGAGCCCGGCCATGACCAGCAGTTGCAGGCTGACGCCCACCGAATCGATTGCCAGCAGGGGAAAATACAGTGTCGGGATGCGGAACACGGCGAGCAGGGACGGACCGAGCGCGATGAGGCCGAGCAGCGTGAAGCCCTGGATCTTGATGATGTCGTATATGCCTTCGCGGGCGGTGACGACCATTTCCGCGCGATGGGCGCGGATGGTGCTCAGCGCACCGCCGTCGCGCACGGCGCTGTAGTAGCGGTTATAGGCCTGCACGAAGTCGACTTCCATACGCAGCAGGAACACGGCCATTCCGGGGATCAGCGTGAAATAGGAAAGGAAGATCGGCTTGTCATAGATCATCGACGCGTGCAGTTCGCCGATCACGCGTTGACCCGGTCCGGCTGACATCCAGAACAGGAGCTTGTCGGCCCAGACGCCGGCGTTGAACAACAGGCCGGTCGGCAGCAGCCACAGATGCAGCCTTCCTCGGCGCAGGAAGTCGAATTCGATCAGGCGCTCAGGCGGATACTCCCGCCACACCAGGGCGAGCGAGCCCAAGAGGATCACCGCCTGGCCGACTACGAAACCGAGCAACAGGCCCTCGATGCCGAAACCTGCGCGGTCCAGGATGAACCCCAGCGTGTCCGAACCGCCGTAGCCCAGGAAGTACAGGACCAGCAGCCAACGGTATTGCTTGAGCCCCGAGAGCAGCACCGTGAGCACCCACACCATGTTGAGGAGGTTAAGGCTCACGACCATCAGCAGTCGGTAGGCCGGGCTCGTGTCCGGCAGCAGCCACAGCGAAAGCGGGATCGAGGCGAGCAGTAGCGGCAGTCCCGTGACCAGCAGGATGCCGAACAAGTTCGGCAACACACGTCCGCTTTCGCGTTCGAACAGGCGATCGGCCACATAGCGGGTGTAGGCGAGCTGCGCACCGCCGGAGTAGATGAGACTGAGCGCGATCAACCAGGTGACGCTGGTCTGGAAATCGCCGATCTTACTCGCGGGCGCGATTGCGCCGAGACTCAGGACCCCGAGGAGCAAGATCGCAAGGATCGACAGTACCCAGGGTCCAGAGCCGATGACGCCGGCATAGAGATAGGCGCGCAGCAGACCGAAGTAGGTATCGCTGCGGCTCAAGCGGCGCAGTTCGAAGCCGATGCCGGCCATCAGCGCGGCTCCTCGGCGCCGACCCGCTCGGTGAACAGGCGATCGAAGGCCTCGATCATCCGCCGCTGGTCGTAATAGCGTTCTACCCGTTGGATCGCGGTCTGCGCTGCGCGCGCGTACACCGTCGGGAATGCGAGCAGCGCGCCGCAGCGGTCCGCCAACGCATCGTAGTCGGCCAAACCGACTACCGCGCCGGCCGCCCCGAGAGCGCGATCCTCGTCGCCGCGCCCATACACGAGTTCCCTGCAGGCCCCCACGTTGGTGGTGACGCAGGGCAGCCCCGCCGCGAATCCTTCCAGTACCGACAAGGGCAGCCCCTCGCTGATGGAGCTGAGAACCAACACACCGACGCCGGGCAGGATTTCATCGATACGCCGGAAGCCGAAGAAGCGCAGCGCCTGGCCGAGTCCCAGGGCCTGCGCGAGCTCACGGCATTCGCGGCTGTATGCGGGGTCTTCGTCCTCGGGACCGACGATCCAGGCCTCGACGTCGGCCAGACGCTGTCGCAGGGTATGGGCGGCGCGAATGAAGGTCTTGATGTCCTTGATCGGCACCACGCGACCGAGCAGGCAGATAACCGGCGGTGGCGGCGCATCGGCGGCGCGGCGCAGGTGGGCGAGGCGCTCGACATCGACGCCGTTGGGAATGATGCGGGTGCGCTCGGGATCGGCTCCGTCGCGGATCTGCTGCCGGCGCGCTGCTTCGAACAGGCTGACGATGGGGTCGGCGTGGCGGTAGGCCAACCTGCCGAGGATTTCGAAGAAATGGATCCACAGCTCGCGCAGATGGCTGACTTGGGTCACGTCGTGTTCGAGTTGGTTGCGTCCGTCGTTGATCCAAGCGGCGTTCATCAGATCGATGCGCCGCTCCTTGGTGTACATTCCGTGCTCCATGAGCACGAGTGGTCGCCGTTGGGCCTGTGCGCCCAGCACACCGAGGAGGCCGGCGAAGCCGGTCGAGGGGCTGAGGAACAAGCGTGCGCGCGGCAGCTGCCGGCTGGCCCGGGAAAGCGCCCAAATCGGGGAATGGAGGTTGCGAACCGTCCAAAAGTAGTCGACGAAGGAGGGCTCCGTGGCATTGGCCTCGTAAGCGTCGGTGATGTAGCGCCAGGCGGGCTCGCCGTGAAGGAACGCCTCTTCGCTCAGTGGGTCACCGGCTTTGAGATGCGCGCTGAAGTCGAGCACTTCGGCCTTTCCCGCGCGTAGCGACTCGTGCAGCCGGCGATAGAGTTCCGTGGTGTCGGCCGGGAGCTGCGGTGCTTTGACCGGCGGGCGTTCGGTTTCGTCGAACAGGTACAGCGTCTGCAAGGCCACGACATTGTCGGGCAGCGTGTACTGCAGAGCGCCGTAGTCCTGCGCCCGCGAGCCGAGGAACACGGCGGCGAACCGCCACTGCGGCAAATGGCTGACGAGCTGATGCACCCAGCTCGACACGCCGCCCTTGATGTAAGGGTAGGTGCCCTCGAGCAGCAAGGCGACGTCGCACTCGATCGTTCGCGATTCAGGCATCGAGCGAATGTCCCCAAAGCGCTGCCGCAGGACCGATGAGCGGAACGTGACGGTACACGTGGTGCTGCTCGAGAAGGCTCCGCAGGCGCGAGTAGTCCCGCGCGCGCCACGCGCTCTCGAGCAGCCAGGGTAGCACGCGCGCCGGCGCAGCTCCGGCGGCGCTCCCCAGCTCGTAGTCCCGGGTAACTTCCGCCTCGGGCGCCGCGGGCAACCGCTGTTGGTTCAGCCGCGCACGCGCGAGCAGCCAACGAGTCCGCCAAGGCGCGTCCGCCGCGGGTTCGCCGACCGCCTCGATGAGCCGGTGCGCCGCCTTGAGGTGCATTTGTCGGAGACTCCCGCCGACGATACCGAGATAGAGGTATTCGAGATGCAGTTCCGCGAGATCGAGAGTGGTCGGGGCAGAGCCCAAACCGTGCGTGCGACGGCGTTCTTCCAGGCGGCTCATGAGCGCGACGAGCGAGTCCTCGCGGCGCGCCAGCAGGTTGTGAGCGAGCAGACGCAGGGTTTCATCGCGATGGCTCAGCACTTCGCTGAGAAGCTCGGTGGTTTCACGACCGCGACGGGCTGCGATCGCGAGCAGGGCGCGCGAGCCCTGCTCGCCGCCCGGCGCCGCGGCGCGCAGCCGGGCCAGCGCGCCACCGACGCCAAAGCGGCTGAAGTGCCCGCGTACTTCGGCTGAGTAGGTCGCTTGCGGCACCACATTCGGCTGCGGCCGCTGTCGCTCTTTTTCGAGATGCGGATACGCGAGACCGACGGCGAGCACCAGCAGCGGCCCGACCAGCGGGATGAGGCTTCCCAGGGCGGCGAGCGCGAGAACGTTGAGCAAAGCGTGCCCGCGCAAACGACGCGGCAGCAGGCGTTGCGCGAGCGCCGCGACCAGCCCGCAGAGTACGACGTTGGCGAGCAGCAGAGTGAAAACCATGGAAGCCGCAGCCGGCGTCGAGGTCGGCTGCAACCAGTGACCGAGCGGGGTGAGTAGATCGAGCCTCATAGCGCGACCTTGACGTCGCGTTCGCGTGAGAGCGCGAGATTCAGCGGGTGGTCGACCTCGATCCCGCATTCGCTCAACAGCGAAAGCGGCGGCCGGCGGTCGACCGGTACCTGCACGACGCTGAAGCCGGCCGCTACGAGCCCACCTTCCATGCCGTGTGCGCGCAGCACGGTGTCAATGCGCTCCAAGAAGCCGTGCGTGGTGGCGGGGCCGGCGAGCGGCAGCAGAATGAGCATGCCGGACACCAGCGGGCCGAAGGCCTCGCGCCAATAAAGATCGAGACTGCGGCGAGCGGCATAAAGCGCATCGAGCGCCGACACTTCGACGACATCCTTGCCGGCACGCAGCACGACCAGTGTGGAGCGTACGCCGCTACGAACGTGCAGGCGCTGCAGCTTGATGAGTTCGTGGGCAAATGCGTCGGGGCAGTGCGGGAGCGATTGCCGCAGATCCGCTGTCTGCGACGCCGCCCAGCTCTCGTCGGCGAAGTATTGCAGCATGGCAGCGGCGGCGGAGAGGTTTTCCTCGGTGAGCGCGAGCAGGGGCAGGTCGCGCACCACGAGCACGCCCAACTCTTCGCCGGCGGAGTCGATCAATGGGAAGACCGCGCGATAGCAGCCGCCCCGTTCGAGCTCGGCAAGTTGGTCGACACTGTGGTAGGCGGTCTGTTCGTGCTCCAGGGCATACGTGAGTAGGGGATCGGTGCGCGCGAGTTCGGTGCGCCAACCGAAGGCGGCGAGCGGCTCGTCATCGAGCCGGCCGCCGCGATACAGATGCAGCGCGACGGCCTCGAAGCGGCAGTACTGCGCCAGTAGCTGCAGCAGTGCGTCGGCAGCCGCCGCGGAGACACCGGCGTGGCCTTCGGCGCCAAGTCCGCGCAGCGCTTCCAGGGCCCCGCGCAGCGTGACAGGCTGAGTGATGAAGGCCTCTTCCATGCGATCGTGCGACAGGCGGGTGATGAAAAACGCCCGAGTCAGCGATTCGAGGCGCTGCTCCGTGTAATCCGTGCGCGCCCTTGCGGCTTTCACGCGTTCGCGCCAACGCGAGCTGTATTGCCCGGCGCTCAAGGCGGCGAACGCCCCGCCCGCCAGTTGGATGAGCGGCACGGATTCGCCGCTGATGCCGAGCAGATGTGCGGCAACGCCGCCGACGGCCAGCATGAGGGTCGCGAGCACCGCGGGGGCCAAGCCGTAGCGCAATCCGAGCAAACAGGGGATCAGCCACAGCCAGGGATAGGGCGAGGCCGTGAACGGCCTGGCGCGAAAGAGCAACACGGCCAGCGCCAGGCCGGCGAGTGGCAGCAGTACCACTTCCGCCCAAACGATTATGATGTCGCGCTTTTCGGTGCTGTGGTCCATGTTCGACGATGGCCTTGATATCAGGATAGCAGGCGTTTGAGGAGCCCGGAGAGGGTCCGCTCGGAAAGAACCGCAAGCCCTTCGCGGCTGCCGCCGCTCGCCGAAGCCGCGCCGCTCCAGATGATCTCGCCGGACTGAAGGTCGAGCAGGCGCAAGGTGATGCCGACTGCCGGCTGACCATCGAGGCCGACCTTGTAGTCCCACTCGTCGACGCTGCCCTCCAGGACGTAACGCGCCGCGTGCTGGCGTGCCCAGGCGAGCGCCTGGCGCTCGCCCGCGGTGCCGTTGCCGATCGGCAGCGGTCCATTATCGCCCGGAGCGGGCGCGAGCAGGACGTGCCTCAGACCCTGTGTCCCGAGCAAGGCGGCGAGTTGTTGCTGGACGCGTTCGCCGGCGTAGGGCGTGGAGGTGCTGTTGATCGGCGGCAGCACGCACCACAGCGCCTGCCGATCCGCATGCGGCGAGGGCGCGCTGTTGAATTGGGTGGTGACGCAACCGGACAGACCGAGTGCGACGAGTATGATGCAGATCCAGGTGTTCGCTTTCAATACGGGTTTCATGGCCAGCCTCGTTCAGTGCGTTGGAGTGAAGTAATGGCGATAGCGCAGCAGCACCTCTGTCGTGCGACCGCTGTGCGTACCGACGTTGTCCTCGAGATTGAGGCTCAGCGACAGGTGGTCGGCACCGGACACGGGGGTGGCGATGCCGGCGGTCAGACCGTAACCGCGGCCGGTCGCGTTGTTGGCGCACAAGTTCGCGCCGGCGTAGGGACGGAACTGCGGGGTATAGGCGAGTTGGTACTGCAGGTCGAAGTGGCCACCCCCACAGGCTTGCACGAAGCTGTCGGGAACGAAGAAAGCCACAGTCTGCCTCTGGCCCGCCGGCACGAGGTGCCGCAACTGGGCAGGCAGGTCGCCGGCGCGCTCGTAATGAGCGCCGCTCAACGAGGCATCCAAGGTGAACTCGGGGGGCGAGAGCCACAGCTGATAGTCCCCCTCGAGCGAGAATCGCTGAACCGTCGCGAGAGTGCCGCCATCCTGCGCCCG
>Ga0307374_10013590_pt1 | contig 11237 bp, 7 predicted proteins | sample OX3MG_FD_202532 | JGI IMG/M metagenome (GOLD analysis project Ga0307374, IMG submission 202532) | Soil microbial communities from Risofladan, Vaasa, Finland - OX-3 | ecosystem: Environmental > Terrestrial > Soil > Coastal area > Acid sulfate soil | place: Finland: Risofladan, Vaasa | collected... | reverse complement strand
CGGCGAGACAACGATGTCCTCCCTCAGCCAGATCCTGGCCCTGCAGATGCAGCAGTTCGTCTCCGCAGCTGTCGGGATCGCGGTCGCGATCGCCCTGGTTCGGGGCTTCGCCCGCCGCGGAGAGACTACCATCGGCAACTTTTGGGTGGACACCGTGCGAGGCTGCCTCTACGTCCTGCTGCCAATCGCGTTCCTGGCCGGGATCATCTTCGTCGCCCAGGGCGCGGTCCAGACCCTGGCCGGGCCGGTGCTGGTGCACAACCCTCTCAACGGGGTCACCCAGCTCATACCCCTAGGCCCGGTGGGCTTCATGGAGGCGATCAAGCAGCTGGGAACCAATGGAGGTGGCTTCTTCAATGCCAACGGAGCGGACCCCTTTGAGAATCCCACCGCCCTCACCAACTTTCTGTCGATCGCACTGGTCTTGGCGATTCCGGTGGCCCTCACCTATACCTTCGGCAGGATGGTCGGTTCCCTGCGCCAGGGGGTCGCCCTGCTGGCCGCGATGGCGATCATCTTCGGCATCTGGACCTCCTTCACCACCTTTGCCGAGGCCCAACCCAACCCGGCTGTGGCGGCAGCCGGGCTGCGCCAGCAACCGACCGGCAACATGGCTGGCAAGGAGGTTCGCTTCGGGGCGCTGAACTCAGCCCTCTATGGGGTTGCCTCCACCCAGACCTCGACCGGTTCCGCCGACGCCTCCTACGACTCCTTCAACCCCATGGGCGGCTTCGGCCTGCTGACCGGGATGATGCTGGGCGAGGTGACCCCAGGGGGCACCGGAACTGGCCTCTACACGATCCTCCTGGACGCGGTGGTGGCGGTCTTCATCGGTGGGCTGATGATCGGGAGGACGCCGGAATACCTGGGCAAGAAAATTCAGGCCAGAGAGGTGAAACTGGCCAGCCTGGGAGTCCTGGTGATGCCAGTAACAGTCCTGGTGTTGGCCGGAATCGCCACCGCTCTGCCGATCGGAAGGGCCGGGGCGTTCAACGCCGGACCCCATGGCTTTTCGGAGATCCTCTACGCAATCACGTCCCAGGGCAACAACAACGGTTCGGCGTTCGGCGGATTCGGTGGCAACACGGTGTTCTACAACATCCTGGGCAGCATCGACATGCTGATGGGACGCTTCGGGATCATGATCCCGGTGCTGGCGCTGGCGGGAGCGCTCGCCGCCAAGCAGGTGGTCCCCAACACGGCTGGGACATTCCGCACCGATAACCCAATGTTCGTCGTATTGCTCCTCGGCGTGATCCTGATCGTCGGCGGTCTGACCTTCTTTCCCGCCGTCTCCTTGGGACCGCTGGTGGAACAGCTCAGCCACGGGAGGTTCTTCTGATGGCCATGCTCAGCGCCCCACTCTCCAGCGCGCCGGGACCGGGATCTGAGCCCCACACGGTGGCCAGAGGGCGGGGATTGTTCGACCGCCAGATCCTGGCGCAAGCGCTGGTCGGATCTTTGCTCAAGCTGGACCCCCGGGTCCAGATCCGAAACCCGGTCATGTTCGTGGTGCTGGTGGGCACGGTGGTCACCCTGGTGGAGGCGATCTTCCACCCCAGCGTCTTCAGCTGGAGCATCACCGTGTGGCTCTTCCTGACCGTCATCTTCGCCAATTTCGCAGAAGCTGTGGCGGAGGGCCGCGGCAAGGCCCAGGCCGACACGCTCCGAAGAATGCGATCCGACACGCTGGCCCGAAGGCTCGGCCCCGCCGGAATTGAGGAGTCTGTGACGTCGGCGGATCTCCGCCGGGGAGACCTGGTGGTCTGTGAGGCCGGGGACGTGATCCCCTCTGACGGAGAGATCACCGAAGGGATCGCATCCGTCGACGAGTCGGCGATCACAGGTGAGTCCGCGCCGGTGATTCGAGAGTCCGGGGGTGACCGCTCGGCGGTCACCGGCGGAACCAAGGTGCTGTCCGATCGGATCGTGGTTCAGATCACGGCAGAGCGGGGCCACACATTCATGGACCGGATGATCTCACTGGTGGAGGGTGCCAACCGGCAGCGCACGCCCAACGAGATCGCCCTCACCATTTTGCTAGCCGCGCTTACGATCGTCTTTCTGCCGGTGGTGGTGAGCCTGTACCCCTTTGCCAAGTACGCCGGCGGGACCGTCTCGATCGTGGTCCTGGTGGCCCTGCTAGTGTGCCTGATCCCGACCACCATCGGCGCCCTCCTGTCCGCCATCGGGATCGCCGGGATGGACCGCATGGTCCAGCGCAACGTGCTGGCCATGAGTGGTCGAGCGGTGGAGGCGGCGGGAGACGTGCAGACCCTGCTGCTGGACAAGACCGGGACCATCACCTTGGGCAACCGGATGGCCTCGGCGTTTGTGCCAGTGGGCGGCCATCGCGACCGCGATCTCGCCCAGGCGGCGCTGCTCTCCTCGCTCGCTGACGAGACGCCCGAGGGCAGATCCATCGTGGCCTTCGCGCGGGACAGGTTCGAGATCGCCGATGCGGTCCCGACCGGGCCGACCCTCTTCGTGCCCTTCTCCGCCAACACCAGGATGTCTGGCCTGGACATCGGCGATCGCCAAATCCGAAAGGGCGCCGCCGACGCGGTCCGCAGGTGGGCCGAGGACTTGGGAGGTAGGACCCCCGACGAGTTGGCGGAGGTGGTCAACCGGATCGCGGGCGCAGGTTCCACCCCTCTGGTGGTCGCCGACGGGCCGGAGGTGCTGGGCGTCATCGAATTGAAGGACGTCGTCAAGCCAGGGATCGCCGAGCGGTTTGCGGAACTGCGCAAGGCCGGGATCAGGACTGTGATGATCACGGGCGACAATCCGCTCACGGCGGCGGCGATCGCCCGCGAAGCCGGGGTGGACGACTTCCTGGCCGAGGCCACCCCGGAGACCAAGATGGCCCTCATCCGACAGGAACAGGCCGGTGGCAAGTTGGTCGCCATGACTGGAGACGGCACCAACGACGCTCCCGCCCTGGCTCAAGCGGATGTCGGCGTCGCCATGAACACGGGGACCACTGCCGCCAAGGAAGCGGGGAACATGGTGGACCTCGACTCCAACCCCACCAAGTTGATCGAGGTGGTCGAGGTGGGCAAGCAACTGCTCATCACCCGGGGCGCCCTCACCACCTTCTCCATCGCCAATGACGTGGCCAAGTACTTTGCCATCATCCCCGCCCTCTTCGCGGCCACCTACCCCCAGCTCCAGGCCCTGAATGTGATGCGGCTACACAGCCCCCAGAGCGCTGTGCTCGCGGCGGTGATCTTCAACGCTCTGGTCATCGTAGCCCTGATTCCGCTCGCCCTTCGGGGGGTGCGCTGGCGGCCGTCGGGAGCCGCCTCGGTGCTCCGCCGCAACGTCCTCATCTACGGAGTCGGCGGCATTCTGACTCCCTTCATCGGGATCAAGTTGATCGACCTCTTGCTCACCGCCACCCATCTCTACTGACCCACAAGGAGCCAATACCCAATGCTGGCCCAGCTGCGCGGCGCCGTCGTCCTAACCCTCATCGCCATGGTGGTCTTCGGCCTCGGCTACTCCCTGGTCGGGACGGGAGTCTCCCAGGTGTTGTTCCCGAGTCAGGCCAATGGCTCGATTGGCCCGGACGGCTCGACCCTGATCGGCCAGCGCTGGACCGGACCAGGCTGGTTTCACGGCCGCCCCGACTCCGACAACCCGCTGGTGGCCAATGGGCAGCCGGGCTCATCCGGGCCCAGCAACCTCGGGCCTCGATCGAAGGTGCTGGTGGCGCAGACTCGGGCCCTGATCAGGTACTGGCAGCAGCACGGGGTCAAGCCAACCGCTGACCTGGTCACCACCTCCGGCAGCGGACTTGATCCGGACATCACTCCCGCGGACGCCCTGGCGCAGATCCCCATGGTGGCACGTGCGACTGGTCTGTCTGCCGCCAGGTTGCGACGACTCATCCAGAGCCAGACCCAGGGGCCGGAACTCGGCTTCCTCGGCCCGGCCTACGTCGATGTGCTTCAGCTCAACTTGGCCCTGTCCCGCCTGCGCTGACCGCTTCCGGGATGAGTCTGGTCCCGAGGATGTGGATGTCGGTGTCGCGGGCCCTGCGAATGACCTCTAGCGCTACCGGGCGCTCCCAGGGAAGTCGGCGCCGGATACGAGGAGCGGGCATGATGATGGTGGTGACTTGGTGGGTCTCCGCCCAGCTGACCAGGGTTTCCGCCACCCCGCCGTGCTCTGTCATCGGTACCAAGCGCACCCCGTGAGCGGCCGCCAGCTTCGAAAGCTCTTCGATAGCTGTCACCTCGGCTCGGCTGGGGCGGACCGGGGTCACGGTGACCAAGACCACGGTCGCGTCCTCGCGCCGGGCCATGCGAATGCCTGACTCCAACAGCCGGCGCGCCAGGTCCACACGATCGGGGCGCAGAGCCACCGCGATTCGCTCCTGCACCGCCCACACCGTGCGGATCGACTTGGTGGCAATGTAGCGCTGCAGGCGCTGCTCGGTGTGCCCAGCGACCCTTCGCATCGCCGCGCCGCGGAGCTCCTCCAAGAGGTCCTCCTGGAACGACCGCAGAGCGGCCGCCACCCGTGACGCGTCCACGATCCAGCCCGATCTCACCCTCTCCCGGAGCTCCGCCGGGGGTAGATCGACCAACTCGATTTCTTCGGCGCGATCAAGCGCCGCATCCGGCAGGACCGCCGTCTGGCCGTCGGAGTCATCGCGATATCCGACCAGCGCCTCCCGGGCAACCTGGAAACCGGGGAGGTCGATGACACCCACGGCACCAACCACATTTATCCCCGCGTCGAGCAGACGCTCAACCTGCTGGTAGCGAGCCTCGCCGGTGTTGAGGTCACGTACCGCCAGATCGTCGACGCAGACCACGCTCGGGTTCTGGCGCAGGACGGCGTCGACATCGATCGCCCCAGTCGCCAGCGAGGGGACCACCTTGAGGCCCGCCAGCAGCAGCTTGACCGCGGACCGATCACGCCCCCCCACAGCGGCCACGACCACCTCCGCCCCACGCCTCTGGCGCCTGCTCGCCTCCTCCAACATCCGAGTGGTCTTGCCGACTCCGGGCGCGTACCCCAGGTACAGCCGCAGGGATCCCTTAACTCCCCTGTTGGCCTCGGAAGTCAGCAGCGAGCCCGGGTCAGGCCGTCGCTCTAAGTCTCCTGACGGCCTGGTTCCCAGGCGTCGACCGATTACGTGGAGGTGGCGTTCCCCCAGGTTGTCCAGCAGCCGGACCAGCAGGGCCTGCTGTCGCGAGTCTGCTCTCGAGCCCATCGGGGCCGCCACCACCAGGTCCGTAGCCCCGGATCGGGTGATCTCCTCCACGATCAAGTCGACCGAGCCAGTTGCCGGACAGCGGCGGAACTCAGCCCCCAGGTCCTCGGCCAGGACGCCGGCTTTGGCGACCAGACCAGCATCCTGATCCCGGCCCTCCAGAGCCAGAACGGTTACTGGAGCTGAGAGGCGCCGGCCCATCCTCACCCCGCGCCGAATCAGCCCCTGGGCGGTGTGGTCGAACGGAGCCAGGATCAGGACCCGATCGTGGGAGGAGACAGCCATCTGGGTGGCCGCCTGGGCGCGCTGATGCTCGACTGTATAGAGCAGCGCCAGTTCCCGCAGCGCGGCGAGGTTGCCTTCCCGAAAGAAGCTCTGGAGGGCGACCTCCACGCGCTCGGGTGGATAGATGTTCCCGTGGCGCATGCGCTTGCGCAGAGCTTCTGGAGTTATGTCAGCCAAGCGCAGCTCCCTGGCGGAGTCCAGCACGGAGTCCGGGACAGTCTCGCGGACAGCCACTCCGGTCACCTGCTCGACCACGTCACGGAGGCTCTCAATGTGCTGGATGTTTACTGTGCTCCACACATCGATGCCGGCAGCTAGGATGGCCCCGATATCCTGCCAACGCTTCTCATGCGGGCTGCCCGGCGCATTGGTGTGGGCGAGCTCGTCGACCAATGCCAGCTCAGGGTGGCGGGCCACGGTGGCGGCCACGTCCAACTCCTCCAGCTTGATGCCACGATAGTCGACGATGCAAGGCGGCATGCGCTCCAGTCCCTGAAGGGCGAGTTCCGTGAGCGGGCGACCATAGGTCTGAACCCAGGCCACCACCACGTCTCTCCCATGCGCCAGCTGCTGGCGCGCCTCCTCGAGCATGGAGTATGTCTTCCCTACTCCAGGCGCGGAACCCAGGAACACCGTCAGCTCGCCTGGTCTCACCTAGCAGCTCCGGGGCGGGCGCACCCTATCAATGGTCCCCCAGGAGATAGCAAGCGGCCCCGACGAGCCCCATGGCGCGCCCTCGAATCGGTCGGCGGAGTTGCGGTTGTTACCATCCACGAAGAGACTTTAGTGAGATCCATCCTCAAGCTCCGCTCGCCCGGCTCGGGACCGGTCGGCCCCTCGACTGTTCGAGACTGGCCGCGGCCCGGCTGGCGGCCTGCGATCCTCGGAAGTCTGGCAACCCTGCTGGGACTGAGCCTCCTCACCGCCCTGCTGGTTCGGCTAGGCGTGCCTCACCAGCCACAGGCTTACAGCTTCCTCTACTTGGCGGTGGTCACGGTGGCGGCTAGCGCCTTCGGCTTCTCGGCCGCCCTGGCCGGGTCGGTGGCGTCAGCCCTCCTGGTTGACTACTTCTTCCTCCCTCCGGTCGGCCATCTGACGATCTACTCAACTGACCAGACCGTCGGCTGGGTAATCTTCCTACTGGTCTGCTTGGGCGTGGCAGCCCTAAGCACCAGGCGACGACGCCACCTGCTGGCGCTCCAGTCGACCGCCCGGGAACTGGAGAGTCGGAACCTCTCCCTGCGGGAGGCTGAAACAGCTCTCAAGCAAAGCCTGCAGGCCCGCACCGAGCTGGCGCGCACGGAGGCCGCCTTGGCCGCCACCCAGCGAGCGGAAACATTCAGGCGTGACCTCCTGGCAACGGTCAGCCACGAACTCCGAACCCCGCTCGCCGCTCTCCTCGGGTACAGCACGGCTCTGGCCGACGGCTCTGGCGCCGACCGGGGTCAGCTGTCTGAGTACCCGGTTCTGATCGCAGGCGAAGCACGCAGGATCGATCGCCTGATCGGGGACCTCCTGGAGATGGCCAGGATTGAGAGCGGACAGCTGCACGTGGAGAGCCAGGTTATGGATCTTGGCGAAGCCGCTCGCGAGGTCGGCATCCGCTGGGGCAACGACCTCCAAGTTGCCGTGGTTGTGCCCGACGGCCCAGTCCTGGTCGTGGCCGACTGGGACAGGGTTCAGCAGATCCTGGACAATGCTCTCCGGAACGTGAAGGCGCACGCCGGCTGCGATCGGTCCGAAGTGGTCGTAAACTCGCCCTCGGCTTTTCGAAGCACCGCGGCTGAGTGCCTGGTACGCGACCGCGGCACCGGCATCCCGCCCCAGGTCCGAGAGCGACTCTTTGAACGCTACTCGGCCGGCAACAAGTCGGGAGGCCTTGGGCTCGGCCTGGCCATCAGCCGGGGCCTGGCCGAGGCGATGGGAGGTGCCCTTTGGGTCGACGGCCCAGCGTCAGGGGGCACGGAGTTGCACCTCCTGGTCCCCCTCGCTCCCGTCCCAGACGGGGCCGTCGCTGCGGTACTTGAGCCATGAACGGCCCGGGCTATCGCACAGCCACGGTTCTGGTGGTCGAGGACGATCCGGGGACTGGCCGCTTCCTCCACGACACACTGATCGGAGCCGGTTACCGGGTGCAGAGCGTCGCCGATGGGAAGGGGGCCATGGGCGCGCTCGGAGCATCCCATGTCGACCTCGTGATCCTGGACCTAGGCCTTCCCGACATGGACGGGATGGATGTCCTGCACACCATCAGGCAATGGGACCAGATGCCCCTCATCCTGGTCGTGAGCGCCCGAGGCCAGGAGGCGGACAAGGTGTCCGCCCTGCGCGCTGGCGCCGACGACTACCTGGCCAAGCCATTTGGCACCTCGGAGCTGCTGGCACGCGTAGAGGCGCGGCTCCGCCGCCACGACCCCGACCCCGGAGACCTGACCGTCGATCTCGGGTCGATCCGCGTCGAGCTGGGCGGCAACCAGATCTTCGTGCGCGGTGTGCCCATCCGCCTCACGCCGATGGAGAAGGGGGTGCTCCAGGATCTGATCCGGCATCGTGGCAAGGTCAGGACTCACCGCGAGATCCTGGCCGCCGTGTGGGGACCTGGATTCACCTCCGAGCACGCCTACGTGCGCACCATCGTCCAGCGCCTGCGCGCCAAATTGGAGGAACACCCAGACTCTCCCAGCTTGATCCTGACCATGCCCGGAGTCGGGTATCTGTTCCAGGACTCGCCGGACCGACGAGCTATGCCCGGTCAGCCACCGAGGTAGGACATCTCCACCTTCCCACCTCCGATAGGTGGGGGTACCTGCCCTCGCTCCTCCGAATAGCGATCACGGCGGTCACGCCACAGCGAGCTGATGACCCGTCTAACTCCCTGATCCCCCGCCTCGGTCCGCAGCACCGGTCTGAGATCCAAGCCGCCCCGGGAGAAGAGGCACGTGTGCAGCCTGCCGTCTGCGGCGAGCCGAAGTCGAGTGCAGCCGTGACAGAAGGGAGCACTCACCGACGTAATCATCCCCAATTCGCCGAGCCCGTCCCGGTACCGGTAGCGGCTGGCCACCTCCCCTGGATAGCTGGGTGGGATCTGGTCCAGCGGCCAGCGCTGACCAATTGCCTGCACCAACTCGGCTGCTGGAACCACCTCATCCAGCTTCCAGCCGTGAGTCTCGCCAACATCCATGTACTCGATGAGACGCAGGGCGTGGCCGCGTCCACGGGCAAACTCGGCGAGGTCGAGGATCCCGCCGTCGTTGAGTCCCCGCCGTACCACCGCGTTGAGCTTCACCGGCCGCAGTCCCGCGGCCACCGCAGCCTCCAACCCGGCGATGACCTGGTCCAGCTCCACCCCGACCCCATTCATGATCTGGAAGATCTCCGGATCGACCGAGTCCAGGCTGACCGTGACCCGGCTCAGACCAGCGGCCGCCAGGTCCGCCGCATAGCGGGACAGCAAAGCTCCGTTGGTCGTCATGGCCAGGTCCTCGAGCCCCGGGATCGCGGCCAGCTGCGCGATCAAGACGGGCAAATCGCGGCGCAAGAGGGGTTCCCCACCGGTGAGTCGGACCTTGCGCACACCCAGCTCAACCGCCACCCGCACCACTCGGGTGATCTCCTCGAAGCTGAGCACTTCAGATCTAGGTAGGAACTTGAAGCCCGGTCCGAAGACGGCCATAGGCATGCAGTAGCTGCAACGGAAGTTGCAACGGTCGGTAACCGAGACCCGGAGGTCGCGGAGGGGCCGGTTCAGCTGGTCAGTGACCTCTGCCATGTGGCGATCCTACGCCGACCTCGAACTAGAGGCGTGGCCACAGGACCCCTCCGTCAGGACGCCAACGCCCCGCGAACCGACTGTCGCACAGACCCCATCGTCTTCAGAACTGCCGTGGGCTCGTACCCGACGTGAGCCATGCAGTTGGCACACTTGGGATTGTTGCCCCGGCCGTACTGGCTCCAATCGGTGGTTTCCAGCAGCTCCTTATAGCTACTGACGTAACCATCGGCGAGCAGGTAGCAGGGCTTCTGCCACCCGAAAACGGAGTAGCACGGGATTCCCCAGGGAGTGCAGGCGAGCTCCACCTTGCCCTCGAGGAAGTCCAGGAACATTGGAGAGTGGTTGAGGCGCCACTTCTTGCGCCGACCGTCGGCGAAAGCTTCCTTGAATATGGCCCGGGTCCGGTCGACTCCCATGAAGTGCTCTTGATCCGGTGCCTTCTCGTAGGCGTAGGCCGGCGAGATCTGCATGTTGTCGACTTCCAGATCGTCGTTCAGGAAGTCGAGCACGTCGCGGATCGATTTGGGATCGTCCTGAGTAAAGAAGGTGGTGTTGGTCGTGACCCGAAAGCCCCGGCGCTTCGCCTCCCTGATCGCTGCCACCGCCTTGTCGAAGATGCCCGCCCGGGAAACCGACTCGTCGTGGCGGTCGCGCAGCCCGTCGATGTGCACCGACCAGGCAAAGTAAGGCCCGGGCTTGAAGAGGTCGAGCTTGCGCTCCATCAGGATCGCGTTGCTGCAGAGATAGACAAACCTCTTGCGCTCGACCATGGCCGCCACAATCTGGTCGATCTCCTTGTGGATCAGCGGCTCACCCCCGGCGATGGACACCACCGGAGCACCGCACTCCTCGATCGCGTCGATGCACTGCTGAACCGAGAGCCGGCGCCGCAGGATGTCATCGGGATGCTGGATCTTGCCACAACCCACGCACTCGAGGTTGCACTGGTAGAGCGGCTCCAACTGCATGACAAGCGGGAACTTGTCAACCCGGTGGAGCTTCTGAGACATCAGGTAGGAGCCGACCTTGATCTTCTGGCGAAGTGGAATTGACATGATCTTCCTCGATAGCCCGCACTCGGTCGGGCACCACCGGATTTGTTTAGGACTCTAAACCTTGACACTATCGTAGAGTCAAGCCAGATGGAGACCTTGCAGTCGGCACAGAGCGAGATGGCGCCCCGACTCAAGATTGGCGAGGCGGCGACCCTCACGGGGGTCAGCCCGGGGAGGATTCGCCACTACCAGGCGCTGGGCCTGGTCAGCCCCGCCCAGAGTGCCAGCGGGTACCGCTATTTCATTGCCCAGGATCTGGTGAGAATCCTCCAGATCGACCTGCTGCGAAGTCTGGGGATGGGGCTGGAGGAGATTCGGGCGTCACTTCCGGGCACTGCCGACCCCAAGTCACTCCGCGACGCCCTCGAACGCCACCGGGATACGCTTCAGGTGGAGCGAGCCCGGCTGGATGGCCTCCTGGCCGCAGTTGAGACGGCGCTGGCCGCTCCGGAGGCGAGCGCTGAGACGATTGCAGCCTTCCTGGCCTCGGCCCACTCCACTCCCCGAGACAGTCTGGGGATCTTCGGTCGCCTGACCAAGCCCTTGTCCGAACCGGCTGCAGCCAGCTGGCAGCGCATTCTCGGCAGTGGATGGGAACTCCCCGTCCATCCCGCCTTCGGCCGCATGCTCCTACCGCCGCAAGTGACCGAGGTGCTGGAGCAACTCGCCGCGGCCGCTGGCAACGAGATCCTCTTCGACCGAGTCCGGCAGCTGGCCGTCGCCATCGTCGCACTCGCTCAAAGCGGCCCCCCGGAACGCGCCCAGCTGCGCCAGTGTGCCGTCGACTGGGTGCTTTCATTTGAGTCCGCCCCCCTGCCACAGGATGTCCAACGGGCCCTGGATCGGACGGTGCCCAGGATTCGCGAGTTGGAGATGCTGAACCAGGGATTCCAGCTGT
>Ga0307374_10013588_pt1 | contig 11240 bp, 7 predicted proteins | sample OX3MG_FD_202532 | JGI IMG/M metagenome (GOLD analysis project Ga0307374, IMG submission 202532) | Soil microbial communities from Risofladan, Vaasa, Finland - OX-3 | ecosystem: Environmental > Terrestrial > Soil > Coastal area > Acid sulfate soil | place: Finland: Risofladan, Vaasa | collected... | reverse complement strand
AAGGTATACGTCTTCTACTACGAGGGCACGACGCGAGAGAACGCGCAGCTCGTGCTGGCGGTGCTGGCGCCGTAACCGGCGGCGCGGTCACGCTCTGGGTGCTGGCGGGCTCGAGCCCGCTGGCGCGTGGTCGGCGCTGCCTGGTTCGCCACCGGTGTGCTGGTGTTCGTCGCCAGCGGCGACCCCGTCCACTAGGTTTCCTCTCTCGACGCGCCTCTGGCACCTCCCGAGTGCCTTCACGCATTATCGGACCGCGGAGTGTCAGTATGTCGGCCAAGAGGATCATCGCAGTATTCGGCGCCACAGGTGCACAGGGAGGCGGCCTCGCGCGCGCCATCGCCGCGGACCGCGACGGGCCGTTCGCCGCACGTGGCATCACCCGCAATCCGAACTCCGACAAGGCGAAGGCTCTCGCCGCGCTCGGGGTGGAAGTCGTCGCGGCCGATGCGGACGATGCCTCCACCTTGCCGGGCGCCCTGGCGGGGGCATACGGTGCCTATTGCGTCACGAACTTCTGGGAACACCTTTCGGCGGAGCGCGAAGGGGTCCAGGCCGCGGCCATGGCACGGGCCACGCGGCAGGCGAAGCTGCAGCACGTAGTCTGGTCGACGCTCGAGGACACGCGCAAATGGGTGCCGCTTTCCGACAATCGCCTGCCCACACTGCACGGCAAGTACAAGGTGCCGCACTTCGATTCCAAGGGCCAGATGGACGACCTGTTCACCAGAGAGGCCGCGCCCACCACGTTCCTGCTGGCCGCGTTCTACTGGGAGAACTTCATCCACTTCGGTATGGCCCCGCGCGTCGGCGAGGACGGCAACCTCGTGCTGGCCATGCCGCTCGGTGGCGCCAAGTTGCCGGGCATCGCCACCGAGGATATCGGCCGGTGCGCGTACGGCGTGTTCCGCAAGGGCGTGAGCACGGTCGGGGAGCACATCGGCATCGCTGGCGAGTCGCTCTCGGGCGCCGAAATGGCGGCCAAGATGGGGCGCGCGCTCGGGCGCACGGTGAACTTCTTCGACATGCCGTTTGACGCCTATCGCGGGCTGGCTTTTCCCGGCGCCCAGGATCTCGGCAACATGTTCCAGTTCCACGCGATTCTCGGCGACGAGTTCCAGCGGAACCGCGACCCGAAACGCGCTCGCGAGCTGAATCCCGCGTTGCTCGACTTCGACGCGTGGCTAGCGGCCAACATTACGAGGTTTCCCATCGGCACGTGAGCATTCGAGGCCGGCAGCTTTCCGTTAGCATGGGGGCGTCGCCGCCAGGTTGATCCCGGCGCCCGGTGTGCCAGATTTGCATCTACCGTCTCGCCGCCAGACTCCGACCCCGGTGCAATGCCAACACTCCGTGCAGTACTCGAGAGATCGGCCGTCCTGCTTCTGCCGCTCTCCGCTGTGGCCCACACGCCGGTTGTGCGCCCGGTGCCGGCGCCTAGTCGCGTGGCGGTTGTCGGTCTCCGCGCGGAATACCTCACCGACCCCGTTGGGCTGGACGCGATGCGCCCGCGCCTGAGCTGGCGCATCGCGAGCGGCGTCCGCAACACGGTGCAGTCGGACTACGAGGTGCAGGTGGCGACCAGCGAGGCCGCGCTCGCGCACGGCGTCCACCTGGTGTGGGATTCGGGAAAGCTGAAGTCCGACGCGTCCGTGTTCGTGAACGATGCCGGGCCGGCGCCGGCGTCAGCCACGCGTTACTACTGGCGCGTGCGCGTCTGGACCGCGGCCGGCGACGTCTCCGCATGGAGTCCGGCGGCCTACTGGGAGACGGGACTGCTCCGCGCCACGGACTGGACTGCCAAGTGGATAGGCCCGGCTCCCCAGCCTGGCGACAGCGGCGTCACGCCATCGCCGCTGCTGCGCCGCGAGTTCGAACTGCACGGCCGGGTGCGCTCGGCACGGCTGTACGTGACGAGCCTCGGCCTCAACCAGGTGTATCTCAATGGCCGGCGAGTAGGCCGCGCGGAACTCACGCCCGGCTGGACGTCGTACCACCACCGCTTGGAGTATCTGACGTACGACGTCACGGCGCTGCTCCGCGCCGGCGACAACGCGGTGGGCGCGATGCTCGGCGACGGCTGGTACCGCGGGTATCTGGGGTTCGACCACGCGCGCAACCTGTACGGCGAACATCGCGCGCTGCTGCTGCAGCTGGACGTCCGCTACGATGACGGACGCACGGAACGCATAGCGTCCGACGGGAAATGGAAGACGATCGACGGCCCCGTGCGATCGTCCGACATCTACAACGGCGAGACGTACGATGCGCGCCTGGAGCGTACGGGATGGACGTCGGCTCCGTACGACGACGGCAGTTGGGCGCCGGTGGCCGTGCTCGACGCGCCGGCCGCGCAGTTGGTGGCGCCCGTGGCGCCCCCCGTGCGGCGGGTGCGGGAACTCAAGCCGGTGTCGATACGCACCGCTCCGAACGGAGAGATCGTGTTCGACCTTGGCCAGAACTTCGCCGGCTGGGCCCGGCTCACCGTGCACGGGCCGGCGGGCACGCCGGTTACCATGCGCTTCGCCGAGGTGCTCGACCATGACGGGAACATCTACACGGGCAATCTTCGGCGGGCCGAGCAGACCGACCGCTACATACTGAAGGGCGGGGGGACCGAGGTCTACGAGCCGCACTTCACGTACCACGGGTTCCGGTACGTTGCCGTGTCGGGGCTTCCGGGAGCGCCCGACAGCTCGACGATCACTGGTATCGCGTTGTCGTCGGATCTCGAGCGGACCGGTACGTTCGTCACGTCCGACACGATGCTGAATCAGCTCCAGCACAACATTCAGTGGGGGCAGCGCAGCAACTTCATGGGCGTGCCCACCGACTGCCCACAGCGCGACGAGCGGCTGGGGTGGACCGGCGACGCCCAGGTGTTCGCGCGCACCGCGGCGTTCAACATGGACGTCGACGGGTTCTTCTCGAATTGGCTTGCCGATGTGGCCATCGATCAGCACGCGGACGGCAGCCTGCCGTGGGTGATTCCCAACCCTATGGGCGGCGACTCCACCGACAAGGCGGGCACGGCCGGTTGGGGGGACGCGTCGGTGATCGTGCCGTGGACGATGTTTCTCGCCTACGGCGACCGTGGGCTGCTGGCGCGCCAGTATCCGAGCATGCGCGCGTGGGTGGATTTCGAGAAGCGGCAGACCGGTGCCGACCACGTGTGGCGTCCGGGATGGCAGTTCGGCGACTGGCTGGCCTATCACAGTACCGACGCGGGCTATCCGGGCGCGACCACCGGCACCGATCTGATCGCCACGGCGTTCCTGGCGCACTCTGCCGATCTGGTGGCGCGCGCCGCGCGGGCATTAGGGAAAGCGGATGACGCGGCCGAGTACGAGGCGCTGTTCCGCACGGAACGCTCGGCGTTCGACCATGAGTTCGTGACGCCGGCGGGGCGGGTGGGCGAGAGCACGCAGACCGCGTACGCGCTGGCCCTGCAGTTCGACCTGCTGCCCGATTCGCTCACCGCCACGGCCGGCGCGCGGCTCGTGCAGGACGTGCACCTGCACGACGGGCATCTCACCACCGGGTTCCTGGGCACGCCGTACATCCTGGACGCGCTGGCGCGCACCGGCCACCTGCATGCGGCGTACGCGCTGCTGCTGCAGCGCACGTATCCGTCGTGGCTCTATCCCATCACGCGGGGCGCGACGACCATGTGGGAGCGGTGGGACGGCATCGAGCCTGATGGGACGTTCGAGGATCCGAGCATGAATTCGTTCAACCATTACGCGTTCGGCGCCGTGGGCGATTGGATGTACCGGACCATCGGTGGTCTCGACGTCGATCCGGCGGCACCGGGATATAAACATTCACTGATTGCACCGCGACCCGGCGGTGGCCTGACGAGCGCCCGCGCGTCCATCGTCACGCAGTACGGCACGCTGGCGTCGGCGTGGCGGCTGGAGGACTCGGTATTCACGCTCGACGTAACCGTGCCTCCGAACACGTCGTCGGCGGTCACGCTGTGGGGCACCACGGTGGACCGGGTGCGCGACGGCGGACGGCCGCTGGCGGGCGATCCCGGCGTGCGTTCGGTTCAACAGCGCGGCGCCGACGTCGTAATGGAAGTGGGGTCCGGGGAGTATCGGTTCACGATCGCCAAGTCGTAAGTACCCCTCGGCGCGGAGCCCATTCACGCTTGCGGGTTGCGCTTGATCCGCACCAATGGCACGATTCAGAAATGCCAGGCCGGCAACCTGGCACCCCCCCCGAGCCCGTTGGTCTGAACGGGCCTAACAGCGCGAAGGCACCATATGGCGGCGACGCCCTTGAAGTCATTGCAGGCCCCGTCGGTTCGCACATTCATTGCGCTCGGCTTGCTCCTCGGTGCCTGTAGCGGCGGCAGCAAGGACTCGACTCCAACCATTCCGAACACGCTCACGACCGTCGTCGTGGCCCTATCGCCAGCGTCCATTCCCGTAGGACGGACGTCGACGGCGAGTGCGTCGGGGCTCGACCAGAATGGAGCGCCGATCGGCGTCGGTGCAGTCACGTGGTCATCGGGTTCACCCGGTGTGGCAACGGTGAACGCGGGTGGCGTGGTCAGCGGCGTCGCGGCCGGGCAAGCTCAGATCATTGCCACCTCGGGCACCAAGCAAGGTCAGCAGACGATCACGGTGACGCCGATCCCAGTTGCGACGGTAGCGGTCACGCCAGCCGCCGCGACCCTCGGCATCGGCGCCACGCAGCAACTGACGGCTACGGAACGCGACGCCAGCGGCGACACACTCGCGGGCCGAGTCGTCACCTGGTCCACGTCCGACGCAACGAAAGCAACGGTCAGCGCGAGCGGGATCGTGACCGGTGTGGCTCTTGGCACGGCAACGATCACCGCCACGAGCGAAACGAAGACGGGCACGGCGGCGATCACGGTGGCGATCATTCCGGTTGCCAGCGTCACCATCGCTCCGCCAACGGCTGTGCTTGCGGTGGGAGGTACCTCGACCATGACGGCCACCGCACGTGATGCCAACGGCAACGTGCTCACGGGGCGCACCTTCACCTGGACCACGAGCAACCCAGCCATCGTGAGCGGAACCGCCACTGGGAACGTGGTTTCCCTGACCGCCGTTTCGGTTGGCACTGATACGGTCACCGCGACCAGCGAGGGGAAGAGCGGCTCCGCGGTCGTGACCGTGAGCGGAAGCGTAGCCAGTGTAACGCTCGGCACGCCGGGGCAGTCCGCCGTGTTCCTGGACTCGCCCAACTTCAACGCCGCCCTGAACGTACAACCCGGATCACAATATCTGATCGCCGTAGTCAATACGGACCCGTCCAGCACGTTGCGTGAGGACTTCACCCTCGGCGCGAGCTTCGGATCGAGTTCAGGGTCCCGGGTGTTGTCGGCCCCGGTCGTACGGTCGCCGCAAGCGCCCGTTCCATCGCCCCGTGTACGCGGGCCGGGGATCGCCCTGAGCAACCGTTCCTTTAATGGCGTCGCCTCCCGTCTGCGTATGGAGCAGAACCATCTGGCGATGCTCGAGGGGAATCAGCAGATCTTCGCGCGATTCGGAAGTCCCGCCGCAGCCTGGTCAAAGGCGCGGGCGCAGGGTGGGCGGGTGCTACCGCTGAGCGCGTCGGTCACGCAGACGATCGGGTCCGTGAATAGAGTGTACGTGCGGAACACACTCGCCGGTTCGTGCACCACCGTGGATTCCATCGGAGCGCGCACGGTCGCCGTGGGCCAACACGTGATCGTCCTCGCCGACACGAACCTCACCACATGGACACAGCCGTACCGGCCAGATTCGGCGTTCTACCAGACATTTGCCGATGAGTACGACCAGATCACCTATCCAACTCTGCTGGCGTACATCGGCAATCCGCTGGCCTACGATGCGTCGCTCTCCGGAATCGGAAAGGTGACGGTGGTCATCACGCCGGTGCTCAACAATCTCGGCGGCCTCACAGGAGGCGGAACGGTCATGGCGTTCGTCAATGGCTGCGACTTCTACCCCTACGCGGCCAGCGGGGCCAACGCGAATTTCAGCAACCAGACCGAAATGATGTACTCGATGGTGCCGGCAGCGAACGCGTTCAGCGTCGCGAACTGGGAGAAAGAAATTCGCGCGACCGCCGCCCACGAATCCAAACACATCGTTTCCTACTCCGATCGCATCCTGCTCGGCAGTGGCGGGGGCGACGAGATCTGGCTCGAAGAGGGGCTGGCGCAGATCTCTTCGGAAATCTGGGAACGCCACTTCAATCAGGCCACATGGAAGGGGCACGCGACCTTCCTCCAGACCGTCGCCTGCGAGTACGCCCTCGGAGCCGCTGCCCCGTGCGACCAGTTGAACGACCGTCCACTCGCCCTCCTCGCCAGTCACCTGCCATTCACCTTCGCCTACCTGAAGAACGAGAGCGATTCCAATTCGGAGGGACTTGGCCTGGACACTCCCGCCAACTACGGCGCGGGCTGGACGTTCGCCCGCTGGGCCATCGATCAGTACGCCTCGACCGGCGAAGGACCGTTCATCCAGTCGCTCATCAACACCACGCAGACCGGCCTGAACAACCTCTCGGCTCACACGGGCCAGTCGATCCCGCTGCTGCTCACGTATTGGAACGTGGCCTCCGCCGTCTTCCAGACCCCGACCTATACGGCGGCCGACGTTCGCACCACGATTCCAAGCTTCAACTTCGCCGACATCTTCAAGGTCGCACAGGCCGGTCTACCCGGGAGCAGCTGGGTGTGCAATGGAACGCCGTGCGGTTTCTTCACCAGTACTGGACTGCCGGTATTTCCGGTGCAGCCCATCGCGTTCTCCTCGGGGCCGTTCTCCAGGGCGGTGACGGGAGTGCCCGGCACGTCGGCATCGTACTTTCTGCTTTCGGCATCGGCGGCGGGTGTCGAGACGCTGCAGTTGCTCAGCGGGAGTGGGGGTGTGCTGTCAGCGGGCAGCGGGTTCCGCGTCGCGATCCTCCGGGTGCAATGATGAGCGTCCGGGACGGCGCACGCCTGTTGGCAGTGCTGGCCGTGGTCGCCATCGCTTCCGCCTGCCATCGCGGGTCTGGCGGCGCGGCGCGAGAGGCGCCGCCCGTAGTCGTCGCCGACTCGGTCCAAGGGCTGGTCCAGGTGGTGGGGGGCGAGCCCTTTCCCCAGATGGTACTCGTCCTGGACGACAGTTCGCCGGCGGTCACGCTCGATGGCCCCCCTTCACTCCATCACGTTGCGGGCTTGCGAGTGGCTGTCGTGGGGGCCCGTGTCGGAACACGACTCACCGTGAGCCGGTTCATCGTGGTTGCCGCCAATGGCATTCCGGCCACCGACGGCACGCTTGCGGCGAGCGGTGATGCGCTGACGCTCGTCACGGCAGAGGGGAAGCGGTTCCCGCTCGTCGACCCGTCTCCGGCGCTTCGCGCGGCCGTCGGGCACCGGGTATGGATCTCCGGCCCGTTGGATCATGAGCCAATCGCCTATGGGGTCATCGAATAGGCCGAGTTCCGCGCGCAGGATGGGGGCGCCGATCCCAAGGGTCGTTCACGACCCTGGGGATCGGTCAGCGGTAGCACGCCGGGCGCCAACCCGGTGATTCCCCGGTGGCGGTTGGCGTCCATTTGCGCCCCCCGTGTCCGTACCGCAGCTTAGACGGTCCCGCGCGACCTTCCTGCCTTCGAGGAGCGGCCCCGATGCAACATCTGACCATAGACACCGGCAACACGGGCTTCATGCTGCTGTGCTCCAGTCTCGTGATGCTGATGACGCCCGGCCTCGCGTTCTTCTACGGCGGACTGGTGGGCCGCAAGAACGTGCTCGCCATCATGATGCAGAGCTTTGCCTCCATGGGGTGGACCACGGTGCTCTGGTGGGCCTTCGGCTTCTCGATGTGCTTTAGCGGCAATCTGAAGACCGGCACCGACATCGCGGGCATCGTCGGCAACTTTCACTGGGCGTTCCTCCGCGGGGTCTCGCTCGACATGCCCTCGCCGGCCAACGCGACCATCCCGCTCATCGTGTTCTTCGCGTATCAGATGATGTTCGCCATCATCACGCCGGCCCTGATCACGGGTGCATTCGTCAACCGCGTGCGGTTCCCGGCCTATATGCTCTTCCTCACCGCATGGCTCACGCTCGTCTACTTTCCCTTCGTGCACATGATTTGGGGCGGGGGGATCATGGCGCAGTGGGGCGTACTCGACTTCGCCGGCGGCATCGTGGTGCACAACATTGCCGGCATTGCGGCGTTGGCCTCCGTGCTGTACGTCGGGCGGCGCAAGGTCGTGGATCGCGGACCGCACTCCATTCCCCTCGTGGCCCTGGGCACGGGGCTGCTCTGGTTCGGGTGGTACGGCTTCAACGCGGGCAGCGAATTCCGCGTGGACGCGGTGACGGCGGTGGCGTTCGTGAACACGGACCTCGCGGCGAGCTTCGCTGCCATCGCCTGGCTCGCCATGGACTGGATGTCCGCACGAAAGCCCAAGTTCCTCGGCCTGCTCACCGGCGCGGTGGCCGGCCTCGCCACGGTCACGCCGGCTGCTGGGTACGTGTCTCCCAAATCGGCGGTCGTGATCGGTCTTCTGGCCGGCGTGGTGTGCTACTACGCGGTGGCGTTGAAGAACAGGCTGCGCTGGGACGACGCGCTGGACGTCTGGGGCGTGCACGGGGTCGGCGGGTTTCTCGGCATCCTCTGCTGCGGCATCTTCGCCTCCGTTGCGATCAATCCGGCGGGCACCGACGGTCTCATCCACGGCAATTCGCACTTCTTCCTCATCGAGCTCGGCGCGGTGTGTCTGTCGTCGGTGTGGGCATTTGTGTTCACATATGGCATGCTCTGGCTCATCGACCGGGTCACGACCGTCAAGGTGGACGAGGCAGGGGAGACCGAAGGGCTCGACAGCGCCCTCCATGGAGAGGTGGCGTACCTCGAGGCGGGGTGAAGGCATGGGGCGGCGCCGCCGCGAGGAACCCGTCGTGAGCGGCGACGACCGAGATAGCGATCGGACTCGGGATCGGATGGCGGCTCGTACCAGATAGTGCAGGCGTCGAATTTGGCGGGGGCCGGCCGGGCCCACTCGCTGGGGATCGGCAAGCAGTAGCACGCCGGTACCTGGACCCTAATACCCATACACTACGCGGGATGTCAACGCCTTCCGATGCCCAGCCCAGGATTTCTGCGCTACGCCGCGTTGCGAAAGCGCTGGGACCGGGTGTCGTCACGGGCGCCGCCGACGACGATCCGTCAGGCATAGCGACCTATTCGATCGCCGGCGCGCGGTTCGGCACGGGATTGCTCTGGACCGCGCCGGTGCTCTGGCCGTTGATGGCGGCCGTACAGATGATGTGCGCGAGAATCGGGTTGGTCACCGGCCGCGGGCTCGCGGGCGCACTGCGACAGAAGTACCCGGAGTGGGTGCTCGCCACCGCCGCCACCGCCCTGTTCATCGCCAACACGATCAATGTCGGCGCCGACCTGGGCGGGATGGCGGACGCCGCGCACCTGCTCACCGGCGTGCCGGCGTTCGTCTGGGTGCTGGCGTTCGGCATCGGGATCACGATCGCGACGATCCGGCTGAGATATGCGATGATCGCCAATACACTCAAGTGGCTGGCGCTGATCCTCGCCGTGTACGTGGTCGCCGCCATCGACGTCCATCCCGACTGGGCTGCCGTGCTGCGGGCGACCGTCGTTCCGCACCTGCCGCACGGTCGAGCCGCGTGGGCCACGCTCGTCGCGATTCTCGGGACGACGATCAGTCCCTACCTCTTCTTCTGGCAGGCGTCGCAGGAAGTCGAGGAAGAGAAGGCGGCCGGCCATCTCACCCTCAAGGCGCGGCAAGGAGCTACCAAGACGGAGATCGGCGATCGGAAGATCGACATCGGGTTCGGCACGCTCTTTTCGAATATCGCGATGTTCTTCATCATCGTGACCACGGCGAGCACACTGCACACCCACGGCCAGACGCACCTCGCGACGTCGGCCGACGTCGCGGCCGCGCTCCGCCCGCTGGCGGGCCGCTTCGCGATGCTGCTCTACACCATCGGCATCGTCGGGACCGGTTTGCTGGCAATCCCGACGCTCGCTGGTTCCGCCGCGTACGCGTTCGCCGAGACGTTCAACTGGCGCCAGGGCATCGATCAGAAATTCACGAGGGCACGCGCTTTCTATGCGGTGATCGGCGTCTCGGTCGCGATCGGCATCGCGATGGGTTTCGTGGGCATCAGCCCGGTGAAGGCGCTCTACTGGACGGCCGTGATCAATGGCCTGCTGGCCCCGTTCCTGTTGGTCGGCATTCTCCACGCGGCGTCGGATCGCAAGCTGATGCTCGGCCAGCCGAGTTCGTGGCCGAGTCGCGTCGTGGTGGGCGTTACCACCGCGGCGATGTTCGCGGCCGGGATCGCGATGTTCGTGGTCTAGTGGATGATCCGCGCCCGCCCCGCGTCCGGCGCGGCGCCAGCCGGAGGTCCCCCACCCCCGGTTCGGCATATCCCGGCTTGGGGGTGGCGCCGGATCAGGGCATATTCCGGATTGCGCCCGGCTGCCATAACGTATGCCAACGGTCCCGGGCCCAAGGGCCCGGGCCGGGCAGCAGATTTGACGCAAGGGACACCGTATGACGCTCATGGACATTTTCGACCTGCCGCAGCGTGCCGAGGGGAACGACCTCGATGCGATTCCAGAGCTGCAGCCGCAGTCCGACTACACGTTGCGGTATCTCCGCGAACGTGCACTCGATGGCGCCGTGCCGGTGTACTTTGCGGCGATTCCGCGCGACCGCATCCGCCCTTTCGACACCGCCTTCGATCCGGCCAACCACCCGGTAGGTGCGGCTGCCGTTGCGCGGACCGAGGCCGACTGGCGCGCCGAGATTTTCCCTCGGGTCTGGGTGTACCCCACCCACGACGCGTACGTGCTCTCCGACGACTACATCCCCTGGGCTGCGGCGCAGCGCGCGCAGCCTGACTATCTGCCGTGCTGGGTGCTGTGTTATCCGAGCGTGGCCGGGGCTATCTATATCGAAGGGCCGATCGGAGCCGCGCGGGTTCGGCAGCTCCTGCAAGGTTCGGCTGAGACCCCCGCGCAATGATGACGCGTGGCATTTGGCACTTCCCCACGCGATCCGGGTAGGACCCACCGCAGTTTCACTGCTGGCGAGTGGCGATGCCGCCCCGCTCGCTGCCCACCCAAACTGGACCACGCTGCCATGGCCATCTGGAAAGAATCAGCCGCGCCGAAGAAGCCCGAACCATCCACGGGCCTCGACCCCGTCATCCGCCGCGACGCCGAGCC
>Ga0307374_10013583_pt1 | contig 11242 bp, 9 predicted proteins | sample OX3MG_FD_202532 | JGI IMG/M metagenome (GOLD analysis project Ga0307374, IMG submission 202532) | Soil microbial communities from Risofladan, Vaasa, Finland - OX-3 | ecosystem: Environmental > Terrestrial > Soil > Coastal area > Acid sulfate soil | place: Finland: Risofladan, Vaasa | collected... | reverse complement strand
AATCTTGTCTCCGGACTCACCAGGCTGTTGGGCAGTCACCGGCCCCCAGAGCACGTGGGTGCTCGAGTCGAGCGACGTCGCCGTCAGACCGCAAATGAAGGCGAACGTCAGGGTAGGGCTCAGGGGGACCTCTCCCGTGACCGCGTCTGTGGAGCCGTTGACCTCCACGATTTCCCTCGCGAAGATGGCGTAGACCATGCCTGTCGAGTCGTCGACGGCCAAGTCGGAGCAGGGGACCGAGGTGGGGAGGATGGGAGGAAGCGAGACGTTTGCGACCACGGTGTTGGAGGACGCGTCAATCACTGTCAGCGAGAAGTTCAGCGAGGAGGCCCCCGGGACAATCTGTCCACGCTCGACGTAGATCCTGCTGGCGTTAGCGTCGACGGCGATGCGGGCGCAACAATCTCCCAAGGAGATGTTGGCGGCCTCGACGTCCGCGGCCTGAATCGGCTGGTCTGTGCCCGCGGAGGAGGTCGCCACGGAGGTGACGGTCCGCGTCTCGGTCTTGCGGACCCCGCTCCCCGCTAGGACCCGGCACCAAGGCTCGCACTCACCAGAATCGCGATCAGCCCCTGAGGGCTTCGCTGCGCATCGCTCCTCGTAAGCGCAAGACGGGGTGAGCATATTCAACGCTGCGGTAGAATGTTCCTTGACGCCCGGACGCTTCGCCAAGTCCAAAATCACCGAAAAGGGCGAGTTACTGCGTCCCATAACTCGCGTCAAGGTAATATATCGTTTCGAACCAGACACACGCCAGCCATGGTTGAGATAAGGAAAGATTATTTCACGGACAAGCTCTCGGTCGTAACCTCAGACAGGGGGGCTCGATCCCAACTCAGGCAATATTCAGACCACGGCACCAAGTGCCCTTTCTGCCCAGGCCACGAGGAGATGACGGCACCAGCTGACCTCGTCGTCGTGAAGATGGGGGATACTCTCGTGAAGCAGACCGACTCTGAGGGGGACCCTGTCCGCGGCTGGATCGTCCGCGTCTTCCCCGACAAGTTTCCTATAGTTACGCCGAACGCCGCGCCCTCGTATGGCGAGGCGCCTCATTACAGCGAACCGGCGATCGGATACCACTACATCCTCGTCGCCACGCCGAAGCACGACCTGACGTTCCCAAAGCTAGACATCGACCAATGGACCAACGTGCTGGCGACGCTCCAAGACAAGACCCGTTGGCTATACGCCCAGCGCGGAGTGGGCTACGTCGCCATCTTCATCAACCAGGGCAAGGCTGCCGGCGCGGTCATCGAGCATCCGCACATCCAGCTGGTCACAATCCCGCGGCTGCCTCCGGTCGTCGAGTCAGAGGCCGTCACCGTCCAGAACTCCCTGAACGAGCTGGGGATATGCCCGATGTGCCAGGTCGTGGCCGCTGAGACGGGCGGTCCCAGGCAGATCCTCTCGACGGAGTATTTCATCGCGTTCGCCCCATGGGCTTCGGCCCACGCATACGAGTTCTGGGTATACCCCAAGCGTCACCAGACGAGCATGCTGAAGCTGTCGCAGAAGGAGCTCATGGACCTCGCCCTCATACTTCGCGCGACCCTGGGCGGGATGTCAAAGGTCTTAGGAGACTGCGCCTTCAACCTCGTCGTGCACAATTCCTCGGAGAAGAAGACCACCAAGCAGATCCATTGGCACTTCGAGGCCTATCCCCGGGTCTCCACCTTTTCGGGGCTCGAGCTCGGGTCCGGAGTTTTCGTGAACGAGGTCTCCCCCGAGGTCGCGGCCGAGCAGCTGGGAGCGGCTAGCAGGAGGGAGCTCGCCCACCTCGTCGGCATCACCTAGTTGGAGCCTAGGGGCCAGCGACCGTGGACTTTAGCCTTTCAATCAGCTTTATCGTGGAAGGGTCCACGCCTCTGAGTATTGCCGCGTAGTATGTCGCGAAGTCCACCTGGTAGTCGAGGGTGACCAGCTGTGCGAGGTTCCCTTTCCCCTTCCCCCATATCTCGAGGCTCCTTATCCCCTTCATCCCGAGGATGTCTATGAACGCGTCGAGCCTTATCCTCTCGTATTTTGGTTCGGCGGTGTGGCGCAGGAAGATCGGCACCATCTTCCTCTCGGGGGTCTCCCATACCTCGACCTCGTTGTGGAAGAGCTCCGGGCCATAGTCCCAGGCCGCGTTCATCTTGGGGTTTTCGTTGAGGCAGGTCTTGAAGCGCTCCGCCACCCCCTTGGTCACGGACGAGCCGTAGATCTTGGGAAGAGTCCCGGCTGGCGCTATAAGCTGGGCGCACTGCTTCGAGGGGTTCTGCGACATGGGAGAGTTCGACGCGAGGGAGGGCGCGACCTTCTTCATGCTCTCGATCGCCTCCCTGACCTCGCGCCACCTCTTCTCTCCCACCAATCCGGCGCTGCGAAGCGCCGCTATCGCTGCGAAGAGCACATGAGGCAAGGAGAACCGCGGCGCCATCTCGATGGGTATCGTTATGTGCGGGACCTTCAGCTCCATCGCAAGCTGCTGGAGCTTCCCTCCGGAGGAGATCGCGACCATGGTCGCCTTCTTCAAGGCGAGCCTCCTCATGAGGAGGATGGTCTCCTCGGTGCTCCCCGAAGTGCTGCAAACGAGGACCAACGCCCTCGAGAGGTTCAACTTGGGCAGGAATCCCTTGAAGACGGTCACCTCCACGCCACCTGAGGCGAGGAACCAGTCTGCGATTATGTCCCCGGCCGAGGCAGAGCCGCCGTTGGCCACGTAGACTACGCGGTCGAAATGACGAGACCCGATCTCCACCGAGAGCGAGGATTCCTGCTCCGCATAGCGGGGCCAGGCCTCATACACTCGATAGATGTTCTTCGGGTCCGCGCGCGCGATTGCTTGCGGAGAGAGTGGGTCCTGAGGCATCGTTCATGAGCACTTGTAGTATCCTGGATTTGCGCGCTGTTGTGCTTTATCATCCGTTTTAAAGGCAGCGCCCGCGTTTTCCACCGATTTGCGCCCGTGAAAACGGGCTTCCTTCAGGGTATCTTTCCGTAACGCGCGATGTAGGCCTTGTCAGCTTCTTTGTGCGCCGAGATGTCCCCGATGTCGGTGAACCCCCCCTTCACCCTCAGGGCGTAGATCGCCTTATCGTCCTTCATGGCGCTCTTGAAAGCCTCCTTCATCCCGTACACTTGTCCCCGCGGGATGTAGCCGAGGAACTTCTTCTCCATCACGTAGCAGCCTATGTTGATGTCGCTCGTGATAGCCGGCTTCTCCTTCCACTTGGAGATCCGCCCCTCAGAGTAAGTCGAGATCACGCCGTACTTCATCCTTGTCTCGTACTTCATGAGGGCCATCGTGACGAAGGACCTCTTCTTCGAGTGGTACTCGAGAAGCTTCTTGAGGTCAAAGTCGAGGATCGCGTCGCCGTAGAGACAGACGAAGGTCTCCGGTAGGAGCCCCTCAGCAGATTTTAGCTGTCCGGCGTGCCCCATCGGTCGGTCGGACCTGGCGTACTCTATGCGCATGCCAAAGTCCCTCCCGTCCCCGAAGTACTGCTCGATCATCCTTCCTAGGTACCCGGTCGCGATCACGACGTCCTTCACGTCGTTGGCCTTGAGCCAGTCCAAAATGTGCTCCAATATCGGCTTCGGCCCCACCGGGAGCAAGGGCTTCGGGAGAAAGAGAGTGTAGGGCCTGAGGCGGGTGCCGAGCCCTCCGGCTAGGACTATTGCCTTGATCGGGGCCTTACGCTTGCTGCTGCTGTATGCCAGACGGACTCACCTGAGACCTGAAGGTCGTAATCGCGTCCCTATATGGATTAGACGTATATCGCAAGCATTTGGACGACCATCAAGGATGATCTTGCCAGTCTTAATCCTTGACTCTTGATTTCAGCATAACTACGACGAAGCCTGCGAAAAAATTACCAGAAATAGGAGGGCGAATCTAATCCAAACCGACAAGACGCAAGAAACGACGGCCCGTTCATCTCTGATACTCCGACCAGCCCAATTAATCCCGCTCAGCCTACTACCCCAATGAAACTGAACTCGACGATTCTTCCAAACGATTCAAATCGAGCTTTGCTCTTTTCGCCCTAGACAGCCATATTACCTCGATACTGTCAGTCGCTAAGCCGAAGAAGCAGTTAGAAAAACTGTTACCGCCGAATCATTCGAAATCGAGTCACTCGGCTTACCCGGGGACGCTTCATGGCACAATAAGGGGATATGCGCCGACATCAAGGTAGCTCACGAAGTGCTGGCCCCCGACGGTCTCGTCCAACACCACCGTGTACACGCCTTGGTCGGCCTTTGGAGCCGAGGATCCGTCGACGACGAGGACGAAGTAGTACGGGGTGTAGGGCTGCAGGACGAGGCTGAAGTTCGAAGACGGCGGATTGTACGTGACGTTATCGGTCTCGTATCCAATCGGGTTAGTAAGCGTGGCACCCGGACCAAGCGTCGTGGTGCTCGCCGCGTTGGACCCGTTACCGAAGACTATGTGCTGCTCTGGATAGCTCACGTTGAGCCAGCTGGGAAGCGGGACCACCGAACCGTTCTGCTCTAGGATGCCCGCAACGGAGACGCTGACGGGGAGCGAAGGCGCGGATACGACAGCACTGGAGGAGGGGTCGTAGAGCAGGCTCACTATGTATGGGAGAGCGCCGCCGGAGAGGCTGATGGGTCCGGGTCCGCTGATCACCGTCGGGATAATGGACGACTCGACCGAGAGAACAGCATCGCCCGTTAACCCATCAGTCCCTGAAGCGCCGATGAAGAGGGAGTTGTTGAACTGGTTCGTCGTCGGGTCTATGCCCACCATGTAGAGGGTCGCGTTTGCTCCCTGCGGCCCAACGGCGGGAAGGTAAGATGGGAGGATCTTCAGCCAGCCGCCTTGGTCGAGGGTAAGCGAGGTGAGGTTCACCGCGGTGGTCTTGGGCGCATAGACGGTGACAGGCACCTTGTCCCAGCCGAACGCCCCGCCGCCTTCTACTCCCGGCGAGCTCTCGCTGATTGAGACTAGTTGCGGCTCGGGAGCACCCGCTCTTACCGTTATACCCGTGTCGTATGCCGCCGAATCCATTAGGAGGAAGGATATCGAGTCGTTGAACTCCGGGGCTGGGACGGAGAAGACGAAGGCGTAGGCGCCTGCCTCTGGAGGCACGGCGCTGCCGCTGTACGTCTGATAGTTACCGCTCTGATTGAAGAGCACCTGCCCGGCGCTAGCGAGTCCCGATGGCGATGTTACCGATGAAGCGTTTGCTCCGGCGGCAAAGTAGCCAAGGATGTTGGTGATGTTTGTCCACTTCATGGAGAATCGAACGGTGTCTCCCTGGTCGGCTGCCATGGCGAAGTAATCGGTGGAGACTATGATGCCCGTTCGATTAGGCTGCTGCTGGACCGCGGTCGTCATGTTGAACGCCTGCGGCGTGCCGGCGTCGTATTCGGAAGATGTGCACATAGCACCGGTCACGTTGACTGCGGTCCCGCAGGTCTCGTGCGTGACGATAACGGGCTCTGCCCCAGTGAAGGGGCTCGGCGTGGAAATCCCTGCACCGCCGGACGTGGTGCAGATCGAGGTCGACGCCTCTTGAGAGGTCGATGTCGCTGTGCTAGCCTGCCGCCCGGAGTTCACGGCCAGATAGCCCGAGCCCAGGGCAGCCACGACCAAGACTGCGAGGAACAAACCTGCACCTGCTCTCCCCATCGTCCATCAGGATCGGTGGAGGCCGGTGGCTATTGAACCCGATGGAACAAACCTCGAAGTACGAGGGAAGCGCGGGTGCCGTGCACAGGCGTTAATTGCGCTCCGCCGCACACGCTTCTAGGCGGGACCTGGCGCCTGGACAGCTACAATGAAGCCATTCACGCCAAGCGAGATACAGTAGGCCGGTACTTCGGTGCCGTCAGTTGGCGAGCTAAAGGCGCAGTTCGCCCAACTCGGCCATCCCTGTAGTTGGCTCTCAGAATAGGGATACCATATGGTCACCTGATATTCGCTGGAGAGCGAAGCATTGACCTCTCGAGTGCAACCTTGCGAGGTTGCGGCCTCATGCGCGCAATCGAACACCACAACGTCAGTTAGATTGGATACGAGAGCGGGGCCTCCGCTGGTGAAGTTGCTCGCACCTAGAAAGTAGGTTTGCCCAGTCCAGGGCACATGGAACTGGGTAATCGTACCAGTGACACTGTGCGAGGACTCGGTTGAGGACGACGAAGAGATTTGACTCGCAGTCTGCTGAGTTGTCAGAGCGGATGTGCTGACGGATGTGAAAGTCGATGTCGAAGTGAAGGTCTGGGTCTGCCGGGTGCCTTCACCCGCTGAGTAGCCGACGCCTAGGCTCGCGACCATCAAGATTGCGACGACTGAGATCATGACTGCGCTCCTCATAGCGCCTCAAGGATGAAGAGTATCCCCCTTATTGAACCTGATTGAACAAACCTCGAAGTGCAATGGTGACCGTGGGTTGCCGTGCACAGGTCCATAGCGTCTCCGCCCGGGGCACCGCTTCCCGTCATCGAGCGACGACGTTCATGGTGGCAGTGGCCGATGTTGCATCGTTGAAGTAGAACTCGATGGAGATCACGTAGTCATCTCCTGCGACTACCCGGTAGTCTAAGGTCTCCTTGAGCACAAACGGGACGTTCGTGGCGTTGATAGGATATCCCTCGCCGACGGGGCCCGGACCTGAGTTCACGTTGGTCCCGTTTACGGTTACGTCGAAATTCCTCACCGGAGCCGTGCTGTTGAAGTAAACGGTCCCGGTCAGAAACGGTGCGGGATAATAGCAGTTGGATGTGCAAAGTGAGAACGATCCCATGATCACGCCCGGAGCATGGCTCTTCGCCACAACCTGGAAGTGGAGCACATCGACTTGACCCCACTCGTCGCCGACCGCCACCGTGTACACACCAGGGACGAAAGGCAGGGAGTACGGTTGGGACGACGGCGGTCCGGGCGGTTCGCCGATGATGGGGACGTTGCCACTGTTCGCGAGGTACTGGACGTCCCAGTAACCGTTCGTTGTGAAGTTCAGGGTGAGCGCGTACGTACCGAGCGTGGCGTTGGTGCAGGAGGCCAAGCAGCTCTCGCCAGTCAAGTTGGCTGCGTCGCTGTGGGGTTGAAATATCAAGCGCTCCACCGTCCCTCCCTCCATGCACGCGTACTGGAACTTGGCTCCTGCCACCAAAGGTAGCTCGTCCGCGCTATAGTTGCCGCTAAGGACTGCTACCTGTGCCGGCACTGAGGAATAGCACACGGGCCAAAGAGCGACCGGCACCCCTTGGAACGCCCAGTCGTCCGACGTGCTGACGTTGTTCGCGGTCGGAAGGGTATTCGAGATTGACAGGGTGACTCTCAGCCCTTCTCCAGACGTGAGGCTGGTTGCGTTGATCGAAGTCGCCAGTCGGATGCCATCTGCAGACACGGAGGAAGCCGTGCTGTTCCCCAGGACAATGGTCTCTGATTCGGCGGACGAGGTCGTGAAGCCGTTCTCGACGGTTTCCGTCGAGGTCATTGTCGTGATGGACGTCTTGGTGGATGTCACCGTCACAGGGCTCGTCGGACCCCGTGGAGCCGACTCGACGAATACAAGAGACCCGGCGAGTACCGCCACAGCCACTGCGAGCGACGCCGTCGGCAGCGAGATTGCGGACCTCGTCCACCTCATTAGCTTTCGATGTCGAGTGTCGCCGCTCGATTAAAACCTATGTCCGAATGGCCCATCGCCTCAGTGTCGGGGTATCAGGCTTCCGAGGTCAGATAGGACCACTCACTGCGTTGAATTCGTCAGGCTGATGATCCTGTAGCACAAGAAGCCCGCGGGAACCTGGTAGCCCACGCCTGGAATACTGAAGGTTGGCTCGCCACCTGATATATCTATGCACAACGATACGTCACCAGCAACGTAGTTGGGCTGACCATTCCCGGCAACGAGGTCGTCGTTGTAACCGCACTCCTGGAGTTCGAGGGATCCAAGTTGAACTCCTTGATTCCAAGTTGAGCCACCTACCCTCAACCAGTAGGTGCCGCTCGCCCCCGCCTTGGCGGTTATCGAGTAGGCCAGGACCGTGCCCTCGCCGGCGTTCGCAGTGCCCCCCAACGTGAGCTGGTCAGTGCTGGCGGCCACGGTGAAGTTCGCCGCGGGATCGGGAGGGTTGCCCTCTATCTCGAGGAGGCTCGTGGCGTTAAGCACCATCGGAGAGGGGGAGTTGAACCAGTAGACCTGGACGCATATTATCGCAGGGGAGCTGGTTCCCGCCGCCAGCGTCCCGGAAGCGTATCCGTTGCTCTGGGAGGGCAGGCAACCGGCGGGAAGGGTCACGACGCTGGTCGTGGTCGTCGTCTCCGTCGCGGTCGTGATACTCGTTGAGGTCGACGTCGCCGTTGCGGTAGTGAGGCTGGTCAGTGTCGACGTCTCCGTCGTGGTCGAGACGCTAGTCGAGGTCGTCGTGTCTGTTGCGGTCGTGACTGACGTCTCGGTGAAGGTCGTCGGAGGGCGTGACAGAGGGACGAGGACCAGGGTGGCGGACACTAGGACTCCGGCGACCAATATCGCCGCGGCGACGTACGCGAGGCTCCTTTTTCCACTTCCCTGCAACGCCGGACCACCTGAAATTGACGAGCTCAAGGCGGGCTCTCGGCTATGACGAACGATGTCTGGCTTATCGACGCGCACCACGCCTGGAACGGGGTGCTGTACCCCACGGAGGGCAGGAACTCGCAGTTGGCGTCGGGCGAAGTGACGTTGGAGTCAGGATACCAGATGGTGACGTTGTAGTCGTAGGTCGCGTTGGCAGGGCTGGCCACCGTGGTCTCGCAACCAGAGGAAGTGGCGGCGGATGCCGCGCAGTCGAAGATCACGGCGTCGTCGATGTTGGCGCCGAAACAGGGGCCGCCGGCGAACACCCCGTTCGAGGTCACTGAGCACCCGCTCGACCCTGTCCAGGCCGGAACGAGGTACTGCGCGTCCGGAAAAGGTGGAGGGTTCAGAAGGTTGATCGCACCCGGATTGGCGGCGCCGACCTCCGCGTAGTAGGAGCTGTTATCGGAAGCGCTCACGCAATAGACGAACGCCCCGCTGGAGGCGCACGCCCCCGCAGAGTCGGGGTAGTTAGTCGTGGCCTGCCACGGCCCCGCGCCCTGGGCGAAGGCCTGGGCGACGTATGTGGGCGTGATGAGGTAGTAGATGTAGGACTCGGCCGTGACGTAGTTCGCATAGCCGGCCGTCGGCAGCTCCGAGCTCTGGCTCCAGCTCCCAATCCCGCCGGATGACAGTTGCGCGGTGTAGGTGGGGCTCGGGCAGGGACCCGGAGGCGGGCAGCCCGCCCCGCCGAAGCAGTACGCGTGGCTTCCGACAGCCGTGCAGCGTGCTGTCTCGTTCGGCGGGGCGACCGTTTGAACCCAGCTTCCCACCCCGCCTGCCGATAGGGGCGCGAAGAACGCCTCGGGCGGATTGGTGTAGCCGCTCCCGTTGAAGCTGAGTTCAACGCAGTAGATGTATGAGGAGTACGTCAGGCAGCGCGGGCTCGCCGCGATGTACGGGAACGGCGTCGTGCCAGTCCAGTTCCCTATCCCGGACGGCGAGAGCTCTGCGAAGTACGCGCTGCTAATCCTGCCGTAGGGGTCGGTCGATTGGGCGCTGGGACTGTCGCCTCCCACGCAGTAGACGTAGTTCGAGCTCCCGACGCAGTCCTCGTCCTCCACCGGTATTGGGTAGTCTGACGTGCGAGTCCACTGCCCGATGCCGCCTGACGAAATCGGGGCGAAGAAGGTCTCATTGGTGTGGCTGTACTGGCTCCCCACGCAGTAGATGAATCCCCCCAGCGTCACGCAGTTGCGGGGGGGGGGACGGATGAAGGGTAGCTGGTGGTTCTGATCCAAGGCCCCAGCTGTCCCGAGCCGGGGGTCAGGGTGACCGTGTCCGTCGCCGTCGAGGCGCTCGTCACTGTCACGGTGGAGTTCCTTTCCGAGACCGTTGTCGCCGTCGACGTTAGGGTCGTGGTGGTGACTGAAGTCGCGGTGACGGTCGTCGGAGAGCGTGCCGTGGGAGCAAGGATCAGGGTGGCGGACACTAGAACTCCGGCCACCAATATCGCCGCGGCGACGTACGCGAGACTCCTTTTTCCACTTCCCTGCAATGCAAACTCGACAATAAAGGAGCGCCGCTTCTCCAAATACCTTTGTCCGGACGCCGTCTACCTGGTTCATAGCGCCTCCGCCGGGGCATTTCAGTCGGTCACATCAAAGTGGAGTATCACGACTTGCCCCGACTCGTCCGTCGCGACCAACGTGTACCACCCCGCGTCAAATACGCGTCGACGCGGCTACCCCGACGAGGGCGTGCAGATTAGAACGCCATCAGGGGTTAAAGATACGAATTGACAGTAGCCCCCGCTAATTTGTGTGAGACTTTCCGTCGAAATCAGCCAACGGTCACCTTGGAGGACATATGAGATGCCGAACCTCTCTCCATTGGTAAACGTTGACTGGCCGTACGGTCCGCCGATCCCATAGAGGATGAGTTGGGACGTGACATTCCCTGCGTTGTGGTCCTTCGATGTGGTTATCGAGTAGGTTTCGTTCGCGGCCCCAGCAAAGGGGAAATCCACCCCAAAGCATGGCGGACATTGATCCGACAATTCCCCTCTATAGAAACTTGTTATGCTGGCGACGCCATCAAAATAGTTCCCCCGGTTACCGCCCTGCGGGGCATACAAGGTGGCGTTGGCCTCATATTGAGCTGCCAAGTCAGTCATGTTCCCGGACTCGATAGCGGCGATATGGGAAAGGTAAGCGTCCGTAAGGGCCTTGGCGAGGTCAAACGTCGAAGTTACCGTTGTCGTCTGGGTCGTCGTGCTGGTGACCGTTGGCACCCTGATCGCCGTGCTGGTCGATGTGCTGGTCGATGTGCTGGTCGATGTGAGGGTGGTCCTGGCGCCCGACTCGTAGACGGCGATCGATGCAAATACTAGCGTGAGCACCACGAAGATGCCCAGCAGCGCGGTCCTGGCGTTCAACCTTGGCTGCTTTCGCGGTCACCGGGTGCCCTTGAATCTTTGGATGCCTTGTTCCACACGCGACGAGGCGGAGGCGAAACGAACCCTATGCGCGGTGAACCAACACTGATGCCCCCGGTGCCAAAGTGTTTACACTATGGATGGCAAAGTGTCGACACCACCAGATTATCTCTGGGGATGGCCTTGGCCTGCTCGCGGGAGGTGGGCGTTGCCGTTGGGAGTCGACGCCCAGCGGCCCCGGAGTCTCCGGCGGGTCGGCCTCGGTGTCGTAGTCGAAGACAACCAG
>Ga0307374_10013582_pt1 | contig 11243 bp, 7 predicted proteins | sample OX3MG_FD_202532 | JGI IMG/M metagenome (GOLD analysis project Ga0307374, IMG submission 202532) | Soil microbial communities from Risofladan, Vaasa, Finland - OX-3 | ecosystem: Environmental > Terrestrial > Soil > Coastal area > Acid sulfate soil | place: Finland: Risofladan, Vaasa | collected... | reverse complement strand
GCGACAAGAAAGACTACAAGTTCGTTGGTCAGGCACTGGCGGCGATGGGTTTCGTCGCAGTGATTCCGAACTATCGCCTGTATCCGCCGGCACGCTACAAGGACTTTCTCGGCGACTGCGCCGAAGCAGTGGTGTGGACGCACAAGTTCGCCCATGCCTATCGCGGCGACGCCGACAAACTAGTGCTGATGGGGCATTCCGCCGGTGCCTACAACGCGGTGATGCTGGCGCTGGACCCGGAGTTTCTCAAGGCTGCCGGAGGCGACCCTGGCTGGATCAAGGGCGCCATCGGCCTGTCCGGCCCGTACGACATCCTGCCGTTGACATCGCCCGATCTGCGGGCCATTTTTGGCCCGCCTGATCAGTTCGTCCGATCCCAGGCGGTATCTTGGGCCAACGGCGGCAATCCGCCGCTGCTGTTGATCGCGAGCAAGGCGGACCGGATCGTCAACGTGCGCAATACCGAAGAACTGTTCGATCGCGTCAAGCGCGCCAATGGACCGGTGGAAAAAGTCATTTATCAAGACCTCAATCACGGCGATACCGTGGCGGATCTGGCGGCGCCGCTGCGGGGCCGGGCTGATCTCCGTCAAAACGTCGCCGAGTTCGTACACCGCGTCACCCGCGGCGCGGCACCGTCCACGCCGGATCGCTGAACGCCACTGCCTGCGGGCGGTCGAGTAGATACGAGTTGCTGCAAAAGCGGAGACCGAGTATGAACGACTGTTCCGATACCCCACCATCGGAAAGGCTGATACGCTCGTAGGTGCCGCCTGATACATTGTGGTTGTAGTTCCGATACCCCACCATCGGAAAGGCTGATACGCTCACAGGCGCAACACACCCCGAAAGGCCGCGGGTTCCGATACCCCACCATCGGAAAGGCTGATACGCTCAGGTCGAGCAGCCAATAGGCTCTCCGAGCAGTTCCGATACCCCACCATCGGAAAGGCTGATACGCTCGCAATCACCACCCGCTGCGCAAGAAAGGCAGTTCCGATACCCCACCATCGGAAAGGCTGATACGCTCTGGCTTGCGCAAATGCCAACGTCCCGTCATGTTCCGATACCCCACCATCGGAAAGGCTGATACGCTCGTACGTGAGGATATGCATTTGCCATGTCGAGTTCCGATACCCCACCATCGGAAAGGCTGATACGCTCCCGATCAACAGGATTGCCGCGCCACCACTGGTTCCGATACCCCACCATCGGAAAGGCTGATACGCTCGGCGCTACGTCAATCGCCGCTGCCACCTTGGTTCCGATACCCCACCATCGGAAAGGCTGATACGCTCGTGATGGCCGAGCGGTCAGTTAGAGTGAGTGTTCCGATACCCCACCATCGGAAAGGCTGATACGCTCCTGATACTCGGCGCGCTGTGACAGCTTGCGTGTTCCGATACCCCACCATCGGAAAGGCTGATACGCTCGGATCGACCGGTAACGCCTCGGCCATGGCAGTTCCGATACCCCACCATCGGAAAGGCTGATACGCTCAACAGCCTATATCGACGCAGACCCAGTCAAGTTCCGATACCCCACCATCGGAAAGGCTGATACGCTCCCGCAGCTACGGGGGGCGCTGAGATGGCTGGTTCCGATACCCCACCATCGGAAAGGCTGATACGCTCGCGTGCAGTCCAGTACCTTCACGCGCTGCTGTTCCGATACCCCACCATCGGAAAGGCTGATACGCTCAGTATCCGTTCGCCGGAGTTCGCATTGCGTGTTCCGATACCCCACCATCGGAAAGGCTGATACGCTCCGGTACGCCTGGCGAAACAACGTCACTGCTGTTCCGATACCCCACCATCGGAAAGGCTGATACGCTCATCACTGCCGGACACCCCCGCGTATCTCAAGTTCCGATACCCCACCATCGGAAAGGCTGATACGCTCGAACATGAGCTGGATGAACATCGAGCCGCCGTTCCGATACCCCACCATCGGAAAGGCTGATACGCTCTCAACACTACATCATGCCGCAGCAAGGCGTGTTCCGATACCCCACCATCGGAAAGGCTGATACGCTCCGGTCTCCCGCAGGTCTTTGACCTGCGGGTATTTTCTTTAGATGAGTAGTAGTTGTTCTGGGGCATCAGGGCGTATTTTGCTGCGCTTTGAACCTATGAATTCCTTTGTCATGCCGTACTGCTTGTCTGTGATAAAGAAGAATGCCACATGCGCATCTTCGGGGATATATCCGCGCAGTCGCACGACCTGTGCTTGCGCGGCAGCCATAGTCGGGAAGTGTTTCAGATAGACCGAGAACTGGTGTTGTGTGAAATTTTCTTGCAGCAGCGTACGTCTGAATACGGTGTAATCGTGCCGTTCTTCTTTGGTGCCCACGGGGCAGTCGAAGGAGGCCAGAATCCACATGACACGCCAGCTGTTGATCGTCACGGTCAGCCGGGCAGCGCGAGGCCGCCGCTGTTGGTATCGAGTGTCCGCAGATAGCTGCCAACGGTTTCGCGCAGTGCGGCGGGGAGGCGGAAGTCCATATTGCCCAAACGGACGGACTGCTTGACGAAGCCGAGGATCAGCATTCGCGCTTGTGTGTCGAATTCACTCAATGCTTCGTGCTTTTCGCAAACGTGACGTTCGACGAGAAAGCGGTACGGCTCCATCAGATCGTCGGCTAGGTTAAAAGGATTTTCGCGGCTGAAATGTCCCATCCCAAGCATTGGAACGAGACTCGCAGTCGCCAGCTCGCGCGCCACCATCGCTCGCAGCACGGCGTAGCCGTAATTCAGAGAAATGTTGCGTGTATCTTTGGCGCCTTGCTTACTGCGCTTGAAGTCGGCACCGAACAGACATCCCCAGTAGTGTCTGGCCGCTTGGCCTTCGGTATGTGCACGGTCGCCGGGTTCGACTTCTTTCGCCAGCCGCTCCAGCCGCAAAGCGCCGTTGATTCCCAGATGACGCAGGTTCAACGCCTCCGTCTTGATACGGGATCGCACCACGGCTTGCCACAACCTCGCGCGGCTTTCCGGCGTCGCGGCAAGCTGCTGTTGCAGTCGTAAGCTCGCTTGCGGCAAACCATACATCGGCGTTAGCCAGCCGCTGGGATGATGTCGTTCATCCGTGATCAGCATGATCGATCGACTATCGGTCAGGACGCGCAGCACCTGCGCGGTGATTTCGATAGTGTGGTGGTGCAGCAGCAATACCGCGATATCGGTCGGCAACACGAAGAGATCTTTCTGCTCTTCACGCTCGATGCGAATGCGGCCGAGATTTACCGATAATCGGGCGGGGCTCTCTATCAGTAGGATGCGGTGTTCAGACATTTATTACCGTGACTTGCGCTAGTGCATTGCCACTGACGGTTCGCAGCGTAAGTCCACGCTTCTTGAGTTCACCAAAGGTACAAGTCTCGGTGACCGGAACCAGGCACAGTCGGCCATCGTTGTAAGCGGTGATCATTCCAATCAAGTAATGCTTGCCTCCATAGCACACCGTATCCCCCTTCCAAAACCGTGTAACGCCAAATGGAGGGTGCAATCCTTTTTCCTTCATCGCTTCCTGAACTGCCACGAGTCGAGGTTTGCCGACCAGCTTTATGTCTTCGACACAAATTTCAAGATAGGCGTTGCCAGCATGCGGGTAGCGTTTTGACAGCACTTCGCCGAGGCGATTTGTGTGTGTGACCGTCGCTGCAGTCTCTTCCGAATTGCTCAGCACACGCACACGTCGAATCGGAGTGCTGAACTGCGGATGCAATATGGGATCGTCGAAGATTTGTTTGATGCTTTTGCCGGCGGCCACGCGTTGATCGAAGGCCCGAAGCACGGAAGCTCGCGTTTCTACGCTTTCGATTTTTTCAAGTGCGCGACGAGTTTTATTTGCATTGCCTTTGTTATCGATCAGAGCCGTCAACGGTTTGCTGATTGCGAGCAGATGTTTGCCCTCGTCGTTCGGCTCTCGACTGATGCCATAGGCGTGTTCATCGAAAAGCTGGCCGTCGGGATGCCGATCCATTTTGTGACGAATTTCCGCGTTGGTGACAATGTTTACTGCCAGGTCACGCAGGACAGCAAACGGTGGATCGACGTGGCGCGTGAGCTTTGCCGGGACACCCCGCCTGGCTTTCTCGCTTTCCACTTTGTAGTTGTCCGCCATTTTCTTGAACAACTTGCGGTCGGTCAGTGAGATCACCAGCGCATCGACTAGATGATGGCGATGATCGATGCGCTTGTCCGGTTTGCGCTCGGTCGAGACACCGCCGGCGCGCTCGTCGTGTCCTTCCCACCAGGATTTGTGCCGCTCGAATTCTTCTGTAGAGATGGGCTGGCCGTCTCGATCTAACACGGGGAGTCCTGTTGAGTTGCGTACTTCCGGAATGACCGTATCCAGCTTCCAGATGCGCCGCAGATACGCCGTCATCTGCCCGCGGGAAACAGCGACGTCGCTGCAGACCCTGCGTAACCACAGAGCGGTGAGCTTGGCGATCCAGGAGCTTTCGTGGAACTGCCGGTCCGTGAAGCCTTTGATCGCTTCGTTGTCCAGCACTTCCTCGTCCCAATCCTTGAGCAGCAGCAACTTGGCCTTACTCCACTGCTTGTTCTTTTCGAGTATGGCTGCGCGATCCTCGATGATCCGCCAGCGGCTCTCGTCGTCGCCGAAGGCCTGCCATGGCGTGTGATTGTCTTTTTGCTGATTGCACACTTGATGCGCCAGCACGAGTTGGCTGCGCTTACCGCCGACACGGGTGAGGGAACGCGGCAGGATATGCTCGCGTTGGGTGACGGAACTCAAGGCATCGCCGAGTGAGATGCGATCCGCGCAATACGGGCAGTAATGCGACTGGCTTTCCCACAACAGGTAGCGATGGATGTTGCGGTCAGTCGCTTGCTGCCCCTCACCGACCAAGGCGTCCGAGGCAGCCTTGCGGGCCTTGTTGTTGACGTTGATCCGGGTTTCGATTTCACCGCGCTGCTTCAGCCCCAAAGCCATATCACGCGAAAGCTCCACAATCACCTGCGCTGGCTGGCCGCCCATCGCTTGCATCGTCCGCCGTACCGCGCGATAGACCTGGCGCAGCGCGACATCGACGACGGTGTTGCCGGTCTCGTCCGGCAGCGGCAGAGTTTCAGATAACGCTTGAGCCTGGTGGTGTTCCGGATACGCCTGATCCACTGCGGCATGCTCATCCCAACCTTCCTGCATCAGTGTGGCGAGATTCTTCAATGCCTTGATGGAGTAGCCCATGCGTTTGTTGTCGAAGCCCATGGTGGATAAGCGCCCAAACTTTTTCGAGCCGAGTTGCCTCATTTGATTGATGAACGACACCAACGCTGGTGTGAACTTGCGTTTCTTGCAGCGCTTGGTTTCGGGATCGACCTGTGTGGTCTCGAAGTTCAGATGCCAAGCGTCGCTGTCCAACGCATCCGGAGAGCCGAGATCGGCCAGGAAGTTGATCGCCTGAATCTGTGTCTTCTCATCGAGTGTCTGCCATTCCTCTTCGAGACCCAGCTTTCTGAAAGCAGCCAGCGTTGTATTGCCTTTCAGGCTCTCACGGCTGGATCGGTTCATGTTCAGGTCACACCCTTGTGGACCTGGAAAGCCGCTGGCATCCAGCGCGGGGAGGGTTTTCTGAAAGCTGAGTTCACCCTTTTGTGTGAGCTGATTGGCGTCGTTAAGCAGTTTGCGTAGTAAGCCTTTCTGCTCCGGGCTGAGCGCTTGCTTATCTCGGCCTATGCCCCAGCGCAGATCGGCAATCTGCTTTTCGATACGGAAGGATTGAGCGGCCATCTGCGCTGCCGGTGCACGTGGCAGCGTGGGTTCCAATGGACAGCGGCCGACCATGGGCGCAGGCGATTTCAGCGGACGCTGGTCAAAAATTGCGTGAAAGAATTTCTGGCGGACATCTGGACTACGCAGCGCTGTATGAAACTCTGCCTGTGTCTGCCAGATTTGATCGAATTCCTGCTCGACCATGCGACGGCTTGGATACAGCCCGACGTCGGGTTTACCGAGAATGACGCTTTCGCTCCTCTTACGTCGATAGTCGAGATATTGGCCGAGAGTGATTGCATCTTTGCCCAGCGCGGCGGTGGCTTCGGCCATCAAACCTTCCAGCTTGCGCACGCCGGCGATAACACCCCTTTTGTCTTCGGCGACATTCTTATCGGTATCGGCCGTGACTGACGCATCTGTTGATGTAACGGCAGAGGCCCTGACGCTTCGCTTTCCCTTCGATGGGGGCTTATCAGGTTCCGCATAAACCCAATCGCCTGATGGCCCGCGGTTTTTCGCAAGATGCAGGAGTACGCGGAGCAACTCGTCTAGTTCGATCTGTTCAATCGCCGCTCTGGCTCGCAGACGATAGACGTCCTGCCCTGCGCGACCCCCGTTCCTTATGCGTTCCTTTGTGCCTAAAGGGGACGGGTCTGGAGTTTGAAGATTCAATAGCGAGCCCAGATGTGCGATATGGCGCAGCTTCCGCGCACGACGGTAGATGCCACGACGCATCATGCGAGCCGCGCGGCGCGCGGCCTTTTTCGGCTCGCCTACACCACCGGATTTTGCCGGTTGTAGCGGTTCGGACCAGATGTCCAGAGAATCGTAAGCCAGCTTGGACGGCTGACCCGCCTCGTCAAGCTCCCATACAACCAGACCACAGGATGCCGTGCCGACATCCAGCGCAAGCCGGTAAGCCATTTGCGCCCCCATTCCAGTTCTTATATTCTGTGAACCGTATCAGTTTTTCCGATGGTGGGGACTATCGGCAACAAAGCTATATAAAGCTACCGATACAGACGGCCTCTTCGGAGGTCGTTTTCGTTGCTATTTCAAACCAGCTTCAACCGTGGTTCGATCGTGGCTATTTTTACGAAGTCGACGTCGTCGTGCAGCAGTGTGAGTTTGTGTTCGATCGCGATCTGGGCGATCAGGCAGTCGACGGTGGAACGCACGGTGATTCCTTGCCAGCGTAGCCTGGCATAAGTCAGTGCGGCAGCCACGCTGCTGTTGTAGATGTCGGACGCCTCAAACATGGGCAGGCGGATCAAACGTGCGCGCATCGCTTCAAAGCCAGCGGCATCACGAGCGCCCTGCAAGGATTCCTGCAGCACCAGGCCGCAGATGCCGACGAGCTGCCGTGCGCGCAGCGCCGATTCCAGCAAATCGCTCTGCGGCTTGACTCGGTGACCGAAAAAATCGAGAAGGACCGACGTGTCCGCCAGATAGCGGACTCTGGTGAATCACACTGACGCACTTCCCATCGCCTGACGGTGCGAATGTTGACCCCAACATCGCCGCAATTTCGGACTGCGTATGGAGCTTCCGGGCCGCCTGCAGATAATCGATGGCGTGGCGTTGATCGGATAAGGCAGGGCTTGCGCGCATGGCGTTCTCTGGGAATAAATGCAGACGTTATGCCCTAATAATGCGTTCATGGTGCAAGCATCTGAATCCTCACTGTGATTTGCTGAAGCAGCACCCCATTTCAACATGCTGCGTCTGGCGTGAACCGCATACGACCCGCCGTTAGTCCGGCAACCGCAGCTGAGTTGCTGCGTCTGCTGATGCGTGATCTGAGCGAGGATTTATACTGCGCCGCTTGGTTGCATGATCTGGAATACCACCTGTGGAGGGCAATCGACGCCGACGCGGCGGATGATCCGGACTGGCCGATTGGGCACGCTGGCGGCAGGCGCTGAAAGATTTGTCGGCTGTGTGCAATGGCTGGTGGCATTGGGATGCTTCTGCCGGTGGCGAGCGCTTTTTGCCGATCTTTGAATTGAAGCACATTTACCTGAAAACAAGAGCACAGACCTCATGACTGAACCCCTCAACCGCCGCTCCAAAACCATCACCGCCGGCATCTCCCGCTCGCCCAACCGCGCCATGTTGCGCGCGGTCGGCTTTACCGATGACGATTTCGACAAGCCGATCGTCGGCATCGCCAGCGGCCACTCGACGATGAATCCCTGCAACGCCGGACTGGGTCCGCTGGCCGCGCGCGCGGAGGCGGCGTTGAGGGCGGAGGGGGCGATGCCGCAGACCTTCGGCTTTCCCACCGTCACCGACGGCATCGCCATGGGCACCGAGGGCATGAAGTACTCGTTGGTGTCGCGTGAGGTGATTGCAGATGCGATCGAGACGGCGACCCAGTCGCAGTCCATGGATGGCGTATTGGCACTCGGCGGCTGCGACAAGAACATGCCGGGCTCGCTGATGGCGATGTTGCGCATGAACATTCCTGCCGTGTTCTGTTACGGCGGCACCATCAAGCCCGGAGTGTGGAAAGGTGTGCCGCTGACTATCGTCTCGCCGTTCGAGGCGGTGGGGGCGTACAGCGCCGGTAAGATGTCGAAGGAAGACTACGACGGCATTGAGCGTAACGCCTGCCCCAGCTTCGGCGCCTGCGGCGGTATGTACACGGCCAACACCATGTCCAGCGCGATCGAGGCGATGGGGATGTCGCTGCCGTCGTCGTCGACCATGGCTAATCCGGATGCGGAGAAGGCCGACTCGGTGGCGGCCGCGGCCGCCACGCTGGTGGCGGCGATCAAGGCCGATCTGAAGCCGCGCGACATCGTCACCCGCAAGGCGCTGGAGAATGCCATCGCGGTAGTAATGGCGATCGGTGGCTCGACCAACGCGGTGCTGCATCTGATGGCCATCGCCAGCGCCGCCGAGGTGCCGCTGGTGATCGAGGATTTCGAGAATATTCGCAGGAAAGTGCCGGTGCTGTGCGAGATGAAGCCATCGGGCCGCTTCGTCGCTGTCGATCTGCACAAGGCCGGCGGTATTCCGCAGGTGATGAAGATGTTGCTGGTCAACGGCCTGCTGCACGGCGACTGCATGACGCTGACCGGCAAGACCTTGGCTGAGAATTTGAAGGCTGTACCGGACGCGCCGCCGACGGGGCAGGAAGTGATTCGCCCGTTCGACAAGCCGCTGTACAAGCAGGGCCATCTGGCCATTCTCAAGGGCAATCTGGCCACCGAGGGTTGCGTGGCCAAGATCACCGGCCTGAAGAAGCACAGCATTACCGGGCCGGCGCGGGTGTTCGACTCCGAGGATGCGTCGATGGCGGCGATCATGGCTGGAAAAATCAACCACGGCGATGTGCTGGTGATCCGCTATGAAGGCCCGAAAGGCGGGCCGGGCATGCGTGAGATGCTCAGTCCCACCTCGGCGCTGATCGGCGAGGGTTATGGGGAAAGCGTGGGTTTGATTACCGACGGTCGTTTTTCCGGCGGTACCTGGGGCATGGTGGTGGGGCACATTGCTCCGGAAGCCTATGTCGGTGGCACCATCGCGCTGGTGCAGGAAGGCGATTCGATCACCATCGATGCCAACAAATTATTGGTCCAACTTAACGTCGCCGATGACGAACTCGCCAAACGTCGCGCCGCGTGGCAACAGCCGGCACCGCGTTACACCCGTGGCGTGCTGGGCAAATACATGAGACTGGTGGGCACGGCCAGCCGCGGCGCGATTACCGATATTCCTTCATAAAGATATTCCATCTTGTCATTTACAATGACGGGATGGATATTCTAGGTTTCACACTGCTGGTCGGCCTGGGCGCTTTCGTGGCGGGTGGCGTCGGTGCGTTGACGGGGCTCGGCGGCGGTGTGGTGATCGTGCCACTGCTGACCTTGGGTTTTGGTGTCGACATCCGTTACGCCATCGGTGCCTCGCTGGTATCGGTCATCGCCACCTCGTCCGGCGCCGCCGCCGCCTACGTGCGGGATGGCTATATCAACATCCGCATCGGCATGTTCCTGGAGGTCGCCACCACGGTCGGCGCGATTGCTGGCGGCGTGCTGGCGGCGCTGTTGTCGGCCAATGTGGTGTCGGTGATTTTCGGCCTGGCGTTGCTGGCGTCGGCAATTTTCTCCGTCGCCGGTCGCGGTGATGGTCGCGAGGGCCTCGGCAGTCCACTGGCGCAGCGGCTACGGTTGGGCGGGTACCTGCCGGTTCCGGGCGGTCAGCGCGCATACGCTGTGCAAGGCGTGCCCGGCGGTTTTGCGCTGATGTTTGGGGCGGGTGTGCTGTCCAGCCTGCTCGGCATCGGTTCGGGCGCGGTCAAGGTGCTGGCGTTGGACCGGATCATGGGCCTGCCGTTCAAGGTTTCCACTACCACCAGCAATTTCATGATCGGGGTCACCGCCGCTGCGGGTGCCGGGGTCTATCTGAATCGCGGCTACATCGACCCTGGGTTGGCGATGCCGGTGATGCTGGGCGTGCTGGCCGGTTCCATGCTGGGCGCGCGGCTGCTGGTGCGCAGCCCGCCGACGCTGCTTAAGCGCGGCTTCACCGTGGTGATTCTGGTGCTGGCGGCGCAGATGATCTACAGCGGCGTCAACGGCGGCGCACATGTCTGATGGTGACCGCAGCATGGAGCTGGCGATTGGGCGGTTGCTGCGCATCGGCGTGGCGGCCGCGGCCGCGCTGGTATTGATCGGTGCGGGGGTCTATCTCTGGCATCACGGTGCTGAGCTGCCCAATTACCACAGTTTCCGCGGCGAACCGCGCCAGTTGCGGCATCTCGGCGCCATCTTGACCGACGCGGGCGCCTTGCACGGCCGCGGCCTGATCCAGGTCGGCCTGCTGCTGTTGATCGCCACCCCCGTGCTGCGCGTCGCCTATGCGGCCTGGGCTTTCGCGCGCCAGCGTGACACGCTGTATGTCGTGATCACGCTGACCGTATTGGCCGTGCTGCTGTTCAGTTTGCTGTTCATGCGCTGAGTGGTGGCAGCTTGAACAGGCGCTGGGCATTGGCGGTGCAATGGCCCGCCAGGACCGCCGGGTCTTCGTCGCGTGCCGCGGCGACGGCACGTAATACCCACGGCAGGAACGCCGGTTCGTTACGACGGTGCTTCGGAGTCGGCTTGAGCGTGCGCGGCAACAGGTAGGGGGCATCTGTTTCGATCAGCAGGCGCTCGGCCGGAATGCGTTTGACAAGTTCGCGCAGCTGCGCGCCGCGGCGTTCGTCGCAGATCCAGCCGGTGATGCCGATGTGGCAGTCGAGTGCGAGATAGGCGTCGAGGGCCGCGTCGTCGTCGGTGAAACAGTGCACCACGCAGCCGTCCAGGGAGGCGCGGGCTTCGCTCAGAATGACGTGAAAATCCGTGTGCGCATCGCGTTGATGCAAAAACACCGGCTTGGTTGCGCTCGCCGCCAGTTCGAGTTGCGCGACAAACGCGCGACGCTGCGATTCACGCGGGGACAGATCGCGGAAATAATCCAGCCCGCACTCGCCCACGGCCACCACTTGTGGT
>Ga0307374_10013580_pt1 | contig 11246 bp, 14 predicted proteins | sample OX3MG_FD_202532 | JGI IMG/M metagenome (GOLD analysis project Ga0307374, IMG submission 202532) | Soil microbial communities from Risofladan, Vaasa, Finland - OX-3 | ecosystem: Environmental > Terrestrial > Soil > Coastal area > Acid sulfate soil | place: Finland: Risofladan, Vaasa | collected... | reverse complement strand
CGCGCCGGCCTTGGCGCCGTAGGGCGATGCGATCGAAGCCACATCTGGGAGCTTGGCCACGTGGGCGAGCATCGCCTCGTTGCGCGCCTTCACCGCGGGATCAGTGACGCGTCCGTGCTTGACCGCGATCACGATCTGCTCACGGTCGCCCGCCGCCTTGGGGGCGGCGTGCTCGAGCAACTGCAGCGCCTTAAAGCTCTGGGTGCCGTTCAGGCTGAAGCTGTCGTTGTACGCGGTGCCGGCGCTCGTGCTGAGCGCCGCCAAGCCAATCATGCCCACCAGCCAGGCGGCGAGCACGAGCCGGCGATGGGTGACGCACCATCTGGCAATGGATCTCATGAGGCTTCTCCGAAGGTCGGCGGCGGCGGATTTCGTCCAGCGCGGGCGGCGGGGGTCTGTGGAGGGACTGATGGTGACGAGGGACTTACCGGCTGTCAAGTAAAAACTAACTAAACGGTAAGTCGATACTTGCCAGAGGGTAAGCCGACTGGTAGCGTTCCGCACGATGTCTGTTCCTGCATCAACCAGGCCGGTGCCTGCGCCCGTCTCGCCGGTTTCCGCGACGCGCGCACGGATTCTCGATGCGGCGCTCGAGCTGTTCTCAGCGCATGGGTTTGACGGCACGACGCTCCAGCAGATCGCCGACCGCCTCGGATTCACCAAAGCCGCGCTCTATTACCACTTCCGCTCGAAGGACGACCTGCTTCGAGCTCTGATCGCGCCCGCGATTGCCGACCTCGATGCACTCCTGGACGCCGATGAGCAGGAGGCTGATACGCCCGCACGGCGCCGCCATTTCGTCGAGGACTACATCGACGTGATGCTTCGCCAGCGGCGGCTGATCGCCTACATGGCGAGCGACCTGGCGATCGTCGCGCACCCGGCGATTTCCGGCGGGAACGCCGCGCGCCGCGACCGCCTGCAGACGCGGCTCGCCGGCGACGGACTCGAATTCAGTGAGCAGGTGCGCGTGACGATGGCGACGCGCGCGATCGGTGGGGTGATCGCGCAGTTTCCGGATGCCGATCTCACGGAGCTACGAGCGGTATTGATCGAGGCGACGCGGGCCCTGCTACGTGTCCGCAAGACCCGAGCGGCAACGGCCGGCGGCGCCGAGCGTGGCTAGCGATCAGGCTGTGAGCAGGACGGCGTTGCCACTTGGGTCGTGGACGCGCGTGGCACTGTCAGCCGCGGCCTCGGTCGCGATCCCGGCCGCCTGCACGCGCGCGAGCACGTCGGAGAGCGCGGTTGTGTCGGGCAGCCTGATCTCGTAGGCGCCCAGCCCGACCGCGCCCGGCGGTGGAGCGCTGCGGCCGCGGCTGTTCCAGGTGTTCAGCCCGATGTGGTGGTGGTAGCCGCCGGCGGAGACGAACAGAGCGCCGGGATACGTGCGCACGGTGATGTCAAAGCCGAGGACGCCTGCGTAGAAGCGCTCGATCTGCTCGAGCTCGGCGACCTGCAGGTGCATGTGTCCGATGCGCGTGCCCTCGGGCATGAGCGCGTCGGCGTCCGGATCGAACGGCGCGTCGTCGAGTTCGTGCAACAGGCCCTCGATGTCGAGCGGCAGCGTCGCCATCGCGAGCTGACCGTCCGCGTCGCGCCGCCACGTTGAGCGGTCACGGTCCCAGTAGATCTCGATGCCGTTCCCGTCCGGGTCGTTGAGGTACAGCGCCTCGCTCACCAGGTGATCGGACGCGCCGCTCAGGCGCCAGCCGCCCTGAACGAGCCGGGTGAGCGCCACTGCCAGGTCGCGTCGGCTCGGCACCAGGATCGCGAAGTGAAACAGGCCGGTGTGGCGCGGGTCTCGGGGTGACGCGGAGCTGTCGCCGACGACTGAGAGGAGGGGAGGCCAGCGGGCCTCCCCTCCCAACAGAACCGAACCGTCGGGTTGCTCGGCCGCGCTCAGTCCGAGCAGCCCTTCGTAGAACGCGCGCGAGCGCTGGAGATCGGAGACCGTCAGGTGGACGCGGCCGATGGCCGTCGCAGGCGCGATCGAAGGGGTCGGATCGGTCGGTGTCTGGACGGTCATCGGCGCTGGTCCTTAGACGTTAGCGAGGGAGTGGTGGTGCTCGACGATCTCGCGGAGCACGTGTTCCAGCTGCTCGAGCGACTCCTCGTCGATCAGATTGCTGTGGTCGTCGAACTTCTCCTCGGCATGGCCGACCGAGAGCTCGACATCGCTCACGCGCGCGCCGGCGATGCCGAGCGCCCTGCGCAGCTGGTCCTGCGCCCACATGGCCCCGTAGGCCGTGGTGCTGGCGCCGATCACGGCGACCGGCTTGCCGTACAGCTTCGCCTCCGGACCATAGGGGCGGGAGCCCCAGTCGACCAGATGCTTGAGCTGGCCGGGCAGTGCCGTGTTGAACTCAGGTGTGGCGATCAGCAGGGCGTCGGAATCGTCGATCTTCTCGAGGAGCCTGTCGACGCTCTCCGGATGGTCGCTTTCGCGATCCTCGTTGAAGGGGGCGAGCGACTCCAGGTCGTCGTAGATCTCCACCTCGACATCCTCGGGTGCGTGCTCGGCGGCAGCCCGCAGCAGGCCCGTGTTGTAGGAGAGCCTGCGCAGGCTGCCGGAGATGGCAAGGACCTTGGTCAACTTAGGCTGCCTTGACCGCGGAGACGCTGATGACGAGCTTGACCTCGTTGGCGACCAGGAGGTTGCCGTTGGGCAGGGTCTGGTTCCACTTGAGGTCGAATTCGCGACGGTCGATCTTGCCCTCGAGCTCGAAGCCGATGCGCTCGTTGCCCCACGGGTCCTGGCCGTTCTCGCCGATTTCACCGGCGAGCTCGATCGGCTTGGTGACGCCCTTGATCGTGATGTCACCGGTCAGCTTGATCTGGCCGTCGCCGGCGGGATGGGCACCGGTGGAGGTGAAGGTGATCTGCGGGTACTGCGCGGCGTCGAAGAACTCGGGCGACTGGAGGTGGCCGTCGCGCTGCGCCTCGCCGGTGTCGACTGTCGATACGTCGACCCAGCCGGAGAGCTCGAGCGTGCCGCTGTCGGACTCGACGGTGCCCTCGAACTTCTTGAAGCTGCCGCGCACGGTCGCGATGCCCATGTGGCGGACTTCGAAGCCGACATTGGAATGTGCGCCGTCGACCGTGTAGGTACCGGTCTGGATGGCGTCAGGGGTGATGGTTGACATTTTAAATCCTTTGATGAGGTAGTTGAGCTTGCAACTATTAGCTTACACGATTTGGTTGACCTGTCAAGGGTTGATCTGTCAAGTATTCCCGCGGTCGCTGTGGCGCCACACCTGGCCGTACCGTCTAGTTGACGAGGGCGCGGGGGCGGGGCTCAGGAGACGGTGCAGGCGCCGCCGTCGCGCGTGGCGCCCGGGAGCCGGCCCAGAAGAGCGGCGAGCTGCTCGAGCTCCGCCGGTGTGAAATGCGCGAGGAACAGGCGCTCGATGCTGGCGACGTGTGTGCAGCCGGCCTGCTTCAGCTTCCGATAACCGGAGAGCGTCAGGCGCGCGTAGGAGACCCGCGCGTCGCTCGGGCACGAAACCCGCTCGATCAGGCCCTCATCGACGAGTCCGTCTATCAGCCTGGTGATGCCCGAGCGCGTGAGCATCGTGCGCTCCGACAATGCTGACATCGGCAGCTTCTGGTCCTCGGACTGGGCCAGGTAGAGCAGCACCTCGTAGTCGCGCGTGGTCATCCCGTGCTGCGCGATCAGCTCTGCATCCAGCTCGCGCACGATCGCGGCGTGGCTCTGCAGGTAGCTGCGCCAGCCTTCGAGTGCTACGCCGTCGAGGCGCGAGGTGTCAGATGCGACCGCCATGTAAATGATTGTAGTTGACCAATCAACCGACGTCCAACCCCGATCAGGTCGCGAAGACTCGCGCAGCGCGCGGACGGACGCGTCTGTGATGGACTACCGCGTGATGGCAGCGAACGTCGATGCCCCATCGTTCCGCGAGCAGTTCCCGGTGCTGGAGCGGTGGGCCTACCTCAACGCCGGCACCGCGGGGCCCGTACCGCAGGCGGCCGAGGATGCCGTGCGCGCACAGCTTCACGCCGACCTCACCGAGGGGCGCGTCGGCAAGGCGCACTTCGACCGGGTGATGGACCTCGCGGCACGAGCTCGCGCCGGTTATGCCGACGCGCTTGGCGCAGCGGCCACCGAGGTTGCGCTCACCAACTCCACGACCTACGGGGTGAATACGGTGCTGGGCGGGCTGAGCTTCTCGGCGGGCGAGGAAATCCTGACCAGCGATCAGGAGCATCCCGGCGTGCTCGCGCCGTTGCGGCGCGCGCATCTCGCGGCCGGCGTGAAGATCAGGGTAGTCCCGTTCGCCGAGCTCCCGGGCGAGGTCGGGGCCAACACGCGACTGGTCGCCTGCTCGCACGTCTCGTGGGTGGGTGGTGACGTCATGGATGTGGCGGCGTTGCGGGCCACCGGCGTGACGATCCTGCTCGACGCCGCGCAGGCGCTCGGAGCGATCGCCGTCGACGTGCACGAGCTCGGCGTGGACTTCTACGCCGGCTCGGGACAGAAGTGGATGTGCGGTCCCGAGGGAAGCGGAGCGCTCTATGTCCGTCGCGACCGACTCGACGAGCTCGAGCCGCCGTTCCCCGGCTACATGAGCGTGGCCGATCACGACGACCCGCTCGCCTCAGGGCTGGCTGCGGGCTCGGCGCGTCTGGACGACGGCTTTCCAAGTCCGATCCGCAGTGCGTGGGCGATCGCGTCGATGGGCGTGCTGGCGGGCGCCGGTTGGGCCTGGGTGCATGGCCGGGCGTCCGCCGGGGCGGAACAACTCGCGGAGCTGCTCCGCGCCCGCGGCCATCTGGTCGCCCCGCGCGGGCGCTCGACACTCGTCTCCTGGAGTGCCGAGGATGCCGACGCGGAGGTGACGCGGCTGGCTTCGCACGGAGTGATTGTCCGCAGCATTCCCTCCGCGCAACTGGTCAGGGCCTCCGTCGGCGCATGGACGAGCGAGGAGGAGATCCGGCGCCTGGCGGAGCTGGCCTGAGCGCTCCGCACCGCCCGCAACGAAGGTTCCGTCCGCGCATGCGTATGGCCCGGCCTTCAGTGGCCCGCGATGAAACGGGCCACGATCGCTCTGGTGATGAGCCCGTGTGTGACACCCACGCACGCGTCGGCCGCGTGAACAAGTGCAGGCTGATGGAGGTTTATCCCCGCGGCGGCGAGCATCTGATGGTTCAGCTCGCCGGTGCTGGTCGGGTCGGGGAAGTTCCGGAACCCGTGGCTGCGCATGCAGCGGGCAAACGCCAGCATCGCGGCCGTCTGTGCTGGGCTGTGCGCCTGGCTCTGGCTCTGGCTTGACGGCATTGCGCCTGGCACCAGGCGCCCGCAGGTGCGCTCCGCTGCGAGCACCGCCGGCGCTTGGCTGGCCAAGGCGTTTTTCCATCGTGGTGTCCCGGGATCGGGGATGTTGGGGACACCGTGCGAGCGGACGCACTTGGTGAAGTCCAGCACGGCCCGCTGAGACTGAGCCGAGGGCGGGTGATCGCCTGAGCTGGCCGAAGTTGATGCGCGGGGCGAGGTCGAGCCGCCGCAGCCGGAGAGCAGCACGGCCACAGCTATGGCAGCGATGATGTGGTGGCGATGTAATGTCATAGCCGAGGGGTTTACGCCGGCAGGGGTCACACGAGTGCAACACGCCAGAGCCGACCTGGGGGAGCGCTGAAGATGGTCGCGGTCTGTGATGGCGTTGTGATCGGTGGTGGTGCACGATGTCCGAATGCGCGTACTGGTGGTCGAGGATCACGTCGAGCTCGCCAGCGACATCGCGGAGGGGTTTCGTGATCGCGGGATCGCGACCGACGTTGCGCACGATGGCGCGACCGCGTTGCGGAAGGGTGTGGTGTACCGCTACGACGTGATCGTGCTGGACCGCGACCTACCGGGCCTGCACGGCGACGCGGTGTGCGTCGCGCTGCGTGACGGCGGGGCGGATGCGCGGATCCTGATGTTGACCGCGGCGGCGACGATTGGTGATCGCGTCGAAGGTCTCAACCTCGGCGCGGATGACTATCTGCCCAAGCCATTCGCGTTCCAGGAGTTGGTCGCGCGGGTATACGCTCTTGCTCGCCGCTCGCCGGCCGCGTCGCCGCTCCTACGCAGGGGCGACCTGGCCCTGGACCGGGCGCGGCGGCGGGCTACCCGGGCGGGGCGAGAGCTACCCTTGACGCGCAAGGAGCTGGGCGTGCTGGAGGTCCTGCTTGCGGCGGACGGCGCTGTGGTCAGCGCCGAGGAGTTGCTCGAGCGTGTGTGGGATGAGAACGCCGACCCGTTCACGCGCACCGTGGTGGTGACCCTCACGCGTTTGCGGCGCAAGCTCGGCGAGCCCGAGGTGATCGAGACGCTGGTCGGAGCCGGCTACCGGGTGCGATGACGCCCGCCACTCCTTTGGTTGTCGCGCGGCGGCTCTGGCCGCGGCGGGTGCGTACCCGGCTTGCCGTCTTCTACGCCGTCCTGTTCCTGTTGGTCGGCATAGCGCTGTTGGCCCTGACGTATGCGGTGGCGGCCGCGTTGGTGGTGCCAGGCCCGGGAGAACTGCCGAAGCTCACTCCGCAGGAAACGGCACTGTTGGGACTGTGTAAGCCCCTGCCCACTTCATCGTCGCTGCTCGTGAAGTGCAACCACCTGATCAGCATCACCGGATCGGGCTCCAAGGCGCACGGAGACGCGCTCGCCGCCCTGCAGATCGGTTCAGCGGTTGGTCTCGGAATCCTCGCAATCGCCGCGGGAGGCCTTGGATGGCTCGCTTCGGGGCGAGCGCTGAGGCCGGTTCGGTCGATCACAGAGGCCGCGCGGCGGGCGTCTGAGCTGCGGCTCGGTCAGCGCCTCGCGCTGACCGGCCCCGATGACGAGTTCAAGCAGTTGGCCGACACCTTCGACGTGATGCTCGAGCGACTTGACGCCGCGTTCACCAGCCAGAAGCGGTTCGTAGCCAACGCGGCGCACGAGTTGCGCACGCCGCTCACGGCGATGCGAACGGCGATCGAGGTCACGCTCTCCAAGCCGACGCGAACCCCCGAACAGCTCGAGGCAATGGCGCTCCGGGTCAAGCAATCGGTCGAGCAGGCCGAAGCCACCGTGGAAGCGCTCCTGACGCTCGCGACCAGCGAGCTCGGCCCGACAGCACAGGAACCGATCGATCTCGCCGCCGGCGCCGAGGACGCGCTCGACGCCGCCCGCACAGCGATACATGAGCGCCACATCACGGTCGACGCGGCACTCGAGCCGGCGCTCACCCGTGGCGATCACGTGCTGTTAGAGCGCATGATCGCCAACCTCGTGGAGAACGCCGTGCGCCACAACACCCCGGATGGTTGGATCGGAATTCGCACGTTCCAGCAGGCCGGCGTCGCGGTGTTCGAGATCACCAACACGGGCCCCGACATCGCGGCCGAGCAGATCCCAATCCTGTTCGAGCCGTTCTCCCGCGCGAGGCAGCGTGTTAACCACGCCGACGGCGTCGGGCTCGGCCTCTCGATCGCCAGCGCGATCGCCCATGCCCACGACGCCACGATCAGCGCTCGACCGCGACCTGGCGGCGGGCTCGAGCTGTCGGTCTCCATCCCCATACAGCCCGAGCCGCCTCCATTCGGCGCCGCGGATTCGCTGGCAACAGACGTCATGTCCGTTGACGTACCTTCGACGCGCCGTACAGGTCCAGCCCGAGGCTAACTCGTGTTACCTATAGTCGCGCCGTGGACCGCCGCCGACTCTCCTCATTGACCGGTCTACGCGGTCTGCTCGCACTCGGGGTGGTCATCAACCACTGCATGCTCACGGCCAATCCAACGGCGTTGGGTGCGTTCTCTGTGCGGTGGCTCGTGGACTACATGCCGATTCACATCTGGGTCGGAACGGAGCGGGTGTTCGCGTTCTTCGTGCTGAGCGGGTTCGTCCTCGTCCTGCCCTGGCTGGACGGCCGCCCGATCCCATGGCGTTCTTACTATCCGCAGCGCCTCCTCCGCCTGTATCTGCCGACGATCGGCGCCTGCATTTTCGCTTACGCGATCTTGTTGGGGTTCCCTCGCACGCCGGGGGCCGGAATCGATGCCTGGACTGCGATGCACGCCGGGACCTTAAGTCTGGCCGACTTTCTCAAGGACCTGACCATCCTCCGTGGCACGAGCGAGCAGTTGGACGCCCCGTTCTGGACGCTCATCTGGGAGCTGGTGTTTTCGATGTCGTTGCCGGTCGTGGTTCTCTTCGCCCGGCGCGGATCGCGTTCCGTGTCGGCCCTGGTCGCGGCAGCTCTCCTCTTCCTGACCTGGTGGACCCAGCAACGGTGGGGTGATGCCGGTGGCGTTCACGAGCTCACGCTCCCCGGCCTGGTCACGTTTCTGCCGATCTTCGGCGTGGGCGTCGTCATGGCCATGAATCGCGACGTGGTGCGAAGCGCTGTACGGCTCGCGATGGCGACGGTCCCGTCAACGGTGCTGGTGTGGGCGGCGGTGTTGGTCCTGTTCGTGTGGCAGTCGCTTGGCCTACCATCCGAGCTGTGGCCGACAGCGCCTGTCCTGGGCGCGGCGTGCTTGGTGGCGCTGTTCGCATACTCGGACTCGGGAGCCTGGCTGGGCACAACGCGCCTGACGTCGTGGCTCGGGGTGCGGTCATTCAGCATCTACCTGACCCACTTTCCGATCGTGCTCACCCTCGCGTTCGCGCTGCGCACCAGCCAGCCCTGGATCGTGCTCGTGACGGCACTCCCTGCCAGCCTCGCGGTGGCGGCCGTGTTCCACAGGTGGGTCGAGCGGCCGGCGCATCAGCTGTCGCGGACCGTCGGCCAGGCGCTTAGCCTGCAACTGAGCTCGGTCCCCGCCTGACGGCTCCGGAAGAGCTCGCTGCAGAACAAAAAAGGCCCGCAAACGCAGGCCTTAGAGTGGGTGATACTGGGCTCGAACCAGTGGCCTCCGCCTTGTCGAGGCGGTTTCGCCTGTTCAAGGCAAGTCGTGGTTCTGTCCATCAGGGTCAACAAAATCCCTGCACCCGCCGATAAATGGCACCTATACACGCCTGTACTGCAAAGCACGCCTTTGCGCCTTGCGGAAAGCGGCGCAGTCACTGCGAGCGTCGGCTTCGTGACTAGTTGCCTATCCGGGTGGATCGGTTTCAACTGCGAAGGCTGACGCGATGACCGAGTCGGCTAGGACTGTGCGCGTGACGGTTCGCGCGGAGCCGTTGCGGAGCAGGCTCTTCAAACATGATTGAGCCTATGCGTCGAACGGATCGTCGCCGAGTCGCAGGCCGACGGTCCCCTGTGCCTAGGTGCCGAGGTCTACGACGGGAGAGGCGTTTGCGGTTGCTTTGGGAGCAGACGGTGCCCGTCGACCACCGCGACGGCGAGATCGATCAGCTTGCGATTGTCTACACGCGACCGCTCGCGCAACATCTCGAAGGCCACATCCTCGTCGATCGAATGGCGTTCCATCAGGATTCCCTTGGCACGCTCGATCGTGGCGCGGCGTCCGAATGCTCCCTGGAGGTCGTGGTATTCAGCGAATCGGCGAAGCACGATGTCGATCGAGCTCTGCCAATCCTCGACGTCATCGTCTGAGATGTGGGCGAATACGCCCCGCTTGGACGCTTCCTTGACGAATACCGGATCTGGCTCGTGCAGTAGGACGATGACAGGGCAGGCGGCCTCGTGGACGATCTTGTCGATCAGGTCAAGCGCATGCTGTGAGCTGGCGCCGAGTCCGACCAGCGCGACGTCAGGTCGCTCCCGCGCTGTGACGGCACCGACATCCTGAACATCGATCTCACGGGCGATCACCTCGTGCCCGAGTGCAGCCACGATCGGGACGACGAGCTCAAGGCGATCTTTGCGCTCGTTCGCGATCAGAACGCGCAGATGATCGGTCTCGTCCCGCAGCGGTGCCACCACTGAAATAATTCTACGTCCGGGCCCGGCTAACAAGGAGGCCACAGAACACACCGGGCCGCCGAGTACTATTAGCAGTAGCTTCGCCCTTACCCTCGGCGGGCAGGTGTTTTCCGGTTCCAGCACTCGGCCGGCGTCGGTGATTGACCCAAGACGGTCAGCACCATGAACGCGTCAGGAGTCGAGTCCGTGTTTGTCCTTGAGAAGGTTTCCGATCAGCGGTCGACTTCGACGAGGAGCCGGTCAGGTGCCTCCCCGCTGCGGCGGTGGACTCGCGCGGCCGCGTCACGACCGCAAGTCGACATGACCCACCGGCCGCAACAAGAAGTAGCGCGCGCATGCGCGCAACCCTGCCCACTCGAACACCCGGAAGGTGAACATGCTCACCACCATCATCATCGTGCTACTGGTCCTGCTGCTAGCGGGGTACGGCTTCAGCCACCGTGGGCGTCACGCATTCGGCTTCAGCCGCCGCGGCCGTCGCGGCGCATAGCCGCAACAACCGCAAATGAAATATCGCTTCAAATCAGAGGTCAGGAGACCCCATGATCGTCCTCGGTATCTGTCTGCTCATCATCGGCGCTGTCATTCCGAAGCTAGCCGTCCTGTGGGGCATTGGAATCGTCGTGCTGATCGTCGGCGTGATCCTGTTGCTACTCGGCCGGACGGGGCGTGCCGTCGGAGGGCGGCGCCACTACTTCTAAACGCTCGCTGCACCAGCATCGACACTCCCCTCTCAACGTGACGACTCTCACCCCAAAACCGACAGCAGGGCCAAACGGTCGGCCCGTGACACGACTGCCGGCTCATCCGAACCCGCCGAAGCACAGCGACCGCAAGGGCTTCAACGAGAAGGCCGCCGACGTGATCGCGAAGTTCGTCGGCTCGATGTGGATGTTCTACGCCAGCATCATCGGCTTCGCGATCTGGATGGCGGGACTGGGTGTCACGGTCGCGGGCGACCACTATCCATTCAACCTCATGCTGCTCGCTGTCGGAGGCATCATGCAGTGGCTCGCGATGATCGCGATCCTCGTCGCCCAGAACGCTCAAGGGGAGGTGCAGGACAAGCAGGTAGAGCATCTTCATCAGCTCGGCGTGACAACCCACACGCTCGTCGTAGAAAACACCGAGCTGACCGAAGCTATCCACAAACACCTGATCAAGACACCACCTGGCGTTACATCCAATAACGGCAACGGCGAGAAGACGTAGTTCCATGAGCTACGAGAGTGGCGAAATGAGGAGTTTGGGATGACAGATGTGGAACAAGGATCCGTGATCGCTGATCACCCGGAAGATGCGAGACAAGGACCGGCGACGACTGATTATCAGGAAGATCCGAAACAAGGACCCGCGACGACTGATTATCAGGAA
>Ga0307374_10013576_pt1 | contig 11247 bp, 8 predicted proteins | sample OX3MG_FD_202532 | JGI IMG/M metagenome (GOLD analysis project Ga0307374, IMG submission 202532) | Soil microbial communities from Risofladan, Vaasa, Finland - OX-3 | ecosystem: Environmental > Terrestrial > Soil > Coastal area > Acid sulfate soil | place: Finland: Risofladan, Vaasa | collected... | reverse complement strand
CGAGAGAATGTTAGCCGGCGCTCGCCATCGTCACTCGCGTTGTCGGTCGGCACGATGCCAAGATTGCCGAAGGATGGTTTTGAGCGCGACTAATATCATCTGCCCAGGAATGGTTATTATCCGGTATAGAAGAATGCAGTCGACACGCCGAGCCTGCGTACCGAACAAACGAGCGCTATTCGGTGGGCCGTGTTTTGGACCCGCGCAAGTCACTTTAACCGACCGGTAATCGAAGCTAGCAGGCTAGGCCGCAGTGGACCGTCTTCACATCTGGATGATCGACGCAGCCAGACGGCTCGGCGACCCGGACCTAGGAAGCGCGGGGACCGCAGGACACGCCGCACGGTGGGACGGATCAATCGCGGGGGTGGCGAGGCCGGCGAACCCGGCGGAGCCCACCATTCGGGGCGCGAGATCTCATCATGAGATCACAAACCTAAAGACTTTCCAGCAATCGTCATCGCCTACATCACTCGCCGATGAGGAGTCGGCGCTGCGCGTCCCAGGCATTGGGAATGCGGACCTCGTTTGCGAGCCGCTTGGCGGTGAGCGTGATCGGGTGGCGATCGTTCAGGATCGCCTTCACGACGTCGGGCGCGAGGAAGCTGAGCCTTAGGATGTGGGTGAAGTAGGAGCCGCTCACGGCGGCTTCCGCGGCGCATTTTGCGATGCCGCCGCCGCCGCTGCCCATCACCATTGCGTTGAAGTGATGCGCCTGCCGTTGGGCGCGAGAGCGACCGAGCGCGCGTCGAGCACGAGTTGCTCACGATAGGCGCTATGGCCGCCCTTCGGCACGACGATCGCCAGCACGGCATCGCCAACCTTGAGGCCGATCACGCCGGCACCGACCTCGTCGACCACGCCCGCTGCTTCCATCCCCGGCACGTAGGGCGGCGGAATGTCCTTCAACTGCACGGCACGCGAGCCGTTGCGCAGATAAGGTGTCAGTCGGATTGACCGTCGCCGCATAGTTGCGGATGCGCACTTGCCCCGGCCCGGCATAAATTTCCGGAAGATCGATGACCTGGAGCACCTCCGGTCCGCCGAAGGTCAAAAGCCCAACTGCACGCATCGCTCGCTCCTTCTTTACTTGCGCGACCGCCCGATGTTAGCGCAATCGATTATTAGTTGACGCCGCACTGCAGGGCGGATTATGCGCGGCGATAAGAATGGCGGCCACCCCGTTCGGAGCTCACTAGGCGGTCGAGATATGGCCGGCTGAACGACTGCGCCGAAATCGACGAGGTCGTTCGACTGATGGCTTGCTGCGAAGCTGGCACAAACCGGCTTGTAGCTGCAGCTGAGGTTGAGTTTCTCACACGGGACCCGCAATACGCCGCCGCTGCGCGCGCTTTTCTCGTGCCCGCATGAGACCCGCTTTTTTTCGCAGGGGCGTGGTACGTCCCGTGCGAGTTAGGGTTTCTGTCTCTAATGCGGGTGCCATCATCTTGGCAGGCGTCTTGCTTCTTTTTGTCGTCTTCGTCCGTGGCGACCGCGTCGGTGCGGTTGGCGGGGAAGCCTCGATACGGGCGCTGCCGGTCATTTCCAGCCCAAACAGGGCAGCAACATCGCTGTCGTTGAGAATCTTTGCCGCACTCGGCGTTTCTCTCGTTAGCGGGAAATCCTGTTCGATATGACCTAACAACTCTTTTTCGTCGACGTTGCGCAGAAGAAAAAGCAGTTGAGGATTTTCATCGAGCCGGGCACCGACACCGTAGAACACAGCCGCAACATGCTTACACATCTCGGCCCAGTCCGGGCAACTACAGGACAGCTTGATTTCGCGCGGCGTCGGAAACAGGCCGTCGCCCTCGCGGCAGACCCGATCCATGACGCGTTTATCCAACCGGCCCTGCAAAAGTTCGACCAGCGAATCGACTGTTCCAGCGCAATCCCGACAAATGGCTTTCCAGCGCGGAGCCGTTACCGGTGAAATGGCAATTCTGACCGTGTAGAGCTCAGAACCGGCGACCATCGCTGCGACCTCACCCTTCCTGATTTGCAGGTCGACGACAGAGCCGTTGCGAACGTAGGCGCGACCGCGCGGCAAACGATTCTCGAAGTCGCTGTAACGCTCTAGGTTCGCGCACCACGACTTGCCCCAGAAACTCTTGGCAATGGTACGGCCTTCAATCGTCACCGGCGAAACCGAGTGTCCCTGTTTCTTGAGCTTGGCGAGCTTGCGCTTTGCTTGTTGCTGCTTTTTTGCGACCGGAACGTAGGGGTGCCAACCGAAATAGCGCATTCGTCACCCCTCCTTCATCGCTGCGTTCAGATCGAGAGCGACCAGCTTCAGCAACTCGGCGTCCTTCATCTCGGTCAACAACATGTCGGCCCCGGCACTCAGAAAATCCCCAGCCAATTTATTCTTGGACTCGATCATCCAGTCGATCTTGTCCTCCACGGTACCGCGGCAGATGAACTTGTGAACAAGTACGTTCTTCTTCTGCCCGATACGGAACGCCCGATCGGTGGCCTGGTTTTCTACAGCCGGGTTCCACCACCGGTCAAAATGGATGACGTGCGAGGCCGCGGTGAGATTGAGCCCGGAGCCCCCCGCCTTGACCGAGAGAACGAAGAACGGGACGTTGTCGTCCTCCTGAAATCGGCGAACCAGATCCTTTCGGTCTCTGACCGCCGTATCCCCATTCAGCACGAGGCCAGGCTGCCCGAAGACTAAGCCGAGGAACGTCTGCAGCGGCACCGTTGTTTCCTTGAACTGGGTGAAGATCAGCGCCTTTTCCTGCTTGGCGGCAACAACCTCCGCGATGTCGCGCAACCGCGCAAGCTTGCCGCTATCTTCCTCAGCCCATGCACCGTCGCCGAGCCATTGCGACGGGTGGTTGCAGATCTGTTTCAACCGCGTGAGAAAGGCCAGGACGATACCCCGACGTTTCATTCCGTCGGCATCATCGAGTTCGTCGGCCAGGTCTTGCACTGCCTGCTGGTAAAGCGCCGCCTGTTTACGGCTCAGGGGGCAGAAGGTTTTCACCTCGGTCTTGTCGGGCAAATCGGCAATGACGCTCTTGTCGGTTTTTAAGCGCCGTAGAATGTAGGGGCGTACCAGTTCGCGGAGGGGGCCGTAGGGGTTGTGAGGCCGGTCGGCGATGCTCTTGACGAAGGCCGAAAAACGCTTGGCCGATCCCAACAGCCCGGGATTGATGAAGTCGAAGATTGACCACAGGTCGGCGAGCCGGTTTTCGATCGGGGTGCCGGTCAGTGCGATACGCACATCGGCCTGCAATTGCTTGACTGCTCTCGTCTGCTTGGCCGCCGGATTTTTGATCGCCTGCGCTTCGTCAAGCACTGCTAGCCGCCACGCCGTGCTGCTGAGCCATTGCGTGCGGGTGAGATAGCCATAGCTCGTGATGACCAGATCGACATCCGTCAGATTTGCGGCGCCGTTGAACTTTGTGTTCTCATCCGAACCTGCCGAAGGATGCGCCACGACCGTTTTGAGGCTTGGCGCGAATCGCGCGGCTTCGGCAGCCCAGTTGGCCAGCAGCGAAGCAGGCGCCACCAGAAGGCACGGCCTATGCCTGGTTTTGGCCTCGTGCTTAAGAACCAGCAGCAGCGAGAGGATCTGGATCGTCTTGCCGAGCCCCATGTCATCGGCGAGGCAGGTCCCAAGCCTCAGCTGCGCAAGCACATAAAGCCATTGCACCCCTGCCTGTTGATAGGGGCGGAGCGTTCCCCGAAAGGATCGGCCGGGATCGACGCGCGCGAGCCCTTGGGGGCTTCGTAAAGCCGCGAGCGTTTGCGCCAGCCAGGGACCGGCTACAGTCTGGCCCCAGTCGATGTCGGCCTGTCCGGCGACGCCACTCTCGGCGATGTCGGCCCCGGCCAACATGCGCATCGCCTCACCGAACAATAGACCTTCGGCGGTAGCGCGGCGCTCGATTGCCTCGAATTGCTCAAGAGTTCGACTGAGCCGCTCACGGTCAACCTCTACCCACTTGCCCCGGATCAAGGCCAGCCCTTGCGACTGTGCCAGTAATTGCTTGATCTCGGCCGGCGAGAGTCTTTCGCCGTCGAGCGTCACCTCCATCCGAAAGTCGAGCAGCGCATCCAGGCCCAACTGCGACGGGACGTTGCCCCCGACGGTCGCCTTCACCTGCGGGCGTGCAGGGCGGTTCATGCGCCAGCTCGCCGGCATGCGTACAACCACGCCGGCGCTTTCGAGCGCGGGAACGTCTTTCAGAAATTGTAGCGCCTGTTGCGGGGTCCAGCGCAGCGGATGAAAAATCTCGCCCGCATCGATCATGGTCTTCAACCACGGGCATTGTTCGCCGGCACGCTGGACCGGCATCAGCAGGGACAACAGCCGCTCGCGGTTCCTGGCACCGGCATATTCCTGCAATGCCTTGCCGAGCGGCAGATGCTGCGCCTTGGCCTCGGCCGAAAGCCGTGTCGTGTAGGTCGCGAGGAACGCGAACGGCGCCTCCTCGTCCCTTCTGTTCTCCGCAAGGTTGAAATGCACGCGCCCGACGAGGTTCCAAGCCGGATGACGGCTCTTGAGGAATTCCTGAACGGTGAGCTGGGCATCTGCGAGCTCGGCATCGAAGGCCGAATCCATGACACGCCAAAGATCAGCCAGCCTATCCGCCGTCAGGTATTCCGCGCCGATCATAGGTGGAACGGCCGCAGCAATCTGCTCCAACTCGCCGTCATCGGGAATCGGTACGCGCTGCTTGCTGCCGCCTTCGCCGATACCGGGAAGTGCGCACAGCGCGGCCACGTAGCGCGCCCCCAGCTCTCGCCAATACGACAGCACTGGAGGCAGAGCGGTTCCGACTTCGTCGGCGCCCAGGCACAACAGTCCATGCCCGGACCCTCGTATGAATGCCTTCTCCAGCCGCGCGCTTCGTTCCGGCTCCAACTCCAGGGCCTCATCCGCTTGCCGCAGGGTTAGCACACCGTGCGGCGTTAGAATGGGCGCCAGCGTTCTCATGGCGGGAAAACCCTCACGGTCCAACAGCGCATGTCGGCGAATCAATATGCGGGCTGCATAACGTCACCGAGGCGCATTTCGCAATGCTTAGGGCGCGCGTGAGCCGCGCCATTTTGTGATCTCGCGGGGCGGCGATCAATTTCGCCAGGTGTAGCCGTGAGAGGACCCGAATATGAAGGAACCCGGACTGGATGACCGTCACCGCGATAAGACTCCGCCCAAACGAGGCGAGATACAACAAAAGCGCGGCGATACACGCAACAAGAACCTTCCTGTACCCATTCCTCAGTTTTCGCCAAACGCGAGACAAAGCACGATGAGGAAAGTGGCTGGGGAAACCAGCGTGGAGGGCGTGAGGCGCGCCGCGAAAAAAATCAGGCCAGGTGACTAACAAAAGTTTCCTGCTTTCACATGCGTGCAATAAAAGCGACATGCGCGACCGCTCACCCGATCTCGCTTTTATCCAGGGTCGAAACTCGGACCCTTTGGCCGGCGCCGAGGGCGAGGTGTAAGACGCCAGACTATGCCGAATGGAACTGGGACGATGTCCGCTCTTCAGACCGAAAGCGCGAGCAAACGGCGGATTGCTCCTGGAACCGTTCGGCATAGTTCGGCGGGCGGCATAAACCGCCAAGTTGAACGATGTCGATCCGCAAGCTTGGCTGGCCGATGTTCTCTCGCGCATCGCCGAGCACCCGGCCCACCGGATCGACGAGCTGCTGCCTTGGCACTGGCGGCCGCACGCGACGCGCAGCCAGGCAGCGTAATCGTCGCGGCACCGCTGAAGGTCAACGCGCCGAAATTGCCCAGCCTGCGGTTCTCACCGCATGCTTACCGTTTGGTGGGCAGCAGGTTCAAAGCTTCAATCTCACCGACTACACCGTCGGCAAGGCGCTTGATGGTCTCTTTCATTACCTCGGCGTGGAAGAAGCCGCGATCAGGTCCAACCCGGCAGCCCGCACAACCGATCTGCTGAAGAAGGTCTTCGGCTAACCGCGCCATTTGACGTGGCGGCACGCGAGCGATTGTCCCGGGACTAGCGGACTGTCGACGGAAGGGCCAGGGCAGGCGGCGCAGATGCGCACGATCGCGCTCACACCATCCCGGCTGCGGATCGCGCGCCGGAGACGCTGGAATTGCCCGGCATTGGGTTGGGATTGGCGCCGCGCGGCATCCGTCGGCTGTCTCCGGGACTGATTTTCAGCGCGGGCCGGCCCCTTATGATATCCGCGGCCTTCTCGGCAATCATGATCACGGGAGCGTTGATGTTGCCGCCCACAAGGTCCGGCATGACCGAGGCATCCACAACACGCAATTTCTCCGTGCCGAATACGCGCAAATTGCCGTCGACGACCGCCATCGCGTCCGATTCCGGGCCCATTTTGCAGGTACCCATGGGATGATGCACGCTGATCCCGGTGGCGCGTATATGAGCATCCAGCACGTCGTCCGTGGCATTGGGACCAGGCGCGATTTCCTTGGCCGCGAATTTCGACAGCACCTTCTGCCTCGCCACATCCTGCGCGATCCGCAACCCCTCGCGCTGCGCCCGCCAATCCCTGTCCGTCGCCAGGAAATTCTGAATGATGAGCGGCGCCTTGCCCGGGTCGGCGGAGGCGAGCTTGATCTCGCCTCGGCTTTCGGGGCGCAGCACCGCGGCGCGCAAGGCGTAGCCGTCGACATAGCTCTGCGTGAACGGACGGAGATAGGGCGCCGCGTTCATCGGCGCCGTCAGGCAGATAAGCTGGATATCCGGCAGATCGTTCGAAAGGCGACTTTTCAGGAAAGCCATGGCGCCGGCGGGGAGCGCCGTGGCGATGCCCTGGCCCAGGAAATACGCCCTAGCCAATTCCACCGCGATGCGATCAATCCGCATCGCGCGATGGAGCGGTCCCGGTTCTTTCCGCAGGAACGTAACGGCGGCAGACATGTGATCCTGCAGATTCCGGCCGACCCCTGGCAGCGCGACGTTCGTCTCGATGCCGTGGCGGCGCAGCTCCGCGGGGTCTCCAATTCCCGAAAGCATCAGCAACTGCGGCGAGTTGATGACGCCGCCGCATAGTATCATCTCACTGTCGGCATGGGCGGTGAGCTTGTTGCCGCGCTGCACGTATTCCACCCCGGTCGCCCGGTTGCCGTTCATCAGAATCCGGGTGGCGAGGACATCGACTTCTATCGTCAGGTTGGGTCGTGCCAGGGCCGGGCGCAGATAGGCCAGGGCGGCACTGCAACGGCGTCCGTTGCGTATGGTGGACTGCCAGACGCCGAAACCCTCTTGATGCGCGCCGTTGTAATCCGGCGTGTAGGGATGGCCCGCATCGCGACCGGCTTCCATCATGGCTTCCGCCAGCGGATCGTCATTGCGCGTGAAGCAGGTGGTCAGGGGACCGTCGCCGCCGCGGTAATCGTCGCTGCCCCCTTCCCAGGATTCCTGCCGCTGGAAATAGGGGAGCACATGAGCGTAATCCCATTCCGGCAGGCCGGTCGCGGCCCAGCGCTCGTAATCGCCGGGATGGCCCCGCACATAGGCCATCGCGTTGATCGAGGACGATCCGCCAACCACCTTGCCGCGCGCGCACTCGATGGGTCGGTTGCCCATGTTCGGCTCGAGCTCGGTGAAATACATCCAGTCATTCATCCGCCGGTCCAAAATCCGTGGCCAGCCCAGCGGAATATGAATCCATGGGTTGCGATCCCAGCCGCCGGCTTCCAGCAGCAGGACCCTGGCGCCGGCATCCTCTGTCAGGCGATTGGCGAGGGTGCAGCCGGCCGAGCCGGCGCCGATGATGACGTAATCATAGCTTGCCATCGAGGCTGATCCTGATTGCAGAAACGAAGATCGGTGAGACGGTGCGGCGTGGCCGCCGTACCGTGGCTCCCGCGCGGCTCAGCGTTTTTCCGCGGCGTTGTCGGCGTCCAGCAGGCGTTTCAGGATGCGCTGATAGCGGACCGGTCCTGCGTCGATGGGCAGCAACACCGGCGTCAGCGGCGTGCCGGCCTCGTCAATCCGCCGCTGCTGCGCTTCGATGACCGGCAGATCCTGCTCGGAGAAGGCGAACTTCCGCGTCTGGGCGATCTTTTCGCGAATCTGCGCATTGAGTTCCGGCGACGTCGTCATCACGTGCCACCGCACCGCGGAAAAGCGATAATGCGTCGTGCGATCGGTCTCCGGCGTGATGAAGTGGATAGCGAAATACCCCGTTCCTGTCTCCTTCGGCTGGCCGACGGGACTGCATCCAAATTCCAGCAGCAAGCAGCCGGGAGGCGACCACCGTATCGTGCTATACTGGTCCCCGCGATCCATCGGCTCGGGCAGCATCATTTTGAGGATTCCCGGGTTTTCAGCGTCGCGCGAGGGACGCGCGACCGTCACAGTGTCGCCCTCCTGCACAACGCTGATGTCGGCCACCACCGTATCCGCGTTGCCCAGAATGCCGCTGTGCAGATAGGAGGTATGCGAGAGATCGAGGAGATTGTCCGTCAGCAGCTCGTAACCGGCATTCATGTACAAATAGGCCGGCGCGGTGGCATGGAGCTCCGGGGCGTTGTCGAGGCAGCTATAGTTCGGAATCGTCTCCGGGGTCGCCGGCTTGTTGCCCATCCAAATCCAGATGACCGTGTGTTTTTCCACGACGGGAAAGGATTGCAGGTGGGCGGCGGCGGGAATAGTTCCGTCGCCATGCGGATTCTTCACGCAGCGTCCCTGCGCATTGAACTCCAGCCCATGATAGGGACATTGCACCCGGTCGCCCGGCATGATCTGGCCCATGGAAAGCGGGACGAAATGGTGCGAGCACCGGTCCGTGATGGCCGCGGCCGAGCCGTCCTCCTTGCGAAAGAAAAGGACCGGCGTGCCGGTGATCATCTGAGAAACCAGCTTGCCCGCCGGCAGCTCCGATGACCACAGCGCCGCATACCAGATATTCCGAATGAATTGACCGGATCCGGGTCGGCCGGCGGCTGCGAGCGGCTGCGCGGATGGACGGGACCAGGTCCGGACGCCGGAAAGCCCGAGTGGCGGTGAAGCATCGGCATTCATGGGCGGTTCCTCCGTTTCGTGCGATGTGCGACCCGATTCCACTTGATCTAACAGACAGCGCGCCTTGCCGACAATGTCGTATTTTTCATCGCGTGCGCGAGCCTCTCGTGCCTGGACGATCGCGAATTCCGCCGCGCTCTCAAATGGCGCTCAGAGATCGAGCACGAGCACAGGCGACCGGGCGCGCGAACAGCACGGCGTGATATGCGTGTTGGCCGCCTTTTCGTCATCGGTTTGGTAGAGATCACGATGGTCCGGGACGCCCTCCAGGACCCGGGTCAGGCAGGTGCCGCAGATCCCCTGCTCGCACGATAGCGGGACGTGGACGCCGTGCGAATACAGAGCCTCGGCGATGGTCCTGCCGACGGGAATCTCGACAGTAATCCCGCTGCGAGCGGCCTTGACCGTGAAGGACGCGCCGGATTTTTCGACATTGGCGCTGAAATATTCGGCGTGCAGCGCATCTCCAGGCCAGCCGCGTGCCTCAGCGCCCGACAGGACCCGCTCCATGAAAGCGGTTGGACCGCAGACATAAAGATGTGTGCTCAGGCCGGGCGGCGGCAGGAGATCGAGTGAGAATGTCTGCGCCACGGGGCCGTCATCGAAATGCGGGACGACACGCGAGCGGAAGACGGCGAGGTCATCGAGGAAGGCGGCCCTGGACGGCGTGCGGACGCAGTAATGCAGCGTAAAATCGGCATTGAGGGACGCCAGCCGGTAAGCCATCGCCATCAACGGCGTGATGCCGATGCCGCCGGCGACAAGAACCGTCGTCCGCGCATGGTCGGCGAGAGGAAAATTGTTGCGGGGCCGGCTGATGCGGGTCTTCTGGCCGACGGAAAGCGATTCATGCACCCATGTCGACCCCCCACGCGAGGGATTTTCGCGGAGAACACCCAGGCGATAGCGATTGACGTCCCTTGGATTGTTGCAGAGCGAATAGGGGCGCGGGCCTTGCGGCGTGAAAAGATCTATATGCGCCCCGGCCTGAAACCGATCCAGGGTCCGTCCCTCTTCGGGACCGAGGTCGATGGCGACGATGGACTCGGCGATGGCTTTCTTGTCGGTGATGATGACCGGGATGGAATCGTCGAAGCCGTCCATCATCGAAGCCTAGGTGGAAATGGGATGCGTGGCAACCGCAGGACCGACGCGGTGTGGCTAGCTCGTGATCTGTCCGGTGTTTGTAGCTCGTGATCTGTCCGGTTTTAGAACTGCTCCAGCGAGGGGGCAGCGATGGACCGGGCGAGAGTTCACGAGGGAGTGAGACGGATGAGGATTGAGGCATTGATCGACCGCCACGAGAGTGGCGAGCTGAGCCAGGTCGAGGCGGCGGAGATGCTGGGGATCAGCGAGCGGTCGTTTCGGCGCTGGCGCGATCGGCTTCGCGACGAAGGCCCATCGGGCTTGGCGGATCGTCGGCTCGGCAAGCCGTCCCGGCGGCGCGCGGGGGTAGCGGAGATCGCGCGGATGCCGGAGCTCTATCAGGGCAGCTACGCGGACTTCGCGGTGAAGCACTTCCACGAGCAGCTGGTGAAGCGGCACGGCTACAAGCTGGGCTACACCGTGACCAAGGTCCACCTGCACCGCGCCGGCCTGGTGACGCCGGCGGTGAAGCGATCGGCGCATCGCAAGAAGCGCCCGCGCCGGCCGATGATCGGCATGATGCTACACCAGGACGCCTCGCGCCATGCGTGGCTGCCGGGCGATGCGCGGCCGTACGACCTGGTGGTGACGCTCGATGACGCGACCAGCGCCATCTACTCGGCCTTCCTGGTCGAGGAGGAAGGCACCGCCTCAAGCCTCCGCGGACTTGGCGAGGTGGTGGCGCGGCACGGCCTGTTCTGTGCGCTCTACAGCGATCGCGGCAGCCACTACTTCCACACGCCTGTGGCGGGTCAGCCGGTGTCCAAGACGGCTCCAACCCAGGTCGGACGCGCGCTCGCCCAGCTCGGCGCCGAGCATATCGCGGCCTATTCGCCCGAGGCCCGCGGTCGCTCGGAGCGGGCCTTCCGCACCTTGCAGGACCGCCTCCCCAAAGAGTTCCGGCTGGCCGGCATCACCGGGATCGACGCCGCCAACCGCTGGCTCGCTGAGACCTACATCGCCGCCCACAACGCGCAGTTTGCCGTCGCCGCCGAGCAGCCAGGCTCCGCCTTCGTTCCTGACAGCGCCGGTGCCTGGCGCGAGATCCTCTGCATCCAGGAGACCCGACAGGTCGGCAACGACAATACCGTCAAATGGCGCACGCTCCGCC
>Ga0307374_10013575_pt1 | contig 11248 bp, 11 predicted proteins | sample OX3MG_FD_202532 | JGI IMG/M metagenome (GOLD analysis project Ga0307374, IMG submission 202532) | Soil microbial communities from Risofladan, Vaasa, Finland - OX-3 | ecosystem: Environmental > Terrestrial > Soil > Coastal area > Acid sulfate soil | place: Finland: Risofladan, Vaasa | collected... | reverse complement strand
CCCGTGAAGAACCTCGACTCGGAACTCGCGTACGTCGCCGCCAGTCGCGCCCGCGATGCAACCACGTTGCTGGTGCTGACCGACCCGGATCCAGGATGGAAGAACCTCAAATCACGGCTGCGGCTGGAAGGCGCCGAGCAGACCGCGACCAACCAGATCGAAGCCGCGCGACCTGAGCATGTCCGCGACACACCGCACGGCGTTGGGGCAAACAGACCCATCGTGCAGGCGCAGCAAGATCACGCGCCGCCGGCCGCTGCCACCCCTTGGCCAGTAGCCAAGGAACCCGAGCTGAGACCAAACACAAAGGCCGAGGCGGCCGTGTCGCGAGAGCGATCGACTCCGGCGCAGTGGTTGGTCTCGAAGCATCGCGACGCGCTGTCGGCGCTCGATTCGAGGCTCGAGCAAGCCAAGGAAACCCACGCCCAGGTCATGCACAACGCCGCCGAGAAGGCTGCGCGCATCCGCGAGCTCGACGAGCAGATCCAACAGATCAAGACAGCCGCAAGAGACGACGCCCTGCACACCAAGCGCCGGCACCGCAAAGACCTCGAAGCCCGCCAAGCCGCCCGACAGGAACAGCTCAACCAACTCTCCCTACGCCGCGCACAGCTACCCGTCCCACCGGATAGGCAGACGCTCGCTGAGGAGTTCATGGCCTACCAGCAACGACACCAACGCCTGCGAGAGTCGACTATCGAGGACGCAGCTGCCGACGAGATCGAGATCGGCACCCCGGTGTTCGAGCAGACCCTAGGGCCAAGACCCGACCCGGGCAGTCAGGCGCGCGACGTTTGGAATCACGCGGCGCTCCAGATCGGCAAACACCGAGTCCGGCATAACATCACCGACCCCCATCAGCACGGCATCGACACCAGCGACCGGCGCAGCCGCAAGCTCGGCAGAGATCTTGACCAGGCGATCGAGCGACTCAACAAGCACTGGGCGACCCAGGGACTGCAACTCAAGATCGCAACGATCGGACGGATCGGTCAAGACCGGCACCGCGAAGTCGGGATGTAAGCCAGCCGGGGGAGTTCCGGTAGCAAGTCCGGTGCACCTCAGGAGGTCGTGGCCTTATGCTGAAATTCCGGCAATGCCGACGCGTAACCCTCAGATGGCGGACCGCCAAGAGGATCGCTTCCGGGTCGGGCCTCACATCCGCCACCGGTGCAACCACCAACACCTGCAGGCACAAGGTTCGGTACGGAGGGCCGAGGCGACGACTGCGTCCGGGGCGCCGCTCAGGTGGGTCGCTCAACCTGGAGGAGCACCGTTGGGCGAGAGGAAAGCAGTACCGCACCTCAACCGTCCAGCAGAAGCTCGGGATCGTCCTTGCCGGCTTGCGCCGCGACCTCAGTCAGGATCTACTAGTCCAGGGACGTTGATAAAGCTCGTGACCGTGGGGATGCAGTGGCGGGTGGCGACCCGTTCCGACAAAGCTGCGGGCCAGCTAGCTGATCTCCACGCGTGCGCTTTGGCTGGGAGACCGCGGTCCATTCAGCGCTTGCGTATCGCTATTGTCGCATTCCTCATCGTCGTAATTTAGGAGATGGGTGACCTTGCACATCTCGATCTTGGGAGTGAGCGCGGACGTCACGCCACCCGCCGTTAGGTCAACGGGACCTGCTTGGCTGGGGCGACGGCAGGTGCGATCGCCGGCTTCGCGAGCGGGCTGCTATTGATTCCGCTCGTTCAGACGCTCGGCTTGACACGGCTGCTGTTGATCGTCATCGGCCACTGGTCGGCTCGGCCGCGGAAGCTGCGAGACCTGCAGTGTCCGTCTGAGCGACTCGGTAGCGTCACTAGGGCGAGGGCTCGATGAAAGGGCCACTCGACGAGCGCACACCGCCGATGACGCCCCAGCTCGCGCTGCGCGTCGCGATCATCGGCTGTTTCGCGTTGGTGATGTTCGCCGTGATCTTCTTCCGCCTGTGGTTCCTGCAGGTCCTGTCTGGCAGCCAGTACGTGGAGGCGGCGCAGGTCAACATCGTGCGTGACGTCCCCGTTCCTGCGGAGCGCGGCGAGATCCTCGACCGCAGCGGCACGGCGCTGGTCGAGTCCGAGCGGGTGCCGGCGATTCAGATCGCCCCGGATGAACTGCCCGTGCATGTGACTCAGGCGAACATGATCCACCAGCCTGCCCGGGACTATCCGCTGTACGACAAGCTGGCCGGGATTCTGCGCATGAGCACCAAGCCGCAGGCGTGCAGCTTCTATACCTATGGGAACGGCTTGCCGGTCCAGCATTCGCCGCGGCTCGCGCCGATCCCATGCTTGATAGCCCAGAACGTGTCGCAGGCCGAGTACGCGAACGTCACGATCAAGGCCGATGTCTCCCCCGATATCCAGGCCTATATCGCCGAGCGCGCGAGCGAGTTCCCTGGCGTCACTTACCAAGAGGTCTACCTGCGCAAGTATCCGCTCGGCGCAGCAGGCGCCCAGGTCTTCGGCACGCTCGGCGCGATCAGCTCGACCGAGGTCGACACGAAGCCGTACAAGGGCATCAGGCAGGGCAATATCGTCGGCCAGTCGGGTCTGGAGTACGAGTACAACTCGTACCTGCAGGGCACCGACGGCGAGGACCGCGTCAAGGTCAACTCCGCCGGGCAGTTCGAGGGCTACGCCAAGTACAAGGTTCCCACTGCGGGGGACACCCTGAAGCTCTCGCTCGATGCCAGGCTTGAGCAGGTCGGGCAGCATGCGCTTCAGCATTCGATCGGTTTGAACGGCGGCTCCGGTGGCGCGTTCGTCGCGCTGAATCCGCAGAACGGTGCGGTCTATGCGATGGGTTCTGCGCCGAGCTTCAACCCGCGTATCTTCACGCACCCGGTCTCCGATTCCGAATACAAGAGCCTGACGAGCGCCAGCAGCGGCGACCCCTTGATCAACCGAGTGATCGACAGCCCGCTGCCGGATGGCTCTACGTTCAAGGTGGTGACCGCCACGGCCGCGCTTGAGAGCGGCGACTGGAGCCTCAGCGACGTCTACGAAGACGACGCTCCCTTCTGCTTCAAGGGAGGGCTTTGTCTCCAGAACTCCGGTGGGGTCCATTACGGGGCGGTCGGTCTACAAGAGGCAATCGAGGTCTCCGACGATGAGTTCTTCTACAACCTCGGCGACAGAATGGACGTGGACAGCGGGAGCGGCGGCCCCCTACAGTCGTGGGCAAGCAAGTTTGGGCTCGGCCACACGACTGGCGTCGATCTTCCGGACGAGGCGAACGGCGAGATAGGTTCGCCGGCGCTGCAGAAGCAGTTGTGGACAGAGGAGCGCCAGTGCGAGACCGCGACCGGCGCCTACGCGTACAGCAATGCCGCCGGAGCAATCAGCCCGAAGAAGCGGCCCGGTTACCGCCGCAGCAAGAAGTACCCGGGCGGCTGTGGCATCGCCAGCGCGCCCTACTGGACCGTGGGCGACAACGTCGAGACCGGCGTCGGTCAGTACGACGATCAGGTGACTCCGCTGCAGCTCGCCGTTGTCTACGCCGCGATTGAAAATGGTGGCACGATCGTGACCCCCCACATCGGTGAGGAGATCGAGTCGCCCACCGGCACGATCGTGCAGCCGATCGATCCAACGCCGAAGCGCAAGCTCGACATCAACTCCTCATACCTTGCGGCGATCCAAGCGGGCCTGCGCTTGGCAGCGTCGGGGCCACAGGGGACATCCACCGACGTCATGGGCAACTTCCCGGAGCCCGTCTACGGCAAGACCGGCACGGCTGAGCTCGGTAACGCTGCCAACAGCCCGGAGGACTCGTGGTACGCGTGCTACGTCCCCGCGAGCGCCACGAGCAAGCCAATTCTCGTCGTCGTAAACGTGGACAAGGGCGGCTTCGGCGCTGTTGCTGCCGCGCCGGTGGCGCGCGAGATCCTGTCGCAATGGTTTATCGGCAAGCCCGGCTCGTACACCGCCGGAACCTCGACCGACCTGTGAGCGCAGCGACTCCCGTACACCGCGCCGACAACGCCAAGCCGAGCGACGGGCGGGAACAAGAAGCGCGCGGAGAGTGACCGTGCGGACGCCCGTCAAAATCCGGGAGTCGTTGGGCGGCCGGCGATTGCCGGAGTCGTGGATCCCCCCGAGGCACACCCTCGATCTCCGTGCCCGGGCCAGGTTGCGGCAGATGCTCGGATCAGGTGGGGAGTGGCAGCAGCGGATCCCAGCCGTGCTCTATCACCACGGTGGCCCGCAGCACAGCCACCTGATCACCAGCGAGGGCAGCTGCTGGCACGCCCGCTCAACCGCTGCCCGTCGGGGCGCGCGAGCAGATCCAGATCGCGTTGAGCGTGATTGACACCCTCGATGCGCAGATCACCCCGCCGGACAAGGAGCGGCGTGCGTTCGCTCGCCGCCCGCCCGGCATCCGACTCCCGGCTACCGCCACACCCAGGTCACCATCAAACGACCGGAGGCCCCGATACCTGAACCTCGTCAGGCGCTACCACAGCCAGCTTTTGCAACACCTACGCCCAAGACGGTGACAGCCTCGCGGCCGCGGTTCCAGACGACCGCGAGCGTTCCGGACTCTGCGCACACCGTGCCACTCCCGCACCAACTGTGCGAGTCACACGCCGCACATCACGATCTGAACATCAGCCGACTCTGATGGCCCGAGAGCGGCCGGCAATGAACTCCGTATGGCTGACCGGCACATTCGCGCCGGCAACGATCTCGCGATCGAGCTGGCCACTCGGCTGCGACTAGCGGACGGCGAACCGCACCAGACCGGGGACAGCACCCAAATCAGAAGCGCTCGGCATGCTGTCACGGATCGATCACAGATCGTCGCGTTGACCGCATGAGAACGACTGGCGCCATCCGAGAGAGCTGCTGTTCTCGGCCTATCGCCCACAATTGACTGCCAACTGCCACCCTCGTGCTTCTGGCGACCGTGACGCTGATCGCCCAGGCGATCATTTGAGCGATATAGGCACCGCACGGACGCGCGTGTGCGACCGGCCCGTCATCGGGCGGTCACACACGCGGGCGGCCTCAGCTTGCTCCGGGAGTCGGTCCGGCGGTGTAGCCGGGCAGCATTGCGCCCGAGGTGTAGTCGGGCCTGAGTCGCTGACCTGCGGCGTTCAGGACTTGCAGATCCTTTGCGTCGCAGGAGGCACAGACCATCTCCTTGGGGAAGCCCGCGGGCAAGTCGGGTGGCCGCGCGGTCATCGGCGTCCGCTCTACGAGTGCGTAGTAGCCGTCGCTGCTCACTGGCGCCGTGACACCGTTTGCGGAGTCGCGAACAGTCGCTGCGACTCCCTGAGCCTCCACGTAACCGACGAATATCGAGTACGTCTGACCGGCTTTGTTCCGAACTAGACTCTCCCATTCCTCGAGCGCTTGGCCGGTTGCGGTCCCACCGTACTTCAGCGTCTGCTGCTGCTGGGTCTGGAGACAACCGGGAACGGTGCCACCGGCCCAACCGCCCTGCCACCCATCCGGGCCCGGGTGCGCGGAATCGAGGCCTCCCCAGACGCCGTCCGGCAGCTTCAACGCGAAGCAGAAGCCACCCGGCTTGGTCGTAGCACCCCAGACCTCGACCTGCCCATAGTCAGGGACGCTGACGGTATCGATTTCGTGGACAGTCGACGGCAGTACGGTTTCGATGTCACCATTGAAATTCGAGCCCTGTGGATCAGCTTGAAAGAGCGTGGTCGCGCTTATGGTGATGACGGCCCCCGCCGCTACGGCGGTCACTGCGAACGCGGCTAGCAGACCTACTGGCGCAACCCCGAACGATCCTATGCTTATTCTTCGCTTGGTCAGCCGCCGCCATCTGGGGTACGTTCGGGTGCGGAGGGGAGGCATGGATGGGTCTTCGCTGACGATGCGTTCACGGATCGCTTCTCGCTCGCTGCTTGCAAGTGGTGATAACGACCTGGCCGGGTCGTGGGACGCGAGCTGGTCGAGGGCCTCGGATAGATCAGGCATCGGAACCTCCACTGAGAGTCGCAGGGTGAAAGTGGGAACTCGCCAGCGGCTGGCGTTTGAGTTCGTCTGTGAAACGGCGGCGCGCTCGATGAAGCCGCACCTTAACGTTCGCTTTCGAGCAGCCGAGAGCCGCTGCTATCGCGGCGCGGTCGAGATCCTCCCAGGCGGACAGCAGCAGGATCTCGCGGTCTCGTTCAGGCAAACAGCTGAGGGCAGCTTCGACGGTGTCGGACGTGGTTGCGTCCGTTTCGGTCGTGATTGGAAGCGGTTCACGTGCTAATCGATCACTGACCGCAGTCTGCCGCCGTGCACTCCTGAGCTCGTTGAGCCGAACATTGCGGGCGACACCTATCAGCCACGCCACCGCGTCCAGAGGGACGTCCTCAAGTCGCCTCCACGCGACGAGAAAGGTTTCTGCGGCGATGTCGTCAGCGATCAGTGGATCGCGCCGCCAGACATAGCGGCGGACAACCTCGAAGTGCTGCTCGTAGATTTCGTTAAAGCGCGCCTCGCGCGCCTCGCTGCTCTGCATCGCGATCCTCCCGGGTAGAGGCGGTCCTGCCTCTATATGTCCGGATCATGCGCCAAGGTTTCACGACAAGCCCGACATCATCATCGCGGACCGAGGGCACGAACCGCCAGCAACCCACCACGAGCGCCAGCGCCTCCTCAGCCGACCTGACGCGAATGGGCAGGTCGCACCTCAGCCAGCCCGGTTCTCGCCTCGCAGTTGCGTTCGGTCGCTTCTTTACCATTGCGACGCAACAGCCGCCGGCGTCTCGAACGCGACGTGATATTTCGTTTCGAGGAATCGCACCTGCTTCCATGTCTCGTTCTGGAGCCGCCGGATAGCTGTGGCGTGCACGGTCAGGAATGCTCTGCTCCGTGAATCCAGCGACCTGTCTGCGACTTCGACGGCTCGACCGAAGCATCGCACGAAGACGTCAGCTCCCTGCCGCTCGATACGTCGTCCAAGCACATCCTTCCCGCGCGCGTAATGAGCGTCCGATGCATCGCCGACGACAGTCTGTTCATCTTCGTACGTGGTTGCTGGAAATCCTGTCGCCCGGCTACATCTGGCCCCCGCGCGGTTCGCACCTCGCACCTGCCTGGAGGTGCTAAGGAGACCCAGCGCCTGCGTGAGCCACTCGCTGAATACGCGCTCACCAAGTCCTACGGTCACGGCCAGCGACTGCAACCGCGGACTACACCGCTTGATGGTCCTGTTGTACGCCCTCTTTGCCTTCACCGTCATGTCGCGCGTTGGATCGGAGGATCGCACAACCGTCCCGAAACCGAAGTTACGGTGCGACTCAATGTAGCTCAGATTTGGAAACTGCACGGCACCGGCCAGTGTCGGGCCAGGTTCCGCTGGGAGCCTCGGCATTCCCTTTGCGACGAGACACGCATCGACTACGTCGTCCGCGACCTTCGCAGGGTAGTTGTAAATTGAGCTCTGACCTTCGACCAGAGCCATACCACTCACCGGCACGAGATAGTCGGTGACCGCGGCCGCGACCGCCTGACGGGACGTCGCACTGGCAGGCCTACTAGAACCGATCATGACCCCGCATCCGTCTGGAAGCACGGCAATAAACGCGATCAAGCCTGCCAGTGCGTACTTACGCCCTCCCATCACGCTGTTCCACCGACGACAACAATCTCCGCTGTGTCAGAAAATGATCGCGGTATAATTGTCGCCGCCAGAGTTCTCTAGGGCGTGTATTGATTGGCCGATTGTGTACGTATTGAACAGATTCGCTGTGTTGTTATAGGCCGTAGCGCACTTCTCGCCAGGCGCTCCCTTTACCCAGCCGCTACCGTTCCACCAATACCCGGTATAGCAGCCAGCGTTCGTCACGCTGACCGAGAATTCGTCATAGGCCTGCGTAAGGTTTGGTGAGTTGTGGTTATCGGCTGGGAACGTCCAAAAACAGTCTCCGCTGTTGTCACCCGTGTAGCAGGTTTCCCCCGCCGCATGCGCAGCGCCGGCCGAGCCCAGTCCGACGACCGCCGTGACACCGAGGGTGCACGCGAGCGTCGCCAACTTGGCGAGATGTCTTTGCATCTTTACCCCTTTCCTTGGGTATGCCGTCGACCGGCTCCAAGCGGTCGACTATGACGCCTCCCATACTTGCAAGCCGGGTATGGCGAGCGCAAGCCGTGCAGTTGTGTCAAGGGCAAAGTAGCGGATCTGGACTGCATACGAGCCCGAGGTTATGTTCGTGGTGTGCCTGCAAGAGTTACGACCACTGCCGGGTCATATCCCGGTCAACCTGGCGTCCTACGACGTCACTTACAAGTGGTGCTGGGTTCTGGTCGTGCGTCTGGCACTACGCGGCACCCGTTGCGACGACACCTGCCATGGCTGGCCCTATTAGTCTTCCTTGCTTCAGCTACATTGTTGTCGCTCAGTGTCCTGGTGCACGGCACGGCAATTCGTCTGGATCAGGAGCGGCCGCCAGGGTTCTTTGACCTAAAGGTCTACCGCGCGGCGGCGGGGGTATTGGCCTCGGGGCGACCGCTTTACGCTGCGCACTTCGGTTTGGGGCTCGGGTTCACATACCCGTCGTTTGCAGCGTTGATGTTTCTCGGACTGAGGGCAGCGTCGCTTGGGGCAGACGAGGTAGCGGTCACGCTTCTCAACGTCGCACTGGTTGCGGCCGTCGTGCACTGCACGCTTAGACTCAGAAGGCCAGCTCTTGCCGAAGATGGACGAGCGGGTAGGCCCGCGGTCGCGTGGTTGCTGGCAGCGATTGCCCTCTGGACTGAGCCAGTCAGGTCTGCGATTGGGTTCGGACAGATAGATGTTCTGATTGCCGCCCTGGTGTTGATCGATCTGACGACGTTTGACCACAACTCCAGGTGGGGTGGGCTCGGTATCGGCATCGCCGCAGCACTGAAGATGACACCGCTAATTTTCATCGTCTACCTGGCGCTCACCGGACGTGGACGCTCGGCTGCTCGTGCGGTCGGGATGTTCTTGGCTACCGTGATCGTCAGCTTCGTGGCCGTTCCGAGGGACGCAGCGACCTACTGGAGTGGGACGTTCCTCGATACGTCCCGGGTTACGGGCGGATCCCATCTGACTGGCTCCGGGCCGGCGGACCAGTCCTTGCGTGGTGCATTGCTCAGGTTCGCACCCGGGATCTCACATATGACCCTGCTGTGGGTGATCACATGTTTGCTTGTCGCCAGCCTCGGCTTGTTTCTAGCGACCAGCGCCGGACGACGGGGAGACGAAGCGTGGGGTTTCGTCCTGACTGCGATCACCGGCCTGCTGATATCGCCAATCTCCTGGACACATCATTGGGTGATCGCAGTGCCCGGCCTCTTGCTATTGCTGGCTCCTTCAGAGCGCTCGCTATTCCGTGTTGTCGCCGCTGTGGCCGCGGCAGCGCTGGCGCTCGGGTCATCAACGATCACGATAGTCATCGCGAAGAGCCCAGGCGGGCACGACCTCGGCACACTTGGGCTCCTGGTAGGAGACCTGTACGTGATCATAGGTTTGCTGACGATCGCCACCGCAGTAGCTATCCAGCCAGCGACGCGTGACCACCTCGCGGATACGAGCGTTCCGCGCATCGTTCGGCTGCAGGATTACGTCACTGAGCCTTGGCAACTCCGGCAACGAGTCACGAAGATACGGCACCGCCGCGCCGTGCGAGAGCTCCAGTAGACAGCCCATTCGATTCGGTGACTACCTAGTCAGTGCGTTGGGACACGCTTCGCCATGTTCATAGCTCACGTTTGATCGTGAGCGGCGCCCACCACCGGATGTAACCTCTGACTAGTTACGTTAGCTAGGTTGCAACCGTGTTCAATTGGTCTGCGAGCGGTCTACCGCACGTTGGGCAGACCAATCGCACGTCGGGGGAAGGCGATCTCGGCGAATAGCTTGAGCCTGATGCGGCCCTCGCGGACTTCGCACGATCTCGTGGCGCCGGCGCCCGCGGACCGCGTAAACCCACCCGCAGCTCCCGTACACTAAGGTGACGTATCGCTGCCTGATCTAGCCAGAAGTCCTGGTCTGTAGTATCGAGAGCGGCAAGCTCAGCGTGATGGCTCCAGCTGAGAATCTCCCGGCGTCGGGAGGTTACGAATCGCCCAGCAACGTACGCGAGGTTCATGAGTGTTTGCTCCTCATAGCCCGTGAGCTCCGCGGCGTGGTGATATCTCTGATCCTGGTATCGCTCTCCGAAGCGCATCCAGTCTCCAAGCCACCAGTTCGTGCTCTTGGAGGCCAGGCCTATGCGAGAGCCGTAGGCCTGCCATTCCTCGCGCGTCAGGCCTACATGACACTGCCATGCGACCGGTGTCTGTCGCACCCGCCCACGGAGATCAATCTGCTCGCGAGGCTGACGCACGTCTGCTGTCGCATTTCGCGGGGCCTGCCCCGACTGGCTTGGACGGCCAGAAACCTCGTCATGGCCGACTATCTCCCGCGACGACGAAGAGTGGCTCAGACTACTCATCCGTGAACCCCTGTACCTTCTGGCGAAGTCCGCCCGATGACAGACCCGCCTGAGACGAACCCCTTGCGTACAGCCATCGGACGGTCCGTCTAGCTGCTAGTTGGCCGAAAGACCGTCCATACGCAGATCATGAATCGTCCAGCGATCGTTGTCCAGTCGTAAGCTGTCGTCGTCTGCCCACCATTCAGCGAGATCGGTCGACTGACACCCATAGAGATGACCAAAATCCCGCCTTTGGCAAGGCAGATATCTTCACGGTTAGTCGAGCCCCGCACGACTCAAGCCTGGGTTTCCATGCTTGCGTCATGGCTTCTGCACGGAGCGGCCTGCCGCCACCGTTCGATCCTACGGCGCTTAAGCCGCCGTCTGCTGCCAACGATGTGTTCTGTGGGCGTACGCGGGCGCGGGTTCGCGTCTCCCGATCTGGGTGAGGCATCGCGATCACGCTCAAGACTCGTTTTGGCGTCACGGACGATCCAAGCGGCCACGCGCGCCGTGCGCTCGCCTACGGGCTCCGCGGCAACCAGGCCAATTGAGGGTTGGTATTCGGGAGCGACCGTCGTCGCGAGGGCGAGCCCGACTGGGGGTCTCTCCCGGTTCGTCTCGCGTGTGATCGGCGAGGCGATGGAAGAGCTCTCGCCGCGGCGGCGGATCAACCGACGCACCGCCTTGGAGCGCTGAAGCGGAGTGTGTGGGCGGTCGGATCGTCCGGCCGCCCTGCTCGCTGTTCCATGCGCCATTTGGTCCTCCCTGATGGTCCTCCCGGGCTCAAATACCACCAGGCTAATGGACTTAAGGACACAAAATCCCTTTGTCTAAAGGAGATCCGAAGCAGG
>Ga0307374_10013573_pt1 | contig 11249 bp, 10 predicted proteins | sample OX3MG_FD_202532 | JGI IMG/M metagenome (GOLD analysis project Ga0307374, IMG submission 202532) | Soil microbial communities from Risofladan, Vaasa, Finland - OX-3 | ecosystem: Environmental > Terrestrial > Soil > Coastal area > Acid sulfate soil | place: Finland: Risofladan, Vaasa | collected... | reverse complement strand
ATCGGTGGCGTGTGTGTCGGTGGCAATGCTGCCGCCTTCATCCTCGAAGCGGGTCTCATCCTCTACTTTTTGCGCACGTTCCGCCGCCATACTGGCGATGTGCCTGGCAATCACGCTCTTGGCGGATTTCAGCGGGACGCGGTCCTGAGGGCGTTTGGGACCCGCCAGACTCGGTTCGATCTTGGAAAGATCCACTTCCAGAATCTCGCTGTATTCCGCAGGCGGTTGTCCAGCTGCATGCCACAACCCTTGAGTCTTGGCATAGGTTTCCACCAGTTCGATATGTTCTCTGCTGCGGCCGGTGAGGCGCAGATAGTTCAGGGTTTCCTCGTCAATGGGAAAGATGGCACAGGTGGAACCAAACTCGGGTGACATGTTGCCCAGGGTCGCGCGGTTGGCAATCGGTAAATTTGCCACTCCGGGTCCGAAATATTCCACAAATTTTCCAACTACGCCGCGCTTGCGCAGCAGTTCTGCGATGGTTAGCACCAGATCGGTGGCGGTGGAGCCTTCCGGCAGCGCGCCGGACAGACGCACGCCGATGACTTGTGGAATCAGCATGGTGGAGGGTTGACCCAACATGGCGGCTTCCGCCTCGATACCACCCACGCCCCAGCCGAGCACCCCCAGGCCATTCACCATAGTGGTGTGGGAGTCGGTGCCTACTAGGGTATCCGGATAAGCCTGCCATTGGCCGTCGACTTCCCGCTCAAACACCACGCGCGCGAGATATTCCAGGTTCACCTGGTGGCAGATGCCGGTATCCGGCGGCACCACCTTAAAATCCTGAAATGATTTCTGGCCCCATTTCAGGAACGAATAACGTTCTTTATTGCGTTCGAATTCCATTTCGCCGTTTTTCGCAAGAGAATCCGGGTGGCCGTAGAAGTCAACCTGCACTGAATGATCAATGACCAATTCCGCAGGTGAGAGCGGATTAATTTTCCCGGGGTCACCTCCCAGTTCCCTCATGGCGTCACGCATGGCGGCCAGGTCCACTACCGCCGGCACGCCGGTAAAGTCCTGCATTAACACCCGCGCCGGGGTGAAGGCGATTTCCTTGTCGGATTCGATCTTGGGATTCCAATTGGCCAGGGCTTCCACATCCGCGGCCGTGACTGTCACACCGTCCTCGAGGCGCAGCAGGTTTTCCAGCAGTATCTTGAGGCTATAGGGCAGGCGCGAGACCTTGAATTTCTTTTCCAGGGTCTCGATTTTGAATATTTCGTAGTGTTTGCCGCCGGCGATGAGTGTAGCGCGCGATTTGAAGCTGTCTTTCATGGTTGCTCCGAAAAAAGAGGGGCAATGTGGCTGTCGGTGCAGCGGTGCAATGGGCGAGCCCGGAACTTAAACTGATGCGTAATTATAAGATAAAGACGGGGCGGACAGCAGCAGCTCAGGCGTAACCACTGGATTCACGTAACAATCGCTGGGTCTCTTTGTGCAAGCTGGCGCGCATGAATAACAGCATCCAGCGGGAGCCACCGCACTGACGCCATAATACTGCCGCACGCAAGCCGCCCAGCAGCAGACTGCGCACCATGTTTATGATGCGTTGGTTCTGCAGATGCAGTGCATCGCCGGTGACCATAATGCGTGGCTGGATGGTGCCAGCGCTGTGCAAATAGGTATCCGCAAGATTGGCCAGTACATTGGCATGCGTGGGTCCAAAATGACGGAACTGGTCGCGAGCGCGTTTGATGCCATCTTCGAGGACCTGTTTGAGCGCGCGACGGCGCATGACTTTGCCCTGTAGCTGCAGCAGGCTCAGGGTGTAGCGCAGTACCACCACGTCAGTCGAGTTGTGCTGGTCTCCCAGCAAGCCGGCCAGCCGCTGCAAACCGCAGCCGAGGCCGGGCACGCCGCCAAATACCTCCGGCACATCCGCCGCTTCGGTCTTAAGAATGCTGCCGAGGGTAACCTGCAAGGAGTTCTCATCGGCGTGTCGGCCCGTGGCGACGTCATTAACCAGAACCGCGGCCTGGACTACGCCCGCCAGGGCCAGCACCCGATCTGCCAATGTCCGGTTCATGCGGCGTTTCGTGCGCGCACGACGGGAGCTGACAGGCTGCCGCTCGTGACCGGCCCCACCTTGTTGATGACGCCCCCGCCCAGACACTGGTTCTCTCTATAAAAGACCACATATTGTCCGGGCGTTAGCGCCCGCTGCGGCCGGTGGAATTCCACCCGGCACTGCTGTGTATTCACAATCGCCACATGACAAGCCTGGTCCATTTGACGGTAGCGGCTCTTGGCGGTGCAATCAAACTGTGGCGCGGGCGCGGCGCCAGAAATCCAATGGAGCTTGTCTGCCACAAGTGACTGCTGCTGCAGCAACGGGTGGTCATGATCTTGCACGACCACCAGCGCATTGCGCCGAAGATCTTTGGCCGCCACGTACCAGGGTATTGCGGGTGAGCCCTGGCGACCGCCGATGCCGAGCCCCTGACGCTGGCCGAGGGTGTAGTACATGAGCCCTGGGTGTGTGCCCAACACTTCGCCCGAGGGTGTCTCGATATTCCCCGGTTCAGCAGGCAGGTATTTGGCAAGGAATTCGCTGAATTTGCGTTCGCCGATGAAGCAGATGCCGGTGCTGTCTTTCTTGGAATGGTTGGCAAAACCAGCCTTACGGGCGCGCTCACGCACCTGCCGCTTAAGCAGGGCTCCTACGGGGAACAGGCTCATGGACAGGGCTTCCTGGGATACGGCGTGCAGAAAATAACTCTGATCCTTGTCGGCATCGCCAGCGCGCATAAGTCGCAGGCCGGCATCGGTCTTCTCCGTACGGGCATAGTGGCCTGTGGCGATGAGTTTCGCACCCAGGCGCAGCGCATAATCCAGGAAAACCTTGAACTTGATTTCACTGTTACATAAAACGTCAGGATTGGGCGTGCGCCCGGCAGCATATTCATCCAGGAAATAGCGGAAAACGCGCTCACGGTATTCGGCGGCAAAATTCGCCTTGTGCAATGGGATACCGAGCTGCTCGCATACCTGGCGCGCGTCCTGGAAATCCTCCGCCGCTGTGCAGTAGCGCTGTTCCTCCTGGTCTTCCCAGTTGTCCATGAACAGGCCTTCCACTGCATAACCCTGTTCCTTGAGGAGCAGGGCTGCGACGGCCGAATCCACGCCACCGGACAGACCGACAATCACGCGGGTTTTGGCGGGCGCATGCATATCGCTATATTACGCCGACACCACTGATTCAAGCACGCGCATCGCTCATGAGGATATCGATTTGCCCGAGGCAAGTGAGCATATCAAGAGGGAAACGCCGTCCCGCAAGGTAGTCGTCAATACAGCGCGTCACCAGTGGGCTGCGCAAGGTCAGAGCAGAGTTGTCCAATTCAGCGCGCGTGTACCAGCGGGGTCCGACGATACCCAGGTCCAGGGGCCGGTTTGGATGGTGTTGCGTACAATGGCCGCAGAAAGCGACACGCAGAAACGTGGTTCCCAGAGTCAGGTTCTTCCAAAGATAGACGCCAGTGACGGCCTCAGGCTCAAATTCCCAGCCGGTTTCCTCCAAAGTTTCGCGGCGCACGGCATCCACAAAACTCTCGGTTTCCTCCAGATGTCCGGCGGGGTTATTGATCACCAGCGTGCCGCGGACTTTTTCTTCCACCACCAGGAAGCGATCCTCTTGTTGTGCAATCGCCGCCACCGTGACGTGCGGATTCCAGGTCATGTCAACCCCGCCATCTGCTGCCCGACAACAGTGACTCTGCTCTCCATTAGTTGATCCATGGATTCACAGTCCCAAGCGCCGGAATTCCGGCTCCGGCTCCGCTTGTTCCCATATCTCATCAAAGTCCCGCAAATGTACACGCGCCTCAAAGGCGTTATCGGAATCGGCAAAGCCTTCATAGCGGCTGGCCACTGGGCGGTACAGCAAGCCGGTTTCATCGACGATCAGCAAGGATTCGGAGTGTTTGGCGTGTTCCTGCGATGGTCGGCGGAATTCAATGAAACTGCTGAGCCGCCGGCCGAGTTCGATCAGCCGGTGTCCATCCTTGATTGCAGCGGTAGGATCAATCGCGACGATGCGGATGCGCGAGTAACGGCTGCGGAGCGCGAGCTGTTGCACGGCCGTCACGAATTCCTGGGTATCGTAAATAACCGGGTCCAAATCCCGCGTGAACAGAGCCAGGGTCATGCGGGCTCCGCAGGCCAGTTCCAGGGCCGCAATGCGATTTTCTTCGGAACTCGCCAGTACACGGTAATTAGGTGAGCGTGTGTTCATGGTTTCGAGCCCCTAAACTTCAATGCTCTATAACAGTAGGGGATATTGAGGTTCATGAATTCTCCACTCTGTGCCACAAAGCCATGGGTGTAATGGTATAGGCGCAGGTTAAGGAAGCATTCTACATGTCCCCGGACCTGGGCCGCTGTAACCAGGGAGCGCGGGATAGCGCTGATTACACCGGTATCATGCCAGCCTGAAATCACCGCCAAACGGCCGATCGGCCCGGTGTCCGACAGCCAGCCGCTCCCGGGCAAGTACGCGCAGACAATGCTCATCCCACCGATTTATTCCAGCTCATTCGAAACCTGCTGTTCGGTCACGCGGGCATGGCACACGGCACGAATCTCTTGGTATACCAACCGTTAGTCAGCGTTATGTATCGAAAGGCATAAGCTGCTCATGGAAAGTACACCATTCCTGCGTTGTACAGTTCCGCCAGCAAACGGATTGCATCCCGGTCGAGTATCCAGGATCCCAGCTGGTGTGAGGGATAGAGACGCTGACTGCACAGCATCCGCGCGAACTCTGACAGGCGCGTGGGCAATAGATGACAGCGGCCATTCACAAACATCTTTATTTGCCGCGCTCCGTCGTCATACCAAGCCATGCGGATGGCCGGATCGCGTGCTAGTTCTTTGCGGGTGGCAAATTGTGTTCGCAATGCGGCCGGCGTCAAAGATCGGCGCGGCGGGTTGGGTACCAGCCACGATTTTGGTTCGGTAATAAAACGTCCAAACCATTCATCCAGCTCGCCGGAACCCAGGTGTTGCGCACCGCGCATACGCTGACGGATTGTGGCGCGGGCCCGCTTTGTTATCAAACCCGGATCGGCGTCCGCTGGCGCCATATTTGCATCGGTATAGCGTGCTTCCTTATCCAGGCGCATGAGCAGCAAATTGCTCAAATCGGCGAGCATCTCGGCGTCCGTGGGTGCCCGGAAGCCTATCGAAAAAGTCATGCAGTCACCCACTGCGACCCCGTGATGAGCAACGCCCGGTGGCAGATACAACATATCCCCAGGTTCCAGTACCCAGGTATGTTGCGGCTTGAAGGCGCGAACCTGTTTCAATTCCAACCCCGGCCTGATTGCTGGCGCCTGGGGGTTTCGGCTGATGCTCCAGCGTCGCCGACCCTGGGCCTGCAGCAGGAACACGTCATAGGCATCCACGTGCGGGCCAACGGAACCGCCATCGGTGGCATAACTGATCATGAGATCGTCTATGCGCCAGCTGGGTATGAATTGAAAGTGCGTCAAAAAATCCGCAAGTTCCGGCAGCTGCTTGTCAGTGTCGTGTACCAGCAGGGTCCAGTTTTTCTCAGGAAGTGTACGGAACTCCTTCACGGTAAAGGGTCCATGGCGCACCAGCCACCCGGGTTGTTGCCGGGTTTTAATGACCAGCCGGGATTCGACACCGGGCTCACATGCCAAGCCCGCCAGTTCATCAGCTGAAATAGGCGATACAAGCTTCGGGAATGCCTTACGAATGAGGCGCGGTGATTTCTGCCAATGGCGATTGAGAAAAGTCCGCGTTGTCAGATTACCGAGATGCGTAGCGCGATTCATGCATCAGATTTCATGGGCCAGACGCGCAGCCAGGCCGATATAATCAGCAGGTGTCAGTGCCAGCAACCGCTGTTTCGCCTGATTGGGGATTTCCAGATCCTTGATGAAACGCTGCAGGCTTTCCTGGTCTACGCGCTTGCCGCGGGTTAGGGTCTTAAGCTGCTCATAGGGTGCTTGTATTCCATAGCGCCGCATCACGGTCTGGATAGCCTCCGCCAGCACCTCCCAGTTCGCATTCAGATCTGCAAGCATGCGCTCAGCATCAGCCTCAAGTTTGCTTAGGCCCTTGAGGAAGGCTTCATAAGCCAGTAGGCTGTGACCGATGGCGACACCGATGTTACGCAGCACGGTGGAATCCGTGAGATCCCGCTGCCAGCGGGAGATCGGCAGTTTTTCCGCGAAATGACGCAGCAAGGCGTTGGCAACGCCGAGATTGCCCTCGGCGTTTTCAAAATCAATCGGATTGATCTTGTGGGGCATGGTAGAGGAACCGACTTCGCCGCTGGTGGTTTTCTGACGAAAATAACCGAGCGAAATGTACCCCCAGATATCGCGGCAGGCATCGATCATCACGGTATTGAAGCGCGCCAGTGCATCGAAATATTCCGCCATGCAATCATGCGGCTCGATTTGCACGGTGTAAGCCGACCATTCAAGCCCAAGGGATTCCACCAATTTTTTGCTCACCGCCGGCCAGTCCAGATCCGGATACGCCGCTAAGTGTGCGTTGTAGTTGCCGACGGCACCGTTCAGCTTGCCACTGATGCTCACCGCGGCTAACTGTGCGTGCTGACGGCGCATGCGGGCGACCATGTTTGCCAGTTCCTTGCCGAGGGTGGTGGGCGAGGCCGGCTGACCATGGGTGCGCGCCAGCATGGGAATCTCGGCGTAGCGATGCGCCAGCCCACGCATGCGCTCGCTCAATTTGTCTGCCATGGGCAGCAAGTGTTTCTGGCGCGCTTCCCGCAGTAGCAAAGCGTAGGCCAGATTGTTGATGTCTTCCGAAGTGCAGGCAAAGTGCAGGAACTCACCGACCCGTTCCAGTTCGAGGTTGCCATGCACGCTTTCCTTGAGGTAGTACTCGACCGCCTTTACGTCATGGTTGGTGGTAGTCTCGATGCCCTTGATGCGTGCGGCTGCAGGCAGATCAAAGTCTTCCACGAGCTTGCATAGCCATGCACGGGAATCGTCGCTGAGCGGCTTGATCTCGAGGATTTCCGGCGTATCCGCCAGTGCCATGAGCCAGGCGACTTCCACCCGCAGGCGTTGGCGCATGAGGCCATATTCGCTGAACAGACCACGAAGCGCGTCATTCTTGGCGGCGTAACGTCCGTCCAGCGGGGAAAGAGCAGTCAAGGGTGACAGTTGCATGTGGTTTCCGTGCAAATGATGGCTGGATTGCGGATAATAACCACGCAGCCGAAGCCTTTCTGCATCGCCCGATTATCTCAACATATTGGAAGTTATTATATCCTGAAATCAGGATGTTACATATCGAATCTCAATTCATTTCTCTGGGAGAAGTGTATGTCCGAGAAAGCTTACCGGGTTGAACATGACAGCATGGGTGAACTTCGGGTACCCAACGACGCCCGTTGGGGAGCGCAGACCCAGCGCGCCCTGCAGAATTTCCCCATTAGCGGCTTGATGATGCCGCGCGCCTTTATCCGTGCCCTGGGGCTCATCAAGGCGTCCGCCGCCGGTGTCAATCAGGATCTGGGCATGCTGGATGCGCTCCGCGCCAAAGCCATTGAAACGGCGGCACTGGCAGTAGCTGAAGGCAAGCACGACCGGCATTTCCCCATTGACGTATTTCAGACCGGCTCCGGCACCAGTACCAACATGAACGCTAATGAGGTGATTGCTCATCTGGCTGCGGAGAAGAGCGGGCAGCCGGTACATCCCAACGACCATGTGAACATGAGCCAGAGTAGCAACGACACCATCCCCACCGCCATCCATGTGAGCGCGACGCTGGAACTCAAGGAACGCCTGTTACCGGCACTGCAGCACCTGGCCGAGACTATAGGAGCGAAGGCGCACGAAACTTCCAAGGTGGTGATTACCGGGCGCACCCATCTCATGGATGCCATGCCGGTGACACTTGGCCAGGAACTATCGGGCTGGGCCGCCCAGATACGGCAAGGGATGGCGCGTATTGAGGCAGTCCTGCCCCGGCTGCAGACGCTGGCCCAGGGCGGTACAGCCGTGGGCACCGGCATCAATGCCCATCCGGAATTCGGCAAACGTGTTGCCACCGAGCTGAGCAAGCGCACCGGCATCCCATTCCGAAGCAGTGAAAATTATTTCGAGTCCCTGAGCTGCCAGGATACGGCGGTGGAGTTGTCCGGTCAGTTAAAAACCCTGGCGGTGAGCCTGACGAAGATTGCCAATGACCTGCGCTGGATGAACAGCGGCCCCCTGGCGGGGTTGGGGGAAATCGCGCTGCCGGCATTGCAACCGGGTTCCAGCATTATGCCCGGCAAGGTAAATCCGGTGATTCCGGAAGTGGTCACCATGGTGGCGGCTCAGGTGATCGGCAATGACCTGACCATCACCGTTGCGGGGCAGTCAGGCAACTTCCAGTTGAACGTCATGCTGCCGATCATCGCCTATAACCTGTTACAAGGCATTGAATTGCTGGCGAATTCGGCACGGGTATTGGCGGACAGTGCTATCACGGGCTTCAGTGTGCAGGAGGCACACCTCAAGGAAGCTCTGAACAGGAACCCTATCTTGGTGACGGCCTTGAATCCGGTGATTGGCTATGAAAAGGGTGCGGCTATCGCCAAACAGGCCTACCAAGAAAACCGGCCCATCTTGGAGGTCGCCAAGCAGATGACCGATATCCCGGAAGCCCGTCTAAAAGCGCTGTTGGATCCTGCGGAACTCACCCGCGGCGGCATAAAGAAATAATTAAGTGTTTTATAAAGAATTCGATATAACTTATTGATATGAAAATAGTTAATAGTGACTATGAATTGCTCATCCGACATGCGCTCAAAGATTCGCAGCCGCCCCGGGATTTCACCTCTCAACGCCGGTTGGGGGATTTACCCTCCAGTCTGCAGCCGAACCGGCCTTGGAAACCCGCGGCGGTATTGGTACCCGTGATCCTGCGCCCCCGGGAAACGAGCATTCTCCTGACTCAGCGTACCGAGGGCCTGCTGGACCATGCCGGTCAAGTGAGCTTTCCCGGCGGCTGCCGCGAGGTGAGGGATTCCGATCTGGTGCAAACCGCATTGCGGGAAACGGAAGAAGAAACCGGACTGGAACGGCGCTTCGTGGAAGCCGTGGGTTTTTTGGACGGCTATCTCACCATCAGCGGCTACGCGGTCACGCCAATCGTAGGACTGGTGCAGCCTGATTTCCATCTGCAGCCCGATCCTTTGGAAGTCGCGGAGGTTTTTGAGGTGCCACTGGCATTTTTGCGTGATCCCGGCAATCGTCAAGTACGGGCGCGCCATGTGGGTGACCGTGATGTTGGCTATTACCTATTCGAGTACCACCAGCATGATATCTGGGGTGCGACGGCGGCCATGCTGGTGAATTTTCTTAACATATTGGAGCACTCGGAGGCGGCGTGAAAGACTTGGAAGGCAGCGTGTTCGATGGCGTGCCCCCGGATTTGCCGGAACTGATACGCGCGCTGGAGCTTCAGCAGCGGGCCGCTCGTGTGGGCTTCGACTGGCGCCAGTTACCGCCGGTGCTGGCAAAGATCCGCGAGGAGTTGGTCGAACTGGAAACAGAAATCAGCGGTGATGGGCCGCGGGAACGCAAGTTAGACGAGTTGGGTGATTTGCTGTTCGCCGTGGTCAATCTAGCACGCAAGCTGAAGCTCGACCCTGAGCAGGCACTGCGTGGCACCAATCGGAAATTCCAGCGCCGTTTCGGTATCGTTGAAACCGAATTGGCGAAACAGGGCAAATGCCCAGAACAGGCCAGTCTTGATGAAATGGATGCACTCTGGGTGCAGGCGAAGCATGACGAATCCTGACAGTGCCACTGTCCCTGGAGAGGACGGGTTTATCCGGGAGTTTAGTGTCCAGGCTGCCGGGAGATGAGGCCGACGCTAGGGACGGAGCCGCTTAAGAGGGTGAATAGTAGCTGACTTGGCATGCGGGCAAAGAGCTAGTGCGCCCGGTAATGGATGAGAATTTACCCAGAGTTCGTATTTAAGCTCAATAAAATCGGGCAAGCCCCGGAAAAACTAGGGAAATTTCTAGAAGCCGCGTCATTTTTAGGCTATATTCCTGTGGTTCCGGCTTCTGGGGCTTTATGCGGCAGCTGGGATGTGAAGAATTATTGAGGAGTTCGTTCATGCCGCAAAAAATCGGCCTGGTTATTGATTCGGCGTGTGACTTGCCGCGTTCGTTCATTGAACAGCAGGGCCTTGAGATCATGCCGGTGATGATGACTTTCAGCACCATGACCTTCAAGGATATGCGCGATCCGGAGCAAACCATGGACCTTTACCGTCGCTTCGTGGCGGCAAAAGACTTGGAAATTTCCACCACACCCATGTCCACCAAGGCCATCCGCGATCTGTTTTTGGATCAATTAGTGCTCAAATACGATCGGGTGCTGGTGATTACCGCTTCCAGCCGCCGCAGCCCGGTTTTTGAGAATGCCACCCAGGCATCGTTCATGATCCTTTCCGGTTACAAGGAACGTCGCCGTGCCGCCGGCCTGGACGAGCAATTCGCTTTACGCGTGATTGACAGCAAGACGTTATTTACTGGACAAGCGGTAGTGGTATATGAGGCGTTGCGCGCCATCCGCGGCCAGGATGACATCATGTTCGATAAGCTGCGCCAGCATGTGGAAAGCTTCTCTCAACATGTGAAGGCCTATGTGATCCCCCAGGATCTTTTTTACGTGCGTAGCCGTGCCCACCAAAAGGGCGACAGGAGTGTCGGCTGGTTCAAATACCAGATGGGCACCATGCTTGATATCAAACCCATCCTCAGGGCGTATCGCGGCGAGACAGAAGCGGTGGCTAACATACGTGGCTATGAAAATGCCGTGCGCAAACTGTTCGAAATGGCCATCGAAGCCATAGAAGGCGGACTGCTTTCCAAGGTGGTGTGCATGAGTTATGCCGGTAACCCCGAAGAAGTGAAAGTATTTCCCGGCTACGAAGAATTTATCCAATGCGCCATGGGCAATAAGATTGAGACCATGTTATCGGTCATGAGCACCACGGCGGGTATTCACGTCGGGCCGGGGGCCTTTAGTTTGGCTTACGCCGCTCGCTAACGTATTACACCAGCAGCAGCAGCCAAAAGAGGGCCGCATAGCGGCCCTCTTTTGGTTTGCGTATCGAATTACTTACTCTTGAGTTTGGACAACAGGGGTTCGATCAAATCCATGGGCAGGGGGAACACAATGGTGTTGCTTTTGTCGCCCGCGATTTCCACCAACGTTTGCAGATAGCGCAAT
>Ga0307374_10013570_pt1 | contig 11252 bp, 12 predicted proteins | sample OX3MG_FD_202532 | JGI IMG/M metagenome (GOLD analysis project Ga0307374, IMG submission 202532) | Soil microbial communities from Risofladan, Vaasa, Finland - OX-3 | ecosystem: Environmental > Terrestrial > Soil > Coastal area > Acid sulfate soil | place: Finland: Risofladan, Vaasa | collected... | reverse complement strand
CGGTCGTTGCCAGCTCCGGGTCGTCGATGATGGTTGCGGTATCGCAGGGTCCGAATCCGGCGCCGGGGGTCTTGGGTTGGGCAACCTGCAACGCCGCGCAGAGAAGCTGTACGGAGAGTTTATGACCGATAGCCCAGAGACGGGCGGAACGGTTCTCACCTGGAACGTGCCCCTCAAGCAGTAGCCCTCCTTGGGAGTGTTCTCGGTCACGTCCAGACGTCCACAGCCGCAGCCACGCCGACGAGACCGGCTCGAAATGGGACCTCCTGCCCTACCAGTGGCGCACGCGATTCCGTACCGTTCTTGATGCCAGCACATGTTCCGGTGATTGCCAAGGCAAGAGCCCTGACGAAGCGGGATCCGGAACGACCGAATAGAGGAGGTAGCCATGACCAGCGTCCAGCAAGAAGGCGACCATCGGATCGTTGTAGGCGTGGACGGTTCTCCATCCTCCATCGCCGCAACCGAGTGGGCGGCCAACCACGCCCAACTCACGGGCGCCTCCCTCGAGGTCATCATGACATGGGAGTGGCCGTACAGCTACGGGTGGTCGATGATCCCGTCAAATTTCGACCCCGAACACGACAGTGAGACGGTCCTCAACGACGTGCTCAAGTCGGTGCGAGATTCGCATCCCGGCGTCACCATTCATACATCCGTCCTGGAAGGCCATCCCGCCCCTGTCCTGGTGAAAGCATCTGAGGGTGCCGATTTGCTCGTCGTCGGCAGTCGGGGTCACGGTGAATTCGCCGGGATGCTGCTGGGGTCGGTCAGCGAACACTGCGTGAGCAACGCTCATTGCCCGGTACTCGTGCTGAGAGACCGAGAGTGAACGCGCCGACGCATATGAAGGCGCCGGGCGAATTGGACGATCACCAATCTGGGTCTCGACGAAGCATTACGGATCGCCTCGGTCATCCCGACGCGAGCTGTTCGCCTATCCAGGACCTTTGACCCTCCCTTGCATCGGACCGTCCGGTAATACTCGACGGGATATGGGACAGCAACCTGAGTCGGCGGGCCATCTGCAGGTACCGGCCATCCGGACAATTGGATTGTCCAAGCGATACGGGAGCACCTCCGCGCTCGAAGGACTCCACCTCGAGGTCACTAGGGGAGAGGTATTCGGCTACCTCGGCCCAAACGGCGCCGGCAAGACGACGACCATCCGCCTGCTCTTGGGATTGGCCCGTCCCTCTGCCGGACGGGCGGAGATTTTCGGACTCGACTGCCAGAGCCGGCCGGTTCAAGCGCATCGGCGTCTTGCCTATGTGGCGGGGGAGGTGAACCTGTGGCCCTCGCTCACCGGGGCCGAGACGCTTCATCTTCTCGGCCGAGTACAAGGCCAGGTAGATCCGATGTACCGCGACAAGTTGATCGAACGATTCAACCTCGACCCTTCCAAGAGGGTCCGAGCGTATTCCAAAGGAAATCGCCAAAAGTTGGTGCTGATCGCCGCGTTGATGAGCCGGGCCGACCTCTTGGTTCTCGACGAACCGACGAGCGGTCTCGATCCGTTGATGGAGCAGGCCTTCCGCCACTGTATTCACGAGGCCAAGGAGCGAAACCAGACCGTACTTCTGTCCTCGCACATCATGAGCGAGGTGGAAGCTCTTTGTGACCGGGTTGGAATACTGCGGGAGGGCCGACTGGTCGAGATGGGAACACTGGGTGAGATGCGCCACCTGTCCACCCTTACGGTCGAGGCCACATTTGACGGAACTGTTCCCGATCTGTCCCGGGTGCCCGGCGTCATCTCGCCAATCGCGCAAGGCCGGGTCGTTCGTTGTCAGGTGCGGGGATCAATCGAACCGCTGCTGAAAGTCCTGGCTGCCTCACGGGTCCGAGAGTTGCTGAGCCGGGAGCCGTCTCTGGAAGAGCTGTTCCTTGCTCACTACGGCCCGATCGCCGAGCCGGAGAAGGCCCCGACGGATGCTGCCTAATCCTGTCGCCCTCGTTCCGGCCCGGGCCGGCCGCTCCCCCGGAACCGTTATCGCCCGCCTTACAGCTCGCAAGGCAATGCGGTCTGGCCTCCTGTGGGGCTACATCTTTGGCGTAGTCGTCGGCTCTTCGGCCATCAGCTACGCGACCATCTACAAGACGCAGGCCGAGCGCAACCAACTCGAAGCCGCGTTCGGATCAAATAACGCGACCGGCGCGCTGTTCGGGCCGGGCTCTCAGCTGCAAACCGTCGCTGGCTTCACCGTGTACAAGTCCTTCATGACCCTGATCATCCTCGGTGCGGTGTGGGGACTCCTCACCAGCACCAGGCTCCTGCGCGGCGAGGAGGATTCCGGGCGCTGGGAACTCCTGGTCAGCGGACGGGCAACCCGAAGGAGCGCTACGGCGCAGGCTCTTCTCGGCTTGGCCGCGGGCGGTGCCACGCTTTGGGCGATCACCGCGCTCATTACGGCAGTCAGCGGACGGTATTCCAAAATCGATATCGCGACCGGGCCGGCCCTCTTCTTTGCGGTGGCCCTGGTGGCGAGTGCGATCATGTTCTTGGCCGTCGGCGCTTTCACCAGCCAGCTTGCCGCCACCCGGCGCCAAGCGTCTGCCTATGCCGCGGTTGTCCTCGGCATCAGTTACGCCACGCGCATGGTCGCCGATTCCGGCATCGGCCTTCACCGGCTCATCTGGGTCTCCCCGCTCGGATGGGTCGAAGAGCTCCAACCTCTGACTGCCCCCCAGCCACTCCCCCTCATTCCAATCGTCGCCTTCACCGTGGTGATCTCGGCCGTGGCCGTCCTGCTGGCCGGACGTCGCGACCTCGGGGCCAGCATTCTTCCCGACCGGCCGGCCCATACGTCTCGGGTGTTGTCGCCCTCTGGACCGCTTGGCCTGACCGTCCGACTGGTCCGATCCACCGTCATCGGGTGGGCGGTGGCCATCGCCGCCTCGGCTCTGCTGCTCGGCTTGGTGACCAAGGGGGCAAGCGGAGCCATCTCGGGATCCTCACTCAAGCAGGTGTTCACCAAGCTTGGATCTCCTGGAGTCGGCGTTGATGCCTACCTCGGCGTTGCGTTCCTCATGGTGGCGGTGCTCATTGCCTTCGTCGCCAACGGACAGATCATCGCGGCCCGGGCTGAAGAGTCGGGGGGGCGACTCGACCATCTGTTCGCTCGTCCAGTCTCCCGCTCGCAGTGGTTCAGTGGAAGGCTCCTGGTGACGGCTGCGGCCTTGTTGGGATGTGGCGTGATAGCCGGTCTCTTCACCTGGCTCGGTGCAGCCAGCCAACACGCCGGCGTTCGTTTCACCAGCGTTATGAGTGCTGGCTTGAACATCGTGCCGCCGGCTGTGTGCATCTTGGGTATCGGAGCGCTCGTACTCGGAGTCTGGCCTCGGGCGACGTCGATCGCGACCTACGGCGTGCTGGGATGGTCGTTGCTCACCGAAATCATTGGCGGGATCGGCTCAGTGAACCACTGGGTGCTCGACACCTCGGTGTTTCACCAGATGTCCGCCGCCCCCGCCGTGGCTCCGAGCGTCTCGGCCGACGCGGGGCTAGTCGCCATTGGAGTGGCTTCGGCCCTGATCGGGGGCATCGCCTTCAATCGGCGGGATTTGGCAAGCGAATGACCTGCCCTCGGCGACACGTCTCAGCTGTTTGAACAGCGGGGACTCGACCCGACTCCACGAAAACGTGGGTCCCCCAGCAGCCCGTGTTCGCGCCCAGGAACGTCGACGGCTGGGACCTTCGGCCCTGGTAGATCGCGGCTGGTGGACCCATTCTGTAGAGAGACAGTCCGAAGCAATCCGGAGGTTGAGATGAAAGCGCTCGTATTCGAAGGACCAGGTAGGAAAGCCTGGAAGGAAGTCCCTGACCCAAAGATCATCGACGACGGCGATGCCATCGTCCAGGTCGATGCCACGACCATCTGCGGAACGGATCTACACATTCTCAAAGGCGACGTGCCGGAGACCACCGCCGGCCGGATCCTCGGGCACGAGGCAGTCGGCACCGTGATGGAGGTCGGCTCCGGGGTCAAGACTCTTTCCATCGGCGATCGGGTCCTGGTGTCATGTATCTCCGCGTGCGGGCGTTGCCGATTCTGCCGTGAGGGTCGCTACGGCCAGTGCCTGGGCGGCGGAGGGTGGATCCTCGGGCACCTCATCGACGGCACCCAAGCCGAAATGGTCCGGGTGCCCTTTGCCGATACCTCGACCTACGTGTTGCCGGAGGGAGCCACCGACGAGGAAGTTCTGATGCTTGCCGATATTCTCCCCACCGCCTACGAGGTAGGGGTTCTGAACGGTCGGGTCCAGCCCGGTGACACCGTTGCCATCGTCGGCGCCGGGCCAATCGGCCTCTCCGCAATCATGGGCGCCAGGCTGTTCTCCCCCGGGCACATCGCCTCAATCGATCTGGCTGACGCACGCCTCGAAGCGGCGAAGCGCTTCGGCGCCGATGTCACGGTCAACAATGGGCACGACGACCCAGTCGCGGCGGTTCAGGCGTTGACGGATGGGCTGGGAGCGGACGTCGCCATCGAGGCGGTCGGGGTTCCCGAGACCTTCGAGCTCTGCACCGCTTTGGTGCGCCCAGGAGGTCGCGTCGCCAACGTCGGGGTCCACGGGCAACCGGCAACGCTGCACCTCGAGACGCTCTGGACCCGGAACGTAACCGTGACGACCGGTCTCGTCGACACCTACTCGACGCCGACGCTTCTACGCCTCGTCGAATCGCAACAGGTCAATGCTCACGAATTCATCAGCCATCAGTTCGAGCTCGGACAGGTCATTGAGGCTTACGACGTCTTCGCCCGAGCAGCGGAAACCGGTGCGCTCAAGGTGGTACTGACCCGCTGAGGTCGGCGAACGCGCTCACTACCTCCTGATCGCATAGGCGCCTTCGTACCGGTAGGGGGTGCGGGTCGCTGGTCGACCGACTCGTCCGCGACACACTCGCAATGAGTTTGCAACGTCTTCAGGCAGTGCCTGGTGGGCCGATCATCCGTAACGCCGACCGCTCAAATTCTGCATCTCGATCCGCACGACTCGGTCAGCCCGATCGCCAAGGGCCCAGGCCCGTATTGGGGCCCCGAGAGCCATCTCCCGCTCGATCGGATCGGTCACCTCACGCGCGATTCCTTGAACCAGCACGCTCCATCCCGAGCACCCATCATCCCCATGCGAGTCGACCTCGAAGGCGACCACCGTGCTTGCGCTCGCCGCGGCCAGCTTGGACCCGGGAATGGTCCGGAACATGATCCCGTCATCCACCACGGAATAGTTGACCGGCAATATGACCGGCAACCCGCCGACCGAGATACCGATGTGGCCGACGGGTGCCTGCCGGAGCAGTGTGATGCACTCTTCGGCGCTCAGGACCTCCATGTTGGGCTCGTACATCATGATTCATGATCGGAGACCGAGGCTCCCTCGAGTAGGGGCAAAGGTCCTTTTCTCGGGCCAAGCCCGGGAATCCAGGCCCGCGCGGTGCTTCGATCCCGCCGGGGACGGGCCGCGCCCTCCACCGAGGGAACCGCCTTCCAGTGGGCCGTCGGGCCGGTCGGTGGGACCGGCTGAACCGATGGACCTGTGCGATGATGCCGCGGTGTTCGCCGTCCGGCGCTCGACGCCCGAAGACGCCGCCGCTTGCGTGGCCATCGTCCGGGGGCTTCCGGACTACTTCACCGACAACGTCCCCGAACAGGTTGAACGTGACCTCGGCTCGCACGACGGGTGGGTCATCGCCGAGGGGAACAACGTGGCCGGGTTCACCGTCGTCGATCGACGGTCGCGGCGTTCAGTCGAGATCCTCCACGCCGCCGTGCGCCGTGAACTGCGCTCATTGGGCCACGGCGGGCTCCTGATCGACCACATTCTGGATGCGCTGGCAGCCGAGGGTGTGGAACTGGTCGAAGTCAAGACCCTGGACCGGTCGGCCAACTACACGCCCTACGAGACGACCCGGGCGTTTTGGGAGAGACACAGGTTCGTCCACCTCGACACCATCGACCCGCTGCCGGGCTGGGGGCCAGGCAACCCGGCGGCGCTTTACGTTTGCGCGCTGAGTTCGACGCGTTGAGTGGCTCTCGGGAGTGTCCGGCTAGCCCAGCACAGGAGGACGACGCTGCTGCCGGCGCCACCGCCTGCGACGCCCGACACGCACGACCACCGCGATCAGTAGAAGGACCAGGACGCCGATCCCGGCCCCGACCAGCCCGAATCCGAGGAGCGCGACGACCAGAAAGAGGACGGCCACATCGATCATCAGGAACGGGATGCGACGGCGGCGCCGGTTGATCGCCCCCCGGCGTCGATAGGCATCGAGCTGAGCCAGGAATCGGGGCAATCGTTGATCCACCCGGCCAGCCTCCTTCGTGGTTCGAGCTACCCCAAGCGTTCGATGATGGTGGCATTGGCCTGGCCGCCGCCCTCGCACATGGTCTGGAGCCCGTAGCGGGCGCCGGTGCGCTCCATCTCGTTGAGCAAGGTGCAGAGCAGTCGGGCGCCCGAGGCGCCGGTCGGGTGGCCGATGGCAATGGCGCCACCGTTCACGTTGACCTTGGCCATGTCTGGGTGATGCTCCTTTTCCCAGGCGAGGACCACCGAGGCGAAGGCCTCGTTGATCTCGATGAGGTCGATGTCGTCGAGGAACATCTTCGCCTTCTTGAGCACCAGAGTGGTGGCCGGGATCGGCGCGGTCAGCATGATGACCGGATCGTTGGCCGCCACCGCGAAGGTGTGGAACCTCGCCCGGGGCCGCAACCCCAACTGCCCGGCCCGCTCCTCGGTCATGATCAGGACCGCCGCCGACCCGTCGGAGATCTGCGAGGACGAAGCCGCGGTGACCAGCCCGTCTTCGACGAACGCCGGCGACAGCGAGGCCAGCTTCTCGTAGGTGGAGCCGGCCCTCACCCCTTCGTCGAAGGTCAGGGGGCCCTCGTCGGCCGGATCGCCTTCGTCGGTCCCGGCCTCGGCGACCTTGTTGTCGATCCGGGCCCGGCGGGTGGCGAGCGGAACGATCTCATGCTCGAACCGACCCTCGGAGATGGCCCGGGCGGCGCGGTCGTGGGACTCGAGCGCCAACCTGTCCATCGCCTCCCGGGAGATGCCCCAGCGGCGGGCGATCTCCTCGGCGGCCAGGCCCTGGTGGATGAAGTCGAACCGGTCGTGCACGGTGGGCCCGTAGGCCTCTCCAGGTCCATGGTCGGTGGTGGAGCCGATGGGCACCCGGCTCATGGCTTCGATCCCGCCACCGATGGCGATATCCATAGCTCCGGACATCACCGCCTGGGCGGCGAAGTGCACCGCCTGTTGTGCCGACCCGCACTGGCGATCGACGGTGGTCCCCGGGACGGTGTCGGGAAACCCGGCGGCCAGGGCGGCGTTCCGGCCGATGTTCATGGCCTGCTCGCCGACCGTCATGGTGCAGCCGTAGATGACATCTTCGACCAAGGTCGGGTCGATCGTTGCGCTCCAACAGGGCCCGGAGCGGTTGCGCGGCCAGATCGACCGCGTGCCAACCGGAAAGCCGGCCGTTCTTCTTGCCCACCGGGGTGCGGACGGCATCGACAATCACGGCGTTCGGCATGGGATCATTGTGCCCGATCAAGCCAATTGCCGAAAGTCTGATGGTGTGTCAGATTTCTCCCTCCCCGCCGGTGCACCGCCGGACCGGCCCGGATCCCGACCTCATGACCGACCAAGGGACAACCTGTGACCAGCCCTGATGAAGGCCCGATGGACCTGCGATTCACCCCTGACCAGGAAGCCTTCCGGGCCGAGGCCCGCGCCTGGCTGTCCGCCCACGCCCCGGCTGCCGGCTCACTGCCCTCGCTCGACACCCCCGACGGCTTCGAGGCCCACCGGGCCTGGGAGCAGACGATGTCCGCCGACCGCTGGTCGGTGGTGTCATGGCCGGAGGAGTACGGAGGTCGGGGGGTGGGGATCCTCGAATGGCTGATCTTCGAAGAGGAGTACTGGCGCATCCAGGCCCCGACCCGGGTGAGCCAGAACGGGATCTTCCTCCTCGCCCCGACCATGTTCGAGTTCGGCACGGATGAACAGAAGGCCCGCTTCCTGCCCCCGATGGCCTCCGGCGAGGAGATCTGGTGCCAGGGGTGGTCCGAGCCCGACGCCGGTAGTGACCTGGCCGGTATCCGCAGCCGGGCCGAACGGGCACCGGGCGACGATGGCTGGCTGCTTACCGGCCAGAAGACCTGGGCCTCCCGGGGCGCGTACGCCGAATGGTGCTTCGGTCTGTTCCGGACCGATCCGGAAGCCGAGCGCCACCGGGGCCTTACCTACTTCTTGTTGGCCACCGACTCCCCCGGGGTGACTGTCCGGCCGGTCCCCCAGATCGACGGCGAGCCCGGGTTTGCCGAGATCTTCTTCGAGGATGTCTTCGTTCCCGACTCGCAGGTGCTCGGAGACGTCGGGCAGGGCTGGAGCGTTGCCATGGCCACCGCCGGTTCCGAGCGAGGGCTCAGCCTCCGCAGCCCGGCCCGGTACACCGAGGCGGCGTCCCGCCTGGTGTCGCTCTACGCCGAACATCTGGACCGCGTTCCCAACCGGGCGGCCCGAAGCGCCGACGCGGTGGCTCAAGCATGGATGGACGCCGAGGCCTATCGGCTCAATACCTACTGGACGGCGTGCCGGGTGCTGGCCGGTGGCACCGTCGGCCCCGAGGCGAGTGCCAACAAGATCCACTGGTCCGAGACCGACTTGGCCATCTACCGGGCGGCGCTCGGACTGCTCGGACCGGAGGCCGAGCTGACCGGCGTGGGTGGAGCCGCCGGCAACCCGTGGCTCGATGGGTTCCTGTTCGCACTGGCCGGCCCCATCTATGCCGGCACCAACGAGATCCAACGCAACGTGGTGGCCGAGCGTCTGCTCGGGTTGCCGCGGGGCTGACGGTCAGGACTCCCGATCGTGCGATTCGCCTTTACTGAACAACAGACCCAGTTCCGGGACGCGGTGCGCCAGGTGCTCGACAAAGAGTGCACGCCCGACGACCTGCGGGATGCATTCAACGCCCCGGTGGCCCGCAGCCGGCGGTGGGCGACCCTGGCCGAGATGGGGGTCGCCGGCCTGACGGTTCCCGAGGCTCACGGGGGCCTCGGTCTCCGTCTGCTCGACCTGGCGCCGTTGCTCGAGGAAGCCGGTCGGGCTGCGCTTCCCGAGCCGCTGATCGAGACCACCGCATTGGCGGCTCCGCTGTTGGCGGCGTTCCCGTCCGACCGTGTCACCGGTTGGCTAGAGGCCATGGCCGGCGGACAGATCACTGCGGCGGTGGCGCCGATCGACGGGCGCAGTTGGATGGCCGCACCGACGCTGGGTGGATCGGTGGTGGCGGCCGCCGACGGTGCCGACCTGTTCATCCTGGCGACCGCGCCCGACCCCGACGGCCGACGTTCCGAACTGCACGCCCTCCCCGTCGCCGACGTCACCGTCACCCCGGTGGCGTCCCTCGATCCCACCCGTCGTCTCGGCACGGTGGGCTGGGAGCCGTCGCCCACCACCCTCATCGCCTCCGGCGACGAAGCCCAGTCCACGCTGGCCGATCTGGCCAACCGGGCCGCGGTGGCCACCGCGGCCGAGCTGTTGGGTCTGGCCGACCGGATGATCACCATGGCGGCCACCTACGCCAAGGATCGCAACCAATTCGGGAAGCCGATCGGCGGCTTCCAGGCGGTCAAGCACCTGTTGGCCGGGGCCCAGGTCAAGCTCGAATTTGCCCGTCCGGCCGTCTACGCCGCGGCCTGGTCCCTCGGCGACCCGGAACTGGCCGGTTCGCCTCAAGGAGCCCGAAGTGCGTCTCTGGCCAAGGCCTACGCATCGGACGCCGCTACCGAGGCGGCTCGGGTGTCGCTCCAGGTACACGGGGCCATCGGCTACACCTGGGAGTGCGACCTCCACCTGTACCTGAAGCGGGCCTGGGCCCTGGCCGAGTCGTGGGGATCGGCCGCCGACCACCGGCGCCGCATCCTCTCGTCATTGGTCCACGAGGTGCGCCCGACCCAGGGCTAGGACCGGCCCTCGGGGAATCCCGATTCCGCCAAGCGCTTCAAGTTGGAGAAATCGGAGTCCACCTCGCGCTGGATTAACCGGCGAAGACGCCCGGTGTCCGGCAGCGGGATCGCCTCCATATGGAGGAACCGGGTGCGCTCGCCCCCGTCCACGGGAACCGCGGCCATCACCACCAGGTACACCCTGGCCATGCCTTTCATCATGCAGAAGCCGTCTTCGATGCGGACGTGGAAGGGGAGGCTGACCCCGTGGCTGGTGGCGCTGATGCGCAAATGGGTGATGTCACCTTGTTGCTCCCGATGGCGGATGACGACCCGATCGACCTGCGAGTCGAAGCGGGGCGTGGAGTTCTCGAGGTCGATGACCCACGGCCACACCACGTCGTAGGGCGCATCGATCACCCCGTGGTGGAAGGCGGCACTGGGAATGGTGGCCGCCAACACCTTGGCCCGGCCGATCGGATCGAGGGTAGCTACTGGCCAACCGTTCCCACCGGTGCGGGTGTTGCCCGACGGGTTCACGGCTGCCACCTCCCTCGAAATGCGGCCCGGGCCCGGTGCGCCCGGGACTTGACCGTCCCGACCGGAACCCTCAGGACCCGGGCGACCTCGGCTTCGCTCAGGCCGTCCACGTCTCGGAGCACCAGGATCGCCCGCTGTTCGGGGGCGAGGGCGGCCAACGTGGCCCGAATGTCGAGCGAGGTGGCGATGTCTACGAGCGCCACCTCGGGGAGCGGCATGGTGTCCGGGTCCATGGCCACCGTGCGACTCCCGGCCAACCGGATCGACTCCCGCACCGCGATCCGGCGCACCCAGCCTTTCAGCGCCGCCGGTTCGCGCAGGGAGCCGAGGCTCTTGAGGACAGCTATGAACGTCTCTTGCACGGCATCATCTCCCCGGTCGAGGGCGATGGCTCCGCACACCCGGCCGACATAGGGCATCAGGTCGCGCACCAGCGCATCCATCGCCTCGGGGTCGCCTCGCTGGGCGGCCCGAACCAGGTGCTCCATTCCTAGATTCCTAGCTCTTTCCCACCGTTACAAGAGGATGGAACTTCGGAGAAGGTTCCATCCTCTTGTAGGCATGACACCAAATTCCACTCCCATCACCGTCGTCGGCGGAGGGCTCGCCGGCCTGGTCGCCGCCATCAGTTCCGCCGAGTCGGGCGCCTCGGTCGATCTCTTCGAGGCCCACCGCCAGCTCGGCGGGCGGGCCCGCAGCTCCCCGGCGCCCTACGTGGCCAACCTCGGGCCGCATGTGATCTACAACGACGGT
>Ga0307374_10013568_pt1 | contig 11252 bp, 9 predicted proteins | sample OX3MG_FD_202532 | JGI IMG/M metagenome (GOLD analysis project Ga0307374, IMG submission 202532) | Soil microbial communities from Risofladan, Vaasa, Finland - OX-3 | ecosystem: Environmental > Terrestrial > Soil > Coastal area > Acid sulfate soil | place: Finland: Risofladan, Vaasa | collected... | reverse complement strand
TTCGGGTCGAGCTGACCAGAGCGGTGACCAGGATGTCCTGAACCTCTCTGACCATGTCCCGGAAGCTCTCCGGCTCCGGAGGGTTGCGCACCCGGCGGGCGGCCCAGAGAGTGCGCAGTTCATCGATTAGCAGGGGCATGCACCGAACGGCCAGGGCGACCACCACCACCATCTCATCCACCGGAGCCCGGACCAGCCGGGCCGGGGTGGCCAGGGTGGCCAGCGCCGGGGCCAGATCGGCCGCCCGCGTGGTCCAACCCACCAGGGCGGTCGAGCCGAGAAGCACGATGACGAGGAGGGTGAAGCGGGCCCACTCATCGAAGCCGCCCAGGCCGATCCGACTGGCGCCGACGTACAGGTAGGGCGAGCCACCGGACAAGGCCGGGGCGACGACAGTGATGACCACCCCGATCCAGAACCACCAGGGGAATCGGGGGAGGGCTCCGAGCGGGATCCGGCCCACCAGCATCCCCAGGGCCAACACGGCGAGGACGATTCCCTCCCCGGCCCAGGATGGGCGCAGGGAGACCACGATGCCTATGCCGATCAGTGATGACACCTTGGTTCCGGGCCACAAGCGATGAACCGGGCTGTCCACCGGCACATACCGGAACAGGTTGACCTCGGTGACAGTCGGACCCCGACGCCGCGACCTCCGCGGCTGGACCGGCTTGGCCGACCGGCGCGGTCGCTCGGAACCTCCCTGGGTCGGGGCCTCGGTGGCGGTCATCGGGCGGGCAGCTCGTCCCGCTCGGCCAGGCGGGTCATTCCCTCCAGCACACCCACATCCATGGCTATCCGTCCGCCCTCCAGCGCCACCACCCGGTCGGCAAACTCCTCCGCATCCTCATAGTCATGCGACACCACGACCACCGCCAGACCGTTGGCCCGCACCCGACCCAATACGCCGACCAGGGTCTCCCGGCCCTCGTGGTCGAGCCCGGCAAAGGGCTCATCCAGCACCAGGAGCTCCGGGCGCCGGGCCAGCAGACCGGCCAGAGCCACCCGACGCTGCTGGCCTCCGGACAGCTCATCGATCCGGCGGCCCCGCACCTCGGCCGGATCCAGGCCGACGGCCATCAAGGCCGGGTCGACGTCCTCTTCCTCCACGCCCCGGCCCCAGGCCACGTCCGATCCGACCGTGGAGCGGAACAGCTGCAGCCGGGCGTGCTGGAAGGAGATGGCCACCTTGGACCCGGCCCGGTCCAGGGGCCGGCCCGAGAGACTGGCCGTCCCTTCCGTGGGAACGGTCAACCCGGCCAGGATCCAGGCCAGGGTCGACTTACCGGAGCCGTTGGCCCCCACGATCAGAAGGCCCTGGCCCACACCCACGTCGATGTCGATCCCCTCCAGGGCGCGGCGGGCCCAGGGGGTGCGGGGGGAGTAGATGTGGCCGACGCCCCGGAGTTCGATCACGACGCCGACACCACTCCGGATTCGACCCGCACGACCGTGGTGGCTGAAGCGGCCTCCTCAGGACGGTGGGTGACGTGCAGCACGGTCAATCCGTCCTCTCCGGCTAGCGAGACGAGCAGATCGGCCACCTGCCGGCGCCCGGCCGGGTCGAGCATGCTGGTCGACTCGTCCGACACCAGCAGCCTGGGGTGGCGAGCGAGTGCCGAGGCGATGGCCAGGCGCTGCAGCTGGCCGCCGGAAAGAGTCGAGGTTTCCTCCTCTTCCATTCCGGTCAGACCGACTCGGGCCAGCACCCCGGCCACGTCGACGGAAGCGGCATGGGCCGGATTCATTCCCCACACCACGTCGTCTCTGACCCGCACACCGAGGACCTGGCTCTCGGGGCGCTGGAAGACCACAGCCGTGCCTCCGGGCCGGCCCAGGCCGACGGGGCCGGGTCGGGTGACGCTGCCCTCGGACTCGAGCATCCCCGCCGTGATCCGGGCCAGGGTGGACTTGCCCGACCCGTTCCTGCCGACCACCGCCACATAGACGCCTTCTGCCACCTCCAGGTCGACGCCGGAGAGGGCATCGGCGGCGGCGCCGGGGTAACGGAAGGAGACATCCTGGAACCGGACCGGCACCGGGACCGGCGCCAGCGGCAGGGCGCCGGCGTCGGAAGCACACCTGGCCGGTCCGAAGGTTGGCTTGCCCATCGAACGCTCGAGGGAACGGATGGTCGGACGGGATATGGCCCAGGCGGCCAGAAGGACCCCCTCGACCAGCAGCACCTCCCCGGCCGGGATGATGGCCCACCAGTTGGATATGACCCAGTTGACGACGTGGTCCCCGCCGCGCTCGATCCCTCCGATGCCGGGGAACCAGGTGAACAGGGTCGAAAGGATGCGGCGGATTCCGTGCCAGGAGTTGCGGATCTGGTCGAAAGCCAGCTTGCGGAAGCTGGCGAAGAGCAGAAGCTGGCCGACGGTCACCCCCGCCACCAGCGCCCACACCACCAGGCCGCAGGCCAGCAGCCGGATCACCCCCCAATGCCGGCGCATGGCCAGGCCGATGATGAAGCCCAGATCGGTGACCACCAGGCAGATGCTCCACAGATTGACCCCCCCGAGCAGGAAGGCCACCGAACTGGAAGCCACGCCCGCCCCAACCACGGCCCGCAGTCGCCGGCGGTAGGCGAGGGCGGCCATCGGCGCCACCGAGAGGACCTCGATGACCGGACCGAGGGGCATCAGCCAGCCCAGGAACAGCAGAGCCACGGTCAGGTCACCCAGAACCGCAGCCTCGGCCAACTCCGCTGAACTCAGCGGGCCGGCCGATCGAGGTAGACGCACCGTCAAAGGCTAAGCGCGAGGTGATCAGACCTCTCACGGCCCGACCTGGGCGCAAGTGCAGGACTTGCTGGACTAGAGAGCTCCCACCGTCTCCTCCGGGGCCGGCACGGCCAGGACGACCTCGCTACCCCGGCTGCGCCGCCAAGGCAGGCGGGCACCGGTCAACGAGGGAAAGGCGGCCGCCGCCGCCAACACACAGGCGATGCCACCCACACCGACGCCCGAGCGGGGACCGGCCACCTGGGAGATCCAACCGACCAGGGGCCCGCCGATCGGCGTGGTGCCCAAGAAGGCCACCCCGTAGAGGGCCATGACCCGCCCCCTCATCTCCGGGGCCGAGGCCAGCTGCAGGGTCGTGTTGGCGGTGGCGATGAAGCCGATGTTGGCAACACCCATGAGGACCAGGGCGGCCAGCTCGGCCGGGTACACCGGCATGGCCGCGCAGGCCAGCAGGGTGATCCCGAGGGCGAAGGAAACCGCCACCAGCCGCTTGCCAGTGGGCCGGCTCCGGGAGGCGGCTATGAGACCCCCGACCACGGCCCCGGCGCCCATACATGAGGTCATGATCCCGAAGCCGCTGGCCCCGGCGTGGAACGTCCGACTGGAGAGCAGGGACAAGGTGACGGTGAAGTTGTAAGCCAGCATCCCGACCACCGTCACCAGCAGGAGGGGCGTTCTCAGGGCCGGCGTCTTCCAGGCATACCGGAGCCCGTCCTTGAGTTGGCCCTTGGCCCGCACCACCCGCTCGACCGGGAGCAGTTCGTGGCGGCGCATCAGGGACAGGCTCAGGATCACGGCCAGGAAGGACGCGGCATTGATGAGGAAACAGGGACCCACCCCGACCGTACCGATCAGCACCCCGGCTATCGCCGGGCCCACGATGCGGGCGCCGTTGATGACGACGCTGTTCAAGGTGACCGCATTGGTGATCATCCCCGCCCCCACCATCTCCATCACGAAGGACTGGCGGGTCGGGTTGTCCACCGTGTTCACACAGCCCAACCCGAAGGCCAGGACGAAGACCATCCACAGATGCACCGAGTGGGTGAGTGTGAGGAGGCCGAGGACCAGGGCCAGGGTCCCGGCCGCCGACTGGGTGAAGATGAGCATCTTCCGCTTGTCCACCCGGTCGGCTATCAATCCGCCGTAGGGCCCGAACAGCATCATCGGCAGGAACTGGGTGGCGGTGACCATCCCGAGCCAGACCCCGTTGTGGGTCAGTTCGAGTACCAGCCACATCTGGGCCAGCGACTGCATCCAGGTCCCGGATACAGAAACGATCTGTCCGTAGAAATAGAGCTTGTAGTTGCGGACCCCCAGAGCGGCAAAGGTGCCCCCTCCGCCCGCCCGGTCCACCCCCTCCCCCCGCTTCCGGCGGGCAATCAGAGGCAGCCTCACCGCCCCTTGCCCGTCCCCGTCCCCGCCGCCTCGGGTATCCGGTCCTCGGCCAGGGCTTCCAGTACCGGAAGGACCGCCTCCAGGAGCCGCTGCTCCTCCGGCGACAGGCCGGCGATCCTCTCGGCCAGCCAGGCGTCCCGGCGCCGGCGCACGTCTTCCATGGCCTTGCGTCCCTCACCCGTCAGCTGGGCCATGACGGCCCGGCGGTCCGTCAGAGAGTCCACCCGCTTGACCAGGCCGGCCTTCTCCAGGGCGTCAACCATCCTGGTGATGCTGGGAGGTTGGACCCCCTCATGGGCAGCCAGGTCGCCCAGAGTCATGGCGCCATGACGGTCGAGGGTGGAAACCAGGGCTAGCTGCGAAGCGGTGAGGCCGGCAGCGGCGTTCTGGCGCAGCCGACGCGACAGCCTCAGCACCGAGAGCCGTATCCGGCTGACCATCTCCAGGTCGACCGGAGCGGTGGGTGCGGGTGCGGGTCCGGGGGGGGCCATTTACTTAGGCTAAGTATACGATATCTCGCCGAGCCGTCCGCCTCGGCCCACAGGGCGATACATGCACCTTGAACACTACCCCGTTTTTTATTACGAAAGCGTTGTGAAACGAACGAATGTTCTCCATCACACGACCAAAGTCAAGATCTGGGAGGGTGTCTTCAAGTTGCATCTCTCTGCCGGCACCACAGCCGGTGGTACCCGCAGGGTTGCGCCGCCACCGCCCGTGGCGCTCAGGGCTGGGCCGAGGCCGGCCAGCCCGGGACGCCGGGGTCCAGGGCGACTCCGGTTGAGTTGAGGAAGCCGGACACCAGCCGGTAGAAGCCGGCCAGCACCAGGAGCTCCACCAGCTGGGCGGCGCCCCAGCGCCGAGACAGGCCGGACCAGGTCTCGTTCGACACACAGTCATTCGCACAGAGCTCGTCAGCCAGGCGGACCAGCAGCTGGTCCTCCTCCGACCAGCCCTCCGGCAGGACGTCGGAAGCCAGCGCCTCGATCTCGGCATCGGTCAGCCGGGCCCGCCGGCCGATGACGGTGTGCTGACCGAACTCGTAGACCGAGCGGGCCCGCCAGCCGACCCGGAGGATGACGATCTCCCGCTCCCGGTCGGGGATAGCGGAGCGGAACAGCAGCGAACCACCCAGCTGGTTGAAGCGCCGGAGCATCCGGGGGTTGTGGGCCAGGGTGGCGAAGATGTTGAGAGAAGACTCCCCTGGGCCCCGCACGGCCGCGCCGTCGAGTATCTCGGCAACCTCGGGAGCGGGGTCGGTGACCGGCATCAAGCGGGGGGTGTCGGGTCGGGGTCCCTTGGCAGTGTTCATGGGCCGATCTTGGCTCAGGCCATGGACACCAGGTCGAGGAGCTCCTCGTTCCAGTGGTCGAGCACGGCCTCGGGCATCATCAGGACCCGATCCGGCTCCAGCATCTCGACGAACTCAGCATCGTGGCTGACCACGATCATCGTCCCTCCCCAGGACGAGAGGGCTCCGGCCACCGCCTCGCGGGAGGCAGGGTCCAGGTTGTTGGTGGGCTCGTCGAGGAGCAAGAGGTTGTGGCGGCCGATCACCAGCTGGGCCAGAGCCAGCTTGGTCTTCTCCCCGCCCGAGAGAGTCCCTGCGTCCTGGAAGGCCATCTCCCCGGTGAGAGCGAACATCCCGAGCAGCGAACGCAGCTCCACCTCGGTGGGAGGACGGTCCGGAGTGGACCCGGCGCCTCGGCCGGCGGACCGGCCGGACCGGGTGGCCAGCCCGATGGCCCGGCTGGTGGTGATCTGCTGGCGCATGTGGGTAAGGACGTCGGTGCCGGCGTGGATGCCCTCGTGCTCCTGGGCGTAGTAGCCCACCGACACGCCGGAGCCGAAGTCGACCCGGCCACGGTCGGGTTCGGACTGGCCGGCCAGCACCCGGAGCAGGGAGGTCTTGCCGGCTCCGTTGAGGCCCATGACCAGCAGCCGCTCACCGCGCTCGACGGCAAAGTCCACGTCCTCGAAGATGGGGGGGCCTCCGTAGGACTTGACCAACCCGATCACCTCCAGAACAGTCCGAGGGGCGTGGGGGGGCTGAGGCAGGCGGATGGAATAGCGCCGCTCCCGGGCCGGGCCGGTCACCGCGTCCCGTCGGAGGCGCTGCACCCGGGTGTCCAGGGTTTGCGCCTTGCGGGCCCGCGTGCCGGTCGAGTGGCGCATTGAGTCGGCCAGATCGGCCAGTCGCTTGATCTCGGCCGCCTGACGGGTGGCCACCTTGGCCTGGCGCTCCTCATCGGCCTTCCGGGCCGCCCGGTACTGGGAGTAGGTGCCCTTGTACTCGACCACCTTGGCCTCATCGAGATGCAGCACCCGGGTGATGGCCTCGTCCAGGAGCTCCAGGTCATGGCTCACGACCAGCAGGGCCCCCCGGTAGGAGCGCAGGAAGGACATGACCCAGGCCTTGGCGTCGGTATCGAGATGGTTGGTGGGCTCGTCCAACATGAGCACATCGCTGCCGGCAAAGAGGATCCGGGCCAGCTCCACTCTCCGGCGCTCCCCGCCGGAGAGCACGCTGATCGGCAGATCCACCCGGTCGGCGGTCAGGCCGAGCCCGGCCACGATGCGCCTCACGTCGGCCTCGGCGGCGTAGCCGCCGGCCTGGCTGAAACGCTCCTCCGCTTTGGAAAAGCGGGACACGTTCTCCTCCGACGGCCGCTCCTCCACGGCCAGCCGCAACTTCTCCAGCCGGATCATGGCCTCGTCCAGATCCCGCCCGGACAGGACATGGGAGAGCGCCGTGGTGCCATCGGGCTCGGCGCGGGACCGGGGATCCTGGCGGAGATAGCCGACGCCGCCCCGGAGGATGACCTGGCCGGCGTAGGCGGGTTGTTCGCCCCCGAGGACCTTGAGCAGGCTCGTCTTACCGGCGCCGTTACGGCCGACCAGGCCGACCTTCTCCCCGTCGCGGACAATGAAGCTGGCCCCATCCAGGGTCAGCCGGCCGCCCACCTCCACCGAGAGGCCGCGCGCCTCCAACATCGCTCAGGCCACCTGGCCGGGACACAACCACATACCCCAATGGTCGCACCTCCTGGTGCCGGCCTCCGCCGTTTACCGCCCAGGGCGGCAGTGGCCGGTCCGGGCAGCCCTCAGCCGAGCAGTTCTTTGGCCACCTGGATCCACATCTCGGTGGTCAGGCGGAGCGACTCCACGTCGATGCGCTCATTGTGGCCGTGGAAGCGGGCGGCGAAGTCCGAAGCGGTGAAGCCGGCGCTGAACAGGCCGAATCCATAGCCGATGGCGCCCTTCTCCCGGAAAAAGCGCAGGTCGGTCCCGCCCGTCGTCATGCGCGGCACCAGGGTGGCCTCCGGATAGGTCTGCCGTGTCACCTTCTCCAGCACCTCCCGCAGCCGGGAGTCGAACTCTGAGGAGGTGGGGTTGGACTCGTGCAGGGTGGTGACATCCACCCCGTCGGCCAGCTCGCCCAGGGCGACCTGGATGTTGCGGGCCACGTCGGCGGGGGTGTCCCCGGGGAGGACGCGGATGTCGACGTCCACGTCGACCACATCGGGGATCACGTTGGTCTTGACCCCGCCGTGAACGACGTTGGGGCTGAAGGTCATGTGGGTGCAGGCGTGGGCCAGCTTGGCCATCCGGATGTCCTCGATCCGACCCACGGCATCCAGGGCCCGGGCCGGGTCCACCAGATCGGCCCGGATGTCGGCGGGCAGGTCCAAGGTGGCGGCGTAGGAGCGCCAGGTATCGGTGATACGGGTCTCGGGGCGGTACTCGGCCAGCCTGGCCACCACCGCGGCCGCCTTCACCAGGGCGTTATCGGCCCCGTAAGGCATGGAGCCATGGCCGGGCGTGCCGTGGACGCGGAGGCGACGCCAGGCGACGCCCTTTTCCCCAGTGGTCAGGGTGACGGTCTGGCCGGCGTCGGTGGCGGAGAAGACCCCGCCCGATTCCGAGAGGACATAGTCGGCCTTGATGGCGTCGTACTCGTGCTCGGCCATCCACTCGGCGCCGTGGGTACCGGCGGCCTCCTCATCGGCCACGGCTAAGTAGATGAGCGTTCCCTTGGGCCGCCACCCCTCCCGGGCCAGGCGGCGGAAGGCAACGGCCATGGAGGAGGTGAGATTGAGCATGTCGATGGCGCCCCTGCCCCACACCTCCCCGTCCACCAGCTCCCCGCCGAAAGGATCCCGGCTCCAGCCTTCGGCCGTGACCGGGACCACGTCGGTGTGGCCCATGAGGCACAGGGTCGGGGCGCTCGGGTCGCTGCCCTCGATGCGGGCCACCAGCGAGGCCCGGCCGGGGAGGGGCTCGTAGGTCTCGACGCTGTCGCTGGCGCCTTCGAGGTAGCCCTTGAGCAGATCGGAGCTGCGCACCTCGTGGCCCGATTCGGCCGTGCCGTCGTTGACGCAGGAGTTGCGAATGAGGGACTGGAGAAGCTCGGTGACTTCCCCGGTTACGGATCCCTCGGTCACATCGGCCATCCTCCAGGCTAAGTCCTACGCTGCGGGCCCATGGCATCGACCCCACCTTTCGACCTGGCCGAGGCCGATCGGCTCCTCACCACCACCCGTGCGGTGCGCAAGCGCCTCGACCTCGACCGGCCGGTCGAGAAGCAGATGCTCCTGGACTGCATCCGCATCTCCCAGCAGGCCCCGACCGGGTCCAACACCCAGGGCTGGCGCTGGGTCATCGTCACCGATCCGGACAAGAAGGCCGCCCTGGCCGACCTTTACCGCCGGGGCGGGCGGGGCTACCTGGACGCCGCCCGCCAGGGCATCCAGCCCGGCCAGGAGCAGACCGGCCGGGTCCTCGAATCCGCCCTGTGGCTGGCCGACAACATGGAAAAGGCCCCGGTCCTGGTCATCCCCTGCGTCAAGGGGCGCCCCCCGGAAGGGGCCCCCGCCATGATGTGGACGGCCATGGGCGGCTCCATCTTCCCGGCCGTGTGGAGCTTCCAACTCGCCCTGCGATCGCGGGGTCTGGGGTCGGTAATCACCAGCCTCCATCTCATCTTCGAGAAGGAGGCAGCCGGCCTGCTCGGTATCCCCGAGGACGTGGTCCAGGTGGCCATGCTCCCCGTCGCCTACACCAAAGGCACCGATTTCAAGCCCGCTCAGCGCCCGCCGGTCGAACACATCGTGCACTGGGACTCCTGGGGCAACAAGGAGGGCGGGGACCCCGAGGACTGACCGGCGGCCGGCGCCCGGAGGCCCGGCGGTGGGAGCCCGCCGACCACCGGTCACGGGCTGGCGCCGGCTGAAGGTCCGGCTCAGGCCGCCGACCCGTAGAAGCCGGCGTCCCCGTAGGTGAAGATCCCCCCGTCCGAGGCGCAGAAGCGGTAACCGCCGGCGTCGGGCATGGATGACATTCCGACTATCGGGCGGGCAAGTTGCTCGGCGCCGGCCGAGCCGAAGAAGCGGGCGTCCCCGTAGGTGAAGATGCCCCCATCGGAGGCCACCAGCCAGTAGCCCCCGCCGTCGGGGGTGGCGGCCATGCCCACGATGGGGCGGGCCAGGGCGATGGCCCCGGCCGAGCCGTGGAATGACGCGTCCCCGTAGGTGAAGATGCCCCCGTCACTGGCCACCAGCCAGTAGCCCCCACCCTCAGGGGTGGAGGCCATGCCCACGATGGGGCGGGCCAGGTGGATGGCCCCGGCCGAGCCGTGGAAGGACGCGTCCCCGTAGGTGAAGATGCCCCCGTCACTGGCCACCAGCCAGTAGCCCCCGCCGTCGGGGGTGCCAGCCATGCCCACGATGGGGCGGGCCAGGTGGATGGCCCCGGCCGAGCCGTGGAAGGACGCGTCCCCGTAGGTGAAGATGCCTCCGTCACTAGCCACCAGCCAGTAGCCGCCGGCGTCGGGGGTGCCAGCCATGCCCACGATGGGACGGGCCAGGGGTGCGCCTCCGGCCGATCCGAAATAGCCGGCATTACCGCAGGTGGCGATGTCCCCGGCCGAATCCGCCATCCAGTAGCCGCCGCCGTTGGGCGTGGCAGCCATGGCCACCACCGATCCCGCCGGCAGGGTCCGGCTGCACACTGGCCCCGCCGGGGCCGGCGCCGCGAAGCTCACCTGGCCCACATAGAGCTGGCGCTTGCCTCCGCACTGATAGGACGTGCATCCCGATGTCCAGGCGGCGTAGGAAATCCACGTCTGGCCCGAGGTGTCGGTGAAGACGTTGCCCGCCCCCGGGCCGGCCACCGACCCGTAGGAGGTGAGGATCGGAGAGCTGTCCGGCTGGGAGCAGGGACCGGACGGCCCCGAGCAGACGGCGTAACCCTCGGAATAGTTGGACGACTGCCAGTTACCGGCGGCAAAGAACAGGTAGTACGTGCCTCCGACATCGACCATGTCGGGGTTCTCGACGGTCGTCTCCCACGGGTAGCTGACCTCGTTCTGGGCCAGCAACTGCACCGGTGAGGAGGCGAGCGAAGTGCCATCCGAACCCAGGCGAGCGGCCCAGAGGTACGCCGAGCCGGAGGCAGACCCGTCGTTCGACTTCCAGTCCACCCAGGCCTGACCGGTGGCGGGATCGACGAAGGGTTGAGGATCGACCGAGCCGCCCAGGTTGGTCTGGCAGATGAGCGGAGCGGTGGAGTTGTCCTCGAACGGTCCCTGCGGAGTGGCCGACACGGCCACCGATATGCAGTTGTAGCCGGCGGCGGTGTCGGTGGCGTCGTAGAACATGACGTAATGGCCGGCGTAATAGAAAACGCCGGGTGATGTCTGGGTGTTGTTCTCCTCCCATGCCGGCAGCGGACCGACGGCGGTGGAGCCGTAGGTTTTACCGGTGATGGTGTGGTACCCCGAATCGGGGCTGGTGGACTCCAGGACCCCGATGTGGTTCCCCCACGTGGTGCCCGTCGTGTAGGCGTAGTAGGTCGAGCCGGCCAATAGAACGTCGGGGTCGGGGGCGTCCATGGCCGCCGCCGGGGACGATGCCGGAGCGACCGCCGGCGGCGGTGGGGCCGCAACCGCCGGACGTGCCTCCGGGCCCACTGCCACTCCGGCTAGCCCCGTCCTCCGCACATGGGTGAGGGTGGGTTGACCGCGAAAATATTTGCCACGATGCAGGAATTGCGCGAGAAGGCGCGAAAAGCCTGTCATGGCGAAACTACATCGTTGGGATTTCGGTC
>Ga0307374_10013566_pt1 | contig 11253 bp, 10 predicted proteins | sample OX3MG_FD_202532 | JGI IMG/M metagenome (GOLD analysis project Ga0307374, IMG submission 202532) | Soil microbial communities from Risofladan, Vaasa, Finland - OX-3 | ecosystem: Environmental > Terrestrial > Soil > Coastal area > Acid sulfate soil | place: Finland: Risofladan, Vaasa | collected... | reverse complement strand
AAAAGCAATATTCGGCAAGCGTTTCATACGAAGGCAACGCCGTGCCCGAAAGCATTCCATTCTCGCTGATTTCCTGGCCCAGCGTAACATACGTAAACGAACCGCCCAAAGGCTCCATGCTACGCGCAGTTCGGGCGTCCTCGCCCGACTTCCCCTTCCCGGCAGGGGAATTGTCGGGCGAGGACGCCCGACCTACGCGGCCCTGAATTACGCGGCGAACACGCTCCGCCGTGATCGTATCCGCGTAGTCCTCCTGCTCGACTAAGATAAATTTGCGGTTCCCGCCGTCCTCCTTGTTCAGCGCAAGCACAGCATGGGCCGTTGTGCCAGAGCCGGCGAAGGAATCGAGGATGATAGAGTCTGGCTCTGATCCAATTTCAATTACTCGTTTGAGCAAACGAACAGGCTTTGGTGTTGGAAATACGACGCCTGTGTTGTCCAAGAAAATCTCCTTAAGCTCCTGACTTGACTCTTGTGTGTGTCCCACTTCATCGAAACCCCAAATTGTCTGCGGTACAAGACCACCTTCAATCTCAGCAAGAAAGCGCTTTATTCTTGGCATATTATTGCCTGATTCACCCCACCATATTCGATTCTCAGCTTTCAATTCTGCAAAACGATCTCTTGAGAAAAGCCAACATCTACCGCTTGGCGGATTAAGCTCTCGCCCGCTTGGAGCAATGACCGGATATAGGTTTGCACCTTGTCCTGTCTTCTGAAATTGAGCACCACGTTGTCCTGATATGAGGCTGACAGTTGTATCGCTGCTGGTCCAAATTCCTCTACTATCATTATCAGGATTAGAATACCGAGCGAGTTGCTTTTCGGTTGATTCTAAACGGTTAGCAGTCCACGCCTGACCATTTTTAGAATAGCAAAGTATATATTCATGTGAAGCGGAGAATGCAGGAGCATTATTCCGAGGGGAAAATGACTTCTGCCAAATTATTTGTGCAATGAATCCAACCTCACCAAAAATTTCGTCAAGAAGCATTCTAAGATGATGATCTTCATTGTCATCTATGCTTATGAAAATTGCACCATCGTCCTTCAATAATTCCCTAAGCAGCTTTAGTCTCGGCATCATCATGGAGAGCCACCGGTCGTGGCGGTCCTGGCAATCGGCGTCCACTACTTTTCCGAGCCACTCTTTATGTCGCGGAGAGTTTACGTTGTCGTTATAGACCCATTTTTCGTTCCCGGTGTTGTAGGGTGGGTCAATGTAAATGCACTTGATTTTTCCCGCAAAATGCGGCAGCAGGGATTTGAGGGCTTTTAGGTTATCGCCGTGGATTATGAGGTTGTCTTCAAGTCCCAAACCACCAGCATGATCGCTCATGCTTCCTGCCCCCGCCTTGGAAAGGCGGGGGTTCTCGAAGCTTTTCTTCTTATCGATCTTAAGCTCGTGGTGCGGCACCGCGAGATGATAATTGCGTACGTACCGCGCTCCAGCGAATTCAAGACGTGCCATAAGTGAATTATTAAAAGTAGGTGCCCTTATAACGGAGTACTAATATAATACGTCACAGGCCGTTGCACAGAAAATTCGAAAAGAAGGCTACGCTCCATCATTCCCCACCTCTCGCCGCTCCAAACGGCGTCGTCACGCGGGCGGTGACGGTGCGGGAATAGAACCGGCACCTTGACGCCCATGCCGCCCGGACATAGCACCGCCCGCCCCACCTGCCCCCGAAACTTATCCCCTCATAATTTTGCTGGGATTTCCAGCCGCTGGTTGTCCGGCGGTGTTATATTGCATTTTTTATGCATCTACTATTTGACGGGTACAGCGAGGAGGAGTACGAATCCGGGACGGTCTTCTGCGTCGGGCGGAATTACGTCGAGCACGCGGAGGAACTGGGGGCCGAGGTGCCGCAGGATCCGATTATTTTCGTGAAGCCGAATAATTCCTTGCGTCACGGCTCGTACAATCTCATCGAGTATCCGCCGATGACGAAGGACTTGCACTTCGAGGGCGAACTCGTTTTGCTTCTTCGTGGCGGCGGACGGAATGTCCATGCCTACGGGCCGGCGGATGTCGTCGCGGGCTATGCGATCGGGCTCGATCTCACGATGCGCGATGTGCAAAACGAAGCCAAACGCAAAGGATTGCCCTGGACCGTTTCGAAAGGCTTCGACGGCGCGGCGCAAGTGAGCCATTTTATTCCGTTCGAATCCGCGCCGCCGTTCGAGGAGTTGGGATTTTCGCTATGGGTCAATGATGAGTTGCGCCAGCGCGCCACGACAAACCAAATGATTTTTTCTCCGGAGATGATAGTCCCTTATATGTCGAGAGTTTTTTCACTGCGCCCGGGCGACTTGCTCTTTACCGGCACCCCGCGCGGCGTTGGCGCGCTGCAAGTGGAAGACAAGATCGTTATGCAACTCCACACGACGAATCCTGACGAAGTGCTGCTGGATTTTCATGCGCAGGTTACGGAGTGGCAGTAGGGGAAAGGATGAAGGATGAAGGATGAAGGATGAAGGATGAAGGATGAAGGTTGAAGGATGAAGGATAAAGGTTGAAGGATGAAGGATGAAGGATGAAGGATGAAGGATGAAAAAAGAGGTACACAAAAAATAGAGCAGACGGAATGGAGCAAAATAGCAAAGAGGATTTAAGGCATCGGACGAAGCGGTATGCGCTTGCAATAATGGACTTATCCACCATTATTCCAAATAACCCTCGCGGCTGGGTGATCTCAAAGCAAGTTCTTCGCTCGGGAACTTCCGTCGGAGCGCAATACCGCGAAGCATGTAGAGCGAAATCCAATGCGGATTTCATCAGCAAGATCGAAGGGTCACTTCAAGAACTCGATGAGACGCTTTACTGGCTGGAATTGTTGCAGGAGTCGCAACTAATAGGTCTTGATAAAATCGCACTACACATGCGAGAAAGTGACGAACTGATAGCAATCTTAACGGCCATTGTCAAAAAAGTAAAATCATATTAAATCGTGCCGCTTACATCCTTCATTCTTCATCCTTCTGCCTTTACCGTTTCGCCTTTATCCTCTCGCCTTCATCCTTCATCCTTCATCCTTCATCCTTCATCCTTTTTCTACGAGCTTTCGGGATTATTCCTTCTCGCCGTTTTCCTCTACTTCATCGAGCACGCGATTTATTTGATCGGCGTAGTGCGCGGCGTTCGTCCGCCGGGCGGCGGCGCGCCGTTCGAGGAGGGAGTTCCGGAGCCGATCGTGGGTTCCGAAGCATCGCTGCCGTTTTGCACCGTGCTCGTTTGTGCGCGCGATGAGGAGCACAACATCGAGGAGTGCCTCGCGTCGCTCGATGCGATAAATTATCCGAAAGAGCGGCTCGAAGTGCTGATCGTCGATGATAAATCGACCGACCGGACACCGGAAATCCTCGAAGCGTGGAAAGCACGAATGCCAAATCTCCGCGTGCTCCGAACGGGCGAGGAGGTGATGAATCTGCGCGGCAAGGCCAACGCGCTCGCGCAAGGAATGGACGCAGCGGGTGGAGAATTCGTCATGATTACCGATGCCGATTCGCAGGTACGTCCGAACTGGGTGCGCGAGTATTTGAAATATTACGATGAGAATGTCGGCATGGTCGCGAGCATCACGCTCCTCGAACGAAAGCGATTTTTGGATGGGATTCAATCGATCGATTGGTCCTATCTCCTCGGCCTCGCAATGGCAAGCGCGAATATCAATCTCCCGCTTTCGGTGATCGGAAATAATATCTCGGTGCGCCGCGCGGCGTATGAAGATATTGGCGGCTACAGCAAGATTCCTTTCAGCGTGACGGAGGACTACGCGCTCTTCCAGGCGATCTGGAAAAAGGAACCGTGGAAAGTGCGGTTCCCGCTGCACCGCGATCTGCTTGTGATGAGCGCGCCGTGCCCCGATTTTCGTTCCTGGTGGCGGCAAAAACACCGTTGGGTAAAAGGCGGCGAAGGATTGCGCGCCGTCGGCTATCTCATTTTTATTATCGGACTTCTGGCTCATGCGGCGATGGTGCTGGCGCTCTTTTTTATTCCACTCGGTGCCGCGTTTGCGGTGATCGGAATCAAGTGGTCGGCGGATTTACTCGTTATTCTGCCCGTCCTCGCGCGCACGCGGATGCAATCGCTCCTCAAATACTTCCCAATATATGAAATTTATCTCGTGTTCTTCATCTTTTCCATGCCCGTGATGATGGCACAAAAAAATGTGAAATGGAAAGGGAGGGTGTATAAGCATTGAATGAGCGAACGCTCGTGAGAACCAAACCAAGTTTTATATCCTTATTTTGAGCATGACACGAGAATTCGACGTACTCATCGAACAGGATGAAGAAGGATGGCTCATCGCCTCCGTGCCGCAGTTACCGGGATGCCATACCCAAGCCCATTCGCTGGACCAATTAATGGAGCGCATCGAGGAGGCTGCCAAGCTGTGCCTGGAAGTTCGAGGCGATTCCGATCCGGATGTGCGCTTTGTCGGAATCCAACGATTAGCGATAGAAGTATGAGCAAAATGCCCGCGGTCGGCGGGAAGGATCTTGTCCACGCGCTTCGCTCCTTAGGGTTCGATCTTGAACGAATTCGTGGAAGTCATTACTTTCTTCAACATTCGGACGGCCGCTCGACCGTGGTTCCCGTTCACAGCAACGAAACGATTGGACCGGGATTGCTGTCGCGCATTTTACGAGAATGCGAAATCACACGCGAAGAATTGCTCTCGGTATTATGAGTTCAATCCAAATCATTTTCATTTGCTTTTGTCATGCCCGGTATGATCGCGCAAAAAAATGTGAAATGGAAGGGACGGGTGTATAAGCATTGAAATTACGAATTACGAATTACGAATTACGAATTGATTGGCGCCACGCTGTCATCTTCAGCACAACGCTTTTTCTTTTTTCGCAATCGTGCTTCGGGCAGGAACCGCTTACATCCGATCCGGGATTCTTTCTGGAGCCGAACCGATTCAGCGTCACAAAGGAACTCGGGGCGCGTCCGCTTTGGCTCGCAATGGGCCTTGGTCGGCCAATTTTTTTATTTCAAGGTGTTCATATCGGACTGGAAGGACTTGCATGGAGCCGACTCGAAGCCCTGAGTGATTTTCGTTTTCCTGTCGAGACGGTCGATTATTTCTTTGGAATCTTTTTTACGCAGAGCGAAGGAAGGGATGCGGAATGGAAATTAAGAATCAGCCATATATCCTCTCACTTAGTCGATGGAACCGATAGTGTTTTCGGAGGTTCGAGCAGCCACTACAGTCGCGAATTTGTCGAATTGACACGCAGGGCTCGCTTCGGCAGCCACGAAGAATTCCAGTGGACATTCGGTCTCCGTGGATATTTTCATCAGGTCACGAAAATCGAACCATGGATTGCCGTGCCAGCTTCGCTCACGTGGAACTTCGCGCAATATGCGCCGGAGCTATTTTATGATTCCATTCCACCTGGCAGCACCGCCTACACGTTTTCCGCGTTCGTTTCGAGTGGCGATGGCCCTGTGTGGCCAACCGTGACCGCTGGATTACGAGCTGATCGCTTTGCGAAGGATCTTGGAATACTCGACCTTCAACTTTATTACCAATATGGCGCTTCCTGGGCAGGCACCGATGCGGGCGCGAAGCGGAGCACGATAAATTTACAAATGGACGTACGTGGATTCTGAAGAAGTCAAGGCTCGAATAGAAACAAGGGCGGACGAGAAGTTCCTGGACCGTGTGCTCGGCAAGCAGCGGCTGTGGCTGCACGTCCTGCTTTTTCTTCTTACGTATTTTACCACGACGCTCGCGGGCGAGATGTGGCGCGGCGTGCAGGACGTTGGCGATCTCGCGAACCTTCATCTCGGTTTCGAATACGCGACGCTCATCATGCTTTTTCTTAGCGCGCATGAGTTCGGGCATTTTATCGCGGCCCGCATTCATAGCGTCGATGCCACGCTTCCCTTTTATATTCCGTTTCCGGGCTATCAATATGGAATGATAAATTTCGGCACATTCGGCGCGGTAATTCGCACCCGCTCGCGGGTGCCTTCGAATAAAGTCATGTTCGATATTGGTGTCGCGGGTCCCATCGCCGGATTCATCGCATGTATCGGAATCCTCGCCGTGGGATTTGCGACGCTACCGGGCATCGAGTATGCGCAGCAAATCCATACCAGTTATCCCATCTCGTTTGGCAACACGCTTTTTTTTAGCTTCATGGAAAAGCTGTTCGCGAATCCGCATGGCTACATGCCGCCGATGTCGGAAATCTATCATTACCCGTTGCTCTGCGCCGGATGGTTCGGTATTTTCGTTACCGCGCTTAATTTACTTCCCATCGGACAGTTGGATGGCGGCCATTTAACCTACACCCTGCTTGGTCGCACGCTGCATAAACGCCTCGGCCAGCTTACCGCGCTCGTGCTATTCGCGCTTTCGATCCCGCCTGTCCTTACGGGATTTTTGGATAATCCACCGGCCTGGCTTCAGGCGATCTCGCTGCCCGGCGGGGAAACGTGGCTGCTCTGGGCGCTCCTCACCACATTCGTTATTCGTTTTCGGCATCCGCCATCGGAAGACGAAAGCCCGCTCGATCTTCGCCGAAAAATTATTGGCTATATAACGATCGTGATATTTATCGTGTGCTTCACGCCATCACCGCTCATCGTTCAATAAATGATTCGGCGTATAGAAACCGCGCTGCTCGCGATCGCATGCGTTCTACCCTTTGTTCGGCTTGGCATTGGGGAAATCCAGCCGTGGGATGAATCGCTGTATGTCATTCGCGCCACGGCATGCCTGAAGTTTGGCGCGTGGCTCGATCAAACGAAGTATGCAGTCGGCCATCTCTATTCCGCGACGCATCCGCCGTTTGGCGTGTGGCTCATCGCCATTTCCAAATATCTGCTTGGCGATTCCACCTTCGCCGTTCGTCTGCCGGCGGCGCTTCTGGCTTCCGGGTCGGTGCTGCTCCTTTGGGTGATTGTGCGGAAATTCGCGTCGCGCGAAGCGGCGCTCGTTTCGGCCATCTCGCTTGCCACGGCCGATCTTTTCGTTCTCTTCAGCCATCTCGCCCAGATGGAGACGAGCGTGCTCTTTTTTGCTCTGGCATCGGTACTTGCGCTGGTCATTGCTATCGAGCAAGAGCGGTGGACTTGGTGGACGGTGAGTGGACTTTTTTTAGCGATGGGGCTGCTTATCAAGTTCGGTGTTGCTTTATTTGTTGCACCGTTTCTCATTCTCTTGCCGTGGGCACTCGGTAAACCTCGGACGATCCGTTATGTATTATTTTCCTTTTTAATCGCGGGTGCCATCGTGGCGCCGTGGTTTCTGATGATGGAATTACGCCATCCCGATTATTGGAGTCATGTCCTGGCTTCCCTGGTGACCTTGGGCGAAGGCCATTATGCGCCCTCGAAACTTGCGTGGTGGTATTACCTGAACCGGCTCGCCGTGGGTTTGCCATTACTTATTGTCGTTCCGTTTGTAAAATGGACGAATAGGTTTTACCTTGCCGCCATCGTCTGGCTTGCCGCATTATTGGTGCTCCTGCAAGTTGTTGGGACGCACATGCCGCACTTCGCTTTTTTGCTGCTGGCTCCGGGCGCGGCGCTTCTGGGCGCGGCATGGGATTCCATTATGGAGCGTCCCGCGAAATGGCGTTGGGTGTTCTTCCTGGGCGCAGTGCTGGCGATAGCCTGGTCCGCGAGCGAGCAAGTCCGGCTCCTGCTCACGCGCCATCTGGCATGGAGCGATTTCATCGTTCGCCCATTGGGAATGATTACGACTGGCATTGCCGTCGCGCTGGCCGTCATTGCATTAGCGCGGATACAATCTCGCGCCCGGTATGCGGTCGCGCTTTCGCTTCTGTTGCTTGGGCTTGCCTTCACGCATCTACTTTCGGAAGATGTGCCCGTATTCGAGGACGGCGCCGCGAAAGTGGCCGCGCTTGCCGAGGGTCTATCTTCAAAATCGGACATGGTTGTTATTCATTCCGATTATCCGCATGAGGAATATGCGCCGCAGCTTGCCTATTACACTGGCGGATGGACGTTAGGTTGGATTCCGGACAAAACATCGCGAACGATCACCTGGGATAGCGCGGCAACGCCGGCGTATGCTCCGGACACCGCGCGAGAAATTGCGGTTGTCGTGAACTATACTGGTCGTTTCAATCATCCCTCGCCCGGCAAAATCGCGTTATGGGATTCGCTCACCCAAAAGCTTCATCGATCGTTTTCGAACGAGCGAGTTTTTCGGTCGTATGTGGTTTTTTACTAAAGCTCCGATCTGCCAGCCGTTTCCTCTAAAAGATCCCCAAGCGCCTGAAAGACTTCCTCGATGGCAATTGAGGAAGCTGGCTTTTCCTCGGTGGAGTAGAGCATGCGGTGCGGGATCGCGTACGGCAGGAATTCATTTGGAACTAAATACAACCCGATGACCGGCACGCCCTGCGCCGCCGCGAAATGCGCGACCGACGTATCCGGGCTGACGACCGCGCGGGCATGGCGGATCGCCACGGCCAGATGGAGCACTGAAGGTGTTTCGAGATAGGAAATTCGGGGATGGCCGGCATCGAGAAGCGCGCGCAAGCTCTCCGCGCGGGCTGGCGCGCTCGATAGAAAGACGTGGTAATTTGGCCACGCACTCACAATGCGTCGCGCGAGCGCGAGCGAATTCTCCACGCCCCACTCTTTATACTCCTGCGAAGCGTCCGTGTTGATAATAATATATTCGGATGTTCCCGATTTTTTCAAGACCGATTCCAACTCGCGGCGAAACGGCTCTGCAATTTCGGAAAACTCCGGGAGCGCAGGCAGTTCGGATAAAATATCCTCGGGAAAGTCTATCGACGCTTTCAGCAATTGAATGATTTGATGGACCATCGGCGTGGGCGGACGAAAGGGAGGGCGGTCATGTATGGCCGAATAAATATGCAGGTATTTCTCTTTTTTCTCGCGCACACCCGTTACACTGATGCCGTTGGGCGCTATAATTTTCGAGTAAATCGCGCCCCGCGTTTTATCGCGGAAGACAAGATTGATAACCACATCCCATTTCGTTTTTCTCGCGCGGCGTAATTCGCGCAATAATTGAAACGATGGCGATTCCGAAAGCAGGAACACTTCGTCCACGTCCGGATCGTTGATGAAGAGCGGCCGGCTTCGGTTACTCGCCGCGACTCCGATACGAATATGAGGCGCGAGCCGTTTGATCGCGCGAAAAAGCGGGGTTGTCAGCACGGCATCGCCGAGCGCGTCATAGCGCAGAAAAAGAACGCTGGAAACAGAAGCAAGCGGAAGTGGCAGCTTCGCGCGTTTGGGACGCAGCAAAAAACCGAACGTGCCGGAAAGCAGAAACTTTATTCTGCGCTCCATGCGCCGAACGAACTCACGAAATCGCGAATCGAATTGCGATGGTACGCGCCGGCGCTGCCGGGCTTCATTTAGGCGATCGAGGATGGGCATGGGATTGCACATTAACGAATTGCTGGTCCACTTTGTTCAAAATCGCTCGAACCATGCCCCCAACCACTTCGCAACGCTACGCCGCTCGCGTCCGGCGAAAGAAAAACCGCGATCTCTTTCAGGAGCCCGTCTGGAGTAAGATACGGCGTCGATTCGAAAGCGTTGTCCGCCAAATGATCTATGCATTTCTTCGCATCATTTTCCATAATAAGCCATTAGAGAAAAAGATCGACTTGCGAGAAATGCGAAGTATTCTGATCGTTCCCTATGGCGATGCGATCGGTGATTTAATTGCCGCAACCCCTATTTGGCATGCCATAAAACGGCGAGCGTCCCATTGCCGCATCGGAGTTATTACTTCCCCGCGCAACGAATCGCTGGTGCGTGGGGATCCGGACATCGATGAAACCTATAATTTTTCCGGAAGGCAGAATTTTAAACAGTGGCGAGAGCTGCTTCGGGCCAGAAAAGCCAGATACGATGTATTGCTCAACATTCATCTGACACACCAAACAGATTACGGAATCTTTGCAAATCTTATCACTCCATCCGGTGTAAAAATAACAGGCGGGCATCCGCGCCGGTCGCTCTATAGCAATTTCTTCAATCACATTGGCCAACAGGATCGTCGCACGATCAATTTACCGCTCTATAGTCTCGATTTGCTTGCGGAGGCCGTGGCCTTCGAGCCTCCACTTACGCTCTCGGACTGTTGGCCCACCCTCACTCTTCCCAACCGCGCCATCATGGCTGTGGATGCTCGCACCAAAGACTTCGGCGATTTTATTATTCTTCATCTTCAGGCCGCGACCGCGTTTCGCGAATGGGGCATCGATAATTCTATTCAACTCGCGCAGCGATTGATTGATCAGATGCCCAAGATTACTATCCTGATAACTGCCTCGCCGCCGTTCCTCTCCCAAATCGAACATCGCATCGCTTCGGGGGAAGAACCTCGCATTCGCACGTTCCAAACGGACGATCTGCTGGAATTGGCCGCATTGATTGCGCGCGCCCGCTTAGTCGTTTCACCGGAAACCTCGATTCCCCATTTTGCGAGCGCAATGCAAACGCCCGTCGTCGTCCTTTTGCCCGATCGCGAGCAATTGCCGATCGTATGGCTGCCGGTGGCAACGCCTTCGCGATTGTTGGCCCCCGCCATGCGCGGCGAACCAGTTGCGACGATTTCCGTGGACGATGTGTTGGAGGCTGTTCACTCGCTATTGGATGGGATCTGGCATATTACGCAGACGGGTCTCGCTACACATGTTGCACCGCATGCCATGTTCCAGCGGTCCAATGGAGCGCAACCCCTATCGAAGTTTCTCCTCGAATCCTCTGCGTCATGAATGTTGCCTACGATGCTACTCAACTCCTCGGTTTTACGGGGATCAATGTCTATACGCGCAATCTGACCGCAGCTCTCGCACGCGCCTATCCGGATGATCGTTATACCATGATTACCACCTTTCGGAAAATGGTGAAGGTCGCTGGGCAATTCCCGCCCGAGGATCAAGAGGTAATAGGATGGGATAACCCGCTGCCAAATCCCTTATTTCTGGGCTATAAGGGCCGTCCGCTCGCCGAATGGTTCATTCGGTTTTGCTTTCGCTACCAAGCCCGCCGCTACGATTTACTTCACACCACCGATCCCTATCACTTTCCGTCCGGTATCGAAAACATTGCTGTCACGGTACACGATATTATTCCACTCTACCCGGAAGGATGGGTCCATCCTACTACTCGGGCCCGGATTCAGGGAAAGCTCGAATCGATTGTTCGCTCCCGCGCGATTATTTTTGTCCCTTCTCATTTCGTTCGCGCGGAATTGCTCAGGA
>Ga0307374_10013565_pt1 | contig 11253 bp, 7 predicted proteins | sample OX3MG_FD_202532 | JGI IMG/M metagenome (GOLD analysis project Ga0307374, IMG submission 202532) | Soil microbial communities from Risofladan, Vaasa, Finland - OX-3 | ecosystem: Environmental > Terrestrial > Soil > Coastal area > Acid sulfate soil | place: Finland: Risofladan, Vaasa | collected... | reverse complement strand
GAGCCGTACAGCTGGGTGATGCCGCTCTCGACGGCGGTGTCCGGATGCAGGGCGATCGCCGGCGCGGACGGTTCCGCCTGGCGCGACGCGACGGCTTCCCACTCCTCCTCGGTCGGCAGGCGAGCTCCCGCCCAGCGGGCGAACGCGTCGGCTTCGTAATAGCTGACGTGCACCACCGGCAGCGCCGGGTCGATCGGCGCGGGCCCGTAGAGGGTGTAAGCCCACCAAACGCCATCCTCGCACCACCAGTACAGAGGTGCCTGCCTGGGCGCCCCGGGCGAGCTCGACAGCCAAGCCCAGCCGTCGGACAGCCACAGCTCGGGTCGCTGGTACCCGCCGTCGTCGACGAACTCCAGCCATTCGCCGACGGTGACGAGGCGATCCGCGATCTCGAACGGATCGAGATAGACGCGATGGCGCGGGCTCTCGTTGTCGAAAGCGAAGTGCTCACCGGAATTCACGCCGATCTCTTCGACGCCACCTTCGTGCCGAGTCCAGCTGAGCGAACCGGCAGGAGCCGCCGCCGGTGGGCGCGTGAGGCGGTAGGCCGGCTTGAGCGGGTTCGTGCCGAGGACGTGCTTGATATCCATCAGCAACAACTCCTGATGCTGCTGCTCGTGGTGCAGCCCGAGCTCGATCAGGCGGAGTACGGCGGGCGAAGGTTCCCTGCAGAGCAGGTCGTGCATCGCCTCGTCGACGGTGTCGCGATAAGCGGTCACTTCTCCGACCCCCGGGCGACTTATATGCCCTCTGTCCGGGCGGGGGTGCCGCGGCCCGGCTCCCTCGTAGTACGAGTTCCAGAGGTACAGGTACCTCTCGTCCACGGGACGGTAGCCGTCACGGTGAGGCATGAGAACGAACTGCTCGAAGAACCAGGTGACGTGGGCGCGGTGCCATTTGGTCGGGCTCACGTCGGGCATGGTCTGAACTGTCTGGTCTTCGGGCGACAGCGGCGCTGCAAGAGCCTCGGTTGCCGTGCGCACGGCGTGGTAGGAGTGGATGTCAGGGCTGGGCGGCGCGACCGTTCCGGCCTGCTTCGTTGCCCCGCCGTGCTGCGGCATCCCGACAAGGGGTTCGGTGGATGAAGCGCGTTGCGCCAAGACCACGGCGAAGTCCGCGCAGGGATCTGTCCACAAACCCATCGTCACGAAACCGGCCTGCTCGAGCTCCGCTGCGATCCCGTCACGGGTGAACTTGTAGCTGCTCTCGGTGTGGATCTCCTCGCCGTCGTCCAAGTCGAGGCGCATATCCAATGCGCCCAACGAAACGGTCTGGGCACCCACAGATCGCAAAGACATTCGCACTTCGAGCAGCTCGCTGTCCCACCGCGCCTGGTATTCGAAACGGTCGAGGTCGAAGTCTGCGTCCAGAGAACGGTTGACCACCGCCAGCACGTTCTTCTCGAACTCGGCCGTGATCCCATCCGCGTCGTCGTACGCGGCGAGCAGTCTTGCCGGGTCCTTGACGAGGTCGACGCCCAGCAAGAGACCTTCGCCGGGAGAGAGCTTCTTCGCCACCATTGACAGAAACGATGCACGTTCCGCAGGCCCGAGATTCCCGACGGTGCCGCCGAGGAACACGATGAGCCGGTTGTCACCGGTCGGCACCCGGTCGAGATCGCAAGTGAAGTCGCCGACCACGCCGGTTACCTCGAGGTCGGGAAACCGCTCGCAAAGCGATCCCAGCGAGTCGCGCAGAGCCTCTCCCGCTACGTCCACACCGGTATAGGAGCGCAGCGTTCCCGCTTCGGCCAGCGCATCGATCAGCGCGATTGTCTTGTCCGACGCGCCCGGACCCAACTCGACGAGGGCTTCGGCACCGCAGCGCTCAGCGATGTCAGCGGAGTACGCGAGGAGGATCTCCCGTTCGGCCGCTGTCGGGTAGTACTCGGGTATGCGCGTGATCTCCTCGAAGAGGTGGGAACCCCGCTCGTCGTACAACCAGCGCGGAGGTATCCGGCGCGGACGACTCCCCAGACCATCAGCGACGTCATCGGCGAGCGCCCTAGCGGTTCCGCCGGACCCAGCCGCGTCGTCGATGACTAGTGGTCCTGACCCCAGCCGCCGGGCCCCGGTCGATCGAGTCGGTGCCATCGGACGACCATAGCTTCGCCTCGACCACTAGTTGGTCACGTGCGGGCATCCGGGGCTTCCCGGAGAGGCGAGGTCTTTTCCGGGATACTCAGTCAGGTCAGCCCACGGTCCAGGTCGACCCCGACGCAAGCAGCTTGGTGAGGTCACCGGGTCCCTTGCTCTCCGCGGCTGCGACCAACTGCTGGCCGACAAGAGCGCCGTAATGAGGCCGATCGAAGGCGCGGAACACGCCGATCGGGGTGGGCATCGTCGGTCCGCTGGACAGCCTCGACAAAGCGAACGCCAGGCTCGGGTCCTCCCGCCTCTCGTCGTGAACCAGGAGCCGGTCCACTCCGACCTCGGCCACCTCGACGATCTTTGCGACGCCGTCCTCCATCACGACACCGTGCTCACCCTCGGGGCCGAACCGCACAGGCTCGCCGTGTTGGAGCGGGATCAGCATCTTCGGCCTCGCGTCCTTGGAGGTGATCTGCTCGAAGGCACCGTCGTTGAAGACGTTGCAGTTCTGGTACACCTCGACCAGAGAGGCCCCTTGGTGCTCGTACGCGCGACGGAAGGTTTCCATCATGTGCTTGCGGTCCATGTCGTGCGTGCGGGCAACGAACGACGCCTCGGCCCCCAGCGCGAGGGAGATCGGGTTGTACGGGTGGTCGAGCGACCCGAAAGGCGTCGACTTGGTCACCTTTCCCGTCTCCGACGTCGGCGAGTACTGCCCCTTCGTCAGGCCGTAGATCTGGTTGTTGAACAAGATGATCGTCAGGTTGACGTTGCGCCGCAGGGCGTGCAGGAGGTGATTGCCTCCGATCGACAGGGCGTCTCCGTCGCCGGTGATCACCCAGACGTGGAGATCGGGGCGGCTGACCGCGACCCCGGTGGCGATCGCAGGTGCGCGGCCGTGGATCGAGTGGATCCCGTACGTGTTCATGTAATAGGGGAACCGGGAGCTGCACCCGATCCCCGACACGAAAACCGTGTCCTCGCGCTTCACGCCGAGCTCCGGCATCAACATCTGCACCGCGGTCAGGATCGAGTAATCACCGCAGCCTGGGCACCAGCGCACCTCCTGGTCACTGGTCCAGTCCTTCTTCGTCGTCACCGGCACCGCTACGTCTGTCATCTCTGTCAATCGCTCCTATACCTGTGCTTGACCTTTACCCGACCTCTAGCTGCGGTCGAGGATGAGGTCGAGCACAGCCTTCTCGATCTCTTCGGCCCTGAATGGCTTGCCCATCATCTTGTTCACGCCCCGAGCGTCCACGAGGAAGTCGGCTCGCAGTAGCTTCACCAGCTGGCCGAGGTTCATCTCGGGTACGAGGATCTTCGGGTACGAGCGGAGAATCTCGCCAAGATTCGCTGGGAACGGGTTCAGGTGGCGGATGTGCAGGTGGGCGACCCCCCGGCCCTGCGCACGTACCCGTCTGATGCCAGCCTGGATGGCCCCGTAGGTGGAGCCCCAACCGACGACCAGCACCTCCGCAGCGCCGTCGGGGTCGTCGACCTCGGCCGGCGCGATATCTGAGGCGATACCCGCCACCTTCGCCGCGCGCAGCTTCGTCATGAGCTCATGGTTGGACGGATCGTAGGAGACGGCCCCAGACCCGTCAGCCTTCTCGAGGCCTCCGATGCGATGGACCAGTCCGGGAGTTCCCGGGATCGCCCACGGCCGAGCGAGCGTCTCTGCGTCGCGCAGGTAGGGCCAGAACTCCTCCGTGCCGTCCTCCGCTACATGGTTCGGCTGCGTGGCGAACGTGGAGCTGATGTCCGGCAACGCATCGACGTCGGGTAGGCGCCATGGTTCGGCTCCGTTGGCGAGGTACCCGTCGGAGAGAAGGAAGACGGGAGTGCGGTACTTGATCGCTATGCGGGCGGCCTCGATAGCCATGTGGAAGCACTCGCCGGGCGTAGCCGGGGCAACGATGGGGACCGGCGCTTCGCCGTGACGCCCGAACATCGCCTGCAGCAGGTCGGCCTGCTCTGTCTTGGTGGGCAACCCGGTGGAAGGGCCGCCTCGCTGGATGTCGATCACCAGGAGCGGCAGCTCCAGGTTCACAGCCAGCCCGATGGTCTCGGCCTTCAAGTCGACGCCCGGACCGCTCGTCGTGGTGATACCGAGCGACCCCGCGTACGAAGCACCCAGAGCTGCACCGACACCAGCGATCTCGTCTTCGGCCTGGAAGGTCCGGATCCCGAAGTTCTTGTGCTTGGACAGCTCGTGAAGGACATCCGAGGCGGGCGTGATCGGGTAGCTGCCAAGGAACAGGGGCAGTTTCGCCAGCTGACCGGCTGCTATGAGTCCCCAAGCCAGCGCAGTGTTGCCGGAGATGTTCGTGTAGGTGCCCGGATCCAGGGTCGCCGGCTTGACCTCATAGGTGTTGGGAAACAGCTCCGCGGTCTCACCAAAGTTCCAGCCCGCTTTGAACGCGAGGGTGTTGGCCTCGGCCACCATCGGCGTCTTGCCGAAACGGTCCTGGATCCACTGGAGCGTCGAGTCCACCGGTCGCGAGTACAACCAGCTGATCAGGCCGAGCGCGAAGAAGTTCTTCGACCGCTCGGCGTCGCGTGGCTTGGCGCCCGAAGGTTCCGCAGCCTTCTTGGTCAGGTCGGTCATCGGAACCTCGTACACCGTGTACGAGTCCAGGCTGCCGTCCCTGAGCGGATTGTCGGCGTACCCCGCTTTGGCGAGGTTGCGGTCGTTGAACTCGTCGCTGTTGACGATGATCGTGCCGGTGGCGGTCACGTCGGCGAGATTCGTCTTGAGCGCCGCCGGGTTCATCGCCACCAGAACACTCGGGTGGTCACCCGGCGTGAGGATGTCGTGGTCGGAGATGTGGACCTGGAACGCGGATACACCCGCGAGCGTGCCGGCGGGGGCCCTGATCTCCGCGGGGAAGTCCGGCAGCGTGGACAGGTCGTTGCCGAAAATTGCCGACGAGGCGGTGAACCTGTCGCCCGTGAGCTGCATGCCGTCGCCGCTGTCCCCGGCGAAGCGGATGACCGCCCGGTCGAGGTCGACAACCGGGCGTTCACGCGCAGCGGTATCTGCCATTCGAGTTCCTTCTCCGAGATGTGAAAAACCAAGAAGGAGTCTACGGCCTACTTCCGGTTGAACTCAGGTTACCCCTGGGTAGGGAAACGGGTTGGGCCGCGTTCGGGAGCCCGGCCGGGGTCAGGCGACGGTGATCGAGGAGTCGAGGTAGACGTCCTGGATGGAGTGCAACAGCGCTACCCCGTCGGGAGTGGGGCGCTGGAAGGCCTTGCGACCGGAGATGAGCCCGGCTCCCCCGGCCCTCTTGTTGATGACGGCCGTGCGCACCGCCTGGGCGAGGTCGGTGTCGCCCTTCGACTCGCCGCCGCTGTTGATCAGCGGAACACGGCCCATGTAGCAGTTCACGACCTGCCAGCGGGTGAGGTCGATCGGGTTGTCCGTTGTAAACTGGTCGTAGACGAGCGGGTCGGTGCGGCCGAACCCGATGGCGTTGTAGCCGCCGTTGTTCTCCGCCTGCTTCTGCTTGATGATGTCCGCCTCGATCGTGACGCCCAGGTGATTGGCCTGGCCGGTGAGGTCCGCAGCCAGCGAGTAGTCGACGCCGTCCTTTTTGAACGCGCTGTTGCGCAGGTAGCACCAGAGCACTGTGAACATCCCTAGCTCGTGCGCCTCCTGGAACGCTTCCGAAACCTCCTGGATCTGCCGCGTGGCGTGCTCTGAGCCGTAGTAGACGGTGGCCCCCACCCCCACCGCGCCGAGGTCGTACGCCTCCCTTGGAGAGCCGAACATGATCTGGTCGTACTGGCTGGGGTAGGTCAGCAGCTCGTTGTGGTTGAGCTTGGCGATGAAAGGGATCTTGTGGGCGTAGCGCCGGCCGACGATGCCGAGGACGCCCAGGGTGGTCGCGAACGCGTTGCACCCGCCTTCGATAGCGAGCTCCACGAGGTTCTTGGGATCGAAGTAGGCGGGGTTGCGGGCAAACGACGCCGCGCCGGAGTGTTCGATCCCCTGGTCGACGGGGAGGATCGAGATGTAGCCGGTCCCGGAGAGTCGACCGTGGTTGTACACCGACGAGAGATTGCGCAGAACCGGTATTGGCCGGTCCGACCAGCTCATCACGTTGTCGATGGCATCCGGCCCGGGCAGGACCAGGTCCTCCCGCTGTATGCCCTTGCACTCGTAGCTGAGCAGGCTTTCGGCTTCGTCACCCAGGAGCTTCTGCACGTCCATGGACACCGAGCCTACGCGCCTCGCAGGTACGCTGGTTCTCGTGGGAGCAGAGTTGGAGCCGCTGCCCCATCTGTCGTCGGTGCGGCTGGTAGCGACCGACCTCGACGGGACCCTGCTGAGCCCATCGGGCGGGGTCACTCCAAGGGCTCGCGAAGCGGTGAGGGCGGCGCGAGAGGCCGGCGTCGTGGTTGTCCCCGTCACGGGACGGCCTCCACAGGCCCTGTGGGATCTGGCCGAGCAGGCGGGTCTCGGACCTTTCGGGATCTGCGCCAACGGCGCTGCCCTGGTGGACATCGACCGTCGAGCTGTCGTCGAGGTAGAGCCGCTGGCCGGTGAGATCGCGATGGGCCTCGTGGACCTGATTCGTGGACGCATACCGGGGATAGTCCTCGCGTGCGACGACCTCGAATGCTTCTCCTACGAGCCGGGGTTCTTCGCATCGCCGGTCGACTGGGACGAGAAAATGGAGGAGACCGCCGACATTCGCTCGGCCGTCACGGCAGGGTGCATCAAACTCATCGCCCGTGCGCCGGACACCGACGCCCTGGGCTTGATCCGATTGCTCGAGGAGCGCGTCGGTGAGATCGGGCACGTCACGACCTCCGGGCTCGACTGGGTTGACATCGGTGCGCCCGGGGTGTCGAAGGCATACGCGCTCGAGAGGCTGTGCGAACGTCTCGACGTCCACCTGAGCGAGGTGGTCGCGGTCGGCGACAACCACAACGACCTTTCCTTTCTCGCCTGGGCAGGCGTCGCCATGGCACCTGCCAATGCGATCCCGGAGGTCCTCGCCGTGGCGCACCGGGTGCTCCCGCACAACGGCGAGGACGGTGTCGCCGCGCTCTTGGAAGAGGTGGCGGCGGCCCGGGGCGCCCAGCACCCGGCGGCCGCTATCCCGCCTTCACCTGGTTGATCGCCCTGCCGGCCACCGACAGGGCCGCGGACGCCTCCTCCAGCGCCGCCCGGACCTTCGCAGCGGCGGTCGAGCGCACCACCCGGGCGGCGACCACCTCCGTTCGGCTCTGGGTCGCGCCCCCTGACCTGAAGAAACGCCGGCGGACCCGTCCCACCACGACGACCGGAATACCGGCGTCGAGAGACGTCGCCCACGCGGGGGCGTCGAACCAGGCGACCGGGACGGGCTCAGCCGGGCCCTCGTCCCGGCGGACCGTCACCTCCAGCGAGATCAGCCGGCTGCCGGACGGCAACTCCACGTCTTGAGCCGGACGCGCCAGCACTCCTTCGAGTACCACCAGATTCAGCATCGTCACCCTCCAGACCGCTCGGGCCGAGCGGCTCGGAGCGGACCCTCGGTTAGGGCCCGCGTGTCGGGGCCGGCGTCGATGCGCCCGCGATAGGAGCCACAAGGGCCGAGGAGAATCTTACGGGTGGGGTGTGACGGGATCCGGGTGTGCCGGCCGGCGGCGCCGTGGCGGCTGCTTGCTCAGCGCAGAGCCCGCACGCGGGCCCTTACGTCGAACGACTCCGGATCCGCGGATGCCACCCTGTTGAAGAGATCTCTTGCACGCGGCAGGTCGCCTGCGCGCTCGTAGAGGTCGGCGAGGGCGTACCACTGCCTCAGGTGGCGCTCCTGCGGGTGGTTCACACGCCGCAGTGCCTTCTCCAGCAGCGCGATGCCTCCGCCGAGGTCGCCCTGATCCGCGCGGCAACCCGCGGCGACGATCCGGCCCTCTGCCACCAGGTCGCCACTCGGTGAGGCCTCGCGGAGGTCCTGCCACAGCGCCTCCGCGTCGTCGTACCTCCGCATCGCGCGGTAACAGTCCGCCAGGACGGGGTGCTGGTCGTAGGAACCCGACAGTTCCCTGTACCGCTCGAACTCCTTCGCCGCAGCGGACCACTGCCCTGTTCGGTACAGGACGAGCCCATTCAGCTCGCGCGCCGCCGGCGAGTTCGGCGCCTCTTCGATGAGCGCTCTAAGGATCCGCCGAGCCTCCTGGTAGCGCTCGCGCTCGAACGCGTACGACGCGTCCGCGATGCGAGTTGCGAGCTTCGCACCGCGAAGGGGGCCCGCTGACGACGAGAGCTCGTCGACCACCTGGCGTGGAACGGTCCGCCGGCGGCCGCCCGGGGCAGCGACGCCCTCGCGTCCGGTAGCGAGGTCCCGCTGGCGTCCCGGCTCCGCTCGCAGCGCCTGCTGATGGTGCGGCGCCTCCTCGACGGGCTCGGAGATCCATACCTCTTCCGGCTCCCAGGGTTCTGCTTGGCGTCCCGTCGATACCGGGCGGTCTCCCCCTCCGTCCCTTCCCTCGGCCCGGGCCACGGCCTGACGCCAAACCTCGGACGCGCTGGGGCCTCCAGCGCTCTCCCCCAGCTCTCTTGCACCCCGGCGAGCCACGCTGCCCCAGGAGCGCGGAGCGGGTTCGGGCTGACCGGTTCGCCGGCGGGAGTCGCCCGCGCCCGGCCGGCGGTCCCTCCGGTCGTCACCGGTGTCTCGCGGGGCTCCGCGCCGCGCGCCGGCGCCGTTGCGACGCTCGCCGCTGTCGTTCCAGGAGTCTCGACCGGCTCCGCGATGCTGGCCGTATCCGCCAGAGCCGCTGCCGCGCTCCCCGCTGTCGTTCCAGGAGTCTCGACCGGCTCCGCGACGCTGGCCGTATCCGCCGGCGCCGCTGCTCGATCCCTGCTCTCGTCGGCCTGGTTCTCGTCGGTCCGGTTCTCTTCGGCCGCTGTCTTCCTCACGCCGGCCCCTCGGGGACCCGGTCCTCTTCGGTGAGTCGCCGCGATCCCAATCGGACCGGCGGTCGCTCGGGGCTCCGTCCCTCGCCGGGCGGCGCGGGCGGGGCGCCTCGTCGCCGGACCTGGTTCGACCACCCGATCGGCCGGCGTCGTACCGGGACTCGCCTGTGCGCCGGGGGCCACCGCGCTGGGAATCACCCGCTCGTGGCGCGCCCGCCCGGCGTTCGTGGCTGGTGCCGCGGGAGGGGTTGGTGTCGCGGCTCTGCCCGGTGCCGCGGGAGGGGTTGGTACCACGGCTCTGGCCGCTGCGTCCCTGCGACGAGGTCGGGCCTCCTCGAGGGGTGCGTGGCAAGCCGGCGCTGCGGGAGCCGGCGCTGCGGGAGCCGGCGCCCTGCGAACGACCCTCCCTGGTCCCGTCACTGTGGGGTGCTCCCTGAGATCCGGTACGCCGCCCCCGAGGTGCACCGGAGGATTTGCCGGTCGGGCGCCCGCCGGTACTGCGTCGCGGTCGACCGCTTTCAGGCATAAGAGTTTCGAGGATACCGGCTGGGCGAGCTGCGTTGACCGCAGATCAAGCTTGACGGGGCCTTGCAGTTGCCTCATTTTGGTGGTCATGCCAACCGTGGAAGGGGCCACATGACCTCTGCCCCGGCGCCCCCCGAACCGGACGAACTCGCGAGGGTTTGGAGTGAATATGCCCTCAAGATTTACGGCTCGTATTCCCCTCTGAATGCCGCGCTCGCACAGGCGGTATCAGGCTCGGCGCAGGTGCTGGGATTCCTGCGGCGCCAACCACTCCACTCCCACGATCCCAACATGCTCATGGCTGCCGTCCAGTTCCTGGTGCTGGGCGGCGCCGACCATCCTCTCTCAGCGCTGCATCTGGCCGGGAACCGGGCGGCACGAGCGTGCAGCCGCTGCTATGCGGCTCGCTTCGGAGCGGCCGCCTCCCCTAGTGAAGGGCGACATGGCCGTCGACCTGCCGCGCGTCATCGACAGCGTGCGGCAGGGTCCGGTTGCCGTGGTGACGTCCTGGTCGCTCAGCTATCTGGCGGCCGATGACCGCCGGGCGTTCGAGCGCGTTCTGCACGAGGCCGGCCACGACGGTCCGGTTGCGTGGGTCTGCTGTGACACACCGGGCGTGAGCGACCTCTTCCAACCGTCAGAACCACCTCCTGACGGCGGCGACATCCCGAGCGTCCTGGGACTGGCCGTTTTCGATGGCGAGCACGTCGACTCGTACTGCCTCGGCTACATGCACTCGCACGGGCTGTGGGTGAGATGGCTGGCGCACTCGATGACCCCCGAGTTGAGCTAGAGCGGCTGGGGTCCGGACGCGAAGAAGCCCCGCACCGATACCGATGCGGGGCTTCTTCTCACGATTATTCCGGCGACGTCCTACTCTCCCAGGGGGAAACCCCCCAAGTACCATCGGCGCTGGCGGGCTTAACTGCCGTGTTCGGGATGGGAACGGGTGTGACTCCGCCGCTATGGCCACCGGAAAACGTGCTCATGGCGGGCCGTATAGGCCCGGTCCTTTGAGCGTTCCATAGCGAGCACGAACAAAAATGTTCCCAAGCCCTCGGCCGATTAGTACCGGTCGGCTGAACACATTGCTGTGCTTACACCTCCGGCCTATCAACGTGGTCGTCTACCACGGGCCTTACCTGGTTGACCCAGTGGGAAATCTAATCTTGGAACGAGCTTCGCACTTAGATGCTTTCAGCGCTTATCCCTTCCGCAGGTCGCCAACCAGCCGTGCCCTTGGCAGGACAACTGGCACACGAGAGCTGCGTCCGTCCCGGTCCTCTCGTACTAGGGACAGCCTTCCTCAGATTTCCTACGGCTACACCGGATAGGGACCGAACTGTCTCACGACGTTCTAAACCCAGCTCGCGTACCGCTTTAATGGGCGAACAGCCCAACCCTTGGGACCTACTTCAGCCCCAGGATGCGACGAGCCGACATCGAGGTGCCAAACTTTCCCGTCGATATGGACTCTTGGGGAAAATGAGCCTGTTATCCCCGGGGTACCTTTTATCCGTTGAGCGACGGCGCTTCCACACGCAACCGCCGGATCACTATGCCCTGCTTTCGCACCTGCTCGACCTGTAGGTCTCGCAGTCAAGCTCCCTTGTGCCATTGCACTCGACGGCTGATTGCCAACCAGCCTGAGGGAACCTTTGGGCGCCTCCGTTACTCTTTAGGAGGCGACCGCCCCAGTCAAACTACCCACCTGACGCTGTCCCC
>Ga0307374_10013563_pt1 | contig 11253 bp, 8 predicted proteins | sample OX3MG_FD_202532 | JGI IMG/M metagenome (GOLD analysis project Ga0307374, IMG submission 202532) | Soil microbial communities from Risofladan, Vaasa, Finland - OX-3 | ecosystem: Environmental > Terrestrial > Soil > Coastal area > Acid sulfate soil | place: Finland: Risofladan, Vaasa | collected... | reverse complement strand
GTCGAAAACGGAACCGTTGCGGACGTAGGTCCGGCCGCGTGGCAACCGATTTTCATAGTCGCTGTACCGCTCGAGATTGGTGCACCAGGACTTGCCCCAGAAGGACTTGGCAATCGTCCGGCCCTCGATCTTTACAGAAGAGACGGAGTGACCGTTCTTTTTGAGCATGGCGAGCTTTTTTTCGGCCTTGCGCCGCCGCGCCGCCACGGGCACATAGGGCCGCCATGCGTGATAGCTCATCGATCAGGACTCCGACATCGCCGCGCCGAGGTCAAGCGCCACCAACTTCAGCAATTCCCCGTCCTTCAACTCGGTCAACTGCATATCCGCCCCGCCTTCGAGAAAGTCCCCCGCCAGATGCTTCTTCGACTCGATCATCTGGTCGATCTTATCCTCCACGGTGCCTTGGCAGATGAACTTGTGCACGAGCACGTTTCTGGTCTGTCCGATGCGGAAGGCGCGGTCGGTGGCCTGGTTCTCGACCGCGGGATTCCACCATCGGTCGAAATGGATGACGTGCGAGGCCGCAGTGAGATTGACCCCGGCGCCGCCCGCCTTGACCGAGAGCACGAAGAACGGGACGCGCTCATCGTCCTGAAAACGGCGCACGAGGTCCTTGCGCTTCTTCACCTCCGTTTGGCCATGGCGCACAAGGCCCGGTTGCCCGAACACGGAGCTTAGGAACGCAGCAAGCGGCGCCGTCGTTTCCTTGAACTGGCTGAAGACGAGTACCTTCTCCTGCCGCGCGGCGATGACCTCCGCGAGGTCGCGCAGACGTGCGAACTTGCCGCTGTCAGCTTCGGCCCAGGCGCCGTGGCCGAGCCACTGCGAGGGATGGTTGCAGATCTGCTTCAGTCGCATGAGGAAGGCGAGCACCAGGCCCCTGCGCCTAATCCCATCGACCTGCTCAAGCTGCCGGCTAAGTTCGTCCACCGCCTGCTGGTAGAGCGCCGCCTGCTTGCGGCGCAGCGGGCAGAAAGTCTTGACCTCGGTCTTGTCGGGCAGATCGGCGATGATGCTCTTGTCGGTCTTGAGGCGCCGCAGGATGTAGGGGCGCACCAGCTCGCGCAGTGGTCTGTACGGATTCTGAGGCCGGTCGGCAAGCTTCTTCACGAACCCCGAGAACTGCTTGGACGATCCCAGCAGACCAGGATTGATGAAATCGAAGATCGACCAGAGGTCGCCGAGCCGGTTCTCGATCGGTGTGCCGGTCAGCGCGATGCGCGTCTCGGCCTTGAGCGCCTTGACTGCCTTCGTCTGCTTGGCCGCCGGGTTCTTGATCGCCTGCGCCTCGTCGAGAATGACTAGCCGCCAAGGTGTGTAGGTGAGCCACGGGACGCGCGCTATGGAACCATAGCTGGTGATGACGAGATCGGCATCGGCCAGCATTTGCGCGCCATACGACTTTAATTGCTCCGCCGGCATCGCCGAGGGATGGGCCACGACCGCCTTGAGGTTCGGCGCGAATCGCGCGATTTCCGCAGCCCAGTTGGCGAGCAGGGAGGCCGGCGCCACCACCAGGCTCGGCTTGCGCGGATGGCTGGATTCCCCTTTGAGCACTATCAGCAGCGACAGCACCTGGATGGTCTTGCCGAGACCCATGTCGTCGGCAAGGCAGGCACCGAGCCTGAGTTGCGTAAGCAGATAGAGCCATCGCATACCAGCCTGCTGATACGGACGCAGGGTGCCCTGAAGCGATTTGCCGGGATCGACGCGAGCGAGCCCATCAGGGTGACGGAGCCCTGCCAGCGTTTGTGCGAGCCACGGCCCGGCCACGGTCTCGCTCCAGTCGATGGCGGCCGCGCCGGCGGCTCCATCATCGGTAATTCCGGCGCCGGCCAGCAGACGCATGGCCTCGCTGAACGACAGGCCTTCATCGGCGGCCCGGCGCTCGATCGCCGCGAATTGTTCCAGCGTGCGCGCCAGGCGATCGTGATCGACTTCGACCCACTTGCCGCGGATGAAAGCGAGACCTTCCGATTGGGCCAGCAGCCGCTCGATCTCGGCCTTCGAAAGTGTTTCCCCGTCGAGCGTTACCTCCATCCGGAAGTCGAGCAGTGCATCCATCCCGATCCGCGCCGGCGGCTTGCCGCCGACCGTCGCTTTCACCTGCGGATGCGCAGGGCGGTTCTTGCTCCAGCTTGCCGGCATACGCACGACCACGCCGGCGCCTTCCAAAGCCGGGACATCTTTCAAGAATGCAAGAGCTTGCGCGGGGCTCCAGCGCAGCGGATGGTAAATCTCGCCCGCATCGACCATGGCCTTCAGCCACGGGCACTGATCGGCCGCGCGCTGAACAGGCATCAGAAGCGACAACAGCCGCTCGCGATTCTTTGCCCCGGAGTACTCCCGCAGCGCCGTGCCGAGCGACAGATGCTGCGCCTTCGCCTCAAGCGAAAGCCGCGTGGTGTAGGTCGCCAGGAATGCAAACGGCGCGTCTTCGTCCTTCCGGTTCTCGGCGAGATTGAAGTGTACGCGGCCGACGAGGTTCCAGGCTGGATGGCGGCTTTTGAGAAACTCCTGCACGGTGAGCTTGGCTGCGGCCAATTCGGCATCGAAGGCCGCATCGATGCGCTGCCACAGGTCGGCCAACACGGCGGTCGTCAGGTATTCCGCGCCGGCCATCGGCGGAACGGCGAAGACCATCTGCTCGAGTTCACCGGCCGCTGGCGCCGGCATCGGCGGCTTGACGCGACCCTCGCCAATTCCAGCAAGCGCACACAGCGCCGTCACGTAGCGGCTCCCGAACTCCCGCCAGTAAGACAGCACCGGTGGCAGCTCCGCGCCAATTTCGTCAGCGCCCAAGCACAACAGTCCGTGTCCCGGGCCCTTTGCGAACGCCTGCTCCAGTCGCGAGCCGAGATCGGGATCCAACGATGCAACATCGCCGGAATGCCTCAGGGTCAGCACCCCGTGCGGAGTGAGAACAGACGCCAACATCATGGCTGATTTGCCGTTTTCCACCATAAACCAGCGTCAAAGCGCAAACCGGCCGCGATCCGAAGTCACGAGGTCGTTGACCGCTTCGACGACGATCTCGACTGTCTCATCGCTGGAGTACACTTCGATGCGAATCTCCGTAGTGGGCGGTTTTGAAAAACCGCCCACTACCTAAATGCGTCCAGATCGGATTATGTGACCCGCTTCGCCGTGGCACGGACAAGCGCGTCGCGCCGGGGGCGCCATATAGTCTGGTTGACCGAGCGCCTCAGGCTCCATGATTTTGTACCGGCTGCACGACCTCGCCCTCGCGTGCGGACTGCCCGACGTTCATCGCGACGAGGTCGCCCGTCGTGACATCGCCGGAGACTTCGACGCGGTAGCCGTCGTCGCGTCCGAGCTTGACCTCGGCAAGATGCAGATGGTTATTGCGCACCAGGGGCAGATAGGTTTTGTCATTGCGGAAGACCAGCGCGTCGTCGGGCACCAGAATGCGGCCGGCCGCCGCGTGCGTGGTGATCAGCACGTTGGCGTACATCCCGGGCAGCAGCGCATGGTTGAGATTGGGCAGGTCGACCTCGACCAGCATCGTGCGCGTGTTCGGGTCGAGCGCCTCGGGATGGCGGGTGATAGCGCCAATGAACTCGCGTCCGGGAAGTTCATTGACGGTGACGATGGCCGCGTCACCATCGTTGACGTTGAGCGCGACGGCCTGCGGCACGTTGGTGTAAATCCGCAGCGGCGCCAACGTCGCCAGCGCGACGATCGGGTTGCCGGTCGAAGGCGTGGTGGATTGCGGGATCAATGTGCCGGGATCGACATAGCGGGCGCTGACGATGCCGTCGAAGGGCGACTTGACCACTTCGTACTGCTGCAGGGCGAGTTGCTGTTGGTAGGTCGCGCGCGCCTGGAGCATCATCGCGTGCTGGGTGTCCTCGTCCTGCTGGGCGATCACATCGTGGTGGAGCAGGTAGAGGTCGCGGCGATCGGTGACCAGTTGCAGACGGTAGTTGGCAAGCGCGTCAGCCACCTGCTTATCGGTTTCAGGCGACTCGATGATCGCGATTACCTCACCCGTGCGCACGTGATCGCCCTTGTCGACCACGATGCGCTTCATGTAGCCGGCGACTTTGGCGTAGACCGGGGTCTCGACATAGCCGTGCACACTGGCCGGGAACTGGATTGCGCGGGTGGCGGTGCCGCTGGAGACCGGGACGACGAGGACCCGCGGACCCTGCGCGGCGAGCGCGGTGAGTTGATGGGTCTGGCGCGCGATGAGCTTCTGATGGGCGAAGACGAAGCCGGCCGAGGCCACGAAGACGGCAACGACCGCGATGGTCCAGCCGAGGATAATCAAGCCGCGCGATTTGGTTTTCGTTGGGCCTTGCGCTTCCATCATCGGGTCTCCTTGAATCACGCTCCGGGCATCGAGACCGCGCTGATCCGCGCGTCGCGCTCATGCTTGCCGATGAGTTTGCGGCTGAAGATCGAATAGACCGCCGGCACGGTAAACAGGGTCATCAGGGTAGCCGCGATCAGACCGCCAATAACCGCGCGGCCCAGCGGCGCGTTCTGCTCGGAGCCGGAGCCGAGCGCGAGCGCCATCGGCAGCATGCCGAGGATCATGGCGAGCGCGGTCATGATGATCGGACGCAAGCGGATTGAGCCCGCCTCGATCGCGGCTTCCGCGGGACCGCGGCCCTCCTCGCGCATCTCGTTGGCGAAAGTGATGAGCAAGTTGCCGTTGGCGACGCCGACGCCGACCGCCATGATCGCGCCCATCAGCGACTCGACGTTGATCGTGGTGCGGGTCAGCACCAGCATCCAGAGCACGCCGGCGAGTGCGCCGGGAATGGCCATCATGATGATCAAAGGTTCAAGCCACGACTGAAAGTTCGCGACCATCAGCAGGTAGACCAGCGCGATCGCCAGGAGCAGGCCGGCGCCCATGGTGAAAAAGGACTCGCGCATCGCTGCGCTCTGGCCGCGGATTACGACCTTGCTGCCAGGCGGCATCTTGCCCAGCGCGGCGATCGCGCGCTGCACCGCGGTGGCGGTTCCGCCGAGATCGCGGCCCTGCACGGCACAGTCGACGTCAATCACGCGCTGCACCGTGTAATGCGCAACGACGGCGGGATCAATGGTATGGCGGATCGTCGCGAGATTGCCGAGGAACTGCGCCGGCGGGCCGGCGGCGCCGCTGGTCAGCGGAAGATTCTCGATCTGGGCGATCGACTGGGTGGTTTGAATCGGCGCCTGAGTGACCACGTTGTAATTGACGCCGTTGACCGGATCGAGCCAGTAATTCGGCGAAATCAAACTATTGCCGCTCAGCGAGGAGAGCAGCGCCGCGGCGACCTGTTGCTCGGTGATGCCGAGTTCGAGCGCCTTGTTGCGATCGACTTCGATGCGGAACGCCGGGTAGTCGAGCGGCTCCGCGATGCGCAGATCGGTCACGCCCGGGATGACCGCCATCGCGGACTTCAAGCGCGACGCGATCTGATAGTCGGCCTGCAGGTCGTTACCCGAGACCTGCACATCGATCGCCGCGGGCAGGCCGAAGTTGAGCACCTCGTTGACGATATCGGCGGCCTGAAAATAGCCAGTCACGTTGGGGTAGTCCGCGCGCATCATCTCACGGATGCGCTGCTGGTAGAGCGCCGTCGGCCGATGATTGGGCGTGAGCTGGATGAGGATCTCGGCGTCCTGGCCGCCGATATTGTCGGTGGGATAGAACGCAAGGTCATACGATATCGGCAGGCCGATATTGTCGCTAACGCCTTCAATCTGGTCCGGCGGAATGATCTGGCGGATCGAACGTTCAATGTCGTCGACGATCAGTTCGGTGCGCTCGATGCGCGTTCCGGTAGGCGCCCGCACATGCAGCTTCATCAGGCCGGCGTCGACCGTCGGAAAGAAATCCTCGCCTGCTACCGAGAGCAGCGGGAGCGTGCCGACGATAAGCAGCGTCACCGCCACGAGCGAGATCGCGCGATGCGCGATAAAGCCTTCGAGTGCGACGCCATAGCCGCGACGGACGCGCTCGAAACCGGCCTCGAAGCGGCGCAACAAGCCTCCCCAAAGGCCGGTACCCGGATTTTCCTGGTGTTGTTCGGGGAGCAGGTAGGAGGCCATCGTCGGCACCAGCGTGCGCGAGAGCAGGTACGAGGTAAGCATCGCGAAGACCACGGCCTCAGCCAGCGGCGTAAACAGGAAGCGCTCGACGCCGCTCAGCAGCACGACGGGAAAAAAGACGATGCAGATCGAGAGCGTGCCGACTAAGGTCGGTGTGGCGATCTGATACGCGCCGTCGAGGATCGCGGCGAGCAGCGGCTTATGCATCGCGTGGTTGCGATGGATGTTCTCGATTTCGACTGTGGCGTCATCGACCAGCATCCCGACCGCCAGCGAAATCCCGCCGAGGGTCATCGTATTGATCGTTTGGCCGGCCAGCTTGAGTCCGACGATCGCGGTCAGAATCGAAAGCGGGATCGAGGTGATTACGACGACCATGCTGCGCGGCGAGCCGACGAACACCAGGACCATCAGGGCGACCAGCACGGCGGCGATCACCGCCTCGCGCACCACCTCCCATAGCGAGGCCCGGACGAATGCCGACTGATCGAAGGTCAGCGAAATCTTCATCCCTTTGGGGGCGACTGCCTGAATATCCGGCAGGCGCGCGCGCACCGCGTCGACCACGCTGAGCGTCGACGCGGCGGCGTGCTTGATCACCAGCAGGAAGGTGCCCGGGCGTCCGTCGACGCGGACCACGTTGGTCTGCGGCTGATGGGTGTCGCTGACCGGCGCGACGTCACCGAGAAAAATCGGCGCGCCGTTGACGAAGCGGATGGGCAGGCGGTTGAACTCCGCGACCTTCGACGGGCTCATGTTGAGGTCGACGTTGTACTGGTAATTTCCCATCCGCGCGGTGCCCGAGGGAATCACGACGTTGGTGGTAGACAGGGCGTTGCCGACGTCGACCGGCGAAAGATTGTCGGCGTAGAGCGCCTGCGGATCGAGATTGACCACCACCGCCCGCTGCACGCCGCCGAGCGGCGCGGGCGATGAGAAACCGGGAATCGTGAAGAGCTGCAGGCGGAGGAAGTTCAGGCCATAGTCGAATAACTGCTGACCCGAGAGTGTGTCGCTGAAAATATTCAGTTGCGCGACCGGGACGTTGGCGGCGTTGTAGGAGATTATCTGCGGCGGAGTGGTACCCAATGGCGCCTGGCGCAGGATGGTTTCCGAAACCGCGTTGATTTGCGCGATCGCGCTGCCAATGTCGGTGCCGGGCTGAAAATAGATCTTGAGCAGCCCGATTCCAGTGAGCGATTCCGACTCGATATGCTCGATGCCGTCAACCGTCGTCGAATAGGCGCGCTCGCTGATGATCACCATGCGGCGTTCCATGTCGAGCGCGGAGAGGCCCGGGTAGTTCCAGACCACCATTACGACCGGAATATCGATCGCCGGAAAAATGTCGATATTCATCAGCGCGAATGACAGTGCGCCGAGCACCAGCATGAGCAGCGCCATGACCGCCACCGACAATGGGCGACGCAATGCCAGCCGAACCAGCCACATCATGATCGTTTACTCTCCGGCACGACGGCGACGAGCGTGCGGCACGATGCCTCGGGCCAACGTCCCGCACCGCGCGATCGTGGTAATCATCATCCGTGCCGTCCATGGGCGCCGTGCATTATCGGCTAAGCGGCGGCGCGGACTTCTTAATTGGCGAAACGCGAACACATATTATCGATAATTCTACGCTTGACACGACGGTCGGTTATCGATAATCGATTATAAAGGGTTGAAAGTGAAATTGAAACCCGCCGATATCGCCCGCGAGTCGCTAGCCGATCGCGTCCGCCAGGTCCTCATCGATCGCATCGTCGACGGCGCCTATCCGCCGGGCACGCGCCTGATCGAGATGCGAATCGCGCGCGAGCTGAACATCAGCCAAACTCCCATCCGCGAGGCCTTACGCGCGCTCGAGGCGGCGCGCTTGGTCGAAACCCAACCGTATCGCGGCACCCGCGTGCGGCGGATCGGCGACAGCGAACGGCGCGAGGCCTGCCAGGTGCGCGCGGTGCTCGAGGAACTGGCCGCGCGGCTCGGTGCCGCGCGCCTGCGCGAGCATTTGCGCGGGTTGCGCGCCGAAGCCGACGCGGCGCTGGCCGCGGCCCGGCACAACGACGTCGCCCGCTATCTCCATCACAACGTCCGCTTCCATCGGATGATAATCGAGGCGGCGGACAATGCCGTCCTGCGGCGGACCTGGGAATCGCTAGGCTTCTCGGTCGGCGCGCGGGCCCGCGCCGCGCGCACCACGAGCGACATGATTGCGGTCGCCAAGGAGCATCGCCAGATTATCGACGCCCTGGCGCGCGGCGACGGCAAGGCGGCCGGCCGTCTGTTGCGCCGTCACGTCGAAGTGATCGTCGACAGCGCGAGCGAAGCCGAACCGCACACTTCCAACCATGCGCAGCCTCGGGCGGGCGAGCCTGGGGATGGCGAGGCGATCGTCAGGAGCGCGGTCCGCTAGACGGTCGGCGCTATTTTCCAACCAACACCCGGTCACATATCTGGCAGGCGAAATCCGGTCGCACCAAGCGGCAGGTTGGCGCGCCGATGGAGCGCCGCGGCGAAACTCGCAAGTGCGGCGTCGCGCCCGGCCGGACCGAATTGCGCCAGTTGCGATGGATTGCGTGCGCCAGATTCCGGCGCCGATGCTGTGCGTTGAAGACGCCGATCGCAATGACGCCGTCGATCGCGCGATCGAAGAGCGTGCGGGCTTCCGGATCGCCGAAAAATTCCCGCCGGGCCGCATTGGGAATGCCGAAATGGAAGCGCTCCGGAATCGGCGTAACCCCAAGTGAGTATTGCGGCGGTGCCGGCCGCGAATAGGCATAGGCTTCATCAAAGCCCTGGGCCACGCGCAGAACGTCGAGCGCGTCGGGCGTGCGGCGCGAGATCCAGACGGCGTCACCGCCGGCGGCGTCGATCCGGCGGAAAACTTCCGCGACGACCGCAGTGGAAGTGACGGTGGCGTTGCGGTATGCGCCGCGCAACCGATCCAGGTCGAAACTGATTTGAGTCATGTGGCGGCCGCGATAATTGCGGGCCGGGCGGATGCAGGCAATTAACGCACAAGCGCGGACGCGCGACGCATCACCGATGCGTCGACGCCACAACGCGGCGCTGCGATAACGCGATCGTCGGTGCGTAAGTAATTTTGCGCTCGAGTGGACGTGCGGCGACGGTTATCGTGCGGCGACGATCAGCGGCTCAAGCGCGCTCGCGACCTGAGGCTCGACGCGGTCGCGCTAAACACGCCGCCCTGCATGCCGACCATCGCGATCCATTACGGCAAGATCGGCGCCCACGTATGGTGCGAGATCGATCTTGTTGATCACCAGCAGCCCCGACCGGGTGCTTCCGGGCCGCCCTTGCGCGGTATCTGATCGCCCTCCGCGACGTCGATTACATAGATCGTCCCGCCGACCAGTTCCGGGCTGAAAGTAGCCGCTAGGTTGTCATCACCGCTCTCAATTATCAGCAGGCCGAGATCAGTGAAGCGTGTGGCTAGCTGGCTGACCGCTTCGAGATTGACCGACGCATCTTCGCGAATCACGGTACGCGGGCATCCGCCGGTCTCGACGCTCAGTATCCGATCCGCCGCGAGCACTCCGCGCCGCGTCAGGAACTCGGCATCCTCGCGCGTGTAAACATCATTGGTGATGACAACAAGCTGAAACGGGCCGTGCATTTTGCGCATAGCCATTCGACCAGCGCAATCTTTCCCAAACCGAAGGGACCGCCGACACTGATTCTGAGCGGCTTCGAAATCATGAGCGGAACAGCCGCGCTTCGAGCCGCGCATGGCGCATCGCGGCAATCTCGAGCGCCAGGGCGAAACTCGGCACCTCGATCCGCGCGCGCAACCGCACCAGGACCGGGAACATATCTTAGATGTACGAGGGTATTTCAATTTGTGGTTCGAGCCTGCGGCCGGTCAGCGACGATAGCCCGAGCAATGTTACCGCTTCGCCCTCGCGCACTTCGATACGGATGGCGGTGAGCAGCAAGCTGATTCCATGGGTGCAGCCAACGCCTTCAGCAGTTCGCCGTCGGAGCCGACAACCATTCCGATTCTCAGCCATTGCCTGGCGCCATAGGCGAAATGGCCGGCGATCATGTTGCGCTTCTCGCTGAGGCCGAGGACCGTGAAAATTTCATCGACCCGTGATGTCTCCTACGCGCTGATCGTGCGCCGCAGCGTATTCATTTAACCTCGATCGCGCTCGGCCGCGGCAATGAGAGTCTCTTCAACGGTCAGCGTCGATTTGCCAACTCCGTTGGGTCCGATCACGACCTGCACAGGCGACGGCATCACAAACGGACTAAGATTGTCGAGCGCTCTGAATCCGTCGAATGAGACGGTCACACCTTTAACTGGCAGGAGCGGAACGTCCATGCGGATCTTCCACTTCCACGACTAACTACCTACGTCCACATTAATTTCATCGTCGGTGACGATCAGAGTAGGCATCTCGACCGTCTTGCGCACCTCACCATAGGACCTGCGCGTAATATACTTCATCAGGCCGGCCAGCCCCCGGGCACGACGGTCACCGCCAGCACGAAGAGCGCCCCCATCATGTGCAGCCATATCTCCAAGAACCAGCTACTCACCCTGTCTCTCGCGAAATTAAACAGCAGAGTCGCAAGCACGCGCCGACCAAGCTGACGCGGCGGCCAATCGCCACCCAGATGACCATCTCAATCGATGGCACCACGCCGATCATCGTTGGCGAAATCACGCCGATGTTGAGTGTGTAAAGCACGCCGCCGATTCCGGCGAATAGGCCGCCCATCGCGAATGCGGCCACTTTGCAAGGCGCCGGATTGTAGCCGAGAAACCGCACGCGGTTTTCACCGTCGCGGATCGCGCGCAGCAATCTGCCGAACTGCGTGTCGAGCAACCACTGTACGCCCTCGGCGTGACCGCAAGAACGATGACTCTAAGCCAGTAAAGCCCTACCTCCGCGCTCTGACTGGCCAGCGAAAAACCGAACGCGCTGCCAGAGTCGGTCAGCCCGTCGAAGCCTCCGGTATACGGCTGCTGACTGACAATAAAAGTAGTTGCGGCGAGCGCAAGCGGCTGCGTGATAATCGCGAAGTAGACGCCGCCGCCGCGCCGATGGAACACCAGCCACGCGAGCGCCCCGGACATCGAGGTTGGGACCAGCACCGCCTCGATCAGCGAGAACGTTCCGCTCTGGAAAGGCAGCCAAAGCCGCGGCA
>Ga0307374_10013559_pt1 | contig 11255 bp, 8 predicted proteins | sample OX3MG_FD_202532 | JGI IMG/M metagenome (GOLD analysis project Ga0307374, IMG submission 202532) | Soil microbial communities from Risofladan, Vaasa, Finland - OX-3 | ecosystem: Environmental > Terrestrial > Soil > Coastal area > Acid sulfate soil | place: Finland: Risofladan, Vaasa | collected... | reverse complement strand
CCGCAATTCCAAAGTCCGCGGGGCTGATCAGCCGCGCGATGATGATGTTTCTGACGAACGAGCACGCCTGAGAAACCACCTGCCCGAATCCTAGCGTTGCTCCGCCTTTGAGAATCAATCGTCGTGAGGACATGGCGTCAATTTATCGGAATCTCAACAGCCAAGGCGCAGGCTCCCGCCGTGTTTTCAACTGTCCCGACCGAGTCAGGGGAATTCAGCCGTGCGACTTTTCTTTGCAAAACAGACGGCAAGCAGGATTCCAGAAATGTCATCAGTGAGCGGTGACCCGTAGAAAACTACGGCTAAGTTGTCGTAGATTCAAAATCTATCATGTGCGTTGGGCGTGCAGAGCTTTGGCTCGAAGGGCAATAGTGCGTTTTCTTCGGAGTCAAAACTAATGAACCGGCGGCCGACCCGAGAGCATTGCGCGCACGGACCCCGAGACCCGTTGTGCAATCTTGAATGATCGGATGGCAGCACGACCTAGTACGTGTCGTGAGAGCATTAAGTCGCGACAATCGGATAGTCGGCGCAAAACAGCAATTGAAGGGGATCGCTTCGAGACGTCGGTGGTCTGGAATCTTAAATCATTGGCGTAATCAACTGCTAGGCACCTCGTGCCACGTGCCGGAACACGCACAGCGATTTTTAGGTAGCCATCGGATAGATTATATGGATGGGACTGGCCGTCGATCGTCAAAGACGCGATAGGCGGGGATCCGTTCTCATATTTCTCTACATGATAGGTTATATCGTGCTCTGAGGGGTTCCTGAGGCGAATCTTGCTCGAAAAAACCTTCATGTCGTAATCGCCATCCTCGCGACGCCTCACGTGATAAAGATGCTCGAAAACGCTCGACAGGCTTCCCCAGCGGGTGTACGGCTGTGTCTTATTGACGAACTTTGCTACATCGCTAAAGGCATTGGCCCCGGACATGAAAAAGTCGTGATGGCAGTAAAATAAGAGGGGCATCCCCAAGAACAACTTGATAGCAATATACGACTTCAGCTCAGAGGGCATGCAGTCAACCGAGTATCGCCGAAGGAGCGGAAGATTTCCGAAACTGAGAGTCGCCGGCAGAAGCTTGAATAACGGATCTTCAGGCCATGCAACGTCTCTGGGAACGTTTACGCAAGCGACCGCACCCAGAAAGTTGTATGCCTTGAAAGCCTCCAGCGTCCTCTCCGGGGCCATCTCGTCGTGGGGGTGCACCATCACTCGGTCGTACGGAATTCCTGTCAACTCAGAAAATCTCTCCATCCGAGCGAGAGCTTGCCGAATATCGTCACATTGAAGGTCAAAGGATTTATCTTGAAGGTCGGTAAATTCATCGTGATCATGATTATTACCATGCAAGCACACAGAGAACCTTCCAGGGTTATTGCGAATCAGCGCAGAGACGTCGCTTCGACTGCGATCGAAATTCCAGGGTATGAAACCGATAGTTGTGTGGAAATTAACATTCTCCATTTCCCCCAGAAGCTTCTTATAGTAGAGGTGGCCAAAGGGCTCAATAAGCCATGGATCGTCGATGGTAAGGTTTGCATATTGTGCCACCGGATGCCACGCGTGCGGGCCTGCACAGTAGCGTAGAAAAATCAGAAGGGGCGCGAAGCGCTGGAACACTGAGAGCAGGTCTTCACGTTCGGGCTTGACTTCCATTGAGAGGCAATTCGTTGCAGCCAGGAAAAATGCGTCACCTTCCCAAGCGTCGCATCTCAAAAAAAGGGGCAGCTTTCTATCTTCAGCGCGAACAGCGATGATCTCCTGAATTCGTTCGATACCCGTCGAGTTAAAGGAGTATGCAAGTGCGTCAACGGCTGGCAGCGTTTGCCCGCCGAGCTCGTATGTTAAGCGCGAAATGTCTGCCACGCCGTATCCCGCTTTAGCGGTAATTCGGTGAGGGCCTATGCACTGGAAATCCCTACTTTCAGACCAAGACTTGAGGCACTCCGGATCGGTATCGGTAGAAACGTTCAGGATTAATACAGGAGTACGCTTCCCGTCCTTCCTCTTTAGAAGGGGTATGACGGTACTCGGAGAAAGAGATGGAAGGGCATCGGCGCTGAGAACAACTCCTAGGAAATAGATCTCTGCCAGCGCCTGGAGGGCTTGGCTGCGAGCGGTTTCCGTCTGGAGCGCAAATGATTTAATGTCCAGTCCGTAGAAACGTGCAGCGACCTGCAAGTCCTCTCCGACTTTTCCTAGGGCCGGCGAACCGCAAATGAAGATGATGCTGCCGGAGACGGGTAAGTCTCCCTGGGCCTCCCCAGAGCGGGCCTGATTTGTTCGGGTGCCTATCACGATATCCACTTACGACTCGGTTGTTGACCTCGTCAGAGAGCAGTACTAAGTTCTCGTAACCTGCTTATGAATTAATGGATAGCGAGTTGAAAATTCTGATTCAAATGAACACCTCTCTCGGCGCTGCAACGATAATCGGAGTTTGCGGGATCTTCTTTTTGTTGTGCTCGGGCCAATCCCACTCCGTTATCAAGCCGACGACATATTACGTGCTTGGCGGTGGCGCGGGCAGCTGCTCAGGGGCAGGCTGGGGGAACGCAGCGGGAAAGATTCCCTCAACACTCAATCCCGGGGACGTGGTCTATATCGGCAATTCCGGAGTAAACCTCGCCGACCCGACCACGACTCCATGCGCGGGTGAAGCAAATCATATATTCGCAACCAGCGGCACATCGGGCAGCCACATCACCATCAAGGCAGCGATTGGGGCTGACCACGGAACTTCGACCGGCTGGCGGTCGTCCTATGGCGTGGACGCAGACCCAAAGATTATGTGGGCTAATTCGTACACCGCTGCGGACGGCCTTAAGTCAGGTTTTTGGTCGTTCTGCCCAGGCAGCTATTACGACATCAATGGGGAAGTTGGTACCGCCGACCAAACCGGCACTTACGGATTTTATTTCAAGTCCGCCGGAGTGATCTTCGGATTCATTAAAGCAGATAGTAACGACTGCTCCCAAACATCCATAACCACACTCAACTTCAAGAATTTTGAGATAGACGGCGTCGAGGCAAACACGATTGCCAGCGACGGAAGCAATGCGTCGGGAATTTACATGGGTAGCCCAGTGTCCACAGGTGCCACGGTGACTTCTGTCTCCTTTTCTCATTATTACGTCCACGACATCCTAGCTCCCTGGAATTTTATTAATATGACCGGAGTCTCGCTCGACCACGGCTACACGGACACGAACTTCTCAGATTCCAAAGAGCACTCGCAAGGGCTGTTCGGATATTCCGCCGGAGGAATAGATACCAACTTGGCGCTCAATAATCTGACTGTGGACGACACCGTGTGGAAGAACATTCAGGGGACCGCCGTGATTATTTGCCTGACAGGCACCTGCGACGGCTGGAAGATTTACAATAACATTATTTATTATTCGAGTGATTGGGACTCGGTGTGCAATCATGGTGGCGATGGCAGTTATATCGTCACCTGCGGCATATCGAAGACCTTCGGTGACAATAGCGCAGCGACCGCATTGACGAACTCAGTATTTTATGGCAATACGATGGCGGGACTCCACACTGACCATACAGTTGATCCCAGCGGTTCCGACGAATCCGGCGTCACCATAAATGGCAACTCATCGACGGGAAACGTTGTAGAGAACAACATTTGGTACAATTGCACGCTGGCAGACATCTTTTATGATGGCTCGAACAGCCATCCGACGCTTCTAACCCATGACTACAATACTTGGCTGAACGCTGGCTATGCATCATTTGCAATGGAGCTCGCCAGCCATGAGCTCCAAATTGGAGCTTCTGGGCAAACCATCACGAGAACAGCCGCCGACCCGTTCGTCAACGATGCTGGTTTCGACTTTCATCTGCTTGCGGACATGAAGTCAGCAGCAAAGTCTAGAAAGGCGACCGCTCAAGGAAAACCCCTGCCGTCTCCGTACAATATTGACTTCGATGGCAAGACTCGCGGCGCGGATGGCACTTGGGAGCGTGGGGCACATGAGTTCAACAAAGCAGGAAGTGGTCAAAAATCAAAAATCAGTCACGAATCCTGAAGTTCGCAGAATTCAAGACGAACCGGGCTTCTGAGACACCTTCCGAGAGTCAATCAATGAATTCCCCTCTGAGGGCTCACGATTCTGATTCGGACGAACCATGTTCCGCCAATTTCTTTTGGCCGCTAGAAGGAGACCTGTTTGTTTGACCGCCCTCCTGACGACCTTGTCCGCGATTATTATCGGTGTTCTCAGAAGATTGAATCCTAGCCCCCTGAGCGTAGAACCGAAAATATAGACGGTCGCATCTTGCCATTTTTTGTTGCCAAGGACCTCTTTGTACTGCGCGTCCCCAAGGCCAAAATCGATCCCTTCGATTACACTCGCTTCCTTTTGCTTGCAAAGGTCTTCGGTGACTTTCGTGACTAGGAACATGCCGACCGAATACTTGCTATACGTAGGATCGTAGCCCATCCAGCCGCTGTGAAAGGTGCTCTGATATATAGTGCCCAACCAGAATGCGCAGGGTTGGTCCGCGAGGTACAACACAAATGCGCGAAGTCTCCCATTCTGCGCATCGAGATAGAGGCGCTTTCGCATCTCAATCGTTTCGACGAAGCCCACACCGAGCCCGCGCTGATAAGTCTTCTTCGCAATTTCTTCTACGTCATGAACCATCTGCTCCAGTTCGGCCGGACCAGAAAGGCAATCGATTCTCAACTTGCCGGGGAAGGTTTGGAGCAATTTCTTCGCTTGCCATTTGAGATTTTTTCGGGATTTACTTGAGAGACCAGCATAAAGTTGTTCCGCGCTTCCGGGCAAGGACATGGCTCGGTGGGTCTCCAGAGCCGGCAAATAGTCGCGATTCAGGAATCCGGAAGTTTGTCGTACCGCTTTGTGAATTGGCTCATGCGTCCGGATGTTGTGGAATGCCGCAATATCCGCTTCACCCCGACGCAAACAGTTTACGACCTCGCTGACCGCCGCTTTGCAGTTGTCTGGAGAGAAATCGCCCAGCATGCCTCCGGTGACGAAACTAAGGAGTCTAACTCTCGGCCCAGGCAGAGTCTTGTAACCGATCTTCAATTCCATTCGCTGATTGACAATGCGTCCAATCAGCATTGCCACCGGGGCACCGCCTCTGTACAACACGACAATGTGCGGGCGGAGAATTTCCGGCCTCGTTTCCAGGAGCAGCAGATACAGATCGATGTCCGAATTAGGATGATGGTTCCAAGCCGTCCAGATGTTGCGAACCTCTTCGAGTTCCGGCACACTCCGGAGAATTCTCACTTCGAGATTCCCGCTTACTGGCTTGGGCTTTTCTGCGATCTCTTCTGTGATGAGCTGTGACATCATATCGAGTGAACAATTGTCGAGAGCATCGTTTGCCCTATCTCAACTGCGGTCAGTTTGTAACAAGGTTGGCGAATCGCCCGCGGCTTTCGACTTGATGAGCGACAATCTGTTGAGGCACAACCTCTTCACTCAAGACCAAGCGAGGATAAGCGCAGGACAAGGCAAGAACAACCCACAGCATATACGACTGCTGGCCCCAACCCCAGTTCATGACACTGATCATCATGAAGCTGTACGCTACGAGACTAATTAAGAACATCAAACACAGTGAATTCGTGGGTTTCGGAAGATTCGTGAATCCTTTGAGTGACACGAAGAACGCTTTGAGCAGCAGCGCTATCACTAGCAACAGCCCGATATAGCCGGTCTCGACCATGATGTCCACAAACGCACTGTCGCAACTGTCGAATTGCTCGACATGCCCCGTATTGGGGTCTACGCCCTGGAGATGTAGATAGTAGAATGATCCGGGTCCAAACCCCCAAGCGAGGCGGCCAACGTCGTTACCAAGAGCTTTCTCGGCTTCGTGCATCAAATCGTATCTGTATTGGTAAGAGGACCCACGTGCAGAATCGGGATCGTTCGTCTCCGCATAGGTGTTCACCAGGGTCGTCCAGACCCCGGGTCTTATAATTAAAACAGATATGGTCATGAGCGATATCACGAGTAGGTACTTGCGGATTCGGGGCTCGGCGAACAGCATCAAAAGGATGGCCGACAAGATGAGGGCGAGCCAGGGCCCGCGGGACATTGTCTTGTACAGATTCCAAAACATCAGCAGAATGGCCATCCAGAGCCAACTTTTCTGCAGAGTGGTTTTGGCCAATGTCAGGAAATAGAGCGCCCAAGGAATCCCCAGGGCGAGCGCATTGCCAAAAAGTATAGAATGAGGAAAGGTGGAATGAACCCTCCCGTCATCAGACAGAAGGCCACCTTGTCCGGCTGTGAATCGGTGCACAACAACGGGGAATAGATCGATGACGTTCCATCCAAAGTAAGCTTCGAACCAACCAAAAATACAGCAAACGACCAGTGCCGCAATGAAGGCGCGTAGAACCTTGTGAACAGTTTCCGTGCAGGTGACACTTTTTGTGATGATGTAGTAGAGCAAGTAGAAGTCGAGAGCGTTGGACAGCACTGTCTTGAGGCTGGTTGTGAACACACCAGAATTGAGCGTGGAGACCAAGCCCCACCCAAGGATGAGAAGAATGAGATACTTTAGAGGTGACGCCTGCGTCTGTTCCTCACCAGAGTTCTTCTTTCCAAAAGCCAGGTAGAGGGCCAGAAGGACGATGGTTGCAACTCTCTGAGTCGTAAGGTCGAATAGCCCCGGCAGCGGGATGCGGGATTCTCCTGGGACCAGCGTGAGAACAAACACAAAGAACGGCAGGGCGGCCTCGAGACTCTTTGTGGTCGCAATGTAAACCAGGATCGCGACAACCAGGACGTCGATGACGCAAATGAGTAACATTTACGTTATCAGGAGCGCCTGTTGGTCGCTGCTCTCGAGCTGCTATCATCGGGAGAGATCATGTCTGGATGATGGCGGGGCCGGAACCAAAAAGACCCCGGGTTACGCTCTCGGTGCAGGCCATAGACTGGGAAAGCACGGCCAAGCACCTGCGGATAATCTTTGGACAGAAAATGCATCGCGAGCACTATTTCGAGGCTCGAATTGGATTGCAGAACTGCCTGCAAGACGTATTGTTCGGTCCAATATCGCCTGTGGACAGTGAGCCAAGATTCTGGGTACGGATATGGCAAGAAAATGTCGTGCGCATGCACCAACACGCCGGGGCGAAGATGGGGCAGGATGCGTAGGTACTCAAACCATACGTCTCCACCGGTGCGAAGGACATGCGAAGAATCGATGAATAGGATGTCGTTGCGTTCAAGGCGTGCAAACAAGTCGAGGGGCAGGTCTTCGACTCGAGATCGGATGACTCGACTAAGGCCAATGGTATCGAGCCAAGGCTGCTCATAGGGCTCGATGCAGATATGCTCGACATCCGCGGCATTTTTGGCCACTGCCAGGCGAGCAATTAGAGTCGAATAACCCCCACCAATCTCGATAATGCGTCTCGGCCGAAAGTGCCGGATCATGCTGTAATAAGCTTCTGCATCGCCCGGCCCAAATAGACTATTGTCGTAGTGAAAACCTACATCATTCTTGTGCTGCTCAAAGGGAATGCAGAGCAGCTCCTCGGCGTAGTTCAGATTGCCCAGGAGAGCGAGCTGGCCTTCAACATTCAGATCGACTCCTAGCATTGGATCGCGCTGCAAGGCGCTTGTTGCAAGTTGATTCCAGCGTGGAATGGGCTCGTAATAGTGAAAACGAATTGGCGTTACGCCTACCGCGTCCCATAGTTTGTAAGTGAGCGGTAGACGAACGGGTCCAATTCTGGCTTGGAGCTTGGCTAGGGGAGCAGCCACTAGCGATCCCGCCACGACAGCGAAGTCGGCAATACGTTCCACAAACCTGGATGTCTTCACAGAGTCACGAGCGCTGCGATTTGCTGGTTACTTTTCACCAAGAAACAGAAGGCGGCGCATTTGCTGCCTTCTCAGATAGCGGATTAGAGATTTGTCCTCCACTTGAGGACTTTTTCTAAAATGCGAAGAGAAGAATCCATAAAAGAGTCCGGCGCCAACCACGAAATACGGCTTGGCGAACGCTCTTCTGAGGCATTTAGCGAGCATGAAAACCGGATGGTAGCCGGAAAAATACTCAGACTCGCCATTCTTGACGGCGTCCCGCCAGGCCCCTTCGGCTGCGCCTGTGGGTCGCAAGTGCAAGGCCATGATGTGCGAGAAGCTGAGCGTCCGCCATCCCAGCATGTTCGCTTTGGCCTCATCTAAAGTGTCCCATCCGGGAGTGTTATTGAGGCCGCCAATCGCGTCCCAACACGCGCGCCTGTATATCTTGGTGGCTCCCCTGACATGGGAAAGCAGAGCCACTTCTGCTTTCGCCACGCCATTTTCCAGGTGGTACAGTACGCCTCCGCCGATTCCAAGATTCGGACCCTCGCGAAATTCCGTAAAGCATTTCTCGAAGTAATCTGGCTCCAGGCTGATGTCTGCGTCCAAGTTGACAATGAAAGTCCAATCGGTCGATTTCAACGATCGGTAGCCGTCCATGAAAGCGGCGATGGCGCCAGTGTTGTTGTTACGAAGCCCGCAGTTTGGTCTGTGGATGGCCGTTATCCACGGATATTGTGCCGCGTAACGGTCAATAACGGAGGCGGTGCCGTCCGTCGACCCGTCATCTACGATTACCCACTCGGCGGGAGTGATTGTTTGTGACAAGACGCTTCGAATCGTGTCCTCGATGTACTGAGCCTCGTCGCGCGCCGGGGTGATCACAACATATCTACTAGGTACGGCTGTAGCTGATTCCGACTTTTTCAGCTGCTGAATCCCCGATCCCGGCTGCGAGTGCATTTGGCTGGTCATCTGACTGTTCATTCGGGAAGAGCCACTGCCTTGTCCGCGTTCTTCACCCAGTAGGTCACTCCGAACGCCCACTGGAGGATTCTCTTCCATTTCGTGAAGGCGACCGCTAGGCGCTGGGAGTGAGCGCCCCGGCCGAAGATAAGCTTGGCAAAGGCGAGCAACGCGAGCCGCGTGAGAGCTCCCGAGGCCATCGCCACTTTATAGACACTGGCATACGGTTTGCCGCGGCTCTTCAAAAGGAACTTGTGCATCGAGTCCCTAATCCAAACGTCCGAAACCGCCTGCTTCAAGGAAGCCGAACTCTTGCCGCCGTGATGGATCACTTCAGCTTGGTTTGTGAAATAGACCTTGTACCCAGCCTTCTTGACCTTGTAGCACAAGTCCAAATCGTCGCTATACATCACATAGTCGAGGCTGAGGAGGCCGACCTCTTCAAAGATCTGGCGCTTGACCATCAGGCAGGCGCCGCAAACCATGTCCACTTCCGTGAATGTGGGCTGTTTTTCGAACAGGGGTGCCATTCCCCATAGGTGCGATTTCGGGAACTTGCGACGGAGGTAGTCGGAGTCGAAAAACTGATTGAGAATTGTGGGAAACGGCTGAATGCAATTCATCTGAATCGAACGGTCAGCATTCACTTGCCGGCACCCGATGATTCCCGCCTGAGGCAGGGAATCGAGGTACGAATGCATGATGGTGATGGCGCCGCCGATAATCTCCGTGTCCGGGTTGAGAAGCAGAAGGTTCCTGCCCGTTGCGTACCGATAGGCCAGATTGTTGCCGCGAATGAAACCAAGGTTTTCGCTGCTCTGAATGAAGGTGACCTGGGGGAACTCGCACCTGATAAGTTCGGCGCTGCCATCATAGGAAGCATTGTCGACAACGATAACTTCGAATTCGATGCCTTGCACTTCGCGGAAGATGGAGGCTAGGCAGGGCTTCAAATAATCGACGGATTTCCAGTTGATGATTAAGATGGAAAGGTCCGCCCGGGCCGTCGCGTCACCACCCGTTCGTGATTGCGTATACGGCTTGCTCGGCGCACTGGGGATCCCGGCGTCCATGGAACTCATTGTGCAGCCTCTCCTTGGAGACCGCCCTTCGTCACGTGGGGTCGAGGGAAGCCCTTTACGAATTTGGCTAACACTTGTGGAACGTGGAGCCAGTCGTAGGCTCCGTCCAACTTGGCCTGGAAAAACGGAAGGTCGTCCCAGGTATTGACGGGAATTCGCGGGAGAAAGAATCGATCGCTATTGCGCTGCGCCGTTCCGAGGATTGTCGATACACCGTTTTCGTATCCATATTTCTCAAGCGTCTGACTCAGAAATGCGGTTAGCGAGTGGTTCAATTCGGGAAAAGCGTACGGGTAGGAAAACGAATGGACCGGCTCTCCGGTTTCTTCCTCGATGGTTTGTTTTGAACGGCCAATCTCATCCTCAATTCGGGCCAAGTTCATGGATTTGAGTTCAGGATGAGTCACAGTGTGAGAGCCGACCTCGATTCCGTTTGCGCGAAGTTCCTTCACCTCGGTCCAAGTTAGACAGTCTTTTCCTTTGAACCGCGATCTTGAGTTTCCAGTGAGTCCCGTCACGACAAACAGCGTCGCCGTCATTTGTAGCTCGCGTAACACGGGCAATGCCTCCGTGTAGAAGTCTCGGTATCCATCGTCAAAGGTTATAACGACGGATTTCGGATCGTACGCGCGCCCTTTCAGTGCGTTGACAGCCTTCTCAAGACTGATGGCCGAGTACCCGTTCTGGTGGAGAAAGCTCATCTGTTGGCGAAATACTTGTGGAGAAGTATTGGTCTCATAATAGGGGTGCCTCACTTCAATTTCTTCGCTGATGCTGTGATACATCAAGATTGGAATGCGGGCGCCATGTCGGTTCCACGTTTGAGCGAACGGGCGAATCAAATGCACGCTGACAGCACGATCAAGTCGCATGGGACCTACACACGGGAGGAGCTTTTCCGGTCGCGCGTCGCGCCGATGGTTTCCTGTTCAGGGCTTAGGTTTCGCTTTCTAGCCGCACGCTTACGCCTCGCTTCTCGTGCCGCGACTAGAGAATCGACCAAGCCCAAGTATTCATGTTTCTTCACGTCCCAATTATTGCTTTCGATGTACTTCGCCGCGTTCGAGACCAGCTGGTTCCGGAGAGTTGCATCCGCATTCAATTGGAGAATGACCTCGGCAAGATCAGCATCATTTTCCGATTCGAAGAATTTCACTCTCGAATCGTTCTGGTAATAACACGTGATCTTGGTCCTAGAAGCAATGACAGGCACGCCGAGAGCCATGAATTCTTGAATTTTCGTACTTTCGGCCTCATTTCCAAATAAGCTGGCTCGCTTGGGCACAACCGCAAGGTCCGCCGCGCCCATCAGCACCGCAATTTCCTCGGTAGGAACGAAGTTCCTAAAACTTACCTTTCCGTTCAACCCCAAATCGTTCG
>Ga0307374_10013558_pt1 | contig 11256 bp, 17 predicted proteins | sample OX3MG_FD_202532 | JGI IMG/M metagenome (GOLD analysis project Ga0307374, IMG submission 202532) | Soil microbial communities from Risofladan, Vaasa, Finland - OX-3 | ecosystem: Environmental > Terrestrial > Soil > Coastal area > Acid sulfate soil | place: Finland: Risofladan, Vaasa | collected... | reverse complement strand
TGCGCATCGACATACCCGGCCCGGCCGGGCCGGACGGCGCGGCGACGGCCGCGGCCACCCAGTTCTACAGCCCGGCCAGCGTCTACGCCATCACGCCGACGACCGAGGCGATGGCCCGCGCCGTCGCCGTGCGCTACCAGCCCGAGCCGGTGACCCGCTGGGAGCTCCCGGAGCCGGCTACCCATCGCACGACCGACGCGCGTGAGCCCTACGTGGCGCAGTACGGCGAGAGTGGACGAGACGACGAGGAGGACCGCGACGATGACACCGACCCCGAGCGATTCTGAGCGCCACGCCGAGGCCGAGCGCGCCTGGGAAGCGTGGCTGGCAGAGCAGGAGTACGAGTCCCCGGCCGACGGCGGCCCCTATGCCGTCCAAGTGCGGGGATACCGCCGCGCCTTCCTGGCCGGTTACGAGGCGGCGTTGACGGACCAGAGGCGCGAAACCTCCCGAGAGAAGGGAAGGAGTCCACCGGATGAGCGCTGAGGTGCTCCCGGCGGTCCCGCTCACGCCCGAGGAGCGCCGCGACCTGGTGATCTGGGCGGCCGGGTTCCTGGATGGGGAGGGGTGCTTCTCCATATACGACCATAGTGGGCCGACTGGCGGGCGGAACATGAGGGTGGTGGTTTTTCAGGTCGACGTCACGCCCCTGTGGCGGCTGGCGTCCTTGTGGGGAGGATCGATCGGACAAGAGCGTCCAAGGTCCGGGCGGGCGCCTTGCCACCACTGGTTGGCCTCCGGTTCCAGGGCCCGGCGCGTGTGCGCTGAAACCGTCCCCTTCCTGGTCAACAAAAAGGCGGTGGCTCTTCTCTGCCTCGAATTTGGCATGCTTCTCCTGTCCCGGCGCGATGCGGCGGCAATTCCTCGCCACGGAGGGACCATTCCCGCCTGGAACCGCAAACGACGCGAAGAGCTCTACGTCGCCATCCGTGCCCTCAACCAGCGCGGCGTCCCGCGTGGCCCCGAGGTCGTCGTGGAGCTGCCCGACGCGACACCGGATCCCCAGCTCAATCTATTTACCGGAGAAGGAGGAGAAAGGTGCTTGAAACCTTGGAGCCGCTCCAACGATTGACGCGCGACCTGCGCGCAGCGCACGTGACCCTGAGCGTCGACGAGGCCCGATTTCTCGTCGATGCGTACTACGCGATGCAGGAAGACCGCAAGCGCGCGGGCAATCAGGTCCGCGCGCTGAGCGCGAGCGGTGAGCCGAACGAGGTCATCCAATGGCTCGCGGGGAACACGGCCACGCTCGAACGCAACATCCAGACGGTGCTCGACGCCTGGTCGTTGACCCACGCCGCGGGCCGCTGGGCGCGGAGTGTCGTGGGCATTGGCCCGGTGCTCGCCTCGGGGCTGCTGGCCCACATCGACGTCGCGCTCGCCCCGACCGTCGGCCACGTCTGGCGCTTCGCCGGACTCGACCCGACCGTGAGCTGGAGCAAAGGGCAGAAGCGCCCGTGGAACGCCGGGCTGAAAGTCGTCTGCTGGAAGATCGGGCAATCATTTATGAAGTTTCAGAACCACGAGAACGACATCTACGGTCGCATCTACGTGGAGCGGAAGGCGCTCGAGAACGAGCGCAACGATGCGGGCGCCTTTCTCGATCAAGCGGTCGCCGCGCTGGCGGCGAAGCGGTATGGGAAGGAGACTGCCGCCTACGCGGCGTACAACGACGGCAGGCTCCCACCGGCGCAGATCGACGCGCGGGCGCGGCGGTACGCGACCAAGCTCTTCCTGGCGCACTACCACGCGGTCGCCTACGAGGTGCATTTCGGGGAGCCGCCGCCCAAGCCCTACGTAGTCGCAATTCTTGGCCACGCGCATTATATCGGGCCGCCCGGTTGGCCGATGGCCTGAGCCACCCCCAGCGAGAGAGCCATGATGTTCGAGCGAGCCATTCACCGTGAGAGAGCCATGATGGTCGAGCGAGCCATTGACCGTGAGCGAGCCATCACTGTTGAGCGAGCCATGTAGATCGAGAGAACCAGCACGCCGGAGCGAGCCAACGAGTAGGAGAGAACCAATGCAGACGAGCGAGCCAATAGTGGCGAGAGAACCATCACTGTTGAGCGAGCCATTGAGAACGAGAGAACCATGCGAGTTGAGCGAGCCAGGATCAGAGAGAGAGCCATTGAGATCGAGCGAGCCACGGACTGAGAGAGAACCAAGGAGACCGAGCGAGCCACTTCTATAGAGAGAACCAGATGAGCAGAGCGAGCCATTAAGTGGGAGAGAACCACGGGTGCCGAGCGAGCCAGCGGTCGAGAGAGAACCACTAGCCCGGAGCGAGCCATCAAGTAAGAGAGGACCATCCAGACGGAGCGAGCCATTGAGAACGAGAGAACCACCCGAGTTGAGCGAGCCAGGATCAGAGAGAGAACCATTGTGGGAGAGCGAGCCACAAGACCCGAGGGAACCAACTGGCGCGAGCGAGCCACGTCCGTTGAGAGAACCATCTAACCGGAGCGAGCCAATAGTGGCGAGAGAACCACTACAGTTGAGCGAGCCAGTTGGGTTGAGAGAACCACACCACTGGAGCGAGCCAGACCAATGGAGAGGACCACAACTGATGAGCGTTTCACGGAAGGAGAAACACGATGCGCGCATTCCTGAGCGAGGTCTGGGACGACGGCTCGCTCTACACGCTGACGCTGCTCTACACGGGAGTCACCCTGTTCTGGGCGCTGTCGCTCGCGCTGGCGATGGCCGAATCTTTCCAGAGCTACGCGCTCTGGCTCCTGCCCACCGGCGGCTTCCTCCTCAACGTCGTGGTGGGCAGCTTCGCCTGGCGCGAGCTCGCCCGCCGGGTGTGGCGGGAGCCGCGCGACTGTGCGGCAGGGGAGATGTGCTATCATACCGAAGAGATTCGTGGTGAGGTCCCGATGGATGCCGCGCTGACCGCCCGGGTTGCCACCCAACAGTCCGTCTTCGCGGTGCTCGCCACCCACCCCGCCCGGGCGCGCCACCTCGAGGAGATGGTGGAGTGGGAGGAGTCGCACCCCTTTTCCTCCGACTGGGACGGCTGGACCTGGGCGAACGTCCACACCCAGCCGGCGATCTGCAACCAGCTCGTCGCGGCCGGGCTGCTGAACCTGATCTACCAGTCGCGCTCGACGACCCACTACCGGCTCGCGAGCGCATGCGACGTGCGGGAGGCGCTGGAGATGGCCCGTTCCGACCTGCGACCGGTGGACGCCTCCCCGGTCCATCCCGAGTCCCTCTTCCGCCTGGTCATCGGCCAGGACCGCGCGAAGACGCTCCTGCGCTACGCTCTCGGTGCGAACGACCCGGTCCACGTTCTCCTGACGGGGCCGCCCGGGACGGCGAAAACTTTGCTCGTGCAGGACGTGGGCCACCTGCCGGGCGCCGAGTTCTACGCCGGCAACACCACCACCAAGGCCGGGCTGGTGAACCTGCTCCTCCAGGCCAAGCCCCGGTACCTCGTGATCGACGAGATCGACAAGATGGCGACCGAGGACATGACCCCACTCCTCCAGCTCATGGAGGGGGGCTTCGTGATGGTGTTACAGTTCAAGAAGCAGATCCGCCTCCAGCTCCCGACTCAGGTCTTCGCCACCTCGAACATCCCCGGCAAGCTCTCAGCGCCGATCCTCTCCCGCTTCCTCAAGGTCGAGGTGCCGCCCTACACGCCCACCGAGTTCGTCCAGGTGTCCTACGGCTGTCTCACGCAGCTAGAGGGCCTGACCCCCGACCTCGCCAAGGCGATCGTCGCCGCGGTCGTGCCCCACTCCCTCGACATTCGCGACGCCGTGCGGGTTGGGCGCATGGCCAGGAGCCACCCCACCGACGTGGCCGCGATCGTTCGAGCGATGTTCGTCGGGCGGCGGACCGATAACCTGACCGTGCTGAACGGAGTCGAGGTGCAGCGATGAGCCAGGAACGAGAGATAAGCCAGGAACGAGAGATAAGCCAGGAACGAGAGATGCGGCGCGTGTGGGTGTCCGGCTGGGACGATCTCCCCCGCGAGGCGTATTACATCGCCGGGCCGTTGGGGTGCCACGTCGTCAGCCTGGACGGGGAGAGTATGCACGGCCCTTGGGTCATGGGGTCTAGCGGGGAGGTCTATCAGACCCGGGCGCAGTGTGTCACTGCCATCCGCGAGCGACTCTTGGCCACCCTCGACGATGGGGCGATCGAGCGGGCTGAGCAGCGTCGCCAGCGGGGCATCCGGGAACACCTGGCGGAACTCGAGCAGGTGGAGTTGCTCGGGGAGCGGCTGGACGCGCTGGACAAGTCCGAGGGGGGGGGCGATGAGCGACGCATCTGAAGACACCCGGGAAATGGTCTTTCGTCTCCACCGGGCCTTCGCGAAGCTGCTGCGAGTCCTGTACCACGATGCCAACCACGGCAACCCGGGGATTCACCGCGACGTCCTGGTCGACGTTCGTCGCCTGATGGAACCGGACCAACCCTGCTGGGGCGACAAGCCGGATGGGGAGTGGTGGGAATGAGCGAGTCGGTCGTCGAGATGTGCCATTGCGGGAAACCCCTCCACTACACCGACTCTGCGATCGAAGCGATGGTGCGCTTCCTGATCGGGATTCACGGTCCAACGGTTCGCGTGCAGTTGGTCAGCGGGGAATCCTACGCGGTCCCCCGGCACTACATCGCGTTGCACGGACTCAAAGGGGCGGAGCTGGCGGATCTCGCTACGCGCTACGACTGGCAGCCGGTGTCGGAGAGCTAGATGGCTACCTTCGCGAAGCTCGGCGGACACCTCCGCCTCTGGGACAACGCCGGCCAGTGCTGGGCGACCCAGACCCCGACGGTCAAGTCGCTGGACGTGCCGGCCTACCTGGACCTGGCCGGGGGAAAGCTGAGCGTCTTCCGGCACTACTTCGGCTCCCAGGACGTCAACGGCGGTGGCGCCAGCGCTGCCGATACGGTCATCAGCGCCTTGCAGGGACGCCACCCCAGCTACATCGAAGGCTTCAACGAGGTGGCCCAAACCCTCTCCTCCGGCCTGGCCCAGTATGTTGTGTGGACTCGGCAGTTCGTGGACGAAGCGCACGCCCACGGCTATAAGGTGGCCGGCTTCTCCTGGTCGACCGGGAACCCCGGTCCCGCCGACTGGGCCTACTGCCGCTCCCAGGGGTGGGCGGGAGTCGACGCGATCGCCATGCATGCCTACTGGGGGAACCAGGGGTTCACGGTCTACAACGCCCTTCGGTTCAGCCAGCTCTGGCAGCCGGGCGACCCCCCGGTCATCGTCAGCGAGTGCGGGCGGGATGCCGTCGAGGGGGGCGCGGCCGGCTGGATGGCCAGCGGCCTCACTGCCCAGCAGTACATCAGCGAGCTGGAGTCCTACGATCAGCACCTCCAGCAGTATTCCTACGTCCTGGGCGCGCACGTCTACACCAACGGCGGCTGCCCGGACTTCTGCAACTTCGAGATCGACCCGCTGGCAACGGTCCTCTGGGGCTCCACCTGCACGCCGCCTCCCCCGCCCCCGCCGCCCGGAGGCTGCCAGAACGACTCCCAGTGCTCCTTCGGCTACCACTGTATCGGCGGCAAATGCGTCTGCACCGCGACCGCCGACTGTCAGGCCGCCTTCGGACCGAACACCGCCTGCATCAACGGCGCCTGCGTCCAGACGGCCGGGGGCTGCCAGTCGCCGGCGGACTGCCAGTACCTGGGCCCGAGCTACACCTGCATCGGCGGTCAGTGTGTCTCCGTCCAGCCGCCGCCCCCGGGGATCAACCCCGTCCTGCTCGTCGCCGGCCTGATCGCCGGCGTCGCGATCGGCGGGGCGCTCTACTACGTCGCGACCCAGGGCGGCGCGACTCAGGTCATTGGCGCCGCCGACGTGCGCACCATCCCCGCGGACCAGCCGGTGCCGCCTGGGTACATCGTGATCGGGTGAGGGGGAGGAGAATGTTCGCCGGTCGACCCTACGGAAAAGGTCTCGCCGCTCAGCGGGATTGCCCGGACATCCCCTACTCGCTCGTCGAGCCGAGCAACCTCTCCACCAACCTGAGCCTGCTCGGACGTGAGATCGCCCGCTGGAACGACACGTTCCAGGAGTTCCAGGCCCTCGCCAGCGCCGGGCGGCTCACCGCCGACGTCGTGCAGCGGGCGGAGTTCGGCGTCGACGTGCTGGGGATCGTCCAGAACAACCTTCAGCTTGGCGTCTGCTGTCTCCTGCTGGCGGTCGGGCCCGACGACCAGGTCCTCGGGGCGATGGCCTACCTGATCGTGCCGCCCACCCTGCTCAACGGCGAGATGCAGGGGACGATCGCGCTCCTGGCGGTCGACCCGCGCAACATGCCCGGCTCCCCCCACGCGACGCAGCTCCGTGGCGTGGGGACGGCGCTGGTGGCCGCGGCCTCCCAGCGGATGATCGCGGTCGGGGCCGACGTCGTGTATCTCCACCCGCTCGACGCCGAGGCGCGCCGCTTCTGGGTGGCCCGGGGCTTTCGGCGCTGTGGCGGGGGTGGCCTGCTCTGCGTCCGGGGCGTGGACGCCATCGCCGCCCTGATCGACGGCTGCCTCCAATCCCCGGAGGTGCCGGCGGACGGGGAGTTTCTGCTGTGCGGGCTACCGGGGCGGGTTCGGGAGCGGCTCAACGGGCGCCGCGCCACCGTCCGGGCCTGATGCCGGCGCGGGCATCATCGCGATCACGTCCTCCGTCGTCGCCTGGGGCCCGCGCTCCTCGGCCGCTGGTTCGGGTGTCGGCGCGACCGGTGCCTCGGCCGGCGCCGGGGCCTCCGGACCGTGGAGCACGACACTCCCCGCGTTCCCAGAAAAGAGGATCGAGGAGAGTCCGTGCTCGGGGAGCTTCTGGACCAGGTGTGGAAGAATCTGCCTGAACTCGTGAACCACGGCAGCTTCAAGAGCGCCCACGTCAACCGTCTCTTTGTGCCCGCTGATAGTGATCGACCAGGACATCGTTCCTCCCGCGCATTGGTGTGTTATCATGAGGTATCCCCGGCACCGTATCAGCGGCCCGGGGGATGGCACAGCGTAAGGAAGGTCCGCCATGCACCCCCAGTTTACCACGCCGCCCCGTTGTATGATCTGCGGCTGGGCCGTCCGCCCTGATTTCGCCTTCGATGTCAGCTCATTCCAGGATGGCTCTCGTTGGGTGCATCCCGATTGCTGGTCATACACCCATTCGGACGAGGTTGGTATCCCATCGCGTTCGCTTCGTCGCGGGCAACGGCTAATCCACACCTGTGGGGATCCCCGATGCGTCAACCCAAAGCACCTCGAAGCACGCCAGCCCTGAAAACATCACTGCCTTAGAGAATCTCTAAGGCAGTGGATTATCGATCATTTTAACCCGTGCTTTACCGTCGGTTAACCCGTTTGTGGGCTACCGCGAGACAGCGGCGCGCAAGTTGCGCTCCCACTTGTCCGGATTTCCGCCCCGGTACTGGGCGGCGGAGATGCCCGCCTGGTAGGCAGCGGTGGTCATCGGTCCGGGGGTGAGCCCGGCCTCGGCCATGCCCGCCTGCCAGTTCTGGACCATCCGGCCCTTCGCCGCGTTCCACTTGTCGGCGGCCGCCGCGGTCTTCCGCGCGTACTTCTCCTTGCCAGTCGCTACAGACACTTTCGGTTTACCTCCTTTCCTCGAGGATGCGCTCAGTATATCACGGCTCGGCGAGGGCGCGGTTCATCCGCTCCATCCAGTCCGGGACCTTCCGGAGCTCCGCCGCGAGCGTCTCGTAGAACGCCTGGCCGCGAATGGAGGGCGAGAGGGCGCGGGTGTGGAACTCCGCCGTCCCCCGGGCGCGGTCGAGCGCCGCCGCGACCAGGCCCCGGGCGTACCCTCTGGCCACCAGGTCCAGCTCCGTCCGGGCGATCAGCGCGGTCGCGCGGATCAGGTAGGGACCCAGCGGGTCGGACACGCTCACCGGGCGACCATCCCCGGACAGTCGCACCCCCGGGCAGCGGGCTGATAGCCGGCGACTCCCGCGCGTCGCTCGGCCTCCATGGCGTCGAGCACGTGGTCGCGCTGGAGGGCGTGGCCCATCTCGTGGACCAGCACCTCGTAGACGTTGGCGACCGGGTCCCCACGCATCCCCAGGATCCCGGCCTCGAAGAGCCAGATCGAGCCGTGCTGGTGATCGGCGTCCCGGGGGATGCCCGGCCAGTTGTCCGTCCACATTCCCAGGTAGGTGCAGCTCGGGCAGCCCGCTGCCGCGGCCTGGTCGGGAGTCGCGGCGACGTTGAGGTAGAGCGGAATGTGCTGAGCCATGTAGCGGATCGCGTCGTCGGGCGTCAGGGTCGGGTCCATCGCCCGCTCCCACGCGGCGCGGGCGAGTGCTTTGAAGTGCTCGGAAAGCTGGCCGTTCACGGCGTGGTCTCCTTCGCCCGGAGCTCTTTCCCCAGGCAGGTGAAGTACACGTCCAGCCGCTTGCTCGGGTCCGCGTCCTCCGTCTTCACCGCGCACACCTGGGCGGCGTCCGAGAAGGCGGTGAGTCGGGCCTGCTGGGCGGGGGTGACCGCTCCCTCGTCCGGGGCATCGACGGCGAAGACGAAGCTGCTGCCGTCGCCCAGGTCCACCCGAGTCAGCGGCGTCGCCGGCATGCGGGCGTCGACTTCCTGCATCCGCGCGACGATCTCCCGCTCGTGCTCCTGGGCCCAGAGCTGGTTGTACGCGGGCTGCCAGGCCGGCGTCCCCAGGGCGTCCGGGGGGATGCCGGCGTAGGCTTCCTGGACCTTCGCGCGGGTGCCGATCCAGTCGATCGAGCCGTCCGTGGCCCGCGCCGGCGCGATCCGGACGCACCCCGCGTCGGGGAGCTCAGAGGCTCCGACGTCCGGCTCACGCGGGTCCATTGCCATCGATCCCCCCTTCGCGTGCTGTGCTCGCGTTCCCGCTGACGGCGTTCACCCGATGGGGTGCGGGCACGAGTGTGTCGATCGGACGCTCCGGGGTCTGGGCGCGCGTGAGGGACTGCTTGATGAGCGCCCAGAAAGGCCCGACCAGCTCCGCCATCCGACCATCCGCGTCCGGGGCGCGCAAGCGCCCCTGGAGGTCGCGCACCGCCGGGTCCAGGCGATAGACCGGCCCCCCGGTCGCCGCGAGCATCGCCAGGCACTCGTCGAGGGAGTCGGCCGCCATCTTGCGGTAGGCCGCCCGCAGCCCCGGCTGGTCCTCCTGCTCCATGGCCCACTGCACGTAGACGAGCGCCGGGGCGACGAAGCGGACCACCGCGCACCAGGGACAGCCGGTCGCCGGCTGGTAGCGGATCGTCGGGGTGGCAGAGACGCCCGGGGTCGGATAATACAGCGGGGGCACCGGCGCCTTCGGTCGGGAGGGATAGCGCATGTACTCCTGGATGCCAAAACGTAAGAGCTCGCGGCCGACCTGACCGACAATCTCCCAGGTCGGGGGAATTTCCGCCATCGTGTCACCACCTTTCCGTGATGTATGGTAGCATACCGTGAAGACGAGGGCGAGACAGGCGATGGTCGCGGACGGGAACACGACGTTCTGGCGGCGCCACTCTGACAAGGAGTCGCGGTGGCAGTGCCCCTGCGGCTACACCGGCACCTTCGGCGTCGTCTCCTCCCACCGCAAGGGCTGGAAGAACCGCCCGGCCTGCGACGGGCGCATCTTCGCGGTGACCGGCCCGGACGCCCCGGCCGGTCAGTCTCCCCCGGCGCGGGACACCCCGGCGCCCGCGGCCCCGGCGGAAAGGGCGGCGCCCGCCGAGAACGCCGCGCCCACCGGCGCCGGGGTCGCCTGGGAGTACGACCCCGGCGCCCTCGCGGACGGCCTGGACGCGGAGGAGATCAACCGGATCATCAACCTGGGGCGCGCGGATGCCACCACGGACGATGGGATGGCCTTCGCGTTCGGGGCGAGCGACGCTGGCGATCCTGGCAATGGCACCGTCCCGCCACTTGACGGCGACGGCGCGGGAGCGGAGGACCTGCCGCCCGGCGACTGGCGCCTGGTGCCGGCGGGACCCAACCCCCAGGTCTCCCAGGCGCGCGAAGCGGTGACGTTGCCCGCGGTGGTCCGGGTGATGTACGACTACGCGGTGTCCCACGAGGGGTGGCGGCAGGGAGACGGTACGCTGTCCGCTTTCATTTGGGACGTGGTGATCGACCACTGGAAACATTGTTGGTGTAAAGCGGTCGTGGTGATCGACCGCTGGGAGGGGGAGGGTGGCTAACGGAATGCCGACGGGCGATTTTATCTTTCAGGTGACCCCGGCGAATGGCGGGGTCTGCGACCGGTGCGGCGAGAAATGCACCGGGCTGGAGATCATCGATCGGGCCCGGGAGGGGGAGCCGATCACCCTCTGCTGGATGTGCCTGGGGCACGGACAGCGGGTCATCGCGGGGGCGGTGCCCGCCGATGGCTGACGGACTCTCCTCGGCCGACCTGCGCCAGCGGGCGGCGGTCGGCACGGCCGTCGCGAACGGGCGCCCCGCCGCGGCGATCGACCCGCTCGACGACGCGGTCCTGCGCGGGAAAAAGATCCAGGCGCAGAAGCTGATCCAGCAGCAGACCACGGGCCTCGAGACCGAGACCCTCAAGGCGGAGAACGAGAGGATCAAGGCGGAGATCGAGAAGCAGCAGCTCCTCGACAGCCAGCGGCACGGTGGGGGCGGGAACGACGGGTGGCAGGAGTACCTCCTCACCCAGATGAACCGCCTGCAGGAGCAGCTCGCCGAGAGCCAGAAAGTCGCCCAGACCGCCCAGCAGGGAATCCTGGAGGAGCGCCTGGGGATGCTCGGGGCGGAATTGGAGCGGCTGCGCACCGAGCAGGCGGTCCCGGCCCCGACCGTCAGCGCGAGCGCCCACCTGGAGGAGGCCATCGCCACCTTCGAGGCGGCGCGGGTGCTCGTCTCTCGGTTCAACCCGGAGAACCCGCACCAGCCGATCCCCATGATCGACGTGGAGCTGGAGAAGTGGAAGATCCAGTCCGCCCAGATGGCGGAGGACCGCCGGCTCCAGTACGAGAAGGAAAGGCGGCTGCTGGACCTCGAGATGGAGATGAAGCGGGAGGAGCGCGCGGCGGAGCAGGCGCGACTGGACAAGGCTACCCAGACCCAGGAGCGCTTCTTCGCGGAGACCGTGCCCAAGCTCCTCGAGCAGGGCCAGAACTGGTTCACCCTGCTGCAGCAGCGCTGGGCGGTGGGGGGCGCCCCGGCCGCGCCAGCGCTCCCCCCGGCCGCGGCGATGACCGGTCCGTCCCCCGCGCCCGCCCCGCTTCCCCCCGGCGTGGCGGTGATGGCTTGTCAGGGGTGTGGACAGCCGGTATACTACGCGCAGGG
>Ga0307374_10013557_pt1 | contig 11256 bp, 9 predicted proteins | sample OX3MG_FD_202532 | JGI IMG/M metagenome (GOLD analysis project Ga0307374, IMG submission 202532) | Soil microbial communities from Risofladan, Vaasa, Finland - OX-3 | ecosystem: Environmental > Terrestrial > Soil > Coastal area > Acid sulfate soil | place: Finland: Risofladan, Vaasa | collected... | reverse complement strand
TAGTCAGCCGGATGCTCTGCGTATCCTTGAGATACTTGCGTATGGATTTCTCGACTACGCCGCCAGAGAAGCCGTCAGCGGGCGTGGTCTGTTTGTGCCAACAGCACACCGCGGCCGCAAATCTACCGGCAAGGCGCTTTCTGGCACGGAAAGGATGCGTCGTCTGCGGCTAAGAAACGCGCCCAAGCGCCGTTCTCACGACACACAGAAATCAACACGCTAATCCGGATATCCTTTGTAGCCGCATAATCAGGTGTTCTGTACAATCAGATACTGTTTGATGATATGTAGTGCGCCGGCATCTGGGCGATTTTGGCGCGTTCGCGCAAGCAGCGATGCGGCATGCGGAGTAAAACCGTGCATGAATGCCACCAACTCCTGCGCCCTGATGGATGAGCTACGCCCCGAGGGGGCGCCGCACAAAAAGCAGATACAATTCGTCAAGGACCGGCCCGGGCATGACCGGCGCTATGTTATTGATGTGTCAAAAATGAAACGGGAACTGGGATACGCCATAAAAAGCAACTAAAGTAGTAAACTTCTCGAAACGATTTCTTGGTTTCTAATGAATTAAGAATGGCGGCAACCACTTTGCCAACTTCATTCTTGATGCGGGGCTGAAAGTTCAGTGTTGATGAGAGGCAGGCTAACCACAGCACATCGGGAGATGCGTAGTACTTGGCATTGTGACAAGAATCTACAGTTCGATTCTGCAGTTCAAACGGCCCGGAGCATGATAATACGCAATATATTTTAAATCTGCATCCAATGTCTTTAAGACGTGAATAATTAGGAATTATAAAATATGAATATACACAAAGGCATTATTGAAAACCGTAAAGTACGCTTTGCCCTGGTTGGATGCGGTCGGATCGCCGGCAAGCATTTTGAAGCCATAGAAAAACATTCTGCTCACGCTGAATTGGTAGCGGTGTGCGATGATTCCTCCGCCGCGCTCAAGGCGGCGGTGGAGAAGACCGGTGCAAAAGGCTATTCCGATTTGGAATCCATGCTCAAAGCTGGCGGATTCGATGCCGTGATTCTGGCAACACCCAGTGGTATTCATGCTCGTCAAGGCATCCAAGTTGCGAGAGCCGGTTTTCACGTTGTGTCAGAGAAGCCCATGGCCACACGCTGGGAGGACGGCAAGGATTTCGTTAAGGCCTGCGATGAAGCGGCCGTGATGCTTTTCGTGGTAAAGCAGAATCGCCGCAATGCCACTATCCAATTACTGAAACAGGCCATCGAGAAGCGCCGCTTCGGACGTATCTACCTGGTTAACGTGAATGTGTTCTGGTCGCGTCCACAATCGTATTACGATAGCGCTAAATGGCGCGGTACCTGGGAGTTTGATGGGGGTGCCTTCATGAACCAGGCGAGTCATTATGTGGACTTGCTGGACTGGCTGATTGGTCCTGTGGAAAGCGTGCAGGCGTTCACGGCTACCTTGGCGCGCAATATTGAAGTGGAAGACACCGGTGTACTCAGCATCAAGTGGCGTTCCGGTGCCCTCGGTTCAATGAATGTCACCATGCTAACTTACCCTAAGAATATAGAGGGGTCATTCACAATTCTGGGTGAGAAAGGGACGGCCAAAGTAGGCGGTGTGGCATTGAACGAGATACAGCACTGGGAATTTGCGGATGCAGATCCCTTAGATGAACGTGTCAGGCAGTCAAACTATGAAACTAGTTCAGTCTATGGCTTAGGGCATCCGCTCTACTATGACAATGTGATCAGCGCACTGCGTGGCGAAGCTGAAGCCGAGACCGATGGCCGCGAGGGGTTGCGTTCTCTGGAGTTGCTGATTGCTACCTATATTTCAGCACGTGATGGGAAGCGCATTTCCCTCCCTCTCGATCATTAACGAGTTCAGCGATGCCATACATTGCACACAAAACCGCGATTATCGACCCGGGTGCAAAAATTGGTGACAACACCAAGATTTGGCACTGGGTGCATATATGCCCAGATGTTCTAATTGGGGAGCGCTGCGTTCTGGGGCAGAATGTCTATGTTGGAAATAAGGTACTGATCGGCAATAACGTACATATTCAAAACAATGTCTCGGTATATGATGGCGTAACGCTGGAAGATGATGTGTTCTGTGGTCCGAGCATGGTATTCACGAATGTTATAAACCCAAGAAGCCACATAGATCGCAAATGTGAATTAAGAGATACGTTAGTTAAGCATGGCGCAACTATCGGTGCTAATGCAACGATTATTTGTGGAGTGGTGATCGGAGAGTATGCGTTTATTGCCGCTGGGGCCGTAGTGACAAAGGATGTACCTGCCTACGCTTTGATTGTCGGTGTACCTGCCAGACAAGTCGGGTGGATGAGTGTATTTGGTGAACGCTTGGATCTGCCACTGACAGGTTCAGGAGCTGCGATATGTTCTCACACGAACGCACGTTATATACTTAAGGATAATATTTGCACCCTTGTTCAAGACAATTGAGTACATCAGGTATGGATTTTATTGATCTAAAAAGCCAATATCGCCGAATCAAAGAGGATGTTGATCTGCGAATCCAGAGAGTTCTTGATCATGGTCAATATATACTTGGACCAGAAGTTTCGGAACTTGAGGAGAAACTTGCTGATTTCGTGGGTGTTAAACATTGCATCGGTGTGGCGAGCGGTACGGAAGCATTGTTGATTGCTCTTATGGCACTTGGTATCGAGCCATACGATGAAGTGATAACGCCAGCAATGACCTACATCGCGACCGCGGAAACATCCAGGGTCCTGGGTGCGAAACCGGTGTGCGTGGATATTGACCCAAAAACTTACACAATGGATCCGGTTTTGATAGAGGCTGCGGTAACTCAGAAAACAAGAGTAATAATCCCAGTGAGTTTCTACGGACAGTGTGCCGATATGGATAGGATTAATGCGATCGCGGCAAAGCAGAACATACCAGTGATCGAGGATGCGGCACAGAGCTTTGGTGCAAGTTATAAGGGCCGGAAATCCTGCAGTCTCTCCCTCATCGGCGCCACCAGTTTTTTCCCGTCTAAGCCTCTAGGTTGTTATGGTGATGGCGGTGCCTTATTCACTAATGACGATGAGCTTGCAACTGTGATGCGCCAGATCAGCCGCCATGGCCAGGATCGCCGCTATCACCATATACGCGTAGGTGTGAATGGAAGATTGGATACGATCCAGGCCGCGATATTGCTTGCGAAATTCAAGATTTTCAACAATGAAATCGAAATGCGTCAGCAGGTAGCTAATAATTACGATACGCTGCTCGCAGATTTTGTTGAGACCCCATACGTGGAGCCATTTAACATGCATGCATATGCACAGTATGCAATTTCGATTGAAAATCGTGAAAGAGTGATGGCTAAATTGAAAGAAAAAGGCATTCCGACGAACGTACAGTACCCGACTCCCATTCATAGACAACCAGCATTTTATGACGGAAGCGTTTCATATCCGCATTCAGAACTAACTGCAGCACAGGTGATGGGTTTGCCGATGCACCCATATCTTGAAAGAGCGGCACAAAAAGAAATATGCGACGCACTTAGGAATACAATTGTGATTGACAGGGATAGTGGTTAAATAGGGAGTCGATTACTTGCGTTTTACCCAGATAAATCCTGCAGAGTGGGAGCACTGATAATGTGTGGTATATCAGGGGTTATCAGTCGGGTCGGCGTCAATGAAAAAATAATCCGCAAAATCAATCAGGCGTTAATCCATAGAGGCCCTGATGGTGAGGGATATCAGAGTTTCGAGAATGACCGAATTTGGTTTGGCCATCGTCGGCTTTCCATAATCGATCTGTCAGAGGCTGGTCATCAACCAATGTGCTATGCAGGGCGGTATTGGATCACTTATAACGGCGAAGTTTATAACTATATTGAATTAAAGAAAGAACTCGTTGTATCTGGTCTGACGTTTTCTACCAAGACCGATGCGGAAGTTATTCTTGCTGCATATGCAACTTGGGGCGTGGATTGTCTTGCCCGGTTTAACGGCATGTGGTCATTTGTCATTTACGATAGCGAGAAGCACCAACTGTTTTTCGCCAGGGACCGGTTTGGCATCAAGCCTCTGCATTATTACCATAAAGACGGCCTCTTTGTTTTTGCATCCGAAATAAAGGCCATCCTGAGGCACACAGATGTCAAGACGGTACCCAATCTGGAATATTGCCGTGAGTACTTGAAAAATGGTCCGCGTGAATATATTGCCGAGACCGCATTCGAGAATATTCAACGGTTTCCCCACGCCAGCTATGCCCTCGTGAGTATTGATAAGATTCTCGCAGATGGATTAATGCCAGTACGCTATTGGAATTTGACTGCGAATCTGAGCACGGAAAAATATGATGAATCGAGAGCAATGGAGTATGCTGTCAAGTATCGTGAGCTGTTGAAGGATGCGGTAAGTCTCAGACTGCGTTCGGATGTCAAAGTTGGATCCGCGCTTTCAGGTGGGCTGGATAGTTCGTCGATTGTACTATTTGTGAATACGTTGCTTCGACATAGTGGCGCTGACCTTGAAAAGCAAGAAACTTTTTCGACGGTTTATCCCGAAGCCAATGTCTCGGATTGCGATGAGAGCAGGTATATTAATCTTTTGGCCAGAGAGCTGAATGTCAAATCTCACCAGATCTCTCCAAAAATTGAGGATATTCCGGACGAATGTTATAAAAATATCTATGCCATGGATAATCCGCCAGATAGTTCGCTCATGTCCTCGTGGCATACATATAAGCTTGTTTCCAAGACTGATGTGATCGTAACCCTGGATGGGCAAGGGGCTGATGAGCAACTGGCCGGCTATCTAAGGTATGTATCGGCATATATTGCAGCGATTGGCCCGTTCCAATTAAAGGAATTAGCCAAGTTTTGGAAGATGTACGGCGCTAGGAAATATGTAATTTATGGCATATTGTTATGGATTATCAGGAAATCAGTACTCCGCAGACTGTGGAAAGGCGCGACCAAAAAAAGCAACAGAGTCCGACAGTCAATATTAGAGCCATTCAATGAAATATTGAGTAAGGATATTCAATCCGAGCTAATCAACCTTTTGCATTACGCAGATCGTGCGAGTATGGCATTTTCGCTGGAATCCCGGATGCCTTTCATGGATTATCGAATAGTGGAGTTTTTGGCGACTATTCCCTTCGGGTACAAAATCCGCAGTGGCTGGACCAAATACATAGCGCGTATGTCGATGCAGGACTTTCTTCCAAGTGATATTGTCTGGCGCAAAGACAAGATGGGATGGCCTATTCCCGAGGACTACTGGTTCCGTGGACCGCTTAAGAAATGGTTTTGCAGCATAATCGAACGATCCGCATTTCTGCAGAAGCTGGGCGTAGGTCAAGATATCAGAAGCCGAATTGAAGGAAGGGAACCGATTCAAATGCTTATTCGTTTGTTGAATCTCGCGCTCTGGCATGAAATCTTTTATGAAAAACGCGACTCGCTTACAGCTATGCACCTACCATCGCGTATATAAAGTTGCGATAGGTAGACATATCTATGGAATATAAGTCAGCGATTGTCATGACGTTGTGACTGAACAAAAGCCATTTCTCCAATATCATAGCAAACGCGGTCTGAAATGATATTTTCAGTCTGGATGTCACGTCTGATTCCGAAAGGAAAAATTGGCGGAAGCATAGTAGCTTTGGCTGGTAGTACTGCTGCCGCACAGGTGATTACTGCATGCTCCATGCCCATAGTCACGCGGCTATATTCGCCTGCGGAAATCGGCGTTATCTCACTATTTATTGCTTTTTTCGGATTCTGGTCGGCTCTGTTGTCATGGCGGTATGAATCAGCACTGTTGTTGGCAGTAAATGATTCTGAGTCACATCTTATTTTCAGAATGGGCACCAGTTGCATAATATTGATGTCCTTCCTATCTGCGCCCTTATTATTTATCTTGGTGAGTGAGAGGGTACTTGGATTCGGGCTCGTACCCTTGTGGGGCATTCTGGTTGGTATACCTATATTCCTGGGTTATGGCCTGTTCATGATGTACAGATCATGGGGGTTGCGCGGTGGATTAGTGAGAGATATCAGCAAAGCTACGGTTGCCAGGTCAGCATCTAATGCAATTGTTCGAGTCGCGTTGGGGATATTTGGCGGCGGTATTATGGGGCTATTCGTTGCAGAAGTTGCAGGTGCGTGGGGTGCGACTGTTGCGATTCGTCGTTCTATCCATAAGCGTTATTCGAACAGTCATCCTTTGATAACTTGGCAGGCAATGAAAAAAGTTGCAGCGCGTTATGCTAAGTTTCCTATATATGAGATGCCGTCAGTAGCTGTAGATCAGCTAACTATGGCTTTGCCGTTACCTATAATAGCTGAACTGCACGGCGCGTCAGCCGCTGGTTGGTTTGGATTGGCAAGATTGCTGGTCGCCATTCCAAATGCCCAGATAGGGCGTGCTGTCGCGGATGTGTTCCAGATGGAACTGGCGCGATATATTCGCGACGGTCAGCATCAAGCTGCTTATTTGTTGTTTTTCCGAATACTACGAAAGCTCAGTCTTTTTGGGTTACTGCCGTTTACTGGTATGGTGATATTAGGCCCTTTACTAGTGCCGTGGATATTTGGCAGAACGTGGGCAGAGATGGGAGTCATAACTGCATTCATCGCTCCCTGGATGTATGCAGCGCTTGTTGTATCTTCATTAAGCCGGGTATTGTCTGTGCTCGAACGGCAGGAATACAAACTAATATATGACATTCTGGCTTTGGTATTGATTGTTATTGCCTATGTGATATCCCGTCAATGGGCACTAAATTTGAATCTGACCGTTGCGCTTCTCAGCATTGTCAATATTATTAGCTATGTAATTTATTTGCTTGTAATATTTCATGTCATTTCTAAATATCTTAAAGTGGAAAGATGATTGAATCTTGATGCGCATTTTAAAGTCTATCGCGTGAAGTTATTCTGACCGTTGAAAACTCATGGGCACATCCTCACACTCGATAAGTGCAGTGAGGAAATCGAACTCGAACGAATCTCGACACATGATGGATAAATGCCACGCACCGGCCCAGAAAATGATTGGGGTCCATGAAATAAAATGAGAAAATAATTTAGATTAAGTCATCATTAACTGTTGCACTTCGAACATGAACCTGTGATATTTATAAATTAACCACTTGTGAATATATTATTAGCCATTCTTTTTTTGTTTATCGAGCGCGCCATTCTCGATATTGCTATTCAAACTAATATTCTTGGGATATTTGCACCCTACACTCTGGTTCTAAATCCAAATTTAGAATTATGGTGGCCGTCTATTATTGCTCTTATTCTGGTGACCGGTTCATTGCCCAGAACTCGGCTGCACCCTTCAAGTTTAATTGTTTGGCTGTTCGTAGCTATCCTATTTGTACCGCTGACGAGTATTTACTGGCTAACAAACGGCTCTACCGAGTGGTTGTGCATCAATACTGGGTTTTGGGTCGGTACCAATCTTTTATTGAGAATTCGGCTGCCACGAATCAAGATTCATGGTGCAGACTTCCCTATCTGGATATTGTATTTGTTAATGGCAGCCCTATTTATCGCGATCGCAGTGGTCGCATATCGGGCGGGAACGCTGGGTTTTGATATCAATCTAGATTCTGCATATGTCATTCGAAATAAATTCTATGGATTAGGAGTTTCTGGAATTGCCTATTTGACGAATGCACTCGGCTTGGTCATCATCCCGCTGGTTACACTGCGTGGCTTGGAAAAGAAGTCATTTACTATGTTTTTGTCTGGGTTAGTCTTGGCGGCCTTTCTATATTCCTTTGCTGGGCAGAAAGGGTACCTGTTTGCTCCGTTTCTGGCCTTGGGTTTTCTATATCTTGATGGTCGCAAGGCGCGGTATCTGCATCTGACAGCAGGTATGGACGGGTTACTGGCGGTGTCCTGGTTTTTGGCTTTAGTGTCGGTCAGTATCTGGTTTATAGCGCTCGTTATGAATCGTGCGCTAGTACTCCCGGCGGTGATTAGCTTTTACTACTTTGATTACTTTTCTAAATTGCCTCCTTTACTTTTTGCTCACGGGTCATTTGGGTTTCTCTTTGACACTCAATCAAAATTGTCGCCCGCATATTTAATTGGCCAGCACTATTTTCATGACGTACATAATTATGCTAATACCGGTTTAATTGCCGATGCCTACATGAATTACGGTATTACAGGTGTGGCTCTAACTGCCGTAATGTTTTGCTTATTGCTGGTGTTTCTCGACGAATACTATGAAAAATTACAACCCGCCTATTTCTATGGATTGTTCGCCATGCCTATACTTTTTGTGATTAATGCACCATTACCAACGGTGGTAATGACTGGAGGCCTCGCGTTTTCAATAGCCATCGCATGGATGATGGCGAAACAATTTGAGAGAGTGCAAAGGCCACAGGTGATTACTAATTATAATAATAGACAGGTAGATATACATGACTAAAGTAGTTCATCTCACATCAGTTCATACGCCAACAGATACTCGGATCTTCCAGAAAGAATGCCGTACTCTCGTCATGAATGGCCATGAGGTTCATCTTGTTGCCACAGGTTTCGCCGATGCCATTATGGACGGCGTACATCTGCATTCAGTAAAAAAACCCGGCAGCCGCTTCACACGCATGCTGCTTGGAGGTTTGCGTGTTACGCGTAAGGGACTGTCATTGGACGGGCATATATATCATTTACACGATCCTGAATTGATTCTATTCGGGCTCTTCCTGAAAATGCGCGGCAAGCGGGTAATATTCGATGCTCACGAAGATACACCCAAAGATATTATGGCTAAGCCATGGCTGCCTCTACCCTTGAGGAAGATCGTTTCTGTTTGCTATAACACGCTGGAAATGTTTTGTGTTCGGCGATTTGATGCCGTTATTACCGTTCATGAAAAGATTGCGCATCGTTTACGAAAGGCGCAGCCGTCAACATCGGTGGTGAGAAATTTCCCGATTTTGGATTATGATTATATAGTGTCTGAGGATCGAATCCAGCGATTTGTCTGGTTGGGGATGCTTAGCCCAATTCGTGGTAGTACGCAGATATTTTCAGCACTACAGAAGATACCGGGTGCACGGCTAGATGTTATTGGTCAAATTCGCGAATCGGTTAAGCTGACTCCGGAGGTGGCCTATCTCGGCGAGTTTCCGCAGCAAGAAGCTATGAGAATGGCGTCGCATTATCTTGCTGGGCTGGTGACGTTTCTTCCGGCTCCGAATCACGTGGACGCACTACCAATTAAATTATTTGAATACATGGCGCTGGGTTTGCCGGTTATTGCTTCCGATTTTTCCGGTTGGCGCCAGATTTTGGAGGAGGCGGGCGCAGGACTCCTTGTTAATCCGGAATCGCCGGATTCGATTGCGGAAGCGATGAATTGGGTGCTAGATCATCCGCAGGATGCACGGAAGATGGGCGAGAATGGAAAGCGCGCGGTACATGAACGATACAATTGGGCGTCTGAGGCCAAGCAATTGCTCAATATTTATAGGAAACTTGAGTAATGAGATTCTGACCGTCATTGGCGCCAGACTCCAGTTCATCAAGACAGCGGTGATCTCAGATGCTATCCGCATGCTAGACGGGAAACTGGATGAAGTTATGGTGCATACAGGGCAGCATTTCGATGCCAACATGTCGGACATCTTTTTCGACGAATTAGGAATTCTCAAACCTGACTATCGATGAGCCATGGAAGCGCGAAGCGCGAGGCGAAGAGCCTGCGGTAGCCCCAGCAATAGAATGGACGCCCCCAGCTATTATCGGCATCGATGTGCCAGAGTGGAGGTGTTAGCAACCACTCAACTACAGATGAGGGCGTCCACCATGAAGATTACAACGATTGGCATTGACTTGGCGAAAAACGTTTTCCAGGTGCACGGCGTTGATGCGCACGGCCAGGCGGTGCTGCGGAAGCCGCTTAAGCGTGCGCAGTTTGCGCTGTTCTTCTCGAACCTCCCGCCCTGCCTAATTGGCATGGAAGCCTGCGGTAGCGCGCACCACTGGGCACGCAAGCTGCAGACGTTCGGGCACACCGTGAAGCTGATGGCTCCGCAGTTCGTGAAGCCCTACGTAAAAACCAACAAGAGTGACAGCGCCGATGCCGAAGCGATCTGCGAAGCCGTCAGTCGGCCGAACATGCGGTTCGTGGCCATCAAGACCCTGGAGCAGCAGGCGGTGCTGTCCCTGCATCGGGCTCGCCAGGGGTTCGTGAAGGCGCGTACTGCCCAGGCCAACCAGATCCGGGGCCTCTTGGCCGAGTACGGCCTGGTCATCCCTAAAGGTATTAGCCACGTCACCCAGCAGGTGCCGCGGATCCTGGAGGATGCCGAGAACGAGTTGCCCAGCGTGTTCCGGCAGCTCATCGCCCGCCTCTTGGACCACTTCCGCGAGCTGCACCGCCAGGTCGCCGAGCTCGAGATACCGATCAAAGACTGGCACCGGAACAGTGAGGCCAGCCGCAAGATTGCAGCGATTCCCGGAATCGGACCGCTGACAGCCAGCGCGCTGGTGGCTTCCATCGGCGATGCCAAGACCTTCAAGAACGGACGGCAGCTGTCGGCCTGGCTGGGGCTGGTGCCCCGGCAACACTCCACCGGTGGCAAGCCCACCCTGTTGGGCATCAGTAAACGAGGTGACGTGTATTTGCGAACGCTGCTGATACACGGAGCGCGCTCGGTCATCCTCGGGGCCCAGCGGCGTTCGATAAGCACCGGCTGGCTGGCCGAGTTACTACAACGGCGTCATCCGAACGTAGCGGCGGCCGCGCTCGCTAACAAGAATGCCCGGGTGGTGTGGGCACTTCTGGCCCATGACCGGGAATATCAACCCGCCTACGCCAGGGCGGCATAGCGGCCTCTACCCTATACGACCGAATAACGTAAGGAGATCGATCAAGCGATTGCTCAGGTACTCACGCCGTGATGGCAAGACAGGTAAGACCGTGGTGGGCGAAGCCCAATACGACCGCAGCACTTCAAGTGCGACCCAGCGATCGGGGAGCCTACCAGCGCATTCCATCAGGGACAGCGGCGAATGCCGCATACAAAGTCCGGATGTACGACTGCAATCCATACCTTCAAGCTTTCATGAACTGGGTACTTGGCAAACTGGGGACGTCCATGTACGGCCGTAGCACAGCGTCCGCGTGGTGCGAAGGCCGCGCCGGGGCGTAAAGCCATGGTGGAGGAAACCGTGGTGCGCCGGTAAAACCGGCAAGGAGTAAGCAGTGCAAGTCTGCTGCATCG
>Ga0307374_10013556_pt1 | contig 11257 bp, 11 predicted proteins | sample OX3MG_FD_202532 | JGI IMG/M metagenome (GOLD analysis project Ga0307374, IMG submission 202532) | Soil microbial communities from Risofladan, Vaasa, Finland - OX-3 | ecosystem: Environmental > Terrestrial > Soil > Coastal area > Acid sulfate soil | place: Finland: Risofladan, Vaasa | collected... | reverse complement strand
GATCTGAACTCCCAGATCCAGCGCGCGGCGGCGCAGGGACTCCACCAGCACGCCCCAGCCGCCGATCGGATAGCGGGCGGTGGGGGGAGCGGACAGCAGCCCCCGGACCAGGGGCTCCCACAGGAAGGCCGCGGAAAGCTCCCCGGGGTCGTGGTGGTAGGTGAGGATGCCGGCGCTGCGGGACAGGATCTCGGCCGGCTCCTCGCCCACCTGCTCGGAGGCCCAGGTGCGGAACGGGATGTCCACCGGGGCTTCGCGGCCGCGCAGGCGCAGGGCGGCCACGGCCGCGCCGACCGCGGGGACGCGTCGGATGTCGTCCTGCCAGCGAAAGCGAACGCCGGATAGGCGGGGCCGGGCGTAGGGAGGGATCAGCCCCCGCTCGCCCAGCCAGCTCCAGAACGGGCTCGAAGCCAGGATCGCGTGCGGCCCGAGGTTCGCTTTGTAGGGCCCGTCGGTGCTCCGGGCCCGTCCGCCCAGCTGATCGTGGGCCTCGAACAGCCGCACCGAGGCGCCCTGCTCACCGCATGAAATGGCGGCCACCAGCCCGGCGATGCCGCCGCCGACAACGTTGATCTGGGTCATGGGCGCACCGTATGGGGTGACTGGCCTCTTGTTAAGGTCCAGTTGTGCCTGGACAGAGTGAGCCAGTTGCTCTGGGGCCGGAGCTGCTGCTCGAGCTGCAGCGCGGCACCTGGGTGCCGCTGCACGAGCAGCTGGAGGTCACGCTGCGTGACCACGTGCGCAGCGGCCGGCTCATTCCGGGGACCAGGCTGCCCTCATCCCGGGCCCTGGCCGCGCAGCTCGGGCTCTCGCGCGGGGTGGTGCTGGAGGCGTACGCCCAGCTGACTGCCGAGGGGTACCTGGTGTCCAGCCAGGGAGCGCAGACCAGGGTCGCCCCGGTACCCGCGGTCGAGCGGCCGCCGCTGCCGGCGACCACCCTGGAGCCGCCGCGCGCGCTCAGGCTGGACCCGTTCACGCCCGACCTGGCCGCCTTCCCGCGCCAGCAGTGGGGGCGATCGGTGCGAGCCGCGATCCGCGAAGCGCCGGACGCCCGGCTGGGCTATGGCGACCCGCGCGGGACGGTGGAGCTGCGCAACCAGCTGATGGCCTATCTGGGACGAGTTCGGGGCGCACTCCCGGAGCCCGAGCACACGCTGGTGTGCGGCGGATTCGTGCAAGCCTTCGCGGGGTTGTGCCGCACCTTGCGCGCCCGGGGAGTGGAGCGGATCGGGGTCGAGGCGCCGGGTTGGGGACGCCATCGGCTGACCGCGGAGGGCAGCGGCCTGGAACCGGTTCCCATACCCGTGGATGAGCACGGCCTCGTGGTCTCGGCGTTGGCCGCGGGCGATTGCGAGGTCGTCGTCGTCACGCCGGCTCACCACTTCCCCACTGGAGTGGTGCTGGGCAGCGAGCGGCGAGCGGAGCTCCTGGAGTGGGCCGAGGAGGAGGATGGCCTGATCGTGGAGGACGACTACGACTCCGAGCTCCGGTATGACCGGGGGGCGGTGGGCGCGTTGCAGGGCTTGGCTCCGGAGCGGGTGTGCCACATCGGCTCGTTGAGCAAGCGGCTGGCGCCCGGACTCGGCCTGGGCTGGACCCTGGCGCCCTCGTGGCTGAGCGGCGCCCTGACCTACGAACAGGGGGTCGCCGCGGCCAGCCCGCCCGCGATCGCCCAGCTCGCGCTGGCGGACTTCCTGGCCCGGGGCGAGCTGGACCGTCATCTGCGGCGGATGCGGCTGCGCTACCGCGAGCGCCGGCAATCCCTGCTCCAGGCGCTGGCCCGGGAGATCCCCTCGGCTCGGGCGAGCGGCGTGCCGGCCGGGCTGTTTACGCTGGTCTGGCTGCCCGAGGGCGCGAGTCAGGAGGCGGTGCTACACGCGGCCGCCAAACGCGGTGTGGAGGTCGAAGGCCTCGGGGGCGGCGGTCTCATCCTCGGCTTCGCCTCGCAACCGGAACCGGCGATCGCCCGCGGCGTCCGGGTGCTGGCGGAGGCGTTGCTGTGACAATCGCGCTGTGGATCTAGGACTCGCAGACCGAGCCTGCGTGATCACCGGCGCGTCCCGCGGGATTGGGCTGGCCACGGCCCGGGCGCTGGCCGAGGAGGGCGCCTCGGTGTTGCTGGTGGGCCGCAGCCAGGATGCCCTGGACCAGGCCGCCGAACAGTCCGTCGCGGGGGCGACGCTGGCTCTCGACGTCACCCTGCCTGACGCTGGGGAGCGGCTAGTGCAGGCGTGCCTTGACGAGTTCGGACGGATCGACGCGCTGGTCAACAACGCCGGGACGAGCGCGGTACGCCGGCTGGACCAGCTGACCGACGACGACTGGCAGGCTCAGTGGGAGCTGCACGTGATGGCCCCGATGCGAGCCATGCGCGCGGCGGCGCCGGCCATGGCCGAGCGCGGCTGGGGCCGGATCGTCAACGTGTCTTCATCTTCAGGCAAGCGGCCGTCGGGCACCAACATGTCCTACTCGGTGACCAAGGCGGCCGAGCTCTCGCTGTCGCGGGCGTTCGCCGACCTATACGCCAGCCAGGGCGTGCTGGTGAATGCCGTGGCGCCCGGGCCCGTCGGTACGGAGTTGTGGCTGGCCGCGGGCGGGATGGCCGATCAGGCGGCCGAAGCTCGGGGGATCAGCCGCGAGGAGGTGCTGGAGCAACTGGCGGCGAGAAACCCGGTGGGGCGACTGGCCACCGAGGAGGAGGTGGCGGCCGTGATCGTGTTCCTGTGCTCGGAACGAGCCTCCTATGTGGCCGGCTCGGCCTGGTCGGTGGACGGCGGAACAGTCCCGGTGATTCTCTGAAACACTGGCGCCCCCATGGCAGCTAACCCGAGCGCCGTCGGCAAGAGCTACCCGCCGAGCACCTACGTCGTGGGCCGGGAGAAGATCCGCGAGTACGCCGCCGCGGTGGGGGAGACCAACCCCCTTTACTTCGACGTCGACGCCGCCCGGGCCGCCGGATACGGGGACCTGGTGGCGCCCCCGATGTTCGCTGTGGTCTTCGGGGCGCCGTCGGTGGGTCCGGCCATCCTCGACCCGGACGTGGGGATCGACTTCGCGCGCATGCTGCACGCGGGCCAGGAGTTCGTGTGGGGGCCGCTGGTCGTGGCGGGCGACGAGATCACGACCACCGCCACGGTCAAGGACATCTCAGACCGCGGCGGCATGAACTTCTTCGTGTTCGAGACCGTCTCCCAGAACCAGAACGGCGAGACCGTGTGCACCGGCACGTGGAGCCAGATCGTGAGGGGCGGATGAACCAGGGCGACCAGATCGAGCTCAAGGTCACTCCGGACCCGTACCTGACCTATCGCTACGCGGGTGCCTCCGGCGACTTCAACCCGATCCACATCGACGAGGGCTTCGCCAAGCAGGTCGGCCTCCCGGGCCGCATCCTGCACGGGCTGTGGACAATGGCCCAGGTGGCGCGTGCCCACACCGACGCAGCTGGCGGGCCGGACAAGCTGCGGAGGCTGTCGGTGCAGTTCCGGGGCATCGGCCAGCTGGGCCAGGAGATCGTGGTCAGCGGCACGGTGACCGAGGTGAACGACGGGGTGGCGGCGGTGGAGTCACAGGCCGAGCAGGCCGGCCAGCGCATCATCCGCAACGGCCGGGCCGAGATCGCCGCCTAGACGCGCCGGCTGGGCGCTGAGCGGCGTGCGCTCGAGCCCGACCTAGAATCAGCTCCGTGCTCACGGAGCGTCAGGAACTGGTGTTGCGAAAAGTCGCCGAGGAGTACCTCGACGGCGGCATCCCCGTGGGGTCGAAGCTGCTGGCCGGCGATGTGAAATGGGGCCCCTCCACCATCCGCGGCGAGCTGGCCAGCCTGGAAGAGCTGGGCTTGCTGGCCCACCCTTACACCTCGGCGGGACGCGTACCCACCGAGGCCGGCTATCGCTACCTCGTGGACCGGCTGCTGGCGGCCGGTGAGCAGCCGAAGGCGCCCCGGCTGTCGCTTTCGCTGGTCCGCCGCGAAGTGGACGAGGCCATGCAGGTGACGAGCGAGACCCTGTCTCAGGTGACCAACCTACTGGCCATCGTGACCGCTCCGGGAATCGAGACCTCGACCATCCGGCACATCGAGGTGCTGCTGCTCCAGCCCCAGGTGCTGATGGTGGTGGTGATCACCTCGACCGGTGGTGTGACCAAGCGCCTGTTCACGTTCTCCCGCGCGATCGATCCGGGGCTGGCCGATTGGGCGGCCAGCTACCTCAACGAGCGGCTGGTCGGCCTGGGGCTGGGCGCGAGGATCCTCCACCAGCGCCTGCACGACCCCTCGCTGGCCGAATCCGAGCTGCGATTCCTGGACGCGCTGGCGCCCGTGTTCACCGAGCTCGAGGCCAGCTCGACCCAATACGTCTATGTGGAGGGCGCCAGCCGGCTGCTCCGCGAGGACCACTGGGGCGACGTGTCCGAGCTCAACGCGCTGATGGACATGCTCGAGCGCCGGGTGGCCCTCCTCGGGGCGCTGCAGGCGGCGCTGAACGAGCGGGACGTGGTGGTGCGGATCGGGGCGGAGAACGCCGCCCCGCAGCTTCGCTCGATGGCGCTGGTGGCGGCAGGCTACGGACTGCCGCAGAGGCGCCTGGGGGCGGTGTCGGTGATCGGTCCGCTGCGCATGGACTACGCGCAGGCCATCAGCTCGGTCAAGGATGCCGCGGCCCAGCTCTCGAGCTTCGTGGCCGAGCTATACGACGAGCGCTGAGCCCATGAGTGCGACCCGGGATTACTACGAATTGCTTGGCGTCCCGCGGGATGCCGACGACACGACGATCAAGAAGGCGTTTCGGCGGCTGGCCCGGGAGCTACACCCGGACGTCAACCGGCATGACCCGCAGGCCGAGGAGAAGTTCAAGGAGGCGGCCGGGGCCTACGAGGTGCTGTCCGACCCCGAGCGCCGAGCCACGTATGACCGGTACGGCCACGAGGGCCTCCGCCGCGGCGGCTACGCGCCGGACTTCGAGTCGTTCGGCTCGGTGGCCGACATCTTCGAGACATTCTTCGGTGGCTCGAGCCCGTTTGGGGACATGTTCGGCACCAGCTCGCGTGGTGGCCCGGTGCACGGCGGTGACATTGGGGTGGCGGCCGAGATCGACCTGGCGGAGGCGGCCCGCGGCACCACGGTGAAGCTGGCCTACGACGCGGTTCAGACCTGCGAGAACTGCCGGGGCAACGGCGCCGAGCCGGGCACCCCGATCGAGACCTGTCCCCGGTGCGAGGGCAACGGCCAGCTGCGTGCCGTGTCACGTACCCCGTTCGGCCAGATGGTGAGGACCGTGGTGTGCGATGTGTGCGGCGGCGAGGGTCGCGTGCCCAAGGAGCCATGCCACGTGTGCGGTGGGCGCGGCCGAACCGTGGAACGGGTCAGCGTGTCCGTGGACATCCCGGCCGGGATCGCCGACGGGCAGCGGATCCGGGTGGGCGGCCGAGGGCACGCCGGTGAGCGCGGAGGGCCCGCGGGTGACCTCTACGTGCTCGTTTCGGTGCGTGAGGATCCGCGGTTCCTGCGCGATGGTGACGACCTGGTAACCGCGGTCGATGTCTCAGCCCCGCTGGCCGCCCTGGGCACGACGGTCGAGGTGCCGACGCTGGAGGAAGCCGTCGAGCTGGAGATCCCGGCCGGCACGCAACCCCACGCCACGCTGACCGTCCGCGGCCAGGGCATGCCGGCCCTGCGGGGCCGGCGCCATGGCGACCTGCGAGTGGTGGTAAACGTCGTCGTGCCGCGCCACCTGGACCGCGAGCAGCGCGAGCGCTACGAGCAGCTGGCCGACTCGATGAGTGATCACAACCTCGGCTCGGACGAGGGAGTGTTCGCCAAGATCAGGCGCGCGCTGGGCGGTTAGGCTCCGGGGCATTAGGCTCCGCAGCATGGATCGGGTGGAGGAGCGCGGGTCCTGATCCGGCTCGCCGTCCGGGTCCGCGAGGATCAAGCCGACGTGGTGCTGGCCGAGCTGCTCGAGCTCGCGCCTGGCGGCCTGGAGGAGAAGGCGCTAGAGGGGGGGCTGGTCGAGTACGCGATCTACGGGGCGCCCGGCGAACTGCCGACGGTGGGGCGAATCCACGCCGTGGCCGGCGACGGGCTCGTGGAGGTGATCACCGAGGAGGTAGCCGAAGGCTGGGAGACCCGCTGGCGCGAGTTCCACCGGCCGGTGAAAGTGGCCGGCACGGTCACCATTCGCCCGCCCTGGGCGCCGCCGTCAGACACGCCAATCGACGTGGTGATCGACCCGGGCCAGGCGTTCGGGACCGGCGCCCACCCCACCACCCGGCTCTGCCTGGAGCTGCTCCTGGAGCTGGAAGCGTCGGGGCCGTTGGTGGATTTGGGCTGCGGCTCGGGTGTGGTGGCGATCGTGGCCGCGAGGCTGGGTTACGACCCGGTCCTGGCCCTCGACAACGACCCGGCGGCCATCCAGGCGGCCCGAGAGAACGCCCGGCTCAACGACGTCGAGATCCAGATCCGGCGCCACGACCTGCGCATGGACCGCCCGCAGGCGGCCGAGACGACCGTGGCCAACCTCCTGGCGCCACTGCTGCTGAGCTGGGCGGCGCGGCTCGGCGACGCACCGGAGCTGCCGCGCCGATTGGTGGTGGGCGGCCTGCTGCCGTCCGAGGCCCCGAGGGTCGCCGAGGCGTTCGCCGGGCAGGGCCTGCGGGAGGTGGATCAGCGCCGCTCGGCCGACTGGGTGGCGCTGCGATTGGCCTCCGATACGTAGCCTGTGGCCATGGCCTCGTTCGCGGTCAAGTTCCTGGGCTGCAAGGTCTCCCAGGCCGACGCGATGCTGGCCCGGCAGGCCATGCTGGCCGCCGGCCACCGGGAGGTGCCCGAGGAGGCGGCCGAGCTGCACGTGATCAACACCTGCTGCATCACCAGCGAGGCCGAGGCCAAGTCACGCAAGGCCGCGCGCCGGTCGCTCCGCCAGGCCGAGCAAGTCCTGGTCTCAGGCTGCGCGGTCAACCTCGACGCTCGCCAGTTCGCCGATATCGACCCGCGCGTGCGGGCGTTCGTGGGCCCGGCCGAGGAGGTGGCCGGGGCCATGGCCGGGACGCCGGGCGCCTGCGCGGACACCGAACACGATCTGATGCTGGGGCGCTTTCAACCGGGCTCCTCACGGACGCGGGGGTTCGTCAAGGTGCAGGACGGCTGCGACTGCCACTGCGCCTACTGCATCATTCCCACCGTCCGGGGCGGCGCGCGGTCGCGCCCCGCGCGCGCAGTGCTCGACGAGGTGCGCCGGCGGGCCCAGGCCGGCCAGCCTGAGATGGTGATGACCGGGATCAGCGTGGGGGACTACCGCGATCCCCAGCGGGGGCTCGATCTGGGCGAGCTGATGGTGGAGGTGGCACAGGTGCCCGGCGTGGAGAGAGTCCGGCTATCCAGCGTCGAGGTCATCCACGTCCGTGACTCGCTGCTGGCCGCGCTGGCCGGCGAGCCGAAGATCTGCCCTCACCTGCACATCCCCCTGCAGTCCGGCGACGACGGCGTGTTGCGGGACATGGGCCGTCACTACTCGAGCGCCGAGTATCTGGAGCTGGTGGCGGCGCTGCGCCGGACGGTGCCGCAGGTCAACCTGACCACCGACGTGATCGTGGGTTACCCCACCGAGTCGGAGGCCGCATTCGAACGCACCCTGGGCGTGGTCGAGGCGGCCGGGATCACCCGGGTGCACACGTTCCCCTATTCACCGCGACCCGGGACCGTGGCCGAGGCCCTGGGCGACGCGGTGTCGGCTGAGGACAAGAAGCGGCGTGCGGCGACGATGCGCGGCCGCTCGGAGGTGGCCTCCCGCCACCACCGCGCGGACAGGCTGGGCGCCCGCGAGCGGGTCCTGATCGACAAGCTGGCGGCCGAGCAATGCTCGGGCTACACCGCCGACTACACCCGCTGCTACCTGCCCGGGGGGGCAGGGGAGCGGGGACAGCTGGTCGACGTATGGTGCGATGAGCTCTACGCCGACGGGATTGCCTGCCGGATTCCCGGTCCGGCGCCACTACCATCAGCGGTGTGACCCTCGTCGAGCAGGTCAGGGCCGACGTAAACCAAGCCCTGAAGAGCGCCCAGCGTGATCGTGTGACTGCGCTGAGGGTGGTGCTGTCCGAGCTCCAGAAGGCGGCCAAGGAGGGCGGCAGCGATGAGCTGGCCGTGCTGCGTCGCGAGCGCAAGCGGCGGCTCGAGGCGGCCCAGCAGTTCCGTGACGCCGGCCGGGGCGAGCTGGCCGACAAGGAGGAGTCCGAGGCCGTGTTGATCGAGGGCTACCTGCCCGCCGAGCTGGACGACGCCGAGCTCGACGCGCTGATCAGCCAGGCCATCACCGGCACCGGGGCCAGCGCCCCCCAGGACATGGGCCTCGTGATGAAGACGGTGATGGCCCAAGTGGAAGGCCGGGCCGACGGCAAGCGGGTCTCGTCGCGCGTGCGCCAAGCCCTCGAGGCGGCGAGTGCGTAAGCAGCTCGAGCTGGACAACGCGGTAGCCAGCGAGCTCGCGGGCAGTGGAGATGCGGTGCTGCGCGCACTGGAGGGTCACCTGGAGTGCGACGTGTTCCTGCGGGGCAACGTGCTCACGCTCGATGGGCCCCAGGACGCCGTGAACACGGCCGAGACCGTGGTGAAGGAGTTGGCCGAGCTGATCGACCAGGGACACGAGATCGCGCCCGGCACGATCGAGGCGGTCACCCGGGCGCTCGATGCCCACGAGTCACCGGCCCGGATCCTGGAGGACGTGGTGTGGCGCCACCGGGCGACCAAGGTGGCGCCCAAGACGGTCAATCAGAAACGCTACGTCGACTCGATCCGTGAGCACACAATCACGTTTGGCATCGGCCCGGCGGGAACCGGCAAGACGTTCCTGGCCGTGGCGCTGGCCGCGGCCGCACTGAGCCGTCGGGAGGTCAACCGGATCATCCTGACCCGGCCGGCGGTGGAGGCGGGCGAGCGGCTCGGCTTCCTGCCCGGCGACCTGGCGGCCAAGGTCGACCCCTACCTGCGCCCGCTGTTCGACGCGCTGCACGACATGCTCGAAGCCGAGCGCGTGACCCAGCATCTGGAGCGCGGCGTGATCGAGGTGGCGCCGCTGGCATTCATGCGGGGCCGGGCGTTGACGGTCTCGACTCCGGTCCTTACGCCCGACGGCTTCCGGCCGATCGGGGACTTGCGAGTGGGCGATCTGGTGATCGGATCAAACGGGAAGCCGACTCCCGTGATCGGGGTCTATCCGCAGGGACGCAAGAAAGTCTTCCGGCTCACCGCCCAGGACGGCGCCTCGACGCTGTGCTGCGGCGAGCATCTGTGGCACGTGTTCACGGCGAGTGACCGGCGACGGGGCAAGCCCGGGCGGGTGCTTCAAACGCAAGAAATGATCGGCCGACTCCGGACGTTCCATCAGCACCGGTACGAGCTGCCTCTTCTCTCGGCACCGGCTGAATCCCCACTGCGCACGGTGCCAATTGATCCTTATGTGCTCGGTTTGCTCCTTGGGGATGGGAGCCTCGTCCACGGGACGCCAACGTTCACGACCACTGACCCGGAGCTCGTAACGGCGCTGACGAACCTGCTGGAAGACACGAGCGTCCGCGCGAGGACTTTCAAGGACTACTCGCTGCTCAGCGTCCGCGGTAACCGCGGGAAGGCAGGCATTCTCGACCCGGTCAGTGTTGGGCCGAAGGAGCTGGCGCTGACAGGGACCAGGTCGCACACCAAGTTCATTCCGGAGCTCTACCTCCGGAACGCTCCTGGCATACGCATCGCACTTCTCCAAGGGCTTCTCGACAGCGATGGCGGGCCCGTCACGCAGCCCGGCCGTACCTGCCGCATCCAGTATTCGACCTGTTCGGCGCGGCTACGCGATGACGTGATCAACCTTGTGCGTTCCCTGGGCGGCGTCGCCTATTCGCGGTGTAGACCCGCAGCGGGCCGAGCGCCTGGACGCGCGAACGGTCGGCCGGTTGCGCATCGACACGACGCCTACGTGATGGACATCCGCCTGCCGTCCGGGATCCAGCCCTTCCGGCTGCAGCGGAAGCTCGACCTCTACAACCAGCACGGGGGCGGCCGCCCGATGCGCTTCATCGACTCGATCGAGCCCGCCGCGGAGGCTGAGTGCGTGTGCATCCAGGTCGCGGCCGCTGACTCCCTGTACGTCACCGACGATTACCTCGTCACCCACAACAGCCTCAACGACAGTTTCATCATCCTCGACGAGGCGCAGAACACCAGCCCGGAGCAGATGAAGATGTTCCTGACCCGGCTCGGGTTCAACTCCCGGATGGTGGTGACCGGCGACATCACCCAGATCGACCTGCCGGGCGACCAGAACTCGGGCCTGGTGGTAGTGGCCGACATCCTGAAGGACGTCGAGGGGATCGAGTTCGTGCGGTTTGGTGCGGAGGACGTGGTGCGCCACAAGCTGGTCCAGCGGATCGTGGCCGCGTACAGCGAGCACGGACAGCGGCAGGCTCCGGAACTGCGGCCGCGCCGCCGGGCGTAGCGCCGGACGTGCTCGAGGTTGAGGTCATCGGGGTCGAAGTGATCGCCCCTGGCGGCTCCGAGGGGGATGCCGACGGCCCGACGACGGCCGAAGTGGAGGAGCTGTGCACGCTGGCGCTGTCCTCGGCCGGGATCAGCGACGGGCACGTGGCGGTGAGCTTCGTCTCCGAGGACCGGATCCGGGAGCTCAACCGGGACTATCGCGGGGTCGACCAGCCCACCGACGTACTGTCGTTCGGCGTAGATGAGGACCGCCCGGTGCCCGAGCCGCGAGAGCTGGGGGACATCGTCATCTGCATCGAGCACACCGAGGACGTCCGTGAGGCCGTCCTGCACGGGTCGCTCCACCTGTCGGGGATGGACCACGAGACCGACAACGGCGAGATGATGGCCCTGCAGGCCGAGCTGAAGCGCTGGGTGAGTTAAGTGGAGCGGAGGTGACCAGAAGCGGCTTCGTCGCGCTGGCCGGTCGCCCCAACGTAGGTAAGAGCACGCTGGCCAATGCGATCGTGGGGGCCAAGGTGGCGATCGTGTCCGACAAGCCTCAGACCACTCGCCGCGCGTTGCGGGGGATCGCCAATGGCCCCGAGTGGCAGCTGGTGCTGATCGACCTCCCGGGGGTCCAGCGACCCCTCGACATGCTGACCGAGCGGATGCAGCACCGGGTCGAGCGTGAGCTGCAGGACGCGGACGCCGCCCTGATGTTGATCGACGCCGAGGCCGGGGTGGGACCCGGTGACCGGTTCATCGCCACCGCGCTGCGCTCGACCGGGCTCC
>Ga0307374_10013553_pt1 | contig 11258 bp, 9 predicted proteins | sample OX3MG_FD_202532 | JGI IMG/M metagenome (GOLD analysis project Ga0307374, IMG submission 202532) | Soil microbial communities from Risofladan, Vaasa, Finland - OX-3 | ecosystem: Environmental > Terrestrial > Soil > Coastal area > Acid sulfate soil | place: Finland: Risofladan, Vaasa | collected... | reverse complement strand
GTTTTGGGCTGATCGAGAGCGCGGTCTGGGCCCGGCGCTGGCTGATTGGGACGGAGAAGTTAAACGCGATCCCAGGATTGGCGTTGACCTTGGTTTGACCATTCGTAGGCGTCGTCCCGGCAACGCTCAGGGTTCCGGTCACGCGGTAGCCCCAGGTGTATGGAGCGGCCATGGGAATTGGCCCGACCGTGCCCCGCACTCCCGCCGCCAGGGTGGCTTGCATGGAGGCGCCTAGGGGGAGAAGGTGGGCAGGATGAAAGGTCATCACCGTGTTTGGCGCCGGAGGCGGAGGCGGTCCGCCGTTGGCGCCGGGAGGCGCCACGGCCCCGGCGCCGTTCGGTTGGGTGGCGATGGCTTTGCCGTTCCAGGAGAAGGTTCCGGGGACCGGGACGCCGTTCGCGCGGAGACTGAAGGCGTCCTGAGCCGAGGCGCGCTGGACCGGCACGTCAAAGATCATCTGCACCAGATCTTGCGGCAGGGAGAATTGGGTACCGGCCACCGGCGCCACCGAACTCACGGAGGGGGTCATGGTGGTGAAGCTAAATGTGTAGGGGCCAGGCAGGCGCGAACCGTCCTGGGCGGAAAACCCACCCGACACCATCACCTGATAGCGCGTGCCCAGATCCAGGCCCCGGGTCAATTGGTAGACCCAGGTCGTGGTGGTGATCCATTCCCCATGACCAGGCGCCCGCGGGGAAAGCTGGGCGGGCACATGGGCGTTCGCCACCCCTACGTCATTCAGGCTGACCACTGGGCGATCGAAGGTGACGGAGAGTAACGCCTTTCCGGGCACGTCCGTGGCCCCGAGAGACGGGCTGGTCGAGAGGATCCTTAAGGCCGTGGGGGACGCGGCATGGCTGCCGCCGGCGGTTAGGGCGGCGCCGGCAATGAAGGCGAGGCACAAGAGAATGCGAGTGAGCGCGGCGAGCGGAGCGCCGCGGCCTCGCCACGCTGGCGACCGTCTGGGTGTGCGCATGGCGGTCTCTGGGTCCTTTCTCAGTCATACCAATCAGTCCCCGGTTCTACCGGAGAAGAAGTATACGGTTGGAGCGGGTGGGGAAGCGAGTTCTACTTTCCTTCCTATCATGACACGGGAATGGTTAGTGTGCTAGAGGGGTGTTTGGGGTTTGTGTACCCGTACTACGGACACGCCGCTCCACACTGGGTGGCCCCGCGGGTCCGCTCCTACCGCCTGCAGGCGATATGTCCCAGGACTCAGCGGCCAGAGCCACTCGCCGCCCATGCCGGCGAACCGATAGGCCACGCGCCCATTCACCAGTAACCGAAGCGAGCCTGGACGAATCCCGGCGGCTTGCACCCGCACCGGCGCCTGCTGGTACGCCGGCGGCACCGAGGTATTGATCTGGAACTGGCTTCCGGTGGCCGGTTCTCCCAGGGCTACCACCGCGGCCGGCGCGGTGGGGTGCGTGGGGACGCGGGGCTGGGCGCCGGCAATAAATACCTCGGCAAAGCGGTCGGGACAGGCCGAAGTCGGGGGAAGCCCGGTGCCGGGGCAAATCGTCTCGTCAACGATGCCCTGCGGCCGGGGAAAGTCGCTGATCGGCAAGTTCTGGAGAGCGGACTCCATGAAGTCGTGCCAGATGGGGGCGGCGCCGGAGATTCCGGTCACGTCGCGCATGGCCGTGTTGTCGGCGTTCCCCACCCATACCCCAGTGACCAGATCAGGGGTGTAGCCCACGGTCCAGTTATCGTGGAAGTCGCTGGTGGTGCCGGTTTTCGCGGCGGCCGGGCGGTCGAGGAGCAAGGGGCTATTCTCGCCGAAAGCGGGCATACGGGCACTGTTATCGGAGAGGATGCTGGTGATCAGGTAGGCGACTTGCGGGCTCATGGCGCGCCTGCCGGAGGAGGAGCGCCAGCTTTGCCACACCTTGCCCGTACTGTCGACCACGCGGAGGATGGCCACCGAGTCGTGGTGGACCCCGCCAGTGGCGAACGTGCCGTAGGCATCGGTGAGATCAAGCAAGCGCACCTCACCGCCGCCCAGCGTCAGGGCCAACCCGTAGCGGCGTGCGTCGTTCATAGTGGTGATCCCGGCGGCGTGCGCCATGTTCAACATGGCGGGGATACCCACGTGGGCCAGCACCTTGACCGCGGGGATGTTATAGGAGTTCGCCAAAGCGGTGCGGAGGGTGACCGGTCCATGGAACTGCAAATCGTAGTTTTGCGGCTCGAAAGGAATCCCCTCCTTGGTGGGGAAGGCGCTGGGCTCGTCGTCCACCACGGTAGCGGGAGTGTAATCGCGGGAGAAGGCGGCGGCGTAGGTAAAAGGCTTGATCGCCGAACCTGGCTGACGGGCGGCAACGGCAACGTTGACCGCGCCATCGCTGGCTCGGTCACTATAGTTCGCGCTGCCCACCATGGCCAGGATCTGCCCGGTGGCGGGGTCGATGCTGACCAGCGCCCCATCATGGACCAGATGGTCCTTGGTCAACTGGTCGACGTGGAAACGCACGGCGGCCTCGGCCTGTTGTTGCAGGTTGAGATCCAGGGTCGTGGTGATTTGCAGGCCGCCTTGCTCCAGCGCGGCCTGCCCGTATTGTTGCTCGAGCAACCCCAGCACATAGAAGACGAAATGGGGCGCCAGAATGTTGTCCGCGGGGGGGGCGAGCCCGAGCGGCTCGGCATCGGCTTGAGACTCCTGCGCTTCGGTGATGTAGCCATCGCGTTGCAGGAGTCCCAGAACCTCCTGGCGCCGGATACGCGCGTCGTCCGGGTTGATCAGGGGGTTATAGAGGGTAGGACCCTGGGGTATGCCGGCCAGGAGGGCGCATTGCGCGAGATCGAGATCGGCAACCGGGCGGCCAAAATAGCCCTCCGAGGCGGCCTCCACTCCGTAGGCGAGGCCGCCGTAGTAGACATTATTCAGGTACATGGCGAGCACCTGATTCTTGGAGTAGCGGAGCGTGAGTTGCAGGGCCAGCGATGCCTCGTGGAGCTTTCGGGTCAGCGACCGCTGCTCGCGTTCGGCGGGGGTGAGCAGAATGGTGCGGACCAACTGCTGGGTGATCGTGCTGCCGCCATAGGCGGCGCGGCCAAGGCGGGCATCCAGGAACAGCGATCGGACGATCGCCCCAGGATCGATACCGGGGTTATGGTAAAACGACTCATCCTCGGCGGCGATCGTGGCCTGGCGAAGGGCGATGGGGATCGCGGACAGCGGTTCGATGACCCGTCTTCCTCCTGGTCCCACCACCTCGTAGAGGAGACGTCCATGGCGGTCATAGATGCGCGTGCTGGGGGCGGGCACGTAGGGGTTGAGATTTGAGGGAAGAGGGTAGATCAGGAAAAGGACGATAATGCCCACGGGAATCGCCAACAACCCAGCGGCCAGGCAGAGCAACACGCGGCGCCACCGGCGACGGCGCCGGACTCGCGGGGCAGGAGGAATCGTCTCTCCCGCCAAGGTCACCGACCCCGCCAGCCCCATCTTCTCCCCATTTCCCGTGTGTATCCTGCTTCCTGTTCTGCCTAACGGGCCAGGGCGGCGAAACATTACAGATCGCCAAATCCAGAGGACAAGGTTGGGCGTTCCGGGGGAGCGCCCAACCTTGTCCTCTGGATTGTTTGTTAGTTTTCGCGGAGGGTGAGGACCTGGGGCACCCGATTGAACATCACGAACGCGGGGACCAGCGACATGCCGAGGGTGACCGGGGTAAAGGCCACGAACAGCCAGGCCAGGGCTAGCCAGAGGGCGGTCAGCCACCAGCCGATGAACACGAAATAGACCGCGCGGAGGAGAAACGGGAGTTGCGGCGGCCCTACATTCGTAGTGATCATGGTTACCCCATTGGCATAGGTGACCTGGGTGGTGCGCGAGGGCGGGCGGAGGGTCATGATCTGCGGCAGCCGATTGAGGATCAGCAAGCCGATCGGGAGGGTGATGACCAGCACACACAGCACCCAGCCGATTATGGTGGCGAAAAGCCCGAGCCACATCCCGAAAAAGAGGAACCACAAGGCGCGCACCAGCAAGCTGGGCGGCGTCTCCGCGCTTTGCACCACCACCATCGGTGGTGATTGCGGCACGGGGTAGGACGCCTGCATGTTGATCATGGGGTTTACGTTAATGGCGATGGGCTGTCCATAGGGTCCATAGGTGGATGGAGGGGTCTCCCTCCCATAGCCGCCGGACACTGGAGGGCCGCTCGTATAGACCGCGGGCGGCGGGACATAGGGCGGCGGCTCGTAGCCGCGGGCGGATTCCGCGGCGCCCGGATACTGATAGCCCGGGAACGGGGGCGGGTTGTTCGATGGGGTCGCCGGCTGCGTATAGAGATGCGCTGAGGGTCCGTAGCCTGGCGGCGCGAAGGCGCCGCTGCCCGGACGCGGGTCGTAGGGCGCGGGCGGGGCCGGTTGGGAGCTCTGGATCGGGGGAGAGACGGGCGCGCCTGGCTGGCGGAGGGACAGGCCGCAGGCATGGCAGAAGGCCGACACGCTCATGTTGACGGCGCCGCACTGCGGGCACTCGATGCCGCCCCCAACCTCATTCACCGCCGCCCCCTCCCCGCGATAGCATGGGTGATGTCTACCACTACTCTACAGGTTCTCGGCCCATCGGGGAATGGGAAGCATAACTTGGCATCTCTCGGCGCCATTACCTGGCGCCGTGCCGGGCGCTTTGGCGCCTCAATAACTCGTTACCCACGACTCACCTGCACAATGCCGACGCTAAACTTGGCACTTGGTGCATGGGTGAGACCAAGGCCCGACCCACAGACTAGTACGCCGAGCGTGGACGGTGCATGGCCTGCTGGGGGCCTATTCGTGAAGACACAACGCCCTGGCAGGGATCGCCTGGCCCGATCAGATCGCCTCGCGCCTCGACGCGATGGCTCAACAGGGTGCGAGCGGAGAGAATGCCCGTGTCCGCACGGGACGGGGCAACGCACGATGGCCGGACCAACAACTAGTGTTGCCGCGGCGCGGTCTGCTATGCTCAGGACGGTCGGCCGACCTCGCGGGAGGGGCGGCGCGGGTAGCTTGACCCTCGCGGCACGGTCGCCGTCGCGAAGGGAGAGCAGCAGTGCATGACGCTGGCATCACCATCGACGCGCCCAGGCGGGCGGCGGTCATCGACGCCCTCTTGAGCAAGCTGCGCGCACACTATGTGTTTCCGGAGGTGGCCGAGCGGATGGAGGAGGCCGTCCGCGGAGGAGTTCGCAACGGCGACTACGACGGTATCACCACCGGCTCAGCCTTGCGCGAGAGGCTCACGGCGCACTTGCAGGAGGTCAGTCACGACAGACACCTGCGTGTGTTCTTCAGCGCTGAGCCGCGGCCGCCGCGCGAGCGCGGAGAGCCGAGCGCCGAGGAGCGGGCGGAATTCCGCCAGCATGCCGCCCTGCGCAACTTCGGCTTTGAGCGCGTCGAACGCCTCGCCGGCAATGTCGGCTATCTCGATCTGCGCGAATTTTTCCCGCCCGAAGTCGGCGGCCCGACCGCGGTAGCAGCCATGAACCTGCTCGCCGCCGCCAGTGCGCTCATCATCGACCTGCGCAAGAACGGGGGTGGCGACCCGGCCATGGTCACCTTGCTCTCCAGCTATCTCTTCGCTGAGTCCAAGCATCTCACCAGTATCTACTGGCGTGAAGGCGACCGCACCGTGCAATTCTGGACGCTCCCGTATGTTCCAGGCCCACGTCTGGCCACGACGCCGGTCTACGTGCTCACCAGCAGCGACACGTTCTCCGGGGCCGAGGACTTTACCTACAATCTGCAACAGCTCAAGCGCGCCACCATCGTGGGCGAAGTCACCGGAGGCGGCGCCCATCCAAGCGGCGGCTTCGCCATTGACGAACACTTTGGCGTCGGCATCCCCACCGGTCGTTCCATCAGTCCAGTGAGTGGAACGAACTGGGAGGGCGCCGGCGTCACGCCCGACATCGCGGTGGCGCGGGAGGAGGCCCTCAAGGTTGCTCATAGCGCCGCCCTTAAAGGGATTGTGGAGCGGTGCGCCAACCAGCAGAGCAGGTTGATACGGGGACTGTGTGAGGAAGCTCAACAGGCACTCGCGGCACTTGAGGCGTAGCAACCTGACGCCTGTGCGGAAGGAGGGAATGCAGCCACGTCGCGTCTCACGATCACGCTGCCGCCCAGCCGCCGCGGCCGCTGGGATCGCGCCCGTCACCGTCGGCGGGCTCGTGGATGGGCGCGCCAGCAGGCCAGCCCAGGGGATCAGGGATCATCGCCAAGTGGTGGCGGCTTGGTTCAAGCATCACAGTATTCAATGCGACCGATTCCTTCTTCTACGTACCGAGATCGATCGGCCGATCGAAGATATGCACCCCCGCCGCGTTCGGGTGATCGCGCGCCCCAGTCGCGCATAAACATACATGTTCCGCTGACCCTATTGACCGAGCCGAGCGCGGCGGAAATCCTGATGTGACGTGCGAGAGGCGCCGATCTCACTCATGTTTGTTACATAGCGAACGTTGATGTGCGGGTTATCGCAGACTGGCGGTGGCCACAGGCCACCGGACCGGCGACACGCACGGGCTATACTAGTAGTGATCTGCTCGCCCTGGAGGAAGCAGCGATGCCAAGCGTCTATCTGGAAGAACTCGTCGGCACCGAGACGGAGGACGGTCTTCTGTTGGATGGTGCGGTAATCCGCCCGGACGGCGTGGATCCACGGATTCACCGGCAACTTCTACGAGCCATTCATCGTGAGATCGGTCGGGCGCTCGCCGGCTGTGGGAGCGGCTCGACGAGTCGCCACACGACGTGACCGCATGGATCACCGTCGTCGCCGACCTGGGATTCCACCGCGTTGCCCTGCTCGGCCACAGTCTTGGGGCGATGAAAGTGCCCTACTACCAGGCGCAGCGCCAGGATCCGCGCGTCGCCGACATGATCGTGGCGTCCCCACTGCTGGCGGCGGACGGACGGGGGGAGGACCTGTTGCCCTGGGGCAGCCTCGGCGGTGCGGCACGATGAGCGCGCAGACCGTCCTGAGCTGGGCACGGACCCTTCCGCGTACCTACCGCGAGGGTACACCGGAGCCGGCCATTGCGCGGATCCGCTTCCCGCTCTTTGCCCTCTACCGAACGGAGGAAGAGTGGGTGGGGACCGCTGCCGGCCTGGACACCATCCGGCGCGGCGCGCTCCGCCGAACGCATAGAGACACGCATGGTCGACGGCGCCGACCACCTGTACAGCGGACGCGAAATCGAAAGGACACCGACGTGGACTACACTCGCCTGGGCAGCACCGGCTTGAAGGTGAGCCGGCTTGCACTGGGATGCATGAGCTACGGCGACCCGACCAGCCCGAACGCACACCCATGGGCACTCAACGACAACGATGCACAGCCCTTCTTCCGGCAAGCCGTCGAGCTGGGCGTGACCTTCTGGGACACAGCGAACGTGTACCAGCAAGGCACATCTGAAGAGCTTGTCGGCCGTGCGATCACCCGCTACTCTCGCCGCGAGGACATCGTCCTGGCGACCAAAGTGCGTGGGAAGATGCACGACGGTCCCGGTGGAGAGGGTCTGTCCCGCAAGGCGATTCTCGAACAAATCGACGCTTCCCTTGCCCGGCTCGGCACCGACTACATCGACCTCTACCAGATCCACCGGTTCGACCCGGCCACCCCGGTCGAAGAGACCATGGAGGCGCTGCACGACATCGTCAAGGCCGGCAAGGTGCGCTACATCGGCGCCTCGTCGATGTATGCGTGGCAGTTCGCCAAAATGCAGCACGCCGCGGACCTTGGTGGCTGGACCCGGTTCGTGTCGATGCAGAACCAGTACAACCTGCTTCGCCGGCAGGACGAACGCGAGCTGATGGCGATGTGCGGTGACATGGAGGTGGGCCTGGTGCCGTACTCCCCGCAAGGCAAGGGACGGCTGGCGAGGCCATGGGGCGAGCAGACCCATCGTTCCAGTTCTGACAAGGTCGTCCAAGCCTTCGACTCCTCATACGACGAGCCAGTTGTCAACGCCGTCCAGCATGTCGCCGAGGCGCGCGGAGCGACCATGGCGCAGATCGCCCTTGCCTGGGTGCTGCACAACCCGCTTGTGTCCGCACCAATCGTCGGCGCGACCAAGCCCCACCACCTTCCGGAAGCGGTTGCCGCCCTCGACCTGCATCTGACTGATGACGAGATCCGCACACTGGAAGAGCTCTATACTCAGCACGGCCCCTCCTGGTACTGACCTGACGCACGGGACTGGGATGGTCGCGCATAGCCCAGTCCCGTGAAACCTCGCCAGATGATGCTGGCGCATCCTCGGCATTGATGATTTTGACCGTGGCGCCACAAGCTCGAGAGCACTAAAAAGTCGGGGGTCTGGGGCCGGGACCGGGGTCATGGTGTTCAGCGTTCGTGCGGGTTGGACGGCCGGATGCCCGGTGCGGACCGTGTCTTCCCTTCCCGTGCTGGTGCGAATCCCCCCGACTTTTTAGTGCTCTCCTGCCAGCGGCCGACATTTACACGAGCGATCAGCGGCGCCGCAGTGACGGGTCGAGCAGGGCGGGCGAAGTGTCAAACTTTTCGTGTGCGGCGAGGTCGACGCCGGGAGCGACGATCGCGTCGATCGCGTCGATCACGTCGGCGGAGAGCACGGTGTCCGCGGCGGCGAGCTGTGCGTGCAGGTGATCCAGTGTGCGGGGGCCGAGGATCGCGCTGGTGACGGCGGGGTGCGCAGTGACGAAACCGAGAGCGAGCACATAGTCAGCCTCCTTGTCCACGATAGCCTGGGCGCTGGAGGTGTGTGTGCCCATAGCATCGATGGTCACGATGCACCCCTCCAGCGCCAGCAACTGGAGCACCGCGGGCAAGGCTCCCAACTCGCTCGCCTTGGCGTGTGCGGCGCGCTGGGCCAGGACCAAACGGGCCTCCGATGCCCACGCGCTCACCAGGTGCAGGGCCGCTGTCCCCCTCCTCCGGTCATGCGACCGCCGCAGCGTCTTGCCGTCGAGCGCAACCACCCGCCCCGCCCCGTCCCCCGCGCGATCAAGCCCTAGTCGTGCCCCCACGCCCGCGACCCACTCCCGGAAACACGCCTCGAACTGGTCCGGATCCAAGGCCGCGAACACCCGCCCAAAGGTATCGTGCGCGGGGGTGCCGTGCGGCAAATCGAGGATCGTGGCGAACCATGCCTCCTGCTCCTCACTTAGATGCGATTGCTCTGACATCAAGGATGTCGCAGCTTGTTGTCGCGCACAGCCGACCGGCTGGATCATTGCGATTTTACCGGTTGCGGTATGCTGACGGCCGTACCGACCTATCGAACCTGTACTCCCAGCCGGCGGCTGAACCCTGGCCGTTGGGCAGATGCAAGCAGAAGGGTACAGCCGTGATCCTCCCGAAAGACCGCGACCCTCGCTTCATCACCATCCGCCGCGGGGGGACGCTCACAGACTCCGACCATCAGCTGCTCGCCCTGTGGGCCGCAACGTGTACGGAACACGTCCTGCACCTGTTCGAGTCGGCGCAACCTTCAGACCCGCGGCCTCGCCAGGCGATCGCGCAGGCTCGGGCATGGGTGCGCGGCGAGATCACGATGTCTCAAGCGCGTGAGGCTGCAGGCGCCGCCAACGCGGCTGCTCGGGAGTTGACAGGCGCGGCCCGCCACGCCGCACATGCTGCCGGTCAAGCCGCGGCGGTGGCCCACGTCGCCGCGCACGAGCTCGGAGCGGCGGCCTACGCGATCAAGGCGGCGCGTGCAGCCGCTCCTGAAGGCGAGGGTGAGAGCTCCGGGCGGCTCGAGTGCCGATGGCAGCGCGAACAGCTCCCTGACGCGATCCGCGAACTGGTCCTGGATGATCAGCGGTTGCGAAACGACATCTGCTGGTCGGTGTTCGACTGCTGATAGGCCTGAGTGCATGTCGGCACTGCCCAACAAGCGCGTCGAGCGGACGCCGTGAGCTAGACTCATCCCGAAGCGAATGAGCGCCGCTCACGCGCAACACGTTGGGCTGCTGCTGGTGCGCACGGGACACGCGGCCCACAACCTGGCCCTGCCGCGGCGCATTGCGCTGACGCTCCTGCGGCACGAGTCCACGGCCCAGTGCGGGATCAAAGCCAAACGCCTCAAGGCCGGCTGGGATCACCGCTATTTGCTCCAGGTCCTCGCCAGCTGATTTAGATGCGATTGCCCTGAGGTCTGCCTCGGGCTCTGTTGACGCCGCCAGACGCTGCTGCGCGAGGCGATGGTCACCACCGCTCCGGCGCGGGCCGCGGCCGGCGCCGGAACTCTCCCCGACGATCAGCACGCGTCAGGGCGCCCAAGACCGGACGGGCGGCGATCCGCGTATGGCGCGGCTGATCACGCGGCCGGCGTGCGGAAGTAGTGGCCCTGGTCGAGATCGTCGATGAGCCCGGGGTGCGTGGGCTGCCAGCTCAGTTGCTCGCGGGTCAGAGCACTGGAGGCCGGGCTGTCGATCCCGAGGAACCTGGCCAGGAACCCGAAGTACGCGGCGGCGTCCTCCGGGGCAAGGGCGACCACCGGGACGCCCAGATGCCGCCCAATCAGCTCGGCAATGGCCCGGACCGGCACACCCTCATCCGCCACCGCGTGCAGCACCGAGCCGGCCGGAGCCTGCTCCAGGGCCAGGCGGAAGAGGTGCGCGGCATCGAGCCGGTGTACGGCGGGCCAGCGGTTGGACCCCTCGCCGATGTAGGCGGACATGCCCTTAGTGCGGGCGATGCCGACCAGCATCGCCATGAAGCCGTTATCCCCGTCGCCATGCACGGTCGGGGAGAGGCGCAAGACGGACGAGCGGACGCCGCGGGACGCGAAGGCAACCGTCGCCAGCGCCGTGCCCAGCCGGGCCGCCGGACCGCCCGGGGCGACCAGCGCCGGGTCGGGGCTCTGGCCGTCCCGTTCAGTCGCCAGGCGCCCCGGCGCCAACCCGAGCGTCCCCGAGGCGATGACGAACGGCCGATCGGACCCGGCGAGCGCCTCGCCGAACACGTCCACGGCACGGCGATCCGCATCGGTCGCGCTCTCGAAGCCGCCCGCGAAGGCGCTGTCGTGCTTGAAGGCGAGGTGGATCACGCCATCCGACGCGGCCGCCGCGCCCCGCAGGGTGTCGAGGTCGTCCAGGGTGCCGCGCTGGACCTCGGCCCCAGCGGCGACGAGGGCAGCGGCCGAGGCATCCGAGCGGGCGAGCCCGACCACTTGATGGCCCGCGCCGATCAGCTCGGGCACGACGGCGGAACCGATCCACCCAGATGCTCCGGTAACAAATACACGCATGGTAGAGTCCCTCCTGAATACGATAGTGATGAT
>Ga0307374_10013552_pt1 | contig 11258 bp, 8 predicted proteins | sample OX3MG_FD_202532 | JGI IMG/M metagenome (GOLD analysis project Ga0307374, IMG submission 202532) | Soil microbial communities from Risofladan, Vaasa, Finland - OX-3 | ecosystem: Environmental > Terrestrial > Soil > Coastal area > Acid sulfate soil | place: Finland: Risofladan, Vaasa | collected... | reverse complement strand
TCTTTGTCAGCGGTGGCAATGTCTTTGTGCTGCGTCAGGCGATGAATCTGAGCGGTCTGGACGTACTCTTGAAGGAGTTCCGCAGCAAAGGCAATTTTCTCTATGCTGGTTACAGCGCTGGCGGCTGCGTTCTTTCGCCCAGCCTTCGGGGGTATGAAATCGTCGATCCGATCGACACGCCCTACAACGAGCTGAAAGACGTTATTTGGGATGGCCTCGGATTCCTCGATCATTCCTTCATCCCGCATTGGAATTCCGCCCATCCTGAGTCCGCCGCTATCGAGAAAACAATCGATTACTACAAAAAGAATCGCATCCCATATACACCCATTCGAGACGGGGACGTTCTGATCATCGAATGAATAGAGGGCGGGTGACGCACCTTAAGAGTCAATTTTTGACCTTCCGGGCAGCTGTTCCTTCGCGGTATTTCGAAGGGGCAGAGGGTTTGGTTCTTCCTTCTTTCAGGCTCAACTCAATGGACAGGGTCACCGCGGATCAATCCGTATTTGAAATTCGAGTAGAAAGGGAAAAACTGATCCAGGGCCAGACCTAAAATGATTTTGTGGGCTATGCAGAAAGGAGAGCACCGCAGGCCCGACCCTTTAAAGCCGAAAGGGTCGGCCCCCGGAAATTCTAATCCGTTCTCTCATCGATGATGTATTGCAGTGGTATCATCCAGCCGTGTGCGCACGTCAAAGGGAAAAACGGCGAAAGGCTGGCCTCCCTGCTAACGCCTGCAACTTCTGAAACAAAATCGTTAAAAATGGTGGAGGCGGGGGGAGTTGAACCCCCGTCCGAAAAGCGCTACGGCTCGAAGACTACATGCTTAGCTCTATTCCGTTTGTTTCGCCAGCCACGCTCAGAATGAGCAAGAAACGCAGCCGGCTAGTCCGATTGGTTCTCGCCGTCTCGCCGCGGACCGAGACTTGACGGCCAGCCTACAGTGTGACGCCTCTTGCCGGGCCCGTAGGCAAAGCCCGGGGAGACGTAGCTACGCTAGTTTAAGCTAGGCAGCCATTGCCAATGGTTGGTTGGCAGTTCTAGTTTTCCACCCGATTGCGGGCAGGTGGCGCCCGGCATGCCTTCGAGTCGCGACAGCTTCCGTCGAAACCGTGTCGCCCCCTGTTGCATATTTTAACACTACCTGAGGCAGGGCAGTGTGCAAATTTGACATTCAACTCTCTCGGCTTTCGACTCGCAACTCAGGGTTCCCAGCCGCCTGTTCACCCTCGTGCGCGGGCCGAAACCCGAAACCGATGCGGAGTTGACAATGCTTCCTGCAGGTTCCGATAATTGCCTTTGGGGCCAACCCACCGGAGGCGACAGGGTATGGCGGCAGATCCAAACGCAATCGAGCAGGCCGTATCGCGAACGCTGCGTGACAACCTGGAAAAGATCCAGCGTACGGCTGAAGAATTACATCAGGCGATCAATGACCTGAATTCGGCGTGCGGCAGCAGCCGTCCAGGCAACGCGCTGCCTCCCATGGTGCGCGCCCAGACGTCGGCAGCTGCGCTGGCCGCCACGTTCGAAGTGCTTTCACGCTTCGTGACCTCTGCGCTGCAGCCCCCCGTGCGCACACCCCTGGAACCGGAAGCGGTGCGCGTTCCTCCCCTGGTCGTCGTGGCACCGGATGTTCCGATCGAGGAGATTGAGGAGCCTGTCGAGCAGCATGAGCCCGAGGCGGCGCATCCAACCGAGGAGATTCCGCGGAACGCGCCGGTTCCGGCGGAGGAGTCGCCGGAAATGGTGGAGGATGCTTCGGCAGGGGAAGCGCCCGCGATTTCGGAAATTCCATCTGCCGAGGAGACACCCGTAGCCCCGGAGGTTGCTCCCGTCGCGGAGGCGGAATTCGCCAGCGAACCCGTTTCCGTAGTTGTGCAGGCCCCCGCGGCGGAGTCTGAAGCGGCCACGGAGCCCGAGGCGACGGCGGAGTCTGAACCGGTCATGGAGCCCGAAGCGACGGCGGAGCCCGAGGCGGCCACGGAGCCCGAAGCGCAGCTGCAGAGTGAGCCGCCGGTAGCGGAGCCTGCTTTTAGTATCGACGCGCTGCCGCTGGAAGATCAAGAATTGCACAGGCGCGCCTATCGCGTGGCCAAGGTTTCGATGCAAGATATCAAGATGCTGCGCCCCGAAGACGTACGGCTCGGGTGCGAGAACAGGGATTTGTGCTATCGACTGCGTGATGACATTGAGAAGGCCCACAAAGAATACGATCGCCGGTTCCAGTCCATCCAGTCCCATCCGGTGGATTACTTTTACTACTGGATGGTGGAAATATTGGCCAGCGGAGATGCGCAATCGCTCGGCGAATATCCTTATCCGTCCCCAGTGCTGCGCCGGTAGCTCGAACTCCGCCGCAGGGATGGTTTCCCGCTTCCGGAGCGTCGTGAGTTTGTTCGCTGTTGCAATCCTGCTGCTATCGGCGGCGTCCCCCTCATACGCAAAAACGGCTTCCCGGCGCGCGAACAGGCATGCGGGGAGAACTTCTTCCGCTGTGTCCAAAAAAACTGCCCGGCCCCACAAAAAATATCCCGAAGCTGCGGCCGCGCGTGAAGATCGACTCGAAAGGCTCTCCCGCGCGCTGCATGACGACGGAAACGCGGCGGCGTATGCCGCGCTTTCCGCGTTTGCGAAACGAAACGCGAAAAACGAACTTGGCGCCCGCGCCGCACTCGCGCTCGGCCATTACGACCTGATGCGCGACAAACCGGATTTGTCCCTTGCCTGGCTGCGCAAAGCCGTTGGCGATCACCTGCTGCGCGAATATGTGCTGTACTGGCAATCGCAAGCTTCCCTTGCCCTGGGACAAAAAGAAGAGGCCCTGGAGCAGTTGCAGAGCTTGCGGCGAGATTTTCCCCACAGCGTGATGACCGGGCAGGCGGTTACGTCACTGGTGCAGACCGCCCTGGCGATCGGCAAGAACGAGAATGCGCTGGCGGCGCTGGACGCTTATCCCGGAACAAGGGCAAAGCCGGCTCTGCTGCTGCTGCGGGCCCAGGCGCTGGAAGCAATCTCCGCCGCGAAAGGCGAAAAACCTGTTGCCGCAGCGGCGAATTATCTCGATCTCTATTATCGTTTCCCGTTAAACGATGAGGCAAAAATCGCGGGGCAGAAAATTCCGTCGCTGCAATTCGCGCTCGGCGAGGCGTTTCCCGGAACGCCGATGCAAACGCAGATCGCCCGCGCGGAGACCCTATACCTTGCCAGGCGCTGGCGCGACGCACGAACCGAGTTTACGAGCCTGCTGCCGAAGCTGTCCGGCGTTGATCACCAGCGCGCGGAGTTGCGCATCGCGCAATGCGGCGTCCGGCTGGGCGGCAGCATTGAACTGCTGAGCGCGCTTTCGCTGCGCGATCCGGACCTGGAAGCCGAACGGCTTTATTCGATTTCCCAGGTGTACCGCTCGCAGAAGCTGGAACTGGAAATGCTGAATGACGTCGACCTGTTGGCGATGCGCTTTCCGCAAAGCTCCTGGACCGAGGACGCCCTGTTCGCCGTGGGGAACTATTATTGGGTGAATTTGGAGCGCGCCCACGCCTCGGAGTATTATCGTCGCACGCTCGATGCCTTTCCCGACGGAAAATACGCGCAACCGGCCGCCTGGCGCGTGGCGTGGACCGCGTATCTGGCCCGGCAACCGGAAGCGGTGGGCCTACTGGAAAATTACGTTCGGCGGTTTCCCCGGTCGAGCTACGTTCCGGACGCTCTGTACTGGCTGGGCCGTTCGTATGAACGCTCGGGAAAACCCGCGCAGGCGCGCAGCTTCTATTTCGCCGCAGCCCGGCGTTTTCCGCTCACTTATTTTGGCGAGAAATCCGCACAGCGCGTGCGGCCGGAGCCGCGGGGAATCGGCTCCCGTCCTATGGATCGGCCGGAATGGCTGTCGCTGATCCCTAGCGCTCGCCCGTTGCCGCGGCTGAACGATGCGCTCAGCGCGAAGTCGGAGGAGCGGCAGGCCCGCGCGCGGGCGCTGTCTGAGATCGCCTTCGATTCCTCCGCCGAACTGGAATATCGCTCCGCGTATGCTGCGACCCACTCGCCGCAATTGTTGATCGATGCGGCCGGGGCCGCCATTTCCGCGGGGCATTATTCGGCGGGCATGGTCGATGTGCGGCGGGTATTCCCGCAGATCGAGGCGCGGCGCATCCCGGAAATTCCGGGCGACGCGTGGCGGGCGGCGTTTCCGCTGCCTTACGAATCCAGTTTGCGCGGCGAGGCGCGGCGCAACCAGCTGGATCCCATGCTCGTTGCCGGATTGGTTCGCCAGGAATCCGCGTTTGAATCCGACGCCATGTCGCGGGCCGGCGCGGTGGGATTGATGCAGATGATGCCGAAGACGGCCCTGCGGCTGGCCCGGCAGATGAAAGTGCGATATGCCCGCTCGCGGCTGACCGATCCGGGTTACAATCTGCGGCTGGGTTCGCGCTATCTGGCCAATCTGATCCAGGCTTTCGGGACGCCCGAAGCGGCCCTTGCCGCGTACAATGCCGGCGAGGATCGCGTGGCGCAGTGGACGGCGGGCCAGCATTACCTGGAAGCAGCGGAATTTGTGGAGTCGATTCCGTTTACCGAAACAAGGGAGTACGTGCAAATCGTGATGCGTAACGCAGACGTTTACCGGCAGGTGTACGGCCCGGCAGGAATTGAGTCCGCGCGCCTTGCGCACTGGGCGGAGGAAGCACGCCCGGCAAGCGCGGAGGGAACACGCCCGGCAAGGGCGGAGGAAAACCGTTGAGCGCGTCCGAGGGTTTGACCACAGGCGCCAGCCGCGTCTCGGCCTCCGCGCGTCAAATGCTTTCCGCCAAAGCCGAACGATTCACCGAATCGGTGATTCGTGAGATGACGCGGCTGGCGATGAAGCACAATGCCGTCAACATGGCGCAGGGATTCCCCGATTTTCCCGCTTCCGCCGAAGTCAAGGAAGCGGCCCGCCAAGCCATCGCCGACGACATCAACCAGTACGCCATCACCTGGGGCGCGAAGGAATTGCGCGATGCCATTGCGCGCAAGTTTGAGCGTACGCAGGGCGTGCGCGTCGATCCCGAGCGCGAAATCACGGTTACCTGCGGTTCGACCGAAGCCATGATGGCGACCATGATGGGGATCATCAATCCCGGCGATGAGGTCGTCATCTTCGAGCCCCACTACGAAAATTACGGACCCGACGCGATTCTTTCCGGCGCCACGCCGCGCTTTGTGCAGTTGCAGCCGCCGGATTGGAACTTCGATCGCGACGAGCTGACGCGCGCGTTCGGGCCCAAGACCAAGGCCATCATCGTCAATACCCCCAATAATCCCACCGGAAAGGTTTTCTCGCGCCAGGAACTGGAATTTATCCGCGATCTCTGCGTGCGGTGGAATGCCTTCGCGGTCACCGACGAAATTTACGAACACATTATTTATGACGGCGCCTCGCACATCTCCATGGCTTCGCTGGACGGCATGCGCGACCGCGCCATCACGATTAACGGAATGTCGAAGACCTACAGCGTCACCGGATGGCGCGTCGGCTGGGCCATCGCGCCCCCCGCGGCGTCCATCCCGATTCGCAAGGTGCACGATTTCCTGACCGTTGGCGCGGCAGCCCCGCTGCAGCAGGCTGGCGCAGTCGCCCTGGAATTGCCCGCGAGCTATTACACCAAACTCGCGGAAACCTATCTGGGCAAGCGCGACCGCATGCTCGGCATCCTTACCGGCGCCGGTTTCCGATGTTACAAGCCGGCCGGGGCGTACTACATCATGACGGACATTTCGAATTTCGACGCTCCCGACGATGTTTCCTTCGCGCGATACCTGGTGGAGCAGATTGGAATCGCCGTGGTGCCGGGATCGAGTTTTTATGACGATCCGGCCATGGGCGCGCGTCAGGTGCGCTTCACGTTCTGCAAGAAAGAGTCGACGCTGGCCGCCTGTGCGGAAAAACTGTCGAAGCTGCGCCCCAGGTAGTGCTTGCCCCGCACTTCAGGGGCTAAAGCCCGGTTCTTCTTGCGGTTCTGATGTTGCGGCTGAAGCCGCAACCGACAAAGCGCATTTACATTTATTTAATTAATTTAAGATAAATGTCTCTCGTCTGGCTGCGGCTCGGCTGCGCGGTGCGGGAATCCGTCGCGAAAGCCCAGGAGAAAAAGACCAGGAGAATTCGAATGGCCATGGAATTCGACCTCATTCCGCCGGCCACGCTGGTTCGGGAGAACGGTCGCGGAGACGCCGTGGATGTTCGCACCAGCCCTACGCGCACATTTTATTGCGTTCTGCAGATCAGCGAGCATGTCGAACAGGAGTCGGTTGACGTTTCCATCTGGGGTTCCGCTGATGGAGAAAACTGGGGCGCGCATCCCATCCTGAAATTGCCCCAGCAATTCTACCGGGGCGAGACGCGCGCCGTTTTGGAGCTGACCCTGGTTCCCGAAGTTCATTTTGTGCGCGCCGCGTGGGACCTGAATCGCTGGGGACGCGTAGACCCTTTGCCAATGTTCGTTCTGGGGTTGCATTTGCAGGAAATCCCCGCCATGCCTGCCCGCGTGCCGCCAGTTCAGGGCACCGCCGCAACATAAGGAATTTCCTTCGAAACTTTCCCGCATTGTGATTTTCTAGTGATTAGGGTAGGAAGCGAACCGCCCGTTGCAGGCACTGTTTGCTCCCTACCCCCCGAGTGGTCTTGGGATAGTAGACGTACGGGCGTCCTGAGAAGGTACGACAGATTGAAAAATAAATTCGGACGGCATTGCGGTCCGCGAGACGCCGGAATTTACTGCGAATTGCTCGGGGCCGGGGACGCGGGAGGCGGCGGCTCCGATGAATCCGGTTCGGATGGAAGAGGCGGTTGCTTTTCGGACGCGGGAGATGCCGCATCCCCTTCCGAAGTCTGAGGGGAATTCGCCTGTTCGTCCGTGCGGTTCTGTTCTGCGGCCTGTTGACTGGCCAGGAGCCGGTCCCGGAGATTTCGAACCCGCTCGACGGTGGGGCCGGTGGGGTTTAGGTTGAGGTACGAGTTGAGATCCTTCAAAAGCGCCGGATTATCCTTCCGGCGAATGTCGATGTTGGCCAGGATCAGGTAGACGGATGCTTTCTTTGGATCCAAATTTCGAGACTGCAGCGCGCTTTTTTCGGCATCGTCAATCTGGTTGAGCCCGAATTGCGCCCGTGCGAGTTCGAAGGGGCCGCGCCAGGACGTGGGATCGTCTTCCATGGCTTTTTTGGCAAAGGGCAGGGCCTCGGGAAACCGCTTCGCATCGGTGAGCAGCGAGGAAAGCATAAGCAGCGCCTCGGGATATTTCTGCGAACTGAGGTCGACGGATTTCCGGAGCGCCTTTTCGGCGGGCGCGGTTTGTCCCATACTCAGGTAGGCGCTCGCTTCGGCCGCGTAAGCTTCGTAATAGGTTGGAAAATACTTGATCGCGCGCTGGAACTGCTCGATGGCTCCTTGATAATCGGACTTGGCGTACAGCAGATTCATGCCCTTTCCGAAAGCGTCCTGGGCCTTGCGCGGGGCGCTGAGCTGATGTGCCGAGATGGTCGCGCCGGAGGCCTTTTTCGGACCATTTCCGGGTTTTACCAAATAAAGGATCAGCCCTTCCCGCGGGGCGTTTAGAATCGTCACCGTCGTCTGGAACGGTTCGTAACCCTCCGCGTCGATTTCAATGATGTAATCGCCGTTGCGAAGGCTGGCAAACTCGAATTCACCGTTTGCCCGCGTGAAGGATGTAGTGATGGGGATGCCACTGGCTTGTTTCAAATCCACGCGGATATTTTCCAAACCATGCAGATCGCTATTGTCGCGGACATAGCCGTCAATGCTGAATCTGGTTCGCGAGCGTCCCCGGATCTGCGAAAAACACGGCAGCACGCCGATGGTGAGAAACAGTAGAAAGCACAGTGCGCGGCGAAAATTCATGACTTCTCCGACGAGCGAGGAAATATTAGGGCGATTCTAACATGCATCGCGGCGCAGGAGTCAATTCCGTCCGCGGGCGGGGCGTGTACTGAATTTGGCAGTTCGAGGCGTGGCCAATTGCCGGCGTGCGGCCGTGTCAGGCGTTCAGATCGACCGTCTGCAGATATTCGGGCAGCGAGACGCGCCATCGATAGGCTTGCTCGATCGCGACCTTGAGGGCTTGGGAAGCCTCTGGCTCGCCATGCACCAGGTACGTCTGTCGCGGCGGCTCGGGAAGGCCGCTCAGCCATCGCATCAATTCGCTTTTTCCCGCGTGCGCGGAAAATTGCCGCAGGTTGATGACTTCCGCGGCGACCGGCACATCCTCGCCGTGGATGCGCAATGTCTTGGCGCCTTCCTCCAGGGAACGCCCGCGCGTGCCCTGGGCCTGAAATCCAACCAGTAAAATGGCGTTCCGGCGATCCGGGGCCAGCCGCGCGATGTGATGCAGCACGCGTCCGCCGGTGGCCATGCCGCTGGCGGAAATGATGATGGCGGGGGTTTTGACGTTATTGATCTTCTTGGAATCCTCGACGGCGCGCATGTAGTGCACGGTGTGCGCGTCCAGCGGGTCTCCGTCTTTTTCTTCCGCGGTGTAGGTCAGGTCGTGATCCTCGTGGTGGCGCATATACAGGCCGGTCACGCTGATGGCCATGGGACTGTCCACGTACACGGGCAGCCGGGGGATGCGGTTCGCATCTTCGAGTTTGCGGATGATGTACATGATCGTCTGCGTGCGCCCCACCGCGAATGCCGGAATCACGATCTGGCCGCCGCGCTTGGCCACGCGGTTGATGACTTCGGACAACGCATCCTCGGGCGAATCGGAGGGGTGTTCGCGGTCGCCATAGGTCGATTCGCAGAGCAGAACGTCGCAGCGCGGCGGCGCCGCCGGATCCTTCAGGATCGGCTGGCCATAGCGGCCCACGTCGCCGGAAAACAGCACGACGGTCTTCTTGCCGTTTTCCGTGATCGTCAGCTCCAGGCTGGAGGAGCCGAGAATGTGGCCCGCATCGTGCGGCCGCACGGTGAATTGCGGAGAAATGGTGAACGGGCCGGAGCGAGGAATTTCACGCATCGCATTCAGCACGGGCGCCACGTCGTCCTGCGAATACAGCGGCAAGGGCGGATGGTGCTTGCTGTATCCGCGGCGCCCGGCGCGCTCGGCGTCTTCTTCCTGCAAATGCGCGGAGTCGGGAAGGAGAATATTGCACAGCTCGATGGTTGCGCCGTCGGCGTAGATCGGGCCGCGAAAGCCGTCGCGGACCAGGCGAGGCAGATAGCCGGTATGGTCCAGATGGGCGTGCGTCAGCACGCACCAGTCGAACGAAGCCGGTTTTTCCGGCAGCGTGTCCCAATTGCGCAAGCGCAGTTTCTTCAATCCCTGGAACAGCCCGCAATCCACCAGCAGCCGTTTGCCTTCCGCTTCCACCAGGTATTTCGATCCCGTAACCGTTCCCGCCGCGCCGAGAAATGTGAGTTTTGGCATAAGGGAGACATTCTAGAGGCAGTATTGCAAACAGACAAGAAGGATGCGAGGAGAAGGGGCGGAAAGGAAACAGGGAGGTAATCAACCGCGCATTGCCGTTCTCTCCTCCGTCCTTCAGGCAGGAAGAAACAGCGGGATTTAAAAGTAAATCCCTTTCGAGAGAAGCTCGATATTCGTACAATCGAGATGTTGTGTTAGACTGAAGTTTCGGGCGTGTAGCTCAGTTGGGAGAGCGCATCCATGGCATGGATGAGGTCGCAGGTTCGACCCCTGTCACGTCCACCAAATTTTCCGGGCGGCCAAGTAATCCGCAACGCCGCAACTTTCGCAAGTCTCTGAAAAAATTCTCCTGATATTTCCATTGAAAATCCGCTTCGACGGGCGGGCAGGGCAACTCCCGGGAAAATGTTAAAGTTCGGACGCAGCGTTCCCGAGTTCTCCGCATGGATGCGGATTTATTCGAGGACCCTGGCGGTGAAACGGGAAACCGTGCCCTGGTCCACGTCAACGCTGTAGCTGATCTCAATGGGATTGCAGCAGACTTCGCAATCTTCGACATATGTTTGGCCGGGAACGGAAAGGTCCAGAACCATCGAGATTTCCTCGCCGCAATAGGGGCAGGTAAAGGAATATTCCACGAAACGAGAATCCCTTCGAAGCGGCGATCGGTATCCGCGAATCCGTTTGGCCGGGACGCGCAGGACCGATGGCCGGCTCACTTTCCGTTGGATGCGTTCGCCGGACCGGCGATATTCGCTTTTTCCCCCGCCCCGCGAACATTCGCGCCGTCGCTGCCCGAAGCTTCCGTGATGGCATCCGCAAGCTGTTGCCACGAAAACGCGCCGGCTGCCGCGACATCCAGTTCATATTCCGCGATTTTCTGCGCGAGCCAATCCTGGCGCTGGGCCGTGGCAAGCGCGGTCAGGGGTTCCAGGCCCGCGTCCGCGACGGCTTGCGCGGCTTCGCGCATTTCGGCGGCGCGGCGCTTGCCGTGTTCGGCGACGCGGCTGATCAGATAGCCGGGCAGCGGGCCGTCCCACCCCATGTTCGGATATGTGGCGGCCAGCGAGGCGAGAACCTGTTTTTCCGCGCCGTACCGTCGCGCCGTGAGCATTGACTCGACGGTGATCGCTTCCAGGCCCTTGATGATGATGCTCCGGCACATCTTGATCGCCGAGGCCACGCCGATGTGGTCGCTGATGGGTTTTCCATTCATGCCGATGGTTTGCAGTCGTTGGGCGGCCTCCTCGGCCGCAGTTCCGCCCAGCAGCATCGGGACTTTGAGCCGCTGCGGAGAGACCGGCGCCATCACTGCGGCCTCGACGAAAATCGCGGGAGAAGCTTCGAAGGTTTGCGCGATTTTGCGCTTCGTATCAGGGGAAACGGAATTGATGTCCAGGTAGGTCTGTCCGGCAGATAGAAAGGGGAGCACGCTTTTTGCCGCGTCCAGTGCGGCGGCCGCGGTCACCGCCGAAATCACCAGGTCCGCGCCGCGTACCGCTTCCGCCGGGCTGTCGCATGTGCGAACTTTCTGATTATTTGCCTTTTCCAGCATGGCGGAACGCGAAGGTTCCGTATTCAGCAGAATATCGAACGCGGAAACCTGCAGGTCCGCCGCCGCGAAGTCGCGGCCGAAAATTCCGCCGACCTCTCCAAAGCCTATAAGCGCGATTTGCCGTATCGGGTATCGGTCCATGATCGCTCCATCTCTATTCCCCGGATTTTCGAATGATTGCGATGCCCACCATGTTATCGCTGAACAGAATCTCTGTGAATAGGGTTGTGAAAAGCAGGCCGAAGTTCGCCTGCACTATAAAATTATGATCTGGT
>Ga0307374_10013550_pt1 | contig 11259 bp, 10 predicted proteins | sample OX3MG_FD_202532 | JGI IMG/M metagenome (GOLD analysis project Ga0307374, IMG submission 202532) | Soil microbial communities from Risofladan, Vaasa, Finland - OX-3 | ecosystem: Environmental > Terrestrial > Soil > Coastal area > Acid sulfate soil | place: Finland: Risofladan, Vaasa | collected... | reverse complement strand
TGCCGACGCGCGCGGCCCTGCTCAATGTGGTCATCCAGGACGGCCAACCGGACGAAATCGACCAAAAGTCGAACGAAATCCTGACCGCGCTCAAGCAGACCGGCGTGTTCAAGGACGTCGAGCGCGCGGGACAAGGCGCGGTGCTTGGCGCGGGCCTTACCATTAAAACTTCTTATCTTGATAAAACGGATCAGAATCCCATCAGTTTTATTATTCCGCCCTGCATCGTTCCGTTTATTGATTTCTGCATCCTGCCTTTGGGCCAAGCGAGCAACGACATCAGCGCGGAGGTCCACCTGGAGGTGGACAACACACAGGGAGTCATGCTCAAGAGTTATTCCGAAACGTCCAAGGGCCAGTGCAGCTACTGGCCGTTTCCGGGACTCTTCCCCTTCAACCTGTTCCTGATTCCTACGGTGACCCACTGCACGTCCGACGCCGGGCCGGAAGCGGCGTTCCAGATGGCGATGGCCCAAATCGCGAAGGACTTAATCGGAGATCGCGACGACTTGGCGGACTTGATGCGCCAAAGCGCATCGGCGGCGCCCGCGGTCGCGCCCGATCAGGCTCCGGCGCAAAACCAGGCTCCCTCGGACTCCCCCTCCCCGACCGCGCCCGCGCAAAAGCCCTGGTGGCAGCAGTAGCCTAGCACCCTGGCGGCGGAGGCGAAAAGGGGTTATAATTCTGTCATGGCCGGCAAGGTCATGATTGTGGACGACGACGCGGACGTCCGCAAGACCCTTTCTTATGTCCTTGACGGCTGCTGCGAGGCCATTATCGAAGCGGCCGGCGGCGAGGAAGCGTTGGGGATTTTTGCCGCCGTCAATCCCGCCTTGGTGCTCCTAGACGTGTCCATGCCCGGCATGGGCGGCCTGGAGGTTCTTTCCACGCTGCACGCCCTGCGGCCCGGGCTCCCCGTCATCATGCTCACCAGCGCCGATGACGTGGTCACGGCCAAGATGGCGCTGGACTTGGGCGCGGCCATGTACATGACCAAGCCCTACGACGTGGAGACGCTTAAGAAGGAAGTCGCCCGGATTCTCAATCACGATCCGCCGCCGGACCCCATGCCCTGGAAAGTGGCCAGTTGAGCGGCCGCCGCGCCGGTGTTTAACCGCGCGTAAGCTTCTTGTAGCGGATGCGTTTGGGAGCGACGTCGCCCACGCGCGCCTTGCGGTCTTCCTCGTAGGCCTGGTAGTTGCCCTCGAACCACACCACCTTGGAGTCCCCCTCGAAGGCGAGGATGTGCGTGGCGATGCGGTCCAAGAACCACCGGTCGTGGGTGATGACCACGGCGCAGCCCGCGAAGCTGGTGATGGCGTCTTCAAGAGCCCGCAGGGTATGCACGTCCAAGTCGTTGGTGGGCTCGTCTAGGAGCAGAACGTTGGCGCCTTCGCGGAGCATGCGCGCCATGTGCACGCGATTTCTCTCGCCGCCGGAAAGATTTTTGACCAGTTTTTGCTGGTCCTGGCCCGCGAAGTTAAAGCGCCCGACGTAGGCGCGGGACGGCATCTGCACCGTTCCCAGGCTCACCACGTCCAAGCCGTCCGAGATGACTTCCCAGACGTTTTTTTCGCCGTTTAATTCCCGTCCCTGGTCCACGTAGCCGAGCTTGACCGTGGGGCCGACGTTGAAGGCGCCGGCGTCGGCTGTCTCCTTGCCGGTGATGAGCTTAAAGAGTGTCGTTTTTCCCGCGCCGTTGGCGCCGATGACGCCCACGATGCCGTTGGGCGGCAACCGGAAGGACAAATCGTCAAAAAGCACCTTGTCGCCATAGGCCTTCGTCACGCCCTTGGCCTCGATGACCACGTCGCCTAGGCGCGGGCCCGGCGGGATGTAAATCTCCAGCTCGTCCGCGACTTTTTCTTTCTTCGAGTCCTCGAGCATTTTATCGTAGGCGGAGAGACGCGCCTTGCTCTTGGCTTGGCGCCCCTTGGCGCCGGAGCGCACCCATTCAAGCTCCTTGGCCAAAGTTTTTTGCAGCTTGCCCTCGGACTTGGCTTCCTGCGCCAGCCGCGCCTGCTTTTGCTCGAGCCACGAGGCGTAGTTTCCTTTATAAGGGATGCCCTCGCCGCGGTTCAACTCCAAAATCCAGCCGGCCACGTTGTCCAGGAAATAGCGGTCGTGCGTGACCGCTATGACCGTGCCCTGGTATTGGCGCAGGTGCTGCTCCAGCCACTCCACGGACTCGGCGTCCAGGTGGTTGGTGGGCTCGTCCAAGAGAAGAATGTCGGGTTTGGACAAGAGTAGCCGGCACAGGGCCACGCGGCGCTTCTCGCCGCCGGAAAGCTCGCCGCACTTCTGATCCTCGGGCGGGCAGCGCAGCGCGTCCATGGCCACGGCCAGGGTGTTGTCGATTTCCCAGGCGCCCGCGGCCTCGATTTTTTCCTGCAGCTTGCCCTGCTTGTCCAAAAGCTTTTCCATGTCCTCGGGCGAAAGATCCGGCGAGGCCAGCTTATCACTAATCTCGTTGAACTCTTGGAGCAGTTTCATGGTTTCGCCCACGCCCTCGGCCACCGCCTCCTTGACAGTCTTGCCCGGATCGAGCTTGGGCTCCTGCTCCAGAAGCCCAACGGTGTAGCCCTTGGACTGGGTGATTTCTCCGGTGTAGTCGGGGTCCTGCCCCGCCATGATGCGCAGCAAGGTCGATTTGCCCGAGCCGTTGTCGCCCAGCACGCCGATTTTGGCGCCGTAATAAAAAGAAAGGTAGATGCCCTTTAAAACCTGCTTCTTGGGCGGGTGGATGCGCCCGACGTCTATCAAGGAATAGATGATCTGTTTGCTGTCGACGGTGGTGGCCATGACGCTATGATAACAAATCGCCTCGCGCGGAGGCTATTTCCCGCGCTTGGAACGGCGGCATAGCGAAATCTCATCGTTAGCGGATTTGGTGTGAGCCTGCGCGGTGGGATTCATTCTATGGAATGCAACGCACGGGATTAGATACCATTAAATCTCTTTAATGTTTTAAGGATTGTCGATGAAATGCGCGCACGTTCAAAAGATAAATTAAAAGGCAAAAACGACACTGCGCTGGCGGCGTTTTATTTAGCCTGGGTTATGCCCGCCTTTATTTTTCTCGCGACCTTTCTCGTTTTTTCACCCGCCTTAAGAAACGGCTTCGTCAATTGGGATGACGGCGACTTCATCCTCGGTGCCACGGCCTACCGCTCGCTGAGTTGGGCCCATATCCGCTGGATGTTCGGCACGCTCTACATGGCCAATTATCAGCCATTGGGATGGCTGAGTTATGCATTGGACTATAGGTTGTGGGGATTAAATCCTGTCGGCTATCACTTAACGAATATTCTTACTCATTCGGCGAGCGCCGTTGTATTTTATTTTATCGGCCTCCAAATTCTTGGATTGACTTGGCCGGAGTTGCTTCAAAGACAAAAACACAAAGCTTGCTTAGCCGCGGCATTCTCCGCGCTTGTTTTTAGCCTGCACCCGCTGCGCGTCGAATCGGTCGTCTGGGCGAGCGAAAGAAGAGATGTCCTCTGCGGTTTTTTTTATCTTCTTTCGTTGTCATTCTATCTCAAGGCTCAAGCCCATGCTCCCAGAAAGTATCGCTGGTTGGGCGCCTCCTGGTTTTCATTTTTGGCCTGTATGCTGTCCAAGGGCATGGGGATTACTTTGCCCTTCGCGCTCATCCTTTTGGACATTTATCCATTGCGCCGATTAAGTTGGAACGTCAAGGATTGGCTGCGGAAAGAGAGCCGCGAAGTCTTTTTTGAAAAGATTCCTTTCTTGCTTCTGACTGTTGTTATCGGATGGGTGGGATACGCCGGGCAAAGAAACAAAGCCTCTATGCTGCCCTGGCGCGTCTATGGGCTTGGTCCGCGCGTGGCTCAGGCTTCATACGGACTGATGTTTTATATTTTGAAAATGATTCTTCCGATTCACTTGCTGCCGCTCTATGAAATGCCCCCCCGGGTTGATTTATTTTATTGGCCGTTCGCTTTATGCGCCGCCGCAGTCGTTGTTGTTACTTTCTGCGTCGTGCTATTTCGGCGATCCTGGGAGGCGGGGCCTGTTTTATGGGCCTTTTATGCGGGAACTCTTGTCCCCGTCTTGGGTTTTGTTCAGTTTGGGCCGCAAATCACTGCAGATCGTTATAGCTACCTGCCCTGCTTGGGCTGGGCCTTGTTGGCGGGATACGGATTGGCCTGGGCCTTGAATAAAAGAGACGGCATCAGAAAATCCGCTTCGGCGGCAGCGGTTATTGCTCTTTTCATGCTTGGCTATTTATCTTGGAAGCAAACGCGCGTCTGGCGAAGTTCGGAGAGCCTGTGGCGCTATGAATTGTCGCTAGAGCCAGGCAGCTTGATCGCTCATTATGATTTGGGAATGACGCTTGCCGGCCGTGAACCGACGGAAGCCGCCCGGCAATTTCACCAAGCGTTGACATTAGTGCCGTCCTGCGCGCAGGCGGCCTATGACTTGGCAAATCTTCTTGTCAAGCAAGGTTTGTTGAACCAGGCCCTGACTCAATATCGCAGAGTTTCGCCGCGCAGCCCGCTCTACATTTATGCGCTCGTCAATGCCGCCCACGTGTTGTTGGATGAGCGCAGGTACGCGCAATGCGCGCGCATGTCAAAACAAGCGATTAGTCTTAAACCCAAAACAACCTTGGCTTATCTGATTTGGGGAGAGGCGCTTGTCATGCAGGGAAAAATCGACGCCGGCATCAGCAAGTATCGCGAGGCGCTGAAGATAGACCCGAACATCGAGCAGGCTTACAGCAATTGGGGTTTAGCATTAATTCACGCGGGAAGATTCAAAGAGGCGATTTACCCGTATCAGGAAGCGCTCAGGCTCGATCCTTCGTCCCAATCATACCGCAGTATACTTTCGGCTTTGGCCCAGCGGGCAAAAGAAGCTTCTGGACCGATGGGACTCTAAGTTTTCGCCAAGGTCTCCGCGCGGAGGCTATTTCCCGCGCTTGGAACGGCGGCGCAGGACGATGGTGATGACGGCGGCGAGAAGAACCAGGAGAATCGCCGCGCCGATTTCAGAGGACTCAACCCAAGTCCAGGACGGCAAAGACGGCGTGGCCGCCACCAGCCCCGGGATGGCCGAGGATCCCAGCGTCAGGCTTGAAAAAAGCTCCCGCACCAGTTCCTCGGCGTTGGGTCCGTTGGCCAGCACGGAGTAGCCCAGGTACGTCCAAGGGAGATACCCCACCACGTATTGCCCGCCGTTTGATTTGTCCCGGGCCGCGGCGTAGATAAGCGTCGGGCCCGCCGGGGTCGGCAAAAACTGCGCCGCGTCGGCCGTCTTCGCGTCGGCCTCGGGAATTTCCCGCGCCATCTGCAGGACCACGTCCGGCTCTTCCGTGATGAGCACGTTCTCCGCGTCCTTGGCCTTGGTGACGCTGATCTGCGAGCCCAGGGCCTTGGCCTCGAAGACGACGTCGGGGTCGGCGGCTTGCGCGAGGGCGTCGGGCACGCGCTCCCAATCGGGCTTCAAGGTGAAGGCCAGCTGGCCGTCCGAACTCTGTCCCGCGATCGGGCCCGCCGCCGCGGCGTTGGGCGCGGAAATTCCGGGGGCGTTCAAGGAGCCCACGATGGCGGGAAGCATGAGGTCCGGGATGTTGCTGATGAGCGTTCCGATGAAGTTCTTGTTGCCCACCTGCAGGGCGGCCAGGATGAGCGGCGGCTTGCCGGGCGCGGTGGCCTTCAAGTAGTGCGCGGTCAAGCCGTTGGAAAAGGTCTGGTCCTGCACATTTCCCGCCGCGGTGAAATTCGCCAGCGTCCGGCGGTTGAAGGCGTCAAGAACGTCGGCCAAAAAGGCGCTCAATCCTGGCCGGTCGGTCATGTCCATGGCCGCGGGGCTCAGGGCCAGGATGAACGAGCTCTGCGACGGGCCCTTCAGGGCGATGACCACGGGCGCCGTGGCGCTCTGCACCTGCTGCCAGCCGGGCGGCACGGCCACGGTGATGGGCGAAATGGCGCGGGCGCGCGCGGCGCCGATTAGAAGCGCCGCTGCTAGCGCCAAAAGCGCCGCCGTTTTTTTTGCGTTCGCCGCAATCTTCACGCGGACATTTTATCAGATCGGCCCTTGACAAAAACGGGCCGAAGGCCTATATTCGTTTTGTGAGTTTTAAGACCGTTGCGCTGTTTGCATTCGCTTTCGCGCCGGCCGCTCCCGCCGGCGCTTCTTTTTGCGCGGCTCCCGTTTATCCCCCCGCCGGCGCCATGGCCGCCGGCGCGTCCCGGGCGCCTTACGTCGCTTCTTCCGCCAAACCCGCGCTCTCCAAGGACGACCGCGATGAGTTGTCCTCTCTGTGTTGGAGCATCGGCAAGAAAACCGGACGCGTCACGGGGCCGGGAGGCGCCGTCTTGACGCGGGGCGAGATGAGCGCTTTTTTGGCCGATTACGACACGGATAAATATCCCTTGACGTCCGATGAAAAAAGCGGCCTCTATCTCGGCGGCCGCTGCCGCTTCGAGCCGGGCCGCGTCCTGTGCAAGGATGCCAAGGGCAAGGTTCAGGCGCTTTCCTACCTCGACGAGGCGTCTTTCCGCCGCCAGCAGTCGCTGCAGCAGTCCGAGGTGCTGGCGGAGCGCATCGGCGCCTTTTTAGCCCAGCAGCCGCCCGGCAAACCCTTGAGCGCCGCGGCCCTGGCCCAAATCGGGCAAATTTCCTTCAACATCACCGGAAAAAAGACTCTGCCGCCGGCCTTGGCCGGAATGATCAGCCTGCGCGCGAAGCTTCCCGCGGGGGCGCTGCGCGGCGACTTCCAGAGCGCGGCGCGGGACCTTACGCGATTTTTCGACGGGGAGGAGTCCGTCAAGGATTTTAGGAAGGCTAATAATTTCCCCGCGGTGCGCACGGGAGAGTGGGGCGCCAAGGCGTCGCAGTCCTATTTCGACGGGACCGAGGCCAAGCTGGGCGCTTTGTGCGCGGCCAAGACCCGGACGATTTTATCCCAGAATCCCGTGGGCGCGGAGCTCATGAAGCGCTTCAAGGTCACCGGCGGCTCGGTCAAGCTGCCCGCTTTTCTCATCGGCAACTTGGGCGATTTCGACGCGGCGGCCTACGTGCCCGGCACGGACACGGTGGTCTTCAACCGGAAGTACATCCTCGAGGATCCGGCGTTTAGCGCTCTCTCCGCTTCCGGCAAACAGGCGCTTTACGACGATTCGAACAAAATGAACGCGTGGCTTCTGGCCCACCCGGCGGTTTTCAACAGCTTCATTGGCAACAACGACTTCACCATCGCGCATGAGCTCACGCATGCGGCGCTTGATCGCGAGATTCCCACGGGCCCCTACACGCAGGCCGACATCCTGGAAAACGAACACGAGGCTTACACGCTGCAGATGCGCTACATGATGGCGCAAATCCTGGCCCACCCGAAGGCGTCCCTGGCCAATTCGAATTACGAGGGCTGGATGCCGGAGCTTCAGTCCATGCTGGCCAGCTACAACCAGTTTCTTCAGGGCATCGATCAGCAATATCTGAGCGGAGACTCGGTCCAAGCGGCCAGCATTCCTACTGCGAAGCAGCTCGTGAGCCGGGAGGAAAGCACGTCTTCCGCCATCGGCCGCCAGGTCCGCTCGCTGCTTCCCAAAGAACTGCTCAAAATACTCGGTCTCAAGGAGACCAGCGCGGCCTTGGGGCGGTTTGAAAGCGACTATCAGATCCGGACTAAAAAATTTATGGGCGGCGACTACAAGAACATGCAGAGCGAGGCCGAGGCCCGGTTTCCCGCCATCGCCCAGGCAGCCTTGACGCGTAGTGCGAACGAGCCGGTCGGAGCCGCATTGAACGATTTGACGGGAGCCAACAGCCTGGCGGAGACGGCTTTGGTGCTCAACGCCAAGGACGGAACGCTGTTCTCCAAAATCCAAAAGTCCGCGGCGCACAAGAGCTTGGATCAGCTCGCCGCGGCGCGCCGGGCCAAGAGTTCGGCCGAGCGCTATCACGCCATCCTCTATTCGTTCCAGTTCGGACAGCTCTCCAACGATGAGAAGCTGCAGATTGAGACCGGCGATGCGGCCCTGTCCTTCATCGATTCGGCGCTAGCCCAGGCCGCGGCCGGCAAGGGCTCGCCAGAGGATTTGCGGATGGCCGGAGACTTGGCGCAGGCCATCGGCGATGACGACTCGGCCGCGCAGGTTCAGGCGGCCTTGGCGAAAGAACGCTCAGGAGGCTCCGGTGCCGGCTCGGGAAAATAGCGCGCGCGCTGCCGTTTTTTTAAGCGCGGTCCTGGCTCTCGCTTTGGCGGCCTGCTCGCGCAAGGCTCCCAGCTTTCCGGGCGCGGTGACCTACCGGTCCCAATCCGGCGGATTTTCCTGCGATGTCCCCGGCGACTGGCGCGCCCTGGAAAACCAAGCGGGCTCCCTGGTGACTTTTTTTGGCCCGCCCGCGGGCGCTCATCCCGACTCCGCGTCCATCGCGATTTACCGCTACGCCAAGACCGACTTCGCGAATCCCGAGGACTACTACCGCCGGGAAACGCTCTCGGCGGCAGACGCCGCGCCCATGGTCCAGGAGGACGTGGGCCGAGCCGACGCCTATTATTTCTCCATGGAATCCAAGCACCCGAAAATCCATTCGACCCAGTTCGAAAGAATCAAGGAAGAAGACTACCTGATTTCCGCCAAGGACGGCTTCTACGCGCTGGTCTACATGTGCCCGGACGATGCCGTCGCCGAAAGCGAGCTGGTGTTCCGGGACGTGGTGCAAAGCTTCACGCCTCCCCGCTGAGGCGCCCTCCGGTTTGAATCCCGCCACGGGATTTGGGATAATTCGGGCATGGAATTTCACGTCGGCTTGAAGGAAATAATCGTCTCCGGGGGCGTGACTCTCGTCTTCCTCATTTTTCTCTCCATTTATTCGCTGGCGCTCATCTGGGAGCGCTGGCGTTACTTCGAGGCGGCCATCAGCGGGACCGCGGAATTTCTGGAAAGAATCCGCAAGTTCATCGCCGCGCGGGATTTTTCCGAGGCCATGTCGGTGTGCCGCCGCCACCAGGGCCTGGCTCAGGGCGTGGTGATGGCAAGCCTGGTGGGCGCCAGCGCGCGCGACGAGAGAAAGCGCGGCGCCGAGCGGGCCAGCGAACGGGCCGCGGCCCTCCTGCAAAAGCGCCTTTCGACCTTGGGCACGATTGCCAGCGTGGCGCCGTTCATCGGGCTCTTCGGCACGGTCGTCGGCGTCATGCGCGCTTTCCGCGACTTGGCCTCGGTCGCGGGCGCGGGGCCGGGCGTGGTCGCCATCGGCATTTCTGAGGCCCTGGTCTGCACCGCGACGGGCCTTTTCGTGGCCATCCCGGCCGTGGCCGCCTACAACTATTTCAACTCGCGGACGGAGCGCTTCGCCGAGGAGATGGAGTGGATTTCGGACGAAATCCTGGACAGCCTCTCGGACAAGGCGCACAAGCTCTCGTGAGCGCCGCGCGCAAGCCCGGCCGGCGGATCATCGCGGAGATGAACCTCATCCCGCTTATCGACGTGTCCCTCATCCTGGTCATCATCTTCATGGTCTTGACGCCCATGATGGTCCAGTCCGAGCTGAGCGTCAAGCTGCCCAAGGCGTCCTCGGGAAGCCCGGCGCCGGCCGCGACCACGATTCACGTGGAAATCGACCGTAATGACGCGCTGATCATCGAGGGCCGGCCCGTGCGCTGGGATGATTTGACGCGGGAGCTTTCCCTGCGCCTGGGCCGCTCGCGCAGCAAGACGGTCCTAGTCGAGGCGGACAAGAGCGTCGCCGTCGAGCGCGTCGTGGCCGTCTTGGACGCGGCCAAGCGCCTGGGCGTGGGCAAGATGGGCGTCGGCGTTGAAGCCAAGCCTTGAACAAAACGATAGTCCCCGCCGACTTAAAGCCTTATCTCCGCTACTCCGTCTTTCTGCACGCGGCCATCGGCTTCGCCATGGCCCTGGCCTTCATCAAGAGCGCGCCGCGCATGAGCGGCGTCTACACTATCGACATCGTGGGCCCGGCTCCCTCCATCGCGGAAAACCATGGCGCCGCGGCGGCCAAGCCGTCAGCCCCGGCCGCCGTTGCGAAAGCTGCCGCGGGCCACATGGAGGAGCAAAGAAAAATACGCGAGTTCGGCGCACGGCGCCACTCGCAGGAGGCCCTGCCGCCGCCAAGCCTTCTTGAGGGTTATCAAAACGTGTCCGCGCCCAAGCCCGCGCCGTCGGCCGCGGCTCCGGCCGAGGAATCGGCCAAGCCCGCGGGATCTCCCGCGTCCGGCTCGGTGAGCATGGCGCTCTCGGATTTCCCCTACCCGTGGTACATCAGCCAAATCCGCATGGCGCTTTGGCGACAGTGGTCGTCGCGCATGCCGGGTGGCGGCGGCGGCAGCGTCGTAGTCTTCTCCATACTTCCCGACGGCAACGTCACGGATTTGCGCACCGAGGAAAGCTCGGGAGACGCGGCTTTCGATTTGACGGCGCTGGGCGCGGTCAAGGACGCGGCGCCCTTTCCTCCGCTGCCCGTGGGCTTCAAGAAGCCCTTTTTGACGATTCATCTGACCTTAACGTCCTCCTAGCGCTCCTCGGCAGCGCCTACTTCCTTCCGGCCTTCCCTCGTGAAATAAATTCGTGACACGCTCCGCGTACTATTTCCCCGCAGGCCGGGAAATCTCATGGCGATTCTCCGATTTACCTTCTACGGCGTCCTCGTCTACTTGTACTATCTCGTTGCCTATCCCGATTGGACCAGCGTCGGATGGGGGCTCAAATGCTTTCCGGCTATTTTATGCGCGGCGGGCGCGCTCTATCTGCTCTTCAAACTCATGAACTGGAGCCCGGGCTTGGCCAAGGTCGCGATGGAAGGGATATTCATCGCCGGCGTCGCGATCTACATGGGCTACAGCATGCCGACCAGGCTCGGAGAGGCTTCCCCGGTCAAACAGTGGATCAACGGCCGCCGTCCCACGCAGATTGACGCCGAAGTGGGCTTAAAACGACTGGGCGTCAACCCGGGAACGATTCCCGGGCAATGGGTCGTGGGACTTTTTCCCTACCGTTGAATGAAACGGTTTTTTGTTAAAAGAGAGGCGAAAGTTCCGGCTAGATTTTCCGCGATGATGTGATTTCCCTTCCGGGTGCAGTGTCCCCAACTTCCCATGAAGCGATCGCTAAAAATGGCGCTGTAGGGTTCGCGGGATAAAGCCCGATCAAAAAGCCACTTGTTGCTCACAAAAATAATTCCCTGATTGGCGGGCAGCATTTTCTTCAGAGCCGAGATGTTCCATCCGGGGTACTGCATCGCCACAAGAGCGACGCGCTGCCCGCGCAG
>Ga0307374_10013548_pt1 | contig 11260 bp, 9 predicted proteins | sample OX3MG_FD_202532 | JGI IMG/M metagenome (GOLD analysis project Ga0307374, IMG submission 202532) | Soil microbial communities from Risofladan, Vaasa, Finland - OX-3 | ecosystem: Environmental > Terrestrial > Soil > Coastal area > Acid sulfate soil | place: Finland: Risofladan, Vaasa | collected... | reverse complement strand
AGGACGAGGTGATCCGCCTGGTGCTGGTGGCCTTGCTCTGCGACGGCCATGTCCTGCTGGAGGACGTGCCGGGGACCGGCAAGACGATGCTCGCGCGCGCGGTCAGCGGCTCCTTGGGCTGCACCTTCAAGCGGCTGCAATGTACGCCGGACCTGCTGCCAAGCGACGTGACCGGTGTCTCGGTCTATAACCAGAAGACGGGTGACTTCCAGTTCCACGAGGGGCCGGCATTCGTCAACATCCTCCTGGCCGACGAGATCAACCGGGCCACTCCACGCACCCAATCGGCTCTGCTGGAAGCCATGGGCGAGCGCCAGATCACCGCCGATGGGCTGACTCGCGAATTGCCGCGGCCCTTCCTGGTGCTGGCTACCCAAAACCCTATCGAGTACGAAGGCACTTTTCCCCTGCCCGAGGCCCAGATGGATCGCTTTTTGATCAAGCTGCGTCTGGGTAATCCATCGCTGGAGGAGGAGAAGCGCATCCTGCGCAACCAACAACGGGAACACCCAATCGAGCATGTGCGGCCGGTGGCGCTGGGCGATGAGGTGGCGGCGTTGCAGCGCGCGGTGTGGGAGGTGCATGTGGACGACTCGCTGGTCGACTACATTGGCCGCGTCGTCGGCGCCACCCGTATCCACCCGGATCTGGCGGTGGGCGCCAGCACCCGAGGTACGTTGGCCCTGTTCCGCGCCGCCCAGGCCCTGGCGGCCCTCTACGATCGATCCTACGTGACGCCGGACGACGTGAAAGCCTTGGCGCCGGCCACCCTGTGCCATAGGGTGATGCTGAAGGCCGAGAGCGAACTGCGCGGACGCACCGCCGCGCAGGTGGTGCGCGCGATTCTGGACGCGACCGCCGTGCCGATCGAGGAAGCCGCGTCCACTATCCCGGCGGAGGCCGCCGCCAGTGACGGTCGTCACGGCCCACCTGGAGCGGCAAGGTGAGGATCGGAGCGGCGCTGCTGCTGATCCTGGCCGCCTACTATCGCAGTGGACCGCTCTTCTTCGCCGTGGGCGTGGCGCTGCTGCTCGCGGTCGGCGCGCAATTCTGGCTGCGGGTGATTGGGCGCGAGTTCCAGGTGGGCCGTATCCTGGAGCCACGACTGTTCTTTGGCGAGGCCGCCACCGTGCGCCTCACCTTTGCCAATCGCAGTACGCTGCCCATCCCGTGGCTGGAGATCCATGAATCAATGCCCGCCGCGTTGGCGCTTCCCAACGTGCTTTCGCGGGTGATGCATCTCGCGCCCCAGCAACACGCCACGGTCACCTACACCCTGCACGGGCGGCGGCGCGGCTTTCATGCCGTGGGGCCGCTGACCGCCACGATGGGCGATGTCTTCGGCCTGGCCAGGCGCGAGCTACGATTCGCCGCCCGTCAGCACCTCCTGGTGTACCCGCGCATCCTGCCCGTCGATGAGCTACGGTTGCCGGCCCTGGCCATGTTTGGCGTGGTGCGGAGCCGGAGACAGCTTCTCGGCGATCCGTCGCGCCTGGCCGGAGTGCGCCAGTATGTGCCGGGCGACCCCCTGCACGATATTCATTGGCCGGCCACCGCCGCTACCGGTACCTTGCAGGTCAAGCACTACCAGCCGGCCACGACCCATCAGGCCGTGATCTTCCTGGATCTGCAACGGGCAGGCTACAGCGCGCCCGACGTCCTCTCCGCCGCCGAGTTCGCGATCAGCGTCGCCGCCACCATCGCCAGCCGCCTGATCGAGCAGCGCCAGGAGGTGGGACTGGTTACCAATGGGCAGGTGATCCTGCCGCCCGTGGAGGAGCAGGGCGCCACGCCTGAGTGGGACGAGCTACGATTGCCGGCCGCGGCCCCCGACGCCCATATCGGACCCACCGAGCCGGCGTACTCCGAGACCACGCGCGCCTCCGCCCCGATCGGGCCGGCAAGGGGCCGCGCCCAGTTGATGCGGGTGCTCGAAGTGCTGGCGCGCGTCGAGCCCCACGAGCAGGGCGAGTCATTGATACGGTTGCTCCTCCAGCGCACGGTGGCGCTGCCCTGGGGTTCCACGGTGGTGGTGATAGCGGGCGCGACCAGCGAGGAACTGTTCCTGGCGCTGCACAAGCTGCGACAGGTGGGGTTACTGGTGGTGCTGTTCCTGGTCGAGCCGCATCCAGATGTTGCCGCGGTCGAGGCGCGGGCGCGGGCGGTCGGCGTCACGCTACAGGTTGCGTGGCGCGATGCGGACATGCAGGCGGTGCGCGCGTGACGGGGCCGCTGCTTACCGTTCCGGACCAGGCGCGGGCCGGCGCCGAGGACATCGTGCGCGGAGCCATCACCGTGGTCAGCCTCGCCTTCGGGGTCGGGCTGCTGGCGGCCGGTATGGCGCTTCCACTGCATTGGCTACCGGGCCAGATCGCCGTGCTGAGCCTGCTGCTGGCGCTGCTGCCGGGCACGGTGGTGCTGACCGCGGGCCGGCTGGCCGGCATGGTGGGGATTGCCGCCGCTGACTTCGCGCGGCGCGCGCGCGTCACGCGCTGGACGGTGGTGGGATTGCTGGCGGTGGCCCTGCCGCTCTATCAGGCACATGTCCTCGGGCACGGCGCCAATGCAGGCGACCCGCCGTTTACCATCGCCGGCGCCGTCGCCCTCTGCTGGATCGTCAGTGAGATCGCGGCGAGCCTGGCTCGCTCCTGGGCCACGCTCCAGGTGCAACCGTGGGAGGTCAACGACGCGGAAGCGGGGGAGGCGTCCGCGGTCAGCCTGGAGACGGCTGGGCGAGTGAATCGGGGGCGCATACTGGGGGAACTCTGGCGTCAATGGGTGGCCGGCGAGGTGACGCTTGCCGTGGTATTGCTGGCGCGCGCCCAACTCTCCCAGGGACATGAGGCAGCGGCGATGGTTGGTCTCCTGGCCTTCGTCATCTATACCCTTGCCGGCCTGGTGCTCCTAAGCCAGGCGGCGCGGGCGCGGCAAACGGTCAATTGGCATTTATCGGGCCTTACCATCCCGCCAGGACTGGAACATACCTGGAACGGCGCCGGCCTGCGCGTAGCCGTGGTGGTCATGCTGGGGATCGGACTGCTGCTGGTGCTCCATGCCCTGGATCTGGCGCACGCGGCGGTACAGTGGACCGCGGTCGCCATCCTGCAGCCGTTGCTTGGCCCATTGGCGCGCTGGCTGCAACAAGTGGGGAACCATGCCCTGAACAACTGCGGCGGCGATTCAGGATGCGGCAGCCCGCCTGGGAGCCGGAGCGTTCCCTCGCCACCCCGCGCGATCCTGCCCCAGAAGGGGCATGTCAGGGGTATCGACTTGAGTTGGCTCCAGCATCTCTGGCCCGCGGCGCTAGTCGTCCTCCTGGCGGCGCTCGTCGCGCGCGCCTACTGGGAAACCCGCGGCAATGGTCTAGGACGAGGCATCTGGCGCGAGATGCTGGCGATCCTGTTCAGGGATCTGCGTCTGTTGGGCAGCCTCTTCTGGCGGCCCGCCAGGCGGCTGTTCCTCCAGGTCACCGAGGGCATCTCTGGGTCCAACGCGCGGCGATCACGGCCTTCCCGGCGTCGCCACAAGCACTCATGGGAGAGTCCGCGCCAGGCGGTAATCGCCCTCTACCTCGCGGCGCTCGCCTTCGCGGCCCGCCGCGGCCATCCGCGGAGACCGAGCCAAACCCCCCGTGAATACGCCGCCGAGCTGGCGGAACGGCTACCGGCGGGCGCCGGCGCCCTGAGCGAGATGACCGATCTGTTCGTCGCCATACGCTATAGCCAGGAGTCCGCGGGGCCGGAGACGGTCGGCCGCATGCGGGCGCTGGGCGAGATGCTCCGCGCGTTGTTGTCTTAATTAAGGCCCCGGTTCCACCCACCGTTTAGCCCAACGCGGCCTATTCGGGGTCGTCCGCCAACCACCAGATCGCCTCCAGCCGCCGTTCCTGTAAGGACGGTTCGCCGAAATGGCGGCGTGGGTTACCGCAGGCCCAACAGGAACAGACGCCGCGTACCGCCGCGATTTGACCGATCCTCCGAGCATCGATACACTCCGCCTCCAGGCCCCAGATCGCGAGCACCCGAAGCGCCCGTGCCTTCATACGCCGCGTATGCGCGCGCCGCCGATCCCGTGTATGGGGATGTCGTCCCATGGTTCACTCCTTGGTGAACTCCGCCGGCGGCTCCGTGCCGCTGGTCCATGGGCCGATCCCCGTAGTGTATGAGGCTGACTCTGTCGGACATTTCACACTGCCTTCGCTAGGCGCCGCCACGCACGGCAATCCCAGGTAGTTGCCTGGTGGTCTCCCTGTCGGTTTCCCGTGGTAAGCATCAGGTGACAACGCTTCATGACTGAAAGTAGCGGCGATTTCAGCAAGGTTCAATTTTCTGGCATAGGTAAGCTGCCGTGGTATACTGGGATCATCAAAAGAGGGGACCTATTGATCCCAGCGTTCGACCCCGCCACCGGTGCCCTTCCCGCCGGTATTCACGAGAGTGACTGGGCGGAGGTCGTGAGCCGCTTCGGGACCAACCCCCATCGGCGGGCACTCTTGGCAGGGATGCGTCGGGCATTTCTTTCGTTGGCCGAGGCCGGATGCGCACGGGTCTACCTAGGTGGCTCCTTCGTCACCGCCAAAGCGGAGCCGGGCGACTGGGATGGGTGTTACGAAGCCGCCGGGGTCGATTTCTTCCGCCTCGAAAAAGTCATCGTCCGGAGGAACAAATTCATGATGGGCGCTTTTTTCTCCGGCGAAATCTATGATGCCGACGCCCAGACCATCACCGGCGAACCATTCCGGCTCTTCTTCCAGCGCAATCGGGCCGATAATCTGGTTGGCATGATCGCCCTCGATCCCCGATCCATCGGTTAGCGGAAAGGAACTCTCCATGATCGCGAATGAGCAGGAATATCGCATCACGCGGGAGCGGATTGATCAGTTCCGCTCCCATCTCCGGAACGTGAGTCTGGCCCCCTCCGCGCGTGGCGGCGCCGAGAACATGCTCGCGGATTTGGAGCGTGAGATCGCCATGTGGGATGCCGATATCCGCGAACCCGTACCGAGTAGCCCTGATCTCGTCTCGCCTCCCTGGACATCCGAGCAGGTCAACGTCATGAGCGACGTGGAGTTTGACCAGGCCAGCCGCCAGGCAGGCACTCTGCTCAAACAGGCCGAGATCGCCAACATTGATCGTCAGATCGGGATCGCCCTGGACCGGATCGCTGATTGGCGGCGCCATCGGGCCTGGCTGGAACGCGAGATAAGCGAACTCGCCGCCCCCGACCGCCAACCGGTCGCCTCACGATCGTAAGAGTGGTGACACGGCAAACGAAACAAGAGCCGACGACTCACCCGGATTCGCCGCGCCGGCACCTACTCGTTTACGATGGTTGATTACCTGATACAATTTTCAACCAGGCGGCGTAGAAGCGGGCATTGTCTCGCCGCAGATCAGGCGGCAGAATGCCGGCGGGATGAGGAGTTATCATGCCTACTCTCACCGTGCCTGAAGCGAAACAACAAGTGACCTCCGCGAGCGCGCCGTTCATGGTGGTCGCTTCCCATGTCTTCGAACTTGTGCGGCAGGGAAAGCGCCCGCCTTCGGATGACGCATCGATCGAAGTAGTGGCGCGACTCATCCGAGCGGCGGATGCGTATGCCGATGCCGTTACTCTCCTATCGCAGGATGGCCAAAGTCGTTACCATGACGAAACCGTGATGATCGCCGGGCTCCGGCGCCTTGCCATGGTCATCATGAGCGACATCAATCCCGATCAGGCGTGGTTCTGGACCGAGGAATGGCAGGCCGGGGAGCGAGAGATCGATGCTCGTATCGCGGCAGGCCAGACCATCCGGCATGCTTCAACCGAGGAGTTCCTTTCCTCCCTGGAGACTCGGTGCCCGTCGCATGCCGACGCATGAAGAAGACGAGCGGCCCGCGAGTTGTCCGAGGATGCCGATAGCGGTCAGTTTCGGGCAAGCTGTAGTCATATCCCTCGCGTGGTGTCGATAGGATGCGGGGGGAAGCAGTCAGGCAGGCGTTTTGTGCTTCCGGCGATCTGCTAGGTCCCGTACGTGCTTGGCGATCTTATGTGCGCTGTTACCTAGGCCAGTGTTCCTCGGTCCCCCACTGATAATGGGCCGATGCTCCTGCGCGGCATCTTGCCGCGCCATTGCCTCATCCACCAGCTTGGGGAAGTTCGGATCTTGGGCGGTGGCCTTCGCCATAAGCTCATCTAGGTAGTCTCTCGGCATTTCACAAACCTCCCTCTGTATCCAGCATAGTCCACGAATGCGAGCCGCACAAGCATTCGTGCATTAGTTACCGCGAAGGCGACGGAGAATCCCACGATTATTCCAGTCACGAAATGGATGCCGATCGCGCTGATCCTACCCACCCTGCTCCGCCGCTCCCGCCTCCACCCCCTTGGCCCGCAGCGCCTCGTACAACCCCGCCGGCCCGAGAAGAATCTCCTTCAGTTCCAGCCTGATTTTCGCCGAGGCGAGCGCCTGTTTGCTCATGGAGGAGAAGGAGGACAGCGCGTCCATCACCGCGTCCAGAATGCGCTGATCGAGGTCGGGTGAATTGGCGAACTGCTCCTTGGTGTTGTTGACCGCCTGCTCGATCAAGACCTCGCACTCCAGCAGCTTGCCCTTGATCACGTTATTGACGTAGACCAGCTTATCGCCGGAGGTCAACTCACCCACGAACAGCTCGTTCACCATGGCGATAATGGCGTCGAGCGTTTCCTTCTCCTGGTCGCGCACCTGTCCGGTCCCCACTTCCCCGGTCGGGTCGATCTTGTAGCCCGCCGTGCTCTCATGCAGGCCCAGGTTGCGCGTGCCGAGATCCTTCACCGAGTAATGGGTCATGGCCAGGGACGACAGATCCACCCCTTCGGTTTCCCGGCCAAAATCGAGCAGACGATGTAGCAGCTTGAAGAAAATCGACCGCTTTTCGATGTCGGTGTTCCCGTAGTCGAAGATCTGGCACAGGAAGGTATACAGCCGCACATAGGCGCCAATATCGCGTTTGAACAGGATAAGCACCTCCAGGGCGTCCCGCGCCGCTTTGACCGCCTGCCCGCCAGCTTCCTCCGCCTTGAGCCCTTCCTGGGCTGCCTTGAAGCGCCGGAGCAGGCGATCCGCCACCGGGGTCAGCGCCGCGTCGATCTCCGATTGCCGTTTGCCGCGGACCACCGCCTCGGCCACCCGGTCCACCTCGAACGAGTCATACAGCCCTTGACTGTCGAGCTTGGCCCGCAGATCGTAGATCAGGTTGGGGTCGGTCACCCCGGACAATTCCGCCGTGGCGTGGTATTTCTGGAAGGCCGCCAGAATGTCCGCCGGGTCGTTGATAAAGTCGACCACGTAGGTCGTATCCTTGCCGGGATAAGCACGGTTCAGACGCGAGAGGGTTTGCACCGCCTGAATCCCGCCCAGCTTCTTATCGACATACATGCCGCATAGGAGGGGCTCGTCAAAGCCGGTCTGGAACTTGTTGGCCACCAGGAGAATGGCGTACTCGCCCTCCTTAAATGCCTGGCGAATCCCCCGGCCCCGAAGCGCCGGATTGAGCCGCGCGCTCTGCTCGGTCAGCGGCTCCGGATCGCATGCCAGATCGATGACCTCGCCGGAGAAGGCGACCAGGGTATTGATCGGGTAGCCGTGCTCTCTGATGTAGGTGCGGATCGCCAGTTGCCAGCGCACGGCCTCCTTGCGGCTGGCGGTCACCACCATGGCCCTGGCCTGACCGCCGAGCAAGTGGGCCACATGGGCGCGAAAGTGCTCCACCACGATCCCCACCCGCTGGGCGATGTTGTATTCGTGCAGGCGCACCCAGCCCATGATCCCTTTGAGGGCCTGACTCCGATCCACCTCGGAGACCGCCTTGCCCTCGTGGGCCAGATTGAAGGCGACCTTGTAGCTGGTGTAATTGACCAGCACGTCGAGGATGAATCCCTCCTCGATCGCCTGACGCATCGAATAAACGTGGAAGGCAGCGGGAATATTGTCGGCCCCCGGCAGGCGCGAAGGGTCGGGCAAGGTGCCGAAGAGTTGCAGGGTCTTGTCCTTCGGGGTGGCGGTAAAAGCCACATAAGTAATGCCCCTGGCCCGGTCCGCCCCGGCCTTGGCCTCCATCTGGGCCACCAGCGTATCCTCCACGCTGACCTCGCCGCCGTCCGTCAATTCCGCCTGTTCTTCCGCCGACAGCACCAGCCGCAGCTTGGCCGCTGTCTCGTTGGTCTGCGATGAGTGGGCTTCGTCCGCGATCACCGCGAAGCGCTTCCCCTCGGTAGCCGCCAGTTCGCGTACCTTCTCCAGGGCGAAGGGGAAGGTCTGGATCGTGCATACGACGATCTTCTTCCCCTCGGCCAGCGCCTGGGCCAGTTCCTTGCTCTTGCTGGCCCCGTCGCCGGTCACGATCGCCACCACCCCCTGGGTACGCTCGAAGGCCATGATCGCTTCTTGCAGTTGGTCATCGAGCACCGTGCGGTCGGAGACCACGATCACCGACTGAAAGACCTTCTGGTCCCGCTCGTCGTGTAGGTCGGCCAGGAAGTGGGCCGTCCAGGCGATGGAGTTGGTCTTGCCGGACCCGGCCGAGTGCTGAATCAGGTACTTGCCGCCCGGCCCCTCGCGGCGCACCGCCGCCAGCACCGCGCGGGTGACATCCAGTTGGTGGTAACGGGGAAAGATCGAATCCACGATCTGCTGCTTCTCGTTCTTCCGCGGCACCAGGTAGCGGCCCAGGATCTCCAGCCAGGAATCCCGCCGCCAGACCGCTTCCCACAAATAGGCCGTCGCATAGCCGTTTGGATTGGGCGCGTTCCCCGCCCCGCCCTGGTTCCCCCGATTGAAGGGCAGGAAGGCGGTCTCCATCCCCGCCAGCCTGGTGGTCATGCGGACCTCGGAATTGCTCACCGCGAAATGGACCAGCGCCCCGCCGGGGAAGCTCAAAAGCGGTTCGGGCGTATTCCGACCGGACGCCCTGGGGGGACGGTCCTTCTTGTATTGGTACACCGCGTCCTCGACCGCCTGGGTGTAGTCGGTCTTCAATTCGACCGTAGCCACCGGCAGGCCGTTCAGGAACAGCACCAGGTCGATGCGGTTGTCGTTGAAGAGGGAGTAATGTACCTGCCGGACCACCCGCAAGCGATTGGCCGCGTACCTGGCCTGCAAATCCTCGTTCATGGACAGGGCGGGCGCGAACTGAGCCATGCTGATCGGTTTGCGCAACCCCAGCATCTCGAAGCCATGCCGCAGCACATGCAACGTACCCTGGGTGTCCAGCGTCTTGCGCAGGCGTTCCATGATCACCTTGCCCGTGTTGGCGCCGTGGGCCGCGGCCAGCGACTCCCAGGATTTTGGCTGGCTGACCGAAATCCAGGCGATCAGATCATCCGGGAAGAGGGCATGCTCGCGGTCGTAGCGAGCGGCATCCTCGGGGTCATACAACCAACCGGCGGCAACCAGACCGGCACAGATTTCGTCCTCGAAGGCTGTTTCGGTGTGGAGAGCGCTCATGCCTGCTCCCATCGTCCGCAAATAATCCTGTAGTGGCCGCGGCCTCCGGCTAAAGCCGGTTCGTTGTTCCTTCCATCCGGCTTTAAGCCCATAGGAGTGGGCACCTTTCCCGGTCAGGCGATCTGCTACCTTGAAACCCCGGCATTTATGCCGGGGAGCCTCATTTGCTCTGCTAGCGCGGTCTTTAGGCCGCTCGTTTCCTGGCTCTCCATCTTGCCAAAGGGTGGTCGGATGGCGCGAAAAGGCGGCCTGAAGGCCACGGCTAGGTGGGCAAATGAGCCTCCCCGGCCTGAAGGCCGGGGCTTCATCGTGGTACAACATTTCCTGCTCACTCCTACGTCCAGAACCATGTCAGGGTCGTTCCGCGTAGGGGCGCACAGCCGTGCGCCCAGGTGATGGGCCGCGGGCGCACGGCTGTGCGCCCCTACCAAGACTGCCCTGAGCCGAGCATGAACCGACCCCGGCCGCCTCCGCTTCCCGCCGTACCAATCCTCGTACGTCGATCTTCCCGGTGACGGCGGCGGAGATCAGGGCGGCGCGGCGCTCTTGCAGCAGGGCGATGGCGGTCTCGGCTTCGGTCACGAGGGCGTCGAGGCGGGCGGTTTCGCGGTCGAGGAAGGCGACGATAGCTAATTGTTCCGGAAACGGTGGCTGAGGCACGAGCACATCCCTGGCCATCTCAATATTGAAATGCTGCTGGATAGCGCCGCCGGAGCCCAAACTTACCTGGACCTTGGCAACTTGGGAATTAGCGAGGTAGCACAGGAAGAAGGAGTCCAAACAGAGAGACTTGCGTACAATTATCAAATCAATGCAATTGCATCCATGATAACGCTGATCTACGACAGCGGTGGTGCCAGGTTGCCCGGTGCGAACGGCTACTAGATCTCCTGCAAAAATCATCGATTTCCGCAGCTGTTCGTTACTTTCTGGGCTAATAAACACGAGATCACTGTCGACCAACGCGCCTTCCTTCACATTGAGCGATCTCAGGCATGGCACACCTTCTTCAACATAATACTTCGCCGGCGTGACAACGATGCCCACGGTAACTTCCGGTACGGAATGCTTTAATCGGTTGATAGCCCAATGCTCCGGCACGTCCCCCAGCCACGCCACCCCGGAATCCTTCATCGGCGCGTCGGGGTCAAGTCCCTTGGTGACCGCGTGGGAGATGATAGCCTGGCGCTTCTCCTTCAAGAGGTCTATCAGACTGCGCTGTTCGGCAACCAGGGCGTCAATCTTGACGGTTTCGCGGTCAAGGAAGGCGGAGATTGCTTGCTGTTCAGCGAAACGGGGGATAGCCAAGTGAATGTTATGGGCTAGCTCACGCGACAAGCCGGGAACTCCAGTATCCTGCGACACCGAACTGAGATCGGCAATGTGCAGAGCCCAGTAAAGCCAACGCAGATCACCTTTGCAATAGCGACCGTCGATAAAGTAGACCGTATCAATGGCAAATACCGGGCGTTCACTCCAGTTAATTGCACCATGTGAACCTTTGCGGCCAATCAAAATAACTGGGCATTCGGTATTAGGCCGATCATGCTGTCCAAACGAGCCGTTTGAACCATATACCGGGATTCCACCTTCTTCGTTGCGAACATCTGTCGGCAAGGCATCGCCATAGATAAACGTTGCGAAGCGTTTTATTACTTGCCCTTCCCAATGCTCCGGCACCTCACCCAGCCATTCCACCCCGGAGTCCTTGTAGCGCTCGTATCGGGGGAAGCTCATGCGGTCAGCCCCTCGATCATGGTCAGGATCCGGTCGGTGCAGGCTTTGAGGTCG